>MDTE01197629.1_pt1 | contig 28182 bp, 18 predicted proteins | sample 811231 | NCBI WGS metagenome assembly MDTE01 (sample SAMN05326651, study PRJNA326480) | marine metagenome | isolation source: seawater | place: Indian Ocean: Red Sea | collected 2010 | reverse complement strand
GTGTTTCCGCAGCGTTGTTTTCGAAAGGTGGTTCTTGCATTCTCAGCTCACGGATTGTTGATCAGTCCACGGACGTGGCCAGCCATGAACGCGCTCTACTGTTTGAGTAATGGTTGATCACCGTTGATGTCGACGGCGTGGCCATTAACAATTGCCCCACATGATAACGGACTTCATGCACTGTGCGGACGAGTTGTTCCAACCGTAGATATTCGTTGTGTACCAGAATTGTCCTGGTAGACGGGCTGTCGTGGCGAGGTGACACGGACGTGTGGCGGCGATGCATTATTGAGGTCTCGGTAAGCACCACGGTTTTGAAGGTGCACGTGCCACTGCCCTGCTGTTCGGAATCAGCTGCACTGCCATATTGACTGGGTAGCTCGAATATTGTTCAAGAACCGTACGTCTTTGCCGTTGGTACTGCTAATCCACGCAGAATTAATGCGCGTGCCAATGCGAAGTGTGGCTGTGCTGTCTGAAGCTTGCCGGCAGAAACAGTCTCTGGAGACTCACGCGACAATAGAATGAGGTTCAGCCATTGCTTCAAACGCTCGCACACGTCGTTGGTTGCGATGCTTCAGCTTGCAGAACTCGTGCAAACTCTACAACCGGTTTCTTGGAGACGTTGGTTACTTCGCTTGGCCACAAACTCTGTGGCTTGTGTCTGTTTGCGATTGCACCGTAACTAGGCTGGGATACGGGCGTTAGTCCAATGAGCTTCCCAAAAAGGCCCGCCAAATTGACCGTCTGGGATGCTAGTTGTTGGGCTGAACCGTTTCTGTGTGGTAGAGGACGCGGTTTCTTGTTTCGGTACATTCCTGCATTACGGGTGACCAATCGTGATTTCTAGTCGAGAGAGTATCTGTTGTATCGGGGCCGGCTATGTCGGCGGTCCAACGATGGCGATGATCGCGAAGCAGTGTCCGGACATCGAAGTCAGTGTTGTCGATATCAATGCCGATCGAATTGCGGCATGGAATTCAGATCGCTTGCCGATCTACGAGCCCGGCTTGGATGAGACGGTCCGCCAGTCGCGAGATCGCAACTTGTTTTTTTCGACCGATGTTAACGAAGCGATTCGGCGATCGACAATTATCTTTATCTCGGTCAATACTCCCACCAAGACATTTGGTGTCGGCGCTGGGAGAGCTGCGAATCTTGAATTTGTAGAGAAGTGTGCACGTCAGATAGCCGCGGCGTCGATTGGTCCCAAGATCGTAGTCGAGAAGTCGACTTTGCCGGTGCGGACGGCAGCCGCCGTCAAGCGAATTCTTGATACGTCAGGTAACGGGGGTTCATTTGCAGTATTGAGCAATCCGGAGTTTCTCGCTGAGGGAACTGCGATCCGTGACTTGCTCGCTCCCGATCGCATCTTGATCGGTGGTGAAGAAACAGAGGCCGTGCAGAGACTGGCGACAATTTACGGACGTTGGGTTCCGGAGGAAAGAATTCTCACTACGAATCTATGGAGCAGCGAGTTATCGAAGCTTACAGCGAACGCGTTCTTGGCGCAACGCGTGTCTTCGATGAATGCAATCTCTGTTCTCTGTGAAGCGACCGAGGCAGACGTCGATGAGGTCTCTCAGGCGGTCGGGACAGACAGTCGCATTGGCTCTAAGTTCCTGAAGGCATCGGTCGGTTTCGGAGGCTCTTGCTTCCAGAAAGACGTGTTGAACCTGGTGTATCTCTGTGAGCACTTTGGATTGCCAGAGGTCGCGGCTTATTGGGAGCAGGTTGTCACGATGAACAATTTTCAGAAGAGGCGATTTTCAAAGCGTATCGTGGAGACCATGTTCAATACGGTTTCAGACAAGCAAATTGGGATTTGGGGTTTTGCGTTCAAGAAGGACACCAACGACACGCGTGAGTCTGCGGCCATCTACATCTGCCGTGATTTGTTGAGCGAGCGGGCGCGGCTGAAGATCTACGATCCACAGGTGTCGGAACAGCAGATTCGCGAGGACTTGGCTGCGCAGTTTTGCGGCCCGGATGGTAAGATTACTGACTCCGGGCAGGCGTTGCTTGATGAGAATGTGGAAGTCGTCGACAGCTGCGCTGCCGCAGCGGAGCAATCCCATGCGATTGCCGTGCTGACGGAATGGGACGAATTTCAAACGGTGAATCTCGACCGCATCGTTGCTTCGATGCAACGTCCGGCGTTTCTATTTGATGGTCGCAATGTCATCAACCGAGATGCCGCAGTAGAAAAGGGCTTTGAGTTTCATGGTATCGGAAAGCCCTGATTCCTGGCACATGCCGGAGCTGGCCTGGCGCAAAGACACATCGTGCGTATTGAACGGAGGTCTTTGTAACTGCACTGAACTGAATGTTGCAATTTTGTAACCGTATGGCCTTGCGTTTCGGTTGTGGCCGCAGGGGTCCGCGTTGTTCTTTATCGAATTGGCGGCAGCGGTTAGGTAAATAGTTCACTGATGACGGAACCGTGAACATTGGTCAGACGGCGTTCGATGCCATTGTGATAGTACGTTAACCGCTCGTGGTCGAGTCCCATCAGCTGTAGCACCGTAGCGTGAAAATCCGGCCAGCTAACAGGCTTGTCTACCGACTTCCAGCCGACTTCATCGGTCGCTCCATAGGAGATGCCTGTGCGTAGCCCTGCTCCTGCCAGCCAGGACGTGAAGCCCCTGGGGTTGTGATCGCGACCTAATGCCATCACGCCACGCGGAGCGTGCGCAAACGGCGTTCGTCCGAATTCGGATGTAAACAAAATCAGCGTGTCGGAGAGCAAGCCTCGTTGTTTCAGATCCTTCAGCAACGCAGCAACTGGCTGGTCAATCCTCATGGCTTCACGCGCATGATTGACATAGTTGTTTTCATGTCCATCCCAACCATGCCTTGGGCTGCCTCCAAATGCGCCACCGGAGTAAATTTGCACGAAGCGAACTCCGCGCTCGAGTAGACGTCGAGCGAGCAGGCAGCGACGACCGCAGTCGGCAGTTGCTGAGTCTTCCATTCCGTAGGATGCGATGGTTGACCTGGTTTCAGCTGCGAAAGTGACGACTTCGGGTACTGACGTTTGCATGCGTGCGGCAAGTTCATAAGCACGGATCCGGGCTTGGAGGATGTCATCGTTTCGGCTTGTCAGTTGTTTCTCATTGATGCGTTTCAGTAACGAACGGGCGTCGATTTCGGCAGGTTGAGAAATAGTGGTATTGGCAAACAAGTTGCGAATCGGCTGCTTGCCGTTGCGAAACACCGCTCCCTGGTGGCGGGCCGGTAAGAATCCACTGGACCAGTTGGCAGCCCCGCTGTTGGGAAGGCTTCGCGAGTCGGGCAAGACGACAAACGTCGGCAAATCATCGGTTTCGTTTCCCAGGCCGTAGGACAGCCAACTTCCGAGGGAGGGAAAACCATTGGACTGAAACCCGCTGTTTTGCAGGAACATTGCAGGAGTATGGTTGCCACTGTCGGAGTACATTGAGTTGATGATCGTGAGGTCGTCGGCGCAGGTTGCGAGATGTGGGAAGAGATCTGAGATCCACAGTCCGCTTTGACCCCGCTGGCGGAACGTCCACTCGTGCTTGCGGAGCAGTCCAGCGCTACCAAAAAAAGTGTCGGGTTGCACGAACTTGGGAAGCGGTTTTTCGTGCAGTTGATTAAGCGCAGGTTTGTAGTCGAATGAATCGACGTGGCTGAGGCCACCGATCAGGCAGATGTGAATGACCCTTTTGGCTTTGGGTGCCATGGCCTGGCTTGGCGTAGCAAGCCGTGGGTCGCGGGTGGTGGTTTCTCCTTTCACGGAGTTTGTCTGCAGGAGATCGGCAAGGGCGGCGCCACCCAGTCCGCTGAGGTTAAAGTCCAGAAAGTGCCGCCGCGATAGTTTGCTGGAAAGGTAATTCATTCGATCAAGATCGCTTCGTTACAGTTGAAGAGCACGCGCGCCAGCAGCGTGAGGTTATGCTTGCGGACAAGCTGGATTGCTCGGTCCCGTTCTTCGTCATCAGGTGTCCTGCCTAGCACGAGTTTCCACATCCGATCTACCTGGTGGGCGATCTGGGGACCAGAGTCTTTCACGACTCGATGTGCCAGGTGATCAGCCATGCGTAGCACAAATGGGTGGTTCCATTGACTGAGTGCCTGGGACGGAGTGGTGGTGACATTTCTGCGGGGAGTGGTCGTCGATGGGTCGGGGCAGTCAAATGTTTCCAGCAGTGAATTACGCTCACCACGTACCTGCCAGCGGTAGATAGTCCGCCGGTTGAACGCGGCACCAATCGGATCGATCGCGATGTAGTAGTGTGCGGCTCCTACTTTTTCGATGCGGACATCCTTGAAACCAGGGCCATGTAACGTGCCGTTAAGCACTCCTGCGATCTCTAGAATCGAATCGCGTAGTGTTTCTGCATCCACGCGTTGCGCATTTTGTCGCCATAGCAATCGATTTGCCTGGTCCGTACGGATAGCAATGTCACGGAATGGGTGTAACGCTGGATTTGATGTTTGCTGGTACGTTGCTGAGTTAACGATCAGCCGATGTAGCTGCTTGAGTGAATAACCATTGGAGCGGAACCAGCCAGCCAGCCAGTCGAGTAACGCGGGGTGGCTGGGGCGACCGCCATTGAATCCGAGGTCGTTTGGCGATGCTACAATCCCGCGGCCGAAGTGGTAATGCCAGATGCGGTTGACGATTGTACGGTGGAACGGTCCGTTCTTGGGGTGGGTGATCCACTGAGCGAGTTTTCTTCGACGTTCTGCATCAGTTGCTTGCTGGCTCAGTCCAAATGATGAAGGGATTTCCGCGATCGCTTTCAAGCCGCCAGGCAAAACCGGATTCCCTGGGTTCGTCACGTCGCCGCGCTCCAGTACACGCATGATCCCAGGTGCGGCAGGTATCACAGTGAAAACTGGGGTCGAAAATTGTTTCCTGAGTTTGTCGATTTCTTTGTTGAGAGATTCGATGCCTGATTGGTAGTGTTTTTCTTTCGTAGCGACAGGGTTTGGCAGGGTCGCATTGATTGGGCCGCTATAAAATTGAACTGCGAAATGCCCAGGTTGGTGCTCGACGGCATGGATTGCGCCCGTGCCGGAATGCGCCCAGCGGCGAGACGAGGAGCCGTGGAAAACTTTGTGCCGAGTCGCCACTTGTGATCCCGGAGCGTGGACATGCTGCAGATCCGCAAAGGTCTCATGAAATACGGTGTGTTCAGACTCATCGGTCACGGTGATCGAGTCGAGGCACGCTCCAAATCGGTTGGTGTGTATGGGGAATGCGCTAATCTGAAATGTCAGACGCCCCGTGCCGTCTCCACGATAAGTGAAGGTCTTGTCAATAAATGTTCCCGCTTGTTGGTTTTTCCAGGCGCCAGGTTTCATGTAATGGCTTGCCAACAGAGAGCCGTTTTGCCGAACGACTCGCAGTGAGAGGCCATCACGGGCCCCAGTCGCTTGCGCTGCAGTGGCCCAAACGGTTGGAGCGATCTTGAGGCTGACGTGATATTGGACACCTGCCTGATTCGCAGGAGTTGGTTCCTTCAAGGTGATTTGGTTGGTGGCCGTCTCTGTGAAGCCATTACGTTCCCAAATTGAGTTAACCAGCTGGCCTTGCAAATTGTCCCGCTTGTCTTCGAGTTCCCGCAATTTCTTCCTGGCTGCGGGCGTAGCGAGGTTTGTGATTTGTCGTGAGCCATGGGTGACTCCACCGAGTGCCGCAATAAACTGGTAATATTCGCGGGTCGAAATAGGGTCAAATTTGTGATCGTGGCAGCGTGCGCAATTTACTGTTAAGCCAAGAAACGTTTGTGCTACAGTGCCCGCCATCTCTTCGAGTTCGTCATGGCGGGCAGCCAGTTTCATGAGAGGGTTTTTCCCAAGCACCGTGTTGTGGATGCCGGCGACGAGGAAACCGACCGCTGCTGCACCCGAAATCGAATCGGGGCTAACCAGGTCTCCTGCGATTTGCAGTTCTGCGAACTGATTGTAGGGCAAGTCTCGATTCAGCGATCGAATGATCCAATCCCGGTAGTGCCAGGTGCCAGTTCTCGGCACATTGTATTCGTAGCCATGGCTTTCTCCGAATCTTGCCACGTCCAGCCAGTGTCGAGCCCAGCGTTCGCCGTAATGTCGGGAATCAAGCAGCTGGTCAACGATTCGTTCCCAATGATCCTGCGTAGGGTGTTCCGTGAATCGGTCTATGAGATCAGGAGGGGCAGGTAGTCCGAGCAGGTCGAAATGGATTCGGCGGATCAAAACACGCGGGTTTGCCCTGGGACCAGGCCGCAGGCCATTGTCATGCAAAAGAGCTTGCACAAAACGGTCGATTTCGTTGACCACGATTGTGTTACGACTGGCCGGAGGGACTTTGACGGGGAGGAGTGGCTTGAGTGACCACCAGTCGTACCCCGCGTGTTGCTCGGTGGATAGACGGGCGGCGTCGGTGAGGTCGTTGCCCCATTGCGCACCGTTTTGGATCCATCGCTTGATGATTTCCTTGCTTTTCTTGTCAAGCGGTTTCTTGGGCGGCATTTCATCGGCTTGGATACGTTGCCACAACAAGCTTTTACGGGCGTTGCCGGCGACGATTGCCGGGCCACTGTCGCCACCACGTAAGGCGTTTCTGCGCTGGGTCAAGTCAAGCCCGGCCTTGCCTTTGGCACCACGGTGGCAGCTCAGGCAGTGGGTGGACAGGATGGGTGAGACCATTTGGTCGAAAAAAATTTCAGGGAGAGACGCCGCACGTTGGCTGGCTGCTTCCGGTGGCTGTGGTTGCGCCGATTGGGCAGGCTGTACCTCGACCACAAGGAAAACCACCAGGAACGATATCAGGAGTGCTATATGGACCACGACCGCCCTGTGTGTCGTGATCCATGCAGTTGTAGGGCCGAGTGGGAAAGCAAACACGAGCCGTGACGTACCTTTTCTTTCTTGCAATTTCTTTCTTGCAATAAGTGTAGAGTCAAGCCCTGACGGTGAAGTTCAGGCCGGTGAAGTTCAGCGCCATTCTATCTTAGCAGCGGGGCTGCTTCGTGGCAGGTCGACGTGGATGTGGAGCAGACCGGGATCACTGTGCTTTGCAAATTGTGCGGGTTCGAGCAAGGCAGCCGACGTTATTTATTGATAAGATTCCGTGTCGCTTGATGATTGTTGGTTGAGTCCCGCAGGAGGTCTCGTCGTGCATGCGTCCACATTTCTCAGGGTTGCCTGCGCTATGGTTAGCGTTGGGGTTGTCTCTTTCATGCACGCGGCGCCACCGGAGGCGCGACAACGTCTGGAAATTACACAGGCCCGGGTTTGTGTGACCGGAGCGGATCATAATCGGCCGGCAGACTATCCAGGAATCGGTGATTTTATTGGCTGGCCCGGCGGCTTGGACCGGATGCCCAACGGTGATTTACTGCTCACACACTCGGCAGGCTACTGGCATTCCTCATTTGCGCAGCCCAGGCAAATCGAACCTGATTTGCGCAAACGCTGGTTGGCAGAAGGCTGGCCACTGGAATTCACAGCGCCAACGGGTGGACGTACGATGGCCTGTCGTTCAACAGATGGGGGACGGACCTGGTCGAAGCCATTTACCATCGTCGATCATCGACTCGATGATGGTGCCCATGCCGTGATGACGCTCCGAAACGGTACTGTGATCTGCTTTGTTGGTGTACAGGCTTCTTGGTACGGCTATCGCCAGGCACCGTCGGCGTTTGCCAAGGACATTGACGGATTGAATACCAAACAGTTTCTGGTTCGTTCGACCGACAACGGGCACACCTGGTCGCCGCCGATTGGCTTGGAGAGCCCGGGGAATTTCTATGAGCGCGCGCACGGGGGACGCCCCGTCGAGCTTGCTGACGGCAGCGTACTCTGGGCGACTTACTATCAGGTTCGCGGTGAGAAATACTTGCGAGGGGCCATTCGTCGTTCGACGGATGGTGGTTTGACTTGGCCGGTTGTTTCCAGGCTTGTTCGCCCTGACAACAATGTTGACGAGCCAGCGATTGCCGAGTTGGCAGATGGCCGGATCGTGTTGATCACGCGACCTGACGGTGCCGTTTTCCATTCCTCGGATCAAGGAGTGACTTGGCTCGACTCGGGAACCCGGTTGGTTTCTCAAGGAAAGTTCAAGGCGCCTCAGCTCGTTGTATTGGCGGACGGAACATTGGTGGCGATTGCCACCTGGAATAGGCTGCGAGTTTGGATCAGTCGTGACGGAGGAAAGACCTGGTCAAAGGATATTCCGCTGGATACTTCAAGTTATGGATACCCAGGTTCCTATATTCTTGAGTCAGACCAATCCATCCTGCTTCCTTATTGCGCGAGCGGGCGAGCGCCCAACCGAGTTTTTTTGGTGCGGCTACGTCTTAACCCGGCACGCGATGGGATTGAGCTACTGCCTGTCGTCAGATGAGCCGCTTGTGGCTGGTCGTCGTCATTGTGCTGGCGGTGGTAGAGGGAGTGCCCGGTTGGGGGCGACAGAATGAAGTCTGCAGAGATGACAAAGCAAGATGAGTCGGCGTAGGCGAAACCCAGCACAAGGAGCAGCGCAAGGAGACGTGCCGGGCATACATCCAGGGAGGGGTGTGTAAATTGCCCGCGAATTTACACACGCTTGGCTTTCGTTTTTGTTTTGCGGTAGGCTCTCCATCGGCGGCGCTTGATTACTTAGAGGTGCGTGCGCCCAACACGATCTCGTTATGTCCCATGCCCAGCGAGAGAGGATCGTATGAAGAACACGCTCGGTTGGCAGTCGCTCGTCGGTTTTGCCTTGGCACTCACGGTTTCTGTGGCGTTCAGTGCCGATATTCCCCCCGTGCCGGCAGACGCGGCCGGGAACGGTGATTTCATCCATGACTTTGCTGGCATGTTGTCATCCCAGGAGATGAATCAGATCGGGGAACATCAGCAGGTTGCCATGGAGCAACACAACACGCCGATCATCGTTGTCACGATCCGGCGCATGGCAGACTACAACCACTCTGGCGGCATCGAGACTTTTGCCAAACAGTGGTTCAATGCCTGGAAGATTGGCACGCTGGACAGGGAATCGGGGGCGAACTTGGGGGCGCTGCTGTTGGTCAGCGCCGGGGACCGTAAAGCGCGGATTGAGTTGGGAGCTGACTGGGGTCGCAAGCAGGATGCTTATTGCCTGCAGGTGATGAACGGTCGCATTGTCCCGTCGTTCAAGCAGGGTGATTTTGCCGGCGGGATCACCAACGGTGTGATCTCGTTGAAAGACATGGCGGCAATAGGACCAGATGGCTCCCCGCCGCCGATCGCACAGCAGTCGGCCCCGATTGGGCAGCGTTTTCAACGCAGTTTACGCGGCCGCAATGGCTCGTCGGGATCTGGATCGCTGGGTGCTTTTGGGGTTCTGCCAATCGCGCTGATCGTGTTGATGGTTGTGGGGGGGATTGGATTGATTGTGGCCGGAATTTTTGTTCCGGAGTACCGCAAGTGGCTCATTGGTGGTGGACTGATGATGATTGCCCTTGGGGTTTGCTTTCCGATAGTCGCTGTCCTTGCGCTGGGCTTTTTGGGCAACCGCTTCGGTGGGAGCGGTGGCTCTTCTTCCGGGGGCTATTCGGGAGGCTATTCGGGAGGCGGCTACAGCGGAGGCTACTCGGGAGGTGGTGGAGCCTCCGGGAGCTGGTAACGAATGTCCTCGGTGTGTTTAGAGTGAGACCTCACAAATACGGGAAGCCAGATTATGGCAGATGCAAGTACCCTGTTTTCTGACGAAGTTCGAGAACGAGTCGCCGAAGCAGTCAAGTCCGCGGAGAGTCGGACCGCGGCAGAGATTGTCTGTGCTGCGGCGACGGAGTCCGGGCGTTACGATCGGGCCGAGGGCATCTGTGGTTTGCTCGGCGCGGTCGCGCTGTTGGCGTTGACCAACTTCTATTCAGTCAGTGATTTTTCCTCAGCCGTCGCCAGCGGCGACGGAGTGAGCCAAGGCTGGGCCGCACCTGCCAGCCTTGGTTTGTTCGAGCAGATGCTGGCGATTTGCCTGGGCTACGTTGCAGGAAATCTGTTGGCCAGTTATGTCCATCCTCTGAGAAGACTGCTCGTATCGGAGCGAGAGATGGACGAAGAAGTTGCACGTGCTGCGTCACGCGTGTTCTTGACACAGCGGATGAGCGCTACTCGCGGTGCGGGTGGGGTGCTCGTTTTTGTCTCACTGTTTGAACGTCGAGTGCTGGTGTTGGCTGATGACGGAGTGATGGAGCATGACGGCCAGGCGCTCGTCGAAGCGACTCGCGATCGTGCCCAGGAAGCGCTGCGTTCCAGGGAGTATGGCGATGCATTTGTGGCGGCGGTCGACGAGGTTGCGGGCCGCCTGGAGCAGGCCTTGCCGATTGTGTCCGACGACACAGACGAACTACCAAACGAGTTGCGCGTTTTTCACCCGCGACCCTGACGAAGAAGATCTGCCGCGGCGCCGGAGTGGTGGGCGCGTAGCAGCCCAGCAAGTAGTCGGCCCGGCCTCTGCTCGAATGGATGCTGCGTTCGTGCTGGCTGGGTTATTCAGAAGGTGCCTTTTTTCTTTCGTTTGCGTTTGACGGCGAGTACCGCATCACTGGCGGCGTCGAGGCGTTTCTTCAAATCACGTGGCAATCGCAGACTGCTGCCGGCAAAGTTCTCTGCTGCCTGCTCAGGGGTCTCTGCGCCTCCCAGAACGCTGGTGACTTCCGAGCGAGAGAGCACCCAGGCGATCGTGATCTGCGGCCGCGTTGCGCCTAGTTCACGGGCGACTTCATCCAACACCCTCACCAGTGGCCGTTCGATCGGGTCAATGGTCTGTTCTGGCGCCAAGCGGCCCATGTCTTGTGGGCTGAACGCTAATAGTCCCAGTTTCGTGCGACGCAGCACAGGCGGCATTTCAGGTTCGAAACGATCACGTGAGGCAATGTTGAAGTAGTCTTCAGTTCCGGCGATTGGTGAAGTGGATTGTCCTTTGATTCCGAGTTGGTGGAACTCTGCGACTTGTGGTGCGGGGTAATTTGAGATTCCCCAGTAGCGGGTTTTGCCTGATTTGACCAGCGATTCCATCCATTGGGCCAATTGTTCGGGTGGCGTTTGGCCTTCATCGGGGGAATGCAGGAGGAACAGGTCGACGTAGTCTGTCCCGAGGCGTTTCAGGCTGGCATTGAGTTTTTCGGTGAGATTCTGGCGGGTAAAATCAAGCTTCTTGCCCAGTCGAAACTTGTTGGTATCGGGGTCCTTCACGGGTGCGAGCGAAGGTGCGGCCTTGGTGCAGATCACTAGTTTTTCGCGGCGTCCTCGGATCACTTTGCCCAGCACGGTTTCAGATCCGCCCCAACCGTATGCCTCAGCGCTATCGAAGAAGTTAATCCCGACGTCAAGACAGCGGAATAAAATCCGTCTGGCGGCAGTGTTGTCGCTGCGTGGTACTTTGCGGAATGCCGTACCTTGGCAATAACGAGTGACCATCAAGTCAGTCTGACCAAACTGGACGTAGTCCGCTGGTGGGGCGGCCGTTGCGGAGCTCAGGCTGGTACTGGCTTGGAGTGCACAGGCTGCCGCACCGCCGTGAAGCACAGCACGTCGAGTAAGTGGTTGACATGTAGATAAGGGTAAAGGAGTTGTCCGAGTTCCTGCGGGCTTCATCAGTATCCCCTTGCGAGGCAAATAGGATCTACCGGAGTGAGGAGAGGAACGCGACGAGATCAGCTGCTTGCTGGGCTGTCAAATCCCGCAGCATGCGGTCGGGCATCAATGATTTTCGTTGCATACTGAGCTGGTCGATATCGTCTTTGGCAATCTGGATGGTCGTCGGCTTGCCCTGCTGCAAGACTCGTAACGTCACGGGGTCGTCTTCTTTGTTCAGCAACAGGCCGGAGAAGACTTTTCCGTCGATCGTAATAACTTGATAGGTTGCGAATTTCGGATCGATCTTGATTGATGGTTTAAGTAGTGACTCAAGTAATTCAGCAGGCTTGTACTTCTTGCCGACCTGGCTCAGGTCGGGCCCCAGGTCGCCACCCTTGCCTTGCACCTTGTGGCAGTTCAAGCACTGGGCTGCGGTTGCCGCAAAGAAAAATGTTCTCCCTCGATCCGCATTGCCCTCGAGGGAGAGTATCTCAGCGGGGACGATCGCGTCTCCCAGTCTCTTGGTACGTTCATTTTCCGGGAGAAAGCGTTCAAACAGATCGCGGATCGTCGGATCAGGATGTCGTGCGGCACGGCGGATGAGGTGTCGGCGTTGAGGGGACGCCACTGCATCGGTGCCGACGGCTCGTGCTAATTGAAATGCCGTTCGACTTGATGCCAGTTGTTGATCAATCGCCTGGTCACGTTCCGATTCCGGCATTGCCAGAATGGTGCGTAACGCCATTGCCGCTTGTTCTTCTTGTTGACTCGTATCAGGAGCCTTTTTCGTTTCCTTGTCGGGGGGGGGGAGCTGTTTGATCCAGTCGTGAATCAAATTCAGCGCTTGCTGATCAGTAACCTGTCCACCTAAATGGGGCATGCGCCCGCGTCCCAGCTTGGAAAGGCGATAGTAAAGGACGGAAGCATAGGGATCGCCGGCAGCCACAATTTGTGCGTTGGCCAAACCAAAGTTGCCATGCATGGGTGTCGTTAACAGCTGGGTCTGGGTGAGGTTCTGGTAATAAGCGAGCTCGATCTTGGCGTTTCCACCGCCGTCTGCCACGTGGCAGACCGAACAGTGGACGTGCAGGTAGGCGCGGGCCCGTTGATTGATGTCGGCTGTGGAGTCATACGGGTTGGGTAACGCGTCGTATTGCGTGGGGAGTTTGTTTAGCGGTCCTGTAAAGAGGCTAATATGGTTGAACGTGTGCAACTGGTTATCGGAGCCGTTTTCGTAGGTGTGAGTACGATTCATCTGCGGCGTATTGATGCCCAGCACGAATCCTGCGGCGCGTGAATGGCACACCATGCATTCGTTGCGGCTGGGAACACGCCAGGTCTGTTGCCGTTGGCCACCGAGAGCATGGGGATCCTTGATGTTCAATGTCAGATTCTGACCATTTGCCTCCACCAATTCGGCGTCGGTTTGTTCGTCGTTCCAGAGATAGCTGTACCCCAGCCAATGATTCTGTTGTTTGACCAGTAGCCTGGATTCGATGTGCCGTGTCGAATTGGGCTGACCGGTCACCATTGGCAGAGATATGGTCTCCACGAGGACAGAGCCGTCCACGAATCCCCAGGTGCTGGCGTTCCCACTGCGTTCAACAAAGCTGATCTTGCCGTCGTTGGGGATACCAATAAAGCGCCGCTTGGTAGCGCCATCCGTCCATTGTGGCGCGTTGACAGAGTACTCCAGGACCCCTGCCGCTGGAATTTGTTGGGGGGTTGAAGCAAAGAGACCGGTTTCACTTAATTTGCGAGGAAAAACTTGATTGGCAGTTTGTGGTGGTGTGCGCTCTAATTTGAACAGCTCCCCAGTGGTGTAATCGATCAGCAGGATATCTCCGTTCCGACGGGTACCAAAACTGGCGATCTGCAGAGGTGTGTCGGCGAGTGTCTGTTGCCATGTGACGCGTTTACCGTCGTGACGCACTCCCCAGACCTTGCCGTACTGATAATCACCGTACACGTAGACGTTTTCGAGTTCCGGAAACTGTGACCCTTCATAGACATAGCCACCGGTAATCGACCGGCATTCAACATGGTGATGTTCGACCACCGGGGGCAGGATGGGCCCGGGCCCAACGGGTTTGTGCGGGTGAAAAGGAGCACTGCCTTCTTGAACGCTCCAGCCGTAGTTGCCTCCCCGCTGTACGATCCAGATCATTTCCCACAGGTCTTGGCCTACGTCGCCAACCCAAAGACGGCCCGAGCGGTCAAAACTCATTCGCCAGGGATTGCGAAATCCGAAGGCCCAGATCTCCGGACGGGCTCCTTCGTAGTCAACAAACGGATTGTCTTTGGGAATGGAGTAGGCGCGTCCTGGGTCGGGGTTTTCGACATCGAGTCGCATGACTACGGACAGCAAATCGTTGACGCCCTGACCGGTTGCTTTGGGGTCGGAGCCCGATGTACTGTCCCCTGTTGAAACGTATAGGTATCCATCAGGACCGATGATCGCTTCGCCGCCATTGTGGCCCCCGGCCAGCCACTCGACGATGACCTCTTCCGAATCCAGTGAGCATTGGCGTGGATCCTGGAGTTTGGCAGTGAAGCGGGAGACACGACTCTGTTGTTCGCCACTCTTTTTGGGATCTCTCGGGCTGAAAACAAAGATTTGCCCATTTTTTTCGTAGTCTGGGTGGAACGAGAACGAGTAGAGTTCCCGTTTTGTGTCAAGAAATAATTGGCGGCTGTCATTATTTGCCGCTGCTGGATCGAAGGCATAAATTTTTCCCGACAACTCTGCGACTACAAGACGGTTGCTGCCAGGTTCTTCGGCGACAAAAACGGGTTGTTGGAATTTTAATTCTGGGAATGCTGGCACGGCTTGAAACGGCGCTGGTGGTTCAGGAGTTCCGGCGACTGCTGATGTTGTCCAGGGGACGCGCGCCAGCAGTCCTGGAGGATGGGGAGGTTCTTCTTGTGCCACCAACGTAGCGCAAATGAAACTCAAGACGGCGGTGAGTTTTAGTGGGCACCACAGCGCCCTCTGAAAAATGTGAGCAGGTGCGAGATACGTTGTGCGAGATTGTAGGTGGGTGTGCATTGGGCAAGCCGCGATTTATCGAGACGAGGTGGTTAATCCGAGGCACGGGCCTTCCAGAGTTGCTATTGTGACAAGCGTTGACCCGCGCGGCAACAAATCCACGGATGTCTGTCGGCTAGAATCGCTGGCTAGCAACCAGCGAGCGCGGCGCAGAATTTGGCTCGCCTTCCTGTGCGGGTCAACGGTTTGTGGCCGTGCGCGACGAGGTTGGCCGGCAAAAGGACAGCGAGCCAGCCGGCCTCTGCTGGTTTGCACGCTGAATTTGGAAGGGCCAGTTGGCTACTTTTCAACCCACTCCACGGGTTGGGGTTGCATTTCAGGAGTCGGTTCAGAGCCGCAGTCAGCCCGTCCACTACCCTCTAGTCGGCTAATCGCTTTGACGGTCATATCCTGATCGCAGAGAACCTGACAGCTCAAACGCACGTCGGTCAGTCCACGTGCTTCAAGAGTAGCTTTTTCAGCTGCGCTAATCGTGGTGGGTTCGCCAGAAGTAATTTCCACACGACAGGTTGTGCACCGTGCATTGCCGCCGCAGGCGTGGAGTTGATCAACGTTGGCTTCTTCTTTGAGTGCTAGTACCAGGCGTTTGCCGGCGGGAACCTCAAATTCACCTATTCCATCCACGGTTAATTTTGGCATTTGCGTTCCTCTTCAGTCCGTTGAAACGGACAAGCTGGGACTCGATCCTGGCACTTCTCGACGAGGGTCGCGTTACTCTACGAGAGTCGATTGGGAGTGGCAAGGCATTCCAGCAGGAAAATGTGTGCTTTCTGCTGGCGGGCAGAACTAGTCCTTGTGACGGGGGCGGGCGAGTTCATTTCCTTGGGACTCGGCAGCCATAACGAGTCAACCGCGGCCAGCGTCATCCTAGGTCCAGGGCGACGCCTGTTGCGCAACTGGCAAGGGAGCCGTGCTCTTCTGCACAGCCATAATCGCCCAGCGTAGAGAAAAAAAGAAAAGGCGCCGCCCGGATTCGAACCGGGGATAAAGGATTTGCAATCCTCTGCCTTAGCCACTTGGCCACGGCGCCATTTGCGACGGAGGCCGAACGCTCGCAGCGCGGCGCTGCAACCTAAAACATCGGTCCAAAGTGGTCAAGAGGCCAGGTTTTTGCCGAAATGGCTGGTTGCGGGTGTGAAAAGGTCCCCGAGACGTTCAAGTCTCCCCAAACGTCATGTTCCGTAGTTACTGTCGTAATATTCAGAAGACGCTCGACATGTTCGATCATTATTTGCGGTTTGGGAAATCTCTGGCGGTGTCGGTGGAACGTATAGATCTGACGCAAATGCAGTGAAACTGCTCGCGGTAGAGACGGGTGCCCCGGCCGAAATTGTTCAAACGAAAAGGACTCTTCGGATGGTATGGAAGGATCTCGCGGGACGATTTAATCAGGCACGTATCGACCAACTGACTCGTCAGGTTGTTGCACAAGCCCAGCCTCCAGTGCAGCGCCTGTGCGGCGGTCGCATCGAACGTATGACGTCGCATGAAGCTCGTGGTTACGTACGGGCTCGAGCTGCGCGGCCTGTTCGCGAAGTGGCCGATGCGCTGTTTGATGGCGAAATCGCAAAAAGTGTCCAACGCCAAATTTCACAACGCGCGCTGGACTCCGTCGTGCAAGCCGTGACGACGAAACGCGTGGATGCGCCAGTGAAGGTCATTATGCCTCGCTACGCCGCCTGACGTTTGGGTAACGAGAGTGTCCGGTGAAAATTCGGCAAAATGCCCGGGCCGGGCCGGTCTCCTGCCCTGCATGCCGTATGACGCACGTGGCGCTGTGGCAAGTTGACTGACGGGTGCGGGGTTGTGTGACGCGCACCAGAGCTTCAGGCTTACTGTCCCCGAAGTCGTTCAATGATTTTGGCAAAGTCGAGTTCAGTCCTCGAATCTCGAAACCGTCAAGCATACGTTCTGGCCACCAAAACCAAAGCTATTGCTGAGGATGTTGCGGCAGTTTTTTTGCCGCGCTTCATTAGGGACGTAATCCAGATCGCACTCCGGGTCAGGTTTCTCGTAATTAACGGTTGGTGGAATAATGCCCGTCCGTAGTGCCATGATTGAAACCAGCAATTCCAGAGCGCCGCATGCAGTAGTCAGGTGACCTGTCATGCTCTTGGTACTCGAGATGGGTATGCGAGCGGCCTCATCGCCAAACGCAGATCGCACCGCGACGGTTTCCGCACGGTCGTTGGCCCCGGTGCCAGAGCCATGGGCATTGATGTAGTCGATCTGACTAGGTTCGAGACCGGCATTATTCAGCGTTTTGCGTATGCAGCGCGCGGCGGCACGGCCGTCGGGTCTCGGGTCGGTGATTCGAAATGCATCATGGGTGGCACCGTAACCGCTTAATTCGGCAAGGACCTCGGCCCCTCGCTGGTGTGCGGTTTCTAGATTTTCAAGGACGAGCACAATGCCGCCTTCACCGATGACAAAGCCGTCGCGATCATGTTCAAACGGTCTGGCTGCCTGCTCGGGGGAATCGTTTCGTGTGCTCAGCGTCGAAAGGCGGTGGAAGCCGCTGACGCCAAAAGGGTGAATCATGCTATGGGCACCACCTGCCAGCATGGTGTCCGCCTCGCCGCGCTGGATTACTGCAGCCGCTTCGCCGATCGCCATACTGCTGGAAACGCAAGCTGCGGTGTAGTTTGTGCATGGGCCTTGTGCGTTAAGTAATCCGGCGATCAGGCTGGTGGCGATTCCGGGGTCATGTACGGTTTCGTCGTAGGCATCAAATTGGCTAAGCCCTTGTTCCATGAAATCTTTGATTTCGATTTGCCGTTCCCTTAGCGATTGACGTGTGATCTGGGCAAATTGATTGAAGTCGGGGAAGATCTCGCCACATCCGAGGTACACTCCAGTTCGTGTTGGGGGGCTGGGATGGTTGGCTAGATTTGCGTGTTGCTGTGCTAAATCGGCCGCAGCTACCGCAAACCGTGTTTGCCGAGCCTGACGCTGCCATTGCTGGCTCGTAAAGTCGCCTACGGGACCGGGTGGGTCGTCGACCTCGGCCGCAATGCGTACCGGAAAGCGTTGGGTATCGAAAAGTGTGATTGCACCGGCGCCCGATTGACCGTCAATAAGGCGTTGCCACACAGTGGCCACATCATTCCCTAGCGGCGTGACACACCCCAAACCTGTGATTACAATTCGAGGGCTCATAGGAACTCACCGTTGACCGTTCAATAACGCTGGTAATTGGACTCGTCGATCGGCTGTCGAAAGCCAGGTCGGTACTTGAGGGCGGACTTGGGGTCATCAGTTCTTAATGTAGTACGCTCAGTGCAGAAGCGGTATCAGTCCATTGCCCGGAAACGCGACCTTTACTGGTGGGGCGTGCAGCGAATGAAGATAGCCCGCCCGGCGTCGAGATATGATCAGCCAGACGTGTGTGGGGCTTTGGAGGCAGGTTGACACTACTCCTCTGCAGGGATATCCTCACCTGATTCTAGTACTCGCTAAGTTGTGACTTGGAAACGATTTCGTTCGTTTGTCCGGTGTAAGTCGGTCTGGCCGACTGTCGGGGCGGGTGTGCTATTGTGTGTAGCGACTGCGTCGTTTGGGTTCTGGGAGTGAGCCCATGCGAGGGACAGGGGGGCACAGACATGGTAGCGCAAGTGGAAGGGTACGGGTTTTCGGATACACGGCCGGAGTGCCGCTGAATTCCCGAAGCGTGGGAACTCGGAATCGATCACAGCGGGAAAGCGTAGTTTCGCATGAATCCAAACGAAGTTCTTCGTATTGTCGATGCTTTGTATCGCGAAAAGAACATCGATCCGGAGGTCGTGTTTCAAGCGATAGAGGCTGCGTACGCTTCGGCTGTACGACGTCAGTACGGCGAAGAAGCAGAAATTACGATCACGGTCGGTCGGGAGGACGGTGCGCTCGCGGGTGAGGTCGACGGGACGACACTTGACTTGGATGAAATTGGTCGGATTGGCGCCCAGACCGCAAAGCAAGTGATCATCCAGAAAATTCGGGAAGCCGAACGGGATTCCCTGATCGAAGAGTTTCAAGAACAGATCGATCAAATGGTGAGTGGTGTCATTCAACGTAGTGAAGGTGGTGCGACAACAGTATCGCTGGGGAATGTGGAGGCCATTCTGCCGCGCAGTGAGCAAATTCCAGGTGAAACGCACCATGTGAATGAGCGGGTGCGCGCCGTTGTGATCGAGGTGCGTCCTCAGGGAAGCCGTGTCAAGGTCGTGCTGAGTCGTACGCACATCCGTTTAGTTCAACGGCTGTTTGAAACCGAGATTCCGGAAATAGTGGACGGTGTTATTTCTATCAACGCACTTGCTCGTGAGCCCGGTTATCGCAGTAAGGTTGCCGTCAGTAGTAGTGACCAGCGCGTAGACTGTGTGGGTGCTTGCGTTGGTGTGCGTGGGAATCGGATCAAGAACATTGTCGATGAACTAGCGGGAGAGCGAATCGACATCGTCCGTTGGAATGACGATCCTGAAGTGTTAATTCCCAATGCTCTGCAGCCTGCCGAAGTGGATCAAGTTCTGCTTTGCGACATGATAGGCCGGGCCATTGTCCTGGTGCGAGAAGACCAATTGTCGTTAGCGATCGGGCGGCGTGGTCAAAATGTGCGACTGGGCAGCAAGTTGTCCGGCTGGGACATTGAGATCATGACAGCGGAGGAGCTGGAAGAACAGATTGATCGCGCTGTTGCGGGTTTCAGTGTTATCGAAGGTGTATCGGAGGAACTTGCGCAGGCATTAGTCGAACAGGGGTACTTGTCCTACGACGACCTTTCCGTCATGGAGCCGGACGCCTTGATGGAAATGGGTGGTCTGGGTGCCGATGTGGTCGATGCAATTATCCAGGAAGCTGAAGTCAAGGCAGAAGAAGCGGAGCAGGCTGCGACAGAACAGCGTCGCATGCGTCGTGAGCAAGAACAGGAACGATTGACCGTTGAGGCGGCGGCCAAGGCGGAAGCGGCGACAGCTGATTCCGGTGAAGCAGAGTCCGGTGAAGCCGATTCCGGTGAAGCAGAGTCCGGTGAAGCAGTCGCGGCGGACGAGGAAAATTCCCAAGAATAAATTGTGGGCTAAACCCAGGTTAAAACTTAGATCTCGAGAGATGGTTTGCCAGGCCGGTAGACTCGGCTTACACTGCGGGCCATGTGTTGATTTTTCGTGGACAACGGCTGGGTTACTGATGTAGGATTGCGGTATTGAAATGTACACGGATGTGAGGGAGTAAGGCGAGTTGTAATCGTTCGGGAGAGTTCGGCGAAAGTGGCGTCACTAATATGGTGAACGGTTGCTAGTTCCCTAAAGATTGTGATCCCTGGGAGATGTGGACATGTAGCAGTTCATATTGAGTTCCCGAGAATCTCTAGCAGCAGAGATTTTCGGAAAGCGAGAGGAGGGGCCTACTGTGCCCACGCGGATTTACTCATTGGCGAAAGAGTTGAGTATCGACAGCAAGGAACTGGTTGATATCTGTTCCAAGCTGGGGATTACCGGAAAAGGTTCTGCGCTTGCTAGCCTGTCCGACGAAGAGCTCGACAAAGTAAAGTCTCACTTGGCCGGACCAAAGCCCGAGCCGGAGCCCGAGCCGTCGCAGGCACCGGTGTCTGCGCCCGCGCCACTCGCCAAGCGGAAAGTGAGTAGTGCGCCAGAGGCACCTGCAGCTCCGGTTCGGAATCGAGATGCCTCGCGAGGAGATGCCAGCAGAATTAAGGTGCTCGGAGTTGCTGCCAATTCAGGATCGTCTGCGGCAAAGAAGAAGAGTGACTCTGCTGAAAGTCCGAAGGCACCACGCCGGCGTCAGCCGGTGATCAACGTGGCTCCGTTGCCTGATGTAAAGACTCCTCCGCGCCCAAAGCCTGCAGAGCCCAAGTCGCAGAGGCCCGAAATACGACTCTCTAAGGGAGCAATGACGGCGAAGGCACGACCTCCGGCTGGCAAGAGCAGTGCTCCACCCGAATCGCCACAAAAGCCTCGCAGTCCCGCGGCCGGTCGCGAAGTACCGTTAGAGCCCCCCGCGGAGGGCAAGACACGTGGGCGGCGCGGTCGAGAGTCGGGTTTAGCCGGTATGGCGAGTGCGCGTGCAGACCGCAAAAAAACGCTTGGTAATCGCGGCCGACAACGATCGCAGGGTCGGCCAGAAGATTCCATGATGCGTGGTCGCATGAAACGCACGCGTACTTTGAGCCGCCGTAAAGGTACCAACACGGCTGCGCCGCGCAAGGGAAAGGTTGCGTTGGAGCTTCCATGTACCGTCCGTACGTTTTCCGAAGCTGCTGGAGTCAGTGCCTCGCGTGTGCAGGCGGAACTGATGAATTTGGGGATGATGGTTACCATCAACCAGCAAATTGATCTGGAGCATGCCGAATTGCTGGCGGATATCTTGAGTGTGGAACTTGAATTCAAGCAACAGGAAACTCTGGAAGTCTCGTTGCTTGCACAGTTGCGCGATCGTGAAGATGATCCGGCTGATCTCGAGCCCCGCCCTCCCGTGGTTACGTTCCTGGGGCATGTCGATCACGGAAAGACGTCGTTGCTGGATTCAATTATCGGAATAGATGTTGTGTCTGGCGAGGCCGGGGGGATTACGCAGCATATTCGCGCCTATGAAATCAAGAAGGATGGCAGGAGTGTCTCTTTTGTTGATACGCCAGGTCACGAGGCGTTCACGGAAATGCGCGCACGCGGTGCGAATGTGACCGACATTGCGGTATTGGTTGTAGCCGCCGATGATGGAATTATGCCGCAGACCGAAGAGGCCATCAGTCACGCCAAGGCTGCGGAGGTGCCGATTGTTGTTGCCTTGAATAAGATGGACCTTCCCGGTGCTGATCCGGGTAAAGTCATGACGCAGATGACTGAATACGACTTGACGCCTAGTGAATGGGGTGGGGATGTTGAAGTCGTACAAACAAGTGCGATGACGGGAGACGGAATCGACACGCTCCTGGAGACCCTGTTGGCGATTGCGGATCTGCATGAGTATCAGGCAAATCCGAGTCGACCAGCCATCGGATCCTGCCTCGAGTCAGAGCAAGAAGGCGGGCGTGGGGTGGTTGCCAAATTAATGGTCAAGAACGGCACGCTGAATGTCGGAGATGTTCTGGTCTGTGGATCGTCTTATGGGCGAGTGAAGGCCATGTACGATACGTTGAAGCCACGCGTGAAGCTGCAGAATGCGGGGCCTTCGGTGCCGGTGAATATTACCGGACTTAATGAGGCGCCGGATGCAGGCGAGGCATTTTATGTTTTAGACGATGTCGCACAGGCCCGAGAGATTGCCGAGGACCGATCCCATCGCACCCGCGAAGAGTCGTTGGGTGACCGAGGCCAACCCAAGATCTCCTTTGAAGAATTTCAGAGACGGATTGCTGAAGGAAAATTGGAGGGTGAAGAACTTGATCTTGTAACGTTGAATTTAATCATTCGTGCGGATGTCCGTGGATCCATTGAGGCCATCGAAAAAGAACTTGCGAAGATTGACCATCCTGAAATCCACATCAAGGTGCTCCACAAAGCAGTTGGCGGGGTGACAGTTGGTGACGTTCATTTGGCATCCGCATCCCAGGCCGTGATTATCGGCTTCAACGTGATTCCAGACGAAAACGCTCGTATTCTGGCTGAGTCGCGAGATGTCGAAATTCGTCGTTACGACGTGATCTATAAAGTGACCGAGGATATCAAAGCGACATTGGAAGGGCGGCTTAAGCCTGAGGAACGTGTCATCGAACTTGGCAGAGCGTTGGTGAAACAACTGTTCCCGGTGGGGCGCGCTGGGAATATTGCGGGGTGTTATGTCGCACAGGGATCGATCGAGCGTGGCTGTCGTGTGCGTGTGAATCGTGACGGCAGGACGATTGGTGATTATGCCCTCGATTCTCTACGCCGGATCAAAGAGGATGTTAAAGAAGTTCCTCGAGGTATGGAGTGTGGTATCAAGTTGGCAGGGTTTGGTGATGTCAAGCAAGATGACATCCTGGAAGCGTACAAGATCGAAGAAGTTGCGCGTACCTTGTAGTTGTACCTTGTAGTTGTACCCTGTAGTTGTGTCGTGTAGTTACTAGCTGCGTTGTGTGGCTGGGCCATATGGCGACGGTAGTTTGTAGGTGTTGAGGCGATATTTGGGAGCCTCTGAAGACTGGGGTTGGGTTCTGATTGATGGCATCCCGGCGTGTACTAAAAGTAGCCGAGGCAATTCGTGAAGTAGTCGGCATGGCTATTCTCACGGATTTGCGCGATCCTCGTGTCGTGGATGTCACCGTGACTTATGTTGAGGTGTCTCCTGATTTGCGGCATGCGAAGGTAAATGTGTCTGTAATGGGAGACGAAGCGAAGCAGTCGCTTTGCTTGCATGGTCTGCGGAGCGCCAGCGGTTTCTTGCAGCAAAAAATTGCAAAACGAATAGATACGCGTTATACGCCTCGTTTGCGTTTTCACCTGGACCAGGGGGTGAAGCATTCGATCCATATCGATCGCATGCTCAGCGAGTTATTGCCTGACTCCACTTCCCCCGATCCGGGTGGAGAAGAGGCGGAGGATGTGAGTTCAAAGGTTTCTGAAGAGAATGACAGGGGGTCCCTTCAATAGGGCCATCGACAGGTCGATATGAGCACGTCAAACCGAGCCGGGTTAATTACGAAAATATTCAAGGTACTCAAGAAGTACTACAAGCCAGCTATTTCACGGCAGGACCGCCCTCTATTGGAGCACGTTCTGTATGGCTGTTGCCTAGAGAATTCGACGGCTGAAGCTGTCGATGAGGTGTTTGCTCGCCTTGAGCAAAACTACTTTGACTGGAATGAGATTCGAGTGACAAGCATTGCAGAATTGTCACTGTCGATGGCTTCCTTGTCTGATCCAAGCGAAGCGGCACGCCGTTTGAAAGGTGCCCTGCATGGTATCTTTGAAACGCATTATGCATTTGATATAGACGCACTGCGTAAGCAAAATTTGGGTGCGGCTGTCAAGGAGTTTCAAGAGCTCGGGAAGTTGACCAAATTTGGGTTGGCTTATGTAACCCAGTATGGCCTTAGTGGCCATACTATTCCCATCAATCGTACGTCGTTACAGATCCTTGTTTGGTTGGGTTTGATTAGCGAGGCCGAAGCTGCCTCGCATCGAGTGCCTGGCTTGGAGCGGACGATTTCCAAGAAGCAGGGGCCGGAGTTTGGTTCGTTGCTTCACCAGCTGGCAGTTGATTTTGCGGCCTCGCCATTTTCGCCCCGTGTGCGAAATATCCTTGTTGAAATCGCTCCTGAAGTGAAAGAGCGACTGCCGAAACGCGCGGTTCGAAAAGCAACGGTCAAGTCAAAGAAAAAGGTCGCTGCAAAAGGCAAGGAAAAGTCCGCTGACAAGGCGCCCGCCAAAAAGAAGTCTGCTGCGAAAGCGGCTAAAAAGAAGGCTGCAACCAAGAAGGCTGCAACCAAGAAGGCTGCAACCAAGAAGGCTGCAACCAAGAAGGCTGCAACCAAGAAGGTAAGTCGGAAAACCACGGGTCGGGCGGCAACCAAAAAAAAGACAGCAGCCAAGAGCAAGGCTGCGCCGCGCGGTGAGGCAAAATCAACGAAGTCGCGAAAGAAGGTAACGAAGGCCAGCAAGAAACCAAAAGCAGGCAAATCAACGACTAAGCGTTTAGCGAAGAAGAAGCCGCGCTGACACGGCAGGAGCGGACTAGGATGAGGAATGCCGTTGTCGTTGATTGTGTGCGGACTCCGATTGGCCGTTCTCATCGTGAAAAGGGTTGGTTTCGTGCCGTACGCAGCGACGATTTGGCGGTCGCTTGTGTCCAGTCGTTGCTTGAGCGAACCGGTATCGATCCCGCCGAAATTGATGATGTGCTGTTGGGTAGTACGAATCAGACCCTGGAGCAAGGCCTCAATGTCGCCCGTAACGTTGGCCTGATGGCTGGGTTGCCTTTCGAGTCAACAGGTGCGACGGTCAATCGCCTTTGTGGTAGTAGTTTGCAAGCGCTTCATCAGGCCGTGCACGCAATCATGGCTGGGTGCGAAGATGTCCACATCGTAGGTGGACTCGAGCATATGCACCACTTGCCAGTAGATCACGGCATCGACCTGAACCCGCGGATGTTTCAAAGAACATCCAAGGGGGCGTTGATGATGGGGGTGACTGCGGAATTCCTCTCGCAGACGAGAGGTATCTCCCGGCAACGGCAGGATGAGTTCGCTTTGCGGAGCCATCAGCGCGCTGCCGCGGCGCATCAGGCTGGTGATTTTGACAAGGAAATTGTGCCAGTCTACGGACAAAATGAATCTGGAGATCGCTTTCGAGTCCAGACCGACCAGTGTGTGCGTCCTGGGTCGACTCTGGAGGCGTTAGCGGCCCTCTCGCCAGCATTCATGCCCGTGATCGGTTCGGTGACCGCCGGCAACAGTTCTCCGCTTAATGATGGAGCTGCGGCAATGCTTGTGATGTCGCAAGAGAAAGCAACGCATCTTGGTTTGAACGCGATAGCCAAGGTGCGGTCGACGGCAGTGGCCGGAGTGGAACCTTGTGTGATGGGTACCGGGCCGGTTCCTGCCACTCAAAAAGCGTTGCAGCGAGCTGGCCTCGAATTGTCTGATGTGGACGTGATTGAACTTAACGAAGCGTTCGCAGCGCAGGCGATCGCTTGCATCGACATGCTCGGCCTTGATGAGGGAAAAGTGAATCTGCGCGGGGGCGCGGTCGCCCTGGGGCATCCCTTGGGAGCCAGCGGTGCACGTATTGCGACCACATTGCTGAATGTGATGGCCGATCATGACGCGACGCTAGGGTTGGCGACTATGTGTATTGGAGTTGGCCAAGGGATCGCTACCGTTTTTGAGCGGATTTGAGTCGCCTGCTGAAGTGCCTCTATAATCTTCAGCGCCAGGGCGAATTACATTGGTCCTGCCCGCACTCGTCCTTTCGGACCTGGCGATTTCCACGATTGTTTGCAATATGGCCCGTCGAAGTAGCTCGCTCTACTTTGTGATGCTGTCGCACCAAACTTCCCGGAAAACTGCCCATGTCGACAAATCAGACGTTGATCTCATTGTTGGTCCAACGGATCAACGAGGACCACAGTCGGCCTGCACTTGTGGGCAAACTCGGAGGGCAGCATGAGTCGTTGACTTGGGGGCAGTTAGGTGATCGAGTTTGTCAGCTGGCTGTGGCACTAATCCGGTCAGGTGTCGAGCCTGGGGATCGAGTGGTACAGGTTTCTGAAAACCGTTTAGAGTGGATTGTCTGCGACCTGGCCATCCAACTGGCACGGGCCGTGCATGTTCCTTTGCATGCGACGCTTAGTGGACGACAGATCGTAGAGCAGTTGATCGACAGTGGTGCTAAGAAAGCATTTCTGTCCGATCGCAGCCAGTTGACGAAACTGACAGCACACATTGCCGAATTGCCGACTGACCTTGAGTGCTGGGTGTTTGATTCGGTCGATGATTGTCCAGGCGGAGTGTCCGTAGCATCCCTGGCTCAATTGGAAAGCCGTGGAGATCTCTCTGAAGCAGCTCGCGTGCTGAAAGATGCGCAGCAGCAAGTGACCTCCGATACGCTGGCAACCTTGATCTATACGTCGGGGACCACAGGTGAACCGAAGGGTGTGATGTTGACCCATGGTAATTTTTACTCAAATACACATGCGACCGTTGCTGCTATCGATATGGCCCGGGAAGATCACCGTTTGACTTTCCTCCCTTTGAGCCATGTGTTTGCTCGTACCTGTGATTTGTATACGTGGCTGATGATTGGCTATCAATTGAGTCTTGCTGAGTCGCGAGAGACGGTACTTTCTGACTGCCAGGAACTCAAGCCGACAACACTGAATGGCGTGCCCTATTTTTTTGACAAAGTGCGACGCTATTTGGTTTCCCAGCAGGCCGAGGTGGCGGATGGTGCTCTTCGTGATTTGCTGGGTGGGAGGATGAGGATGTGCTGTTCCGGAGGAGCGGCGTTGCCGGAGCATGTTTTCGATTTTTACTGGCAACAGCAGATCCCCCTGTTAGAGGGCTACGGGCTGACTGAGACCTCACCGGTAATCACGGTTTCTACTCCCCAGCACTACCGCCGCAAGTCTGCGGGGCGAGCGATTTCTGGTGTCGAGATTCAAATTGAGAACGAAGAAATCTTGACCCGTGGTCCACACGTGATGTGCGGGTATTATCAGAAATCAGCAGCTACCCAGGAAGTAATGCGCGACGATTGGTTTTGTACGGGCGACCTCGGTTACCTGGATGACGATGGGTTCTTGTTTATTACAGGGCGTCGCAAGGAACTTCTCGTATTAGCCAGCGGAAAAAACGTGGCTCCAGTCTACCTTGAATCGCTGTTGTTAGAAGAACCACTGATCGCTCAAGTGCTGGTGGTAGGCGATCATCGTAGCTTCCTCTCCGCGCTGGTGGTTCCAGATTGTGAGTTGCTCAAGAAAAAAATCCACGAGCAGGGTCAGGTGAGCGCGGGTGACCTGGAGCAGACGTGGCCGTCCATGTTAACTGACCCTTCCGTGATTGAGTTGTTTTCCAGTTTGATTGCCTGCCAGTTGTCTGACGTTTCCCATCACGAACAGGTGAGACGTTTTTCGCTATTGCCAGATCCTTTTTCAATCGAGCGAGGTGAAGTCACGGCGAAGTTAAGCCTGCGCCGCGAAGTGATTGGGGAGCATTACTCGGCTCAGATTGAAGCCATGTATGGGACGGACTGGTGTGGGCCTGTTGTGACGGTTGAGTAGAGTTTGGCACCTCCGACAAATCTACCGTTGGTAGCAATTACGCGGGGTGTTACTCATCCTGTACCCTCCATCCCGAACGGCCGGCTGTTTACCGGTGCGCTTGCTGACCAGGAACTTCCTCGAGGGTCGTTCAGCTTTATGAGAACCAGGTAGCAGCATGATGGGTGGGAATGCGCGTGAGGCGATTACAGTCGTGTAGGATCACTTGAGATTTCACTATGACCATTGGTCTAGTGTGACGGTTCGGCGGATTGTTCTGTCTTTACGGGCGTTGGCGATTCGAACTGCTTGCGCGACTTTTCGTGTGGTAGAGGCCGCCGGTCTACTCGGAACAACCCTTGCGAACGGCACACGCCGTGCAAGTGGCGCTTGTTGCTCCAAATTTGTGGCAAATGCAGGTTGTGATTGCGTCTAGTGTTCCCGTTGTTCCCGATAGTACTGGCAATAACGTTTCGTCCGAAGGTTCTCGCCAGGATCGACTGTGGGACTCTTTTGATGGCAGCGTTGGTTCGGCAAGGAGCGGGAGCCGTGTTTCGGAGATCACGGCCAAATCAGAAAACACCTCTTTCTTTACATGCACGGAGGCGGACATGAAGTGGACAAAATTGGCACTGGCAGCACTGGCCAGTGGTGGCCTGCTGTCGCAGCAGTTAGTTGCTCAGCAGTCGGCCCAGCCGGTAGCGATTCAGGAAGTGACGTACAACTACGTATTGGGTGACGAAGACGGCTCGCCTAGCGACAAGTCCGAGACCCAGAAGTCGGCCGCTCAGAAGGGTAAGAAGTCGGCTGCCCAGAAGGGTAAGAAGTCGGCCGCCCAGAAGGGCAAGAAGTCGGCCGCCCAGAAGGGCAAGAAGTCGGCCGCCCAGAAGGGCAAGAAGTCG
>MDTE01158392.1_pt1 | contig 28187 bp, 11 predicted proteins | sample 811231 | NCBI WGS metagenome assembly MDTE01 (sample SAMN05326651, study PRJNA326480) | marine metagenome | isolation source: seawater | place: Indian Ocean: Red Sea | collected 2010 | reverse complement strand
TTCGGCACTGAGATTGAGCAGCAGGAAAGACTCGAACGACCGCCATTGGCAGACATTTGTCCTGTTCACACGAATGGTCGACCGTGGGGGAGGGAATTTTCGGGTAGGATATGAGGCTGATAACAGTTTGCCGCCGCAGGGAGTTGGTCTTGATGAACCGCAGCCTGGATCCATTGGTTGCAGTCGCCACCGTGCTTTTGTTGTCAGGATTGGCGAAGCTCGGTCACGGTGCGGACGAAGCTGCGGAGGGAGACGTTGCCCGGCACCGTCAGGCAGCGGGTGCATTTCGACTCAATGAGTTGCTCGCCTCGAACCGTACCGGCCGCGTCGATGACCAGGGCCGTAGCAGTGACTGGGTAGAGATCCACAATGCCAGCGCACAAGCGCAGCAACTCGCAGGGTATCGTTTAACAGACGATCTTCAGGTGCTCGATAAATGGCCTTTTCCGCAGGTTCGTGTGGCGGGCGGGGGATACCAGCTCGTCTGGATGTCTGGCAGCGAGGGTGGTGAACCGAATGGGGCGGCAAGGCGGTCGACGAACGTGACGCTTCCATTTGATGCAGTACTGGTCGGTTCAGATGCCAGGTGGAAATATTTCGCCGCCAAAAAACAACCGGACGATGCGCCGTCCCAGCAACGTATTCAGGGCTGGACGCGAGTCGACTTCGATGACTCGCTGTTCCAGGTGGGACTACCCGGTTTCGGTTACGGTGATGAGGACGATCGGACACAGTTGCCGGCGGAAACGACGGTGGTGTTCTTGCGGCGAGAGTTTATCTGGCCTGCCGATCTTGATCCGGCTGCGCTCGTGCTCGAAGTGGACTACGATGATGGTTTTGCGGCCTATTTGAACGGGGCCCGCGTCGCTGCGGTCAATGCGCCGCCCGGCGAACCTCGCCTCGACAGTCTGGCGACGGAGAGCCGGGAAGCGGGCGTTGCCCAGCGGTTTGACCTCTCCGCCCATGCCGGGTTGTTGCGAGTGGGAAAGAACGTACTCGCGATCGCTGGCCTGAATGTGAATTCGGGGAGTTCTGATCTGAGTGTCCATCCGGTACTGGGGACGCTCGCGCCGTTGTGTCATGCCAATTTCCGATTGAAACGCAAAGGGGGCACGCTCTACCTCGTGGCTCCGGACGGAAAGGTAGCTGACCAGATCGAGTACCCGCGGCAAGTCGCTGATCAGTCACTTGGTCGATCTCTGGAAGACGAGGCAGATTGGGGGTATTTTCTAACTCCCACACCAGCAGCTGCTAATCGCGGACCACAACAGCTGCAGCCGGTGCGATGTGGCATCGCGTTTGCCCCGAAACCCGGAACACATCGGCCTGGTGTGTCTGTACGACTTCAACAGACCGCGTCGGCAGCTGTTGATATCCGATTTACGCAAGACGGTTCACAACCGAGTGCCACTAGCCCACTGTATCGAGCGGCGGTCGTACTGCAGAAGACAACGCTATTGCGCGCCGCGGGTTTCGTGGGCCGCGAACGCGTGAGCCCGGTGGTGGCGGCTACGTACCTGATGGAAAAGTCGTCAGGCCTGCCAGTGCTATCGGTTTCGCTTCGTCCTGAAGACTTTACCGATATACACCTGCAGCGCAGTGGCAAAGGGCGCAAGAGCGAACGGACTGCGTTTCTCGAGTTGTTTGATCACAACGGCGGCCGGCGCGTGGCGACAGGATTTGGAATGCGACTGCACGGTGGAGCGGGGCGCCGTGGTGGTCTGGAGATCAAGAAGTCGTACCGGGCCTATTTTCGTCGTTCGTACGGTGCAGGTCGTATCAAGCATCCGGTAATACCAGAGGCAGGTATCAAGAAGTTTGACAAACTCGTGTTGCGGGCGAATTTCAACGATGGTCGCAATCATGGCAGCTACATTCGAGACCAGGTCATTCGCGACCTCCACCGAGAGATGGGAGCGTTGGCATCCAGCGGTTCCTGGTACAAGGTTCTGATCAACGGCCAAAGCCACGGCGTTTACAACGTTGTCGAACGTATGGATCAGGAGTTTTTCAGGGCCCATCTGGGGCCAGGCGAGTACGACGTCATCAAGACCTCTGATACCGTACTGGACGGCACGCGGCAGGGCTGGGACGAGTTGCGGGATTTCATCAGCACGCGAGATTTCTCTGACCCAACGAATTATCGAGAGCTGGCCAGCCGAGTCGATATCGAGAATTTTACCTCGTACGCCATTCTCAATCTTTGGGCGCAAAATTACGACTGGCCCCACAACAACTGGTACGCGGCGCGGCGGGTACCGCACGGCAAGTGGATGTTTCTCTGCTGGGATGCGGAGTGGGGCCTGGGAGGCGGTCCCTACGGACACGACGTTGATGCATATGCTTTTATGGATAGCGGCGGTGCCTACGGTCATGGCATGTCCCGGGCGTTGTTCTTCGCACTCATTAGTAACCCGGGGTATTGTGAGTATTACCAGCAGGAAGTCCGCAGGCATCTGCGTGGCGCGTTGCGCACTCATAACGCCTTGCGTCTGATCCACCGCCATCGCGATGCGATTGCCGCGGACATCGAACAGGAATTTGAATCGCGCGGTAACGATAAAGCGCGTTGGCGCGGCCAGATTGAGGATGTTGAGCGTTTTCTGGAACACTGCGGCGAGCACTTTCAGCGCTGTACGGACGCCTATTTTGCGTACCGTACGTCGGCAGGAAGCCGGGATCAGGCGGCTTTTGTGGAGAGCCCAGGTGGGCGGCGGCACGTCGTTTACCGTGGAGCTGAGGGCCAACTGCATCAGCTCGCTTCGGATCCCAGTGACAACAGCTGGCGCGCCGAGACCATTGGCACGCCGGCCTCGGCGCCTGTGGCCGCCGGACGGCCTCGTGTCTACAGCGTGGCGGACTCCGGTCCACGCATCCTTTATCGCGGTCCGGCAGGGCATCTGCATGAGTTGACGCGGAGGACTGCTGGGAAGGATTCCGGTCACTGGCAGCACACCAACCTGACCGCCTTGCTTGAACAGCCCGCAGCCACTCGGGATCCCTCCGTGGTCGTGGTCAATGGCATACCCCACGTTGTGTACGTCGACAAAATGTGCAGGATCCATGAGCTGTGGTTTGCAGGCAAGTGGCGTCACAACCAGTTGCCCGCGGCGCCGCGTCCGGCGGCAGATGTCGTGCTTTCCTACGCAGCGTCCGCGTTGCATGTCACTTACCGCACGATGTTTGGTGCAGTCTGCGAACAGACGCTATTATTGCGGGACGTGAAAAAGGGGCAGCGACGATGGTCGCACCGACTCGTATTCGGCAGTCCTGCAAAGGGTACTCCACTTGGGTTCAGTCCCCAGGAAATCCGGCACATTCTTTTTCGCGGGGCTGAGAAGTGGCCGCTGAGTGAGCCCTTTGTGTCTGGTGTAAAGACCGTTCGCGCGCGGGAAAGACGAATTCCCCGCGGTGCACTGGTCCATGCCTGGTACGATGGGCAGCGTTTTTGGCATCTGGAGCCCGTTGAGCCGGTGGCACGCGAAGTCGCCGGTGATCCTTGCGTGATTCACAACGTCCAGACAACGCGTTACCACTTCGCGTACCGCGACACACAGGGGCACATTAGGGAGGCCACATTCAGTAGTGACAAACGACCGCAGGGGGGGACGTGGCGGGTAGTCGATCTGATGGCCAGCACGGCGGCATCTCTCGCGTCCGGCGACCCGGCGGGTCTGGTGTCCGCCGCCAGCGGCGCTCGCTACTACGTCTATCGTGGACAAGATGGGCACCTGCATGAACTCGGGTTTGACGGCGCGTGGTCGCACCGTGATCTGACCAGGTTGGCGCAGCCGAATGGAAAATGAACGACCGTCGCTACGATCATCTTGTGAACCGATGATCCGCCAGCCGCCTCTCGGTTGCTGGTGTCTGCGGCGTGCGTCGGCAGAGTTGCAGGTTCTCACGTATACTACTTTTCGGAAGTTCGTGGCCGCCGCAACGCCTTCCGCCGAGTTCGGCAGGTGTTGCGGATGATCGAGCATGCAGGATTGCTGGAGAGGACGGGATCTCTGTTAAGTGAGCCCAGCCAGCTGTTACAGGAGAACGGCGTGCGCATCAGAACTGTTTGTCGCCACCTGGGGGTGCTCTGGCTGGTCCTGTGGTGCGGTACGTTGCCCGCCCAGTTTATCGATAAAGGTGCCGATGCGGAGGTGTTGCCCCAGGTGCCCGCAGGGTTTCAGGTCACGGTATTTGCCCGTGAACCTCTGGTCCGGCAACCTTGTTCCATGGCTTTCGACGTACGTGGACGGCTTTTTGTCGGCATGGGGCCCCAGTATCGAAATCCCACTCCCGAAACACCTGGTGATAGTGTCGTCATTGTGACGGACGCAGATGGCGACGGCGTGGCCGAGACGGTGAAGGTGTTTGCCACGGGCTTCAATGCTGTGCAAGGTTTGGCATGGCGTGGGCGCGATTTGTGGGTAGCCAATGCACCCGACCTGACAATCGTACGCGACCTCGATGGTGACGACGAAGCCGACGAATACGTGCGCGTTTACACGGACCTGGGAAATCTTGAGCACGGGCTCCATGGTTTGAACTGGGCGCCTGATGGCAAACTGTACATGAGTAAAGGGAATTCAAAAGGGCTGAATCGCCCGGGACGCTATGCGCCAAAACCGTTTCGGGAGTTGTGGGGCATGGTGGCGCCGGCCGGAACGCCGGACTTTCCCGCGCCGCGAACGTTCCGTAAAGGGGAGTACCGGCATGCCTACCATGACCCAGCGGATGACTGGGGCTTGTATGGCGGAGTGTTACGTTGTGATGACGGAGGCCGTAACTTGCAGATCGTTTCGCGAGGCTACCGCAATCCCTGGGATATTACGACGGACAGTGGTTTCAATTGGCTGGGCACCGACAACGATCAGACGCAAGGTGATCGCGTGTTCATGCCATTTTTTGGTGCACACTTTGGATGGAATCACCCTTGGAATGCGCAGTGGTCCGATGCGATAGATGCTCCGACAGCGCCGGTCAGCGGACCCTTGTTTGAGGGCTCTGGTACTGGCCTGGTGTTCTACGATGCCACGCAGTTTCCCGAGCCATTCCGGCGGGTGTTTTTCATCAATGATTGGCTACGCAAAACGACATTTCTGTGGCGCCCGAAATGGGACGGCGCGTTGCTGCGACCTGAGGGGAATCAATGGGAGACGTTTGTCGACGGTGGCAAGTCACTCTATCGTCCAACTGACATTGAAGTGGGTCCTGACGGGGCATTGTGGGTGTTGGGTTGGAGTCGTGGATATGGGGCAGAATGGCGCGATGGGAAAATGACCAACGAAGGTCGTATCTTTCGGATCTCCTGGAAACAGAACGCCGAAGCAGAGCGCCGTCCAGCGTCCCGAGTCGCAGCCATGCAGGATCGATCTGTGATCGAACTGCTGGACTGTTTTGCTGGGCCATTGCCGATCTGGAGGACGGATGCGCAGCGTGAACTGATTCGTCGTGGCCAGGCAGTACGTCAGCCGTTGGTCGAACATTTAGGTAGTGGGCAGCTCACCGAGATGCAGGAGACATGGGTATCCTGGTCGCTAGGGCTACTTGACCCGCGGGATACCGCGGTGGATCAAGTGTTCGCTGAATGCCTGGCCCCAGATTCGGCAGCCAGCCTTAATTTGCGAATCCAGGCGGTACGGATCCTTGCGCACCGGGTCGTCGTGTCCGGGCGGCGGGTCGCCCTCGCCGCGATGTTGCGGCCCGCCTGGCGAAGCCAGGAGCCGCGGTTGCGACTCGCCTGGGTTCAGGCAGTACGGCAGACAGGTTCCGCCAGTCTGGATGACGCGTTGCTGGAGCTGTTGGCTGCTGAGCAAGATCGGGTTACCTACTACGCGGCGTGGCAGGCACTACGGACGCTGGTTCCGGTGCCGCGTTTGCGGGAGCTGCTGGCGCATGGGAAGAGCGGAGTTCGTCGCGCTGCATTACTGGGTCTGCTGGAAAGCGACGAGTTGCCATTGGAAGAGGTGACGGCCATGGGAGTAGATGGTGACTCCCGGATCCGGGCGCTGGTCAGGCTCTGGCTGGACAAAGTTCGTGGTGGCGGTACGGCGCGCGTCGTCAAGGGACCGCCGATTCAGGTCCCTATTGACCGGCCGGACCAGAGTCTGAGAACTCAAGGGGGCGCTTTGGCAACTGATGTTGAGGTTGTGGGCGACGGTCGCTACCAGGTGGTGCCCGGCGGCCTGCGGGTGGGGAACGCGGTCTACACGGACCGCGCCTATCGTTTTGTCAAGATTCCCAAGCGTTTGCTGGGAGCGGACATCATTCGCACGGCGAATGATGATGACGCTTCGCGTGGCGACGATTGGTTAGTTTGTCGATTGCTGCTGCCGGTGCGCGTGCTGGTTGGTGTCGATACACGGCAGGCGAGACCACCTCGCTGGCTACGTGAGGGCTTTGTAGCAACTGGGGATATCGTCGTGACGGACGATTGTAGATTGAAGCTGTATGGACGCATCTATCCGGAAGGGATGCTGCACCTGGGAGGGAATACTGACGACGGTCAGACCGGCGGCAAAAGTAATTACGTCGTCGTTCTGGAGCCGCTGCCTGCCATCAGACGGAAGCAGGAAACGAGCGTTGCGGACGCCTTGGACTGCCTTCCCAGGGGGGATCGGGTCCGAGGTGAAACACTGTTCAAGCATCCGGCGGGGGCCGGCTGCAGTAAATGCCACAGTCTGGGCGTTGGTCGGAATGGGTTTGGTCCGAACCTGGGGGGGGTAGGTCGCCGGGCAGATGCACGCCATATTGTCACGTCGATCTTGCGGCCAAGTGCGGTGATCACCGAGGGGTTTCGGCGCCAGGTTGTTGTGACGGTGGACGGAAAAGTACATTTCGGTGTCCTGCTGGAAGAGAGTGGCGTGTCTTTGGTGCTCGGTCTGATAACCGGACAACGCTTGATGGTCCCCAAGAAAACGATTGAGCAACGCCGCACAGACGAGGTGTCTGGAATGCCGGTTGTCAGTTCGGTCCTGTCGCCTCAGGATGTTGCTGACCTGACCACTTTCCTGCTGGCCCAACGCGCTGCACCAGAGAGTCGGCCTACCGGGACGCTAGAACGGAATGTTGTGGTGACGCCGCTGGCTGATCGGGTGCGGGTGACCATCGCCGGGAAACTCTTTACGGAGTACCACTACCGCCAGTGTGAAAACCCATTTCTCTATCCGGTGATTGGTCCCTATGGAATCGGGATGACACGGAATTATCCCAGCAAGCGTGTTCCCGGCGAGTCGCAGGACCATCCGCATCACACGTCGGTCTGGTTCGGCCATGACGGTCTCAATGGAGTTGACTTTTGGCGCAGTACGGCGCCTCGCCACGGCCGCGTCGTGCAGCGTGGGATCGGACGTACTCAGAGTGGAAACGATAGAGGAGTCCTAGAGACCGTGAATCAGTGGATCGGCCCGGATGGCGATGTGATCTGTAGCGACCAGCGGCGTTTGACTTTTCTAATGCTGCCTGAAGGACGCGCGATTGATTGGGATATCACGCTGCGGGCGACGGCGGGGGATCTGACGATCGCTGATACCGAAGAGGGAACGATGGGGATTCGTACACATCCCAATTTGCGTCTGGAAAACGGTGCTGGTGTGACCACGGCGAATGGCCAGGCATTGAATAGTCAGGGTGTCCGTGGCAAAGCTGTCTGGGGACAGCGGGCAGCGTGGATCGACTACTGGGGTAACGTGGGGGACAAAACGGTTGGAATTGCCTTGTTCGATCACGCAAGCAACCCACGCCATCCTACCTGGTGGCACGCCAGACCGTATGGGCTGTTTACCGCGAATCCTTTTGGTATTGCTGATTTTGAAGGAAAGCCGCGAGGTACGGGTGAGATGACGATTCCCGCGGGCAAGAGTATCAGTTTGCATTACCGGATCCTCTTTCACGCGCACGATCCCGAGCGGGCTGGTATCAAGGCTGCGTATGAGCGCTACGGAAAGCTGGCGAAAAGCCCCGTAGGGCCGCTTCCCGCACAGAAGTAGCAATACCGCGATCCCGAAGCCTGGAGTCACGAGGGTCGATTAGTGATCCTGGAACGTCACGTGGGCGCGCCAATAGGCGGCAAACGCCCTCGTCTGGTCTGCGAACTGGACGATAAGGGGGGTGTGATCCACGGTTGGCAAGACACCGTCGAGTTGGTCCGTGACGTCCTGGATGCCCCCCGCCTTTCTTAATTCGACATCATGCAGTGTGATACTTCCCCGTTTGTTCTGGTTGTAAATGCGAATCTGGGCGAAGACCGCATTTCCGTCGACAGCCGGAACCGTGAAGGTGGCGCGTGCTGTGGAAAGCTGGTCGGTAAGCTGGCCGCTGGCGAGCGTGACGGAGCTGTAGAGGTTGTTCCAGTTACCTCCTTTACCGAGGTAGCTTACGGTCAGGCGCTCTTGTGCGCCGCTGGCGACGCGACCCGTGAGCATGATGTCGTATGTGGCGCCCACGTTGACACCATACTTTTGCGATCCCCATGCCATGTAGCTTGTGGTGACTTGTTCCTTTTGTCCTGCGTTCCGCGATGCTCTGGCGTCTCTCAATGAGAGCATGTTTCCTGGCAAGAGTTGTGCTTTGTGGCCTGGCCCGATTGTGAGTTCGTCACCTTGGTCGAGTGTGCCGCGGTAGACAATCGTGTGGTCGCCCAAGGTCAACCGCGGGTTGCGGGACCCTGATAGCATTTGGAATCGGGCTTGCAGGGGACGATTTCTGATCTGGCCGGATGGCAACAGCAGCCAGGTGTCGCGTTGATGACGAATGGTGTGTTGCCTGCCGATCCCGACGGTGGAGGAGTGGTCTAACGAGTTGACCACTGGGGCCAGGCTGGCGTGGCTGAGCCTGGCACGAAGTGTCCCGTTCTGGTAGCCCTGCCATCCGCTTCCCAGTCGAAACCTCCAGTCGAAACTCACAAAACGTTCCGGTTGCAGCAGCGGAATCCGTTTTGCCTTGGGGGACAGTAATTGCGCGTCGGCGGGCACTGCGACGAGATCTAAGGTGAGGTTGTGGAGTGCGGCGCGGCTGGCATCCATCCCAAACCAGGAGGCGTTGCGTTGGTTGTAAATAATGGTAGTGATCGTGACCTCATCACCAGGCTTGGCTTCAGCCAGGTCACAGCGAAAAAGAATCCGGGGAGGGACGATGCGGTTCTCCACTACGGAGGTGTTTACCTGGTTTTCGTAGCAGAAGGTACGCAACAATTCAGACTCATTAAGGTGCAGGTAGCGTTGGACACTCTTGGCTTGCACGCGTTGATCGCCCACTTCGTCTTGTTTGAAGAGAAAACTCCCCAGGTTGAGTCGATGCGACCTCCGGGCCCATTGGTGACACGTGGGGAATCCGGAAATGGTCATGTAGCCGGGGTGGGAAAGTTGTGTGAAGTAGGGGACGTTGTACTTTTCCGCCAGGGAAATGGTCTGTTGCTGCAGTTTCTCTGGAGTGTTGATGTAGCCAAAAATCCCCTCGCAGAGACCGTCCCGTAGGATGTTCCCTAGATGAAAAGGCAGGGCAGCCTGTTCCTGGATGCCATTGTCCACATGGTCGAGTGTGTAGTAGCGTTCTGCTTGCCAGTAAAACACCTTCGCCTGGGGCAGGTGGTTTTTCATGACCAAATGGATTTCGGCCAGCGCGTCACAATATTTGCGTCCCCACCAGTTGCGGTCGCGCTCGCGATCGAAGGCACGCCCTAACTCGGCGGCGATCGCGGGTCCGTTGTCTTCCAGGTCATGCAGGCGATTGTTGAAGGGGTTGGCATAAGGCTGGCTGGTAACATGACCGGGAAGTTCTTCCAGAAAGGTCATGGCGATGATGGCACGCGGATCGCGAATTGCGTTGGTGATCAGACTCGCCTGCTGCTGGATACGCCGGTTGAGTCGTTGTTTGACTTGTGGCTGGTAGAGATAGTCGAACAGGGAGAGGCGGGGATGGGCCTCGCGTATGGCAAACATAGGCCAGAAAAGGACCACAAATTTATGATCTGGATTGAGCTCGAGGATGCGGTTGATACGCGTGGTTAACTGGTGGTCATCACACCTTTGCCCGATATTGTTGACCTGGTTTCCAACATGAATGAATGACCAGTCGAAGACGGCAATGTTGCGCTCATCGGGTGAAGCATCGTAGGTGCCCCACCCCCACTTCCAATAGTGGCTGGTCGTTTCCTGGGCAACGAGTTGCGTGGGCGTCCATCCGTAGCAAACCACCAAGGAGAGACTGAGTACCAGCAATGGAATGCGCATGTCTTGTCTCTGGTTGATTCGTATCAACCTGTTCGGGACGTCGCACGGTGAGAGGTTTTGCCGTCAGGCTACTCGCCAAGCAGTTCGGCCACAGACGGATGGCCGCGCTCGACAGCCAGCTCGCCGGCGGTTTTTCCAGAGTTGTTCTTTTTCGATTTGTCGGCACCGTGCTTGAGCAGGATACGCACACAGTCCACATACCGGTCGTACACTTGTTGATTGCCATTGTGTCTTAATCTGGCGACGGCGTGATGCAATGGTGTGGATCCGTTCGATGTCGGATTGGGGTCGCAGCCGATCGAAAGGAAGTAGGCGAGCGTCTCGGGTTGGCCCCAGAAACATGTCTCGAAGACGCAATTGCGCCCGCCCCTGTTTACGGCTTCCAGATTGGCACCCTTTTCGACAAGTAACTTGCAGGCAGCCACCTGATTGCTGCCGGCCGCGTGGAGCAACGGGGTTTTGTTGAACCTTGCCTGGGTTTCAATCTGGGCCCCATTTTTCAGGAGCATCTTCATGATCTGCAGGTGGCCGCCGGCGGCTGCGTAGGCCAATGCCGTATACGAATGGGGAACGGTCGTATCCGCTTTGACGCCGGCGTCGAGCAGTTTGGCGACGGTTTCCAGATTGCCGCTGCGCGCTGCGATAAGTAGCTGATCGTCGGGAGCGTCTGTTTTGCGGAATTCGTGGATCTGCGGCTGTTCAACGGTCTTGTCAAAGACTCCGCGGATGAAAAAGAGTTGATTGGCGTGCAGAATGTAACTTGCGATGAACTGGCTGGGAACAGAGCCACCTCTAGAAGGGTGGAGGCGCTTGTGATTTGACACCGTATAGAGTTTGTTGCCGTCTTTTGTCGCCAGTTCCAAATCGCCCGAGAACTTGCGCCAGAGGTCACCGTACTGGGAATAGGTTTCCAAGGTGTGTGTGCGTTCGTCGATCCTGGCGATGTGGATCTGGTCGTGCTCATAACGAATCCACTCACCTGTCACTTTGGTTGCCAGGTCTGTGTCTCCGGCGGGGGCCCAGCCCGGGATTCCTGAGATGACTAGGGCCAGGCAACCAGTGATCAAGTAGAGCGAGTGTCGGCGTTGCATCGGTGGGGCTTGCTCCGAAGTGCGGTTCTGTGGCTTGCGGGGAATTTGAGCGACATAGCATACCGCACATTTCCGGAGCAGCCTAGAACGTCGCAAAAGCCATAACGGCAGCTCGCAATCGCGATGCCTGGAGGCGTCTGCGTGGTGGCATGCCGTCGAAGAATGCAGGCCGCTGCCTGAAACGGAAGCCAGCGGGATGTCATGAACGACTGTCGTCCGCCTGGGATGACATCAATACCATTGATAGGTGAAGTCGGCGAATCGTTTCAGGTCCGCCTTGCGCCGTGTCTCGTCCTGATAGGAGTCTTTCCACTTCTCGCGATTCGCACGGAGGTGCTCTACTAGCCATTGGTGCGACAATTGGTAGTCGGACCAGTGGCTGGAATGACGTTGGCTGGCGGCCGGTGCATAACGCTGGCTGGCGTCTGCCAGGAGTGCCTGTATGCCTGCCGCAATGATCTCTTCGGGATGGTCTGTAAGTCGGATCGCCTGGGCAAGTCCCTCAGGGTTGAGCGGGTGGACCGACAGTTGGACTGCAGGTGCAAGGTCGCCGGCCATAATGCGCCGGACGTTGTAGTTTGTACTGAGCCAATCGATCGGGGCCAGACTGTACAAATAACAGGCGGTCGCCAGTGTGATCAGGTGGGCGCGCAGGAGCCACAAAAAGGATCGAGTTTGCATGATCTTGACGACAACCAACAGAAAACCGGCGATGACGGTTGCGATTCCCAAAAGACCGATCATGCGCATCCGTGTCATGCCGTTAAATTGAATGTAGATGTAGAGCCGATTCAATACCGCGATTCCCAGGATAAGGTTTTCGAGCGACCAGATCGACGCCAGCACGTACAGTCGCCCGCGGCGCGGGTCGGCAAGCAGGTGGCCGCGAAAGATCAGGGAGAGCATCCCGGTCGCGACCATGAGTGCGACGGTTAACCAGGCAGCACCCTGGTGCGCGTAGCCGGAATAGTAAAAGCCAGACGGAAATTCACGAAACCAGAGTGTCTGGAATTCAAACACCAGGTAGATTGCAAACAACACGACAACGGTCACCATTGTGTTACGACAAGGTACGTAGAAGAAGGATGAGTGTTTGCGTTGGTCCGCTTGTGGCGTTTCGCTGTCGCGGAGTTCTTGAAGTGCGGTGACAGGCCTAAGCAAGCCCACGGTGACAATGGCGATAAAGCACAGGAAGAGGCCCTCGGCTGGCGAAGTGTGAATCAGCCACTGTTCCAGCTGGACAATCCAACGGGCCAGATTGTCGGAAAGGGCATGGGCCAGGTCCGGGTTGGCGCCGACAAACAGAAATCCGAACAGCATCAAGGCCGCCAGGGGCAGCAGGACATTCAGCCACCTGGGCGATATCCCAGGTGCCAGATGCTGGAACTGCTTCCAGTAGGGCACGAGTCCGAGGAGGCCCGAGGGTATGACACACCAAGCATAGGCAAAGGACTCCAGAACGTGGACGGTTCGCCCTGCCCTGCCGAGGGCAAAGGTGCAGAGGAGTCCGAGTCCACAGCACACCGTAAGTGGTGACCCCAGCCACACGAGGCGTGCGCAGAGAAACGCGATGGCGGCGGCGAACAGCCAGGTGGCGGACAGCGAGTGACGGGCAGGAGAACCGATGTGGAGCAGGATGGGAAGTGCCAGCAACATCGCGGCCCATCCTGCGAATCCACCACCGCGAAAGAGCGTTACGTCCGCCACGCACATACTCGCCGCGACACAGAGTAGTTCACGTATTCGCACCACTTCCACGACGCGGATCGGGGATGCGGGGGCAGGATTGCTGCCGGTGGTGGCTGGGGGTGGTGCGACTGGGGCCTGGTTCATGTGTGGATTAACGCGGATTGGCAGGAGCGATTCCGAAGATCCAATACGTAGCTATTCTGTTTTCTGTTCGTTCTTGGTGTCGTCCGCGTTGTGCAGATGGAGGTTTGTGTCGCCACCGACCTTTTCACTGGGGCCATTGGCAAATACGCAGCGTGGTATCTTCCACTTGATCCTTGTGCGTGATGGACACGTGAAGATCGAGTTGTCTGTGGTGTTGAGTGAAACGATGAGACGCTGGCAGATCGTGGCGACCGCCTTGCCGACCACGCAGACTGTGGCGAGGGCGGGTCAGATCGAATCGCCTGCCGTGGCGTCTTGGGTTCAGGAAAAGAGCGGGGCGATGACCTGTCCCTTATTCAGCCGATGTGGCCGTCCAGCCGGGTCGGTAATCGTGCTTTGCGGGTGAATTCCGAGCGCCGTGTAGATCGTCGCGCCAAGGTCGGCCGGGTACCAGCCGCGCGTGGCAGGGTAAGCGGCCTTCGGGTCGCTGGCTCCGATTACCTGACCACCACGTACTCCGGCACCGGCAAATACCGCGGAGAAGACGCCCGACCAGTGATCGCGACCTGCGTCTTTGTTGATGGTGGGGGTGCGCCCGAATTCTCCCACGGCCACGACGAGCGTGGTTTCCAGGAGCCCGCGGTCTTCAAGATCCTGCAGTAAAGCAGAGAGGCCCTGATCGAAGGGTGGTAACAGGTCGTTTTTGAGCCGCTTGAAGTTGGCGGTATGTGTGTCCCAGGTGTTCATTTTTCCCATGTTTGCCTGGATCACTGGTATACCTGCTTCGACCAGACGCCGGGACAGCAGCAGCGATTGGCCATAGGCGTGCCGGCCGTAAAGATCCCGCATGGTGTCCGACTCGCGCTCAATTTCAAACGCCCGGCGAAACTCGGCATCCGAACAGAGCAGGTCATACGCTTTCTGTTGTGAGTCGCTTAACCTGCGCACATTTCCAGCGCTGGTCAGTTTGCCGCGTTCTGCATCGAATGCCTCGACGAGCGAGCGACGTTGACCCAAGCGTGAGACAGAGAGACCGGGCAGGAACGATAGCTCGTCCAATTTGAAGTCAGGGTGGTTTGGGTCTTTGGTGACATGCCAGGGGTCGAGGTACGGCCCCATCATTCCACCGGATTGACCTGAGAACCCGTAGCCATTGTTCAGATACGTGGGCAGCATAACACCCGATGGCAAACCGTCCGGACGTGGCCGTAGGTGCTGGACGCCGGCGGAATAACAAGGCCAATCAGCTCGGCTGGCCATGTGCGTGGCGCCGGGTGGTAGTTTGTTGATGCCACTCAAGACAAAATGTGTACCGTATTCATGACCAGGCGTGGAGTGTGTCATGGACCGTACAATGGCGTACTTGTGGGCCATGCGTGCCAGCCTGGGGATATGCGGGCCAACGTGAATGCCTGGTACGTCGGTATCGATCGGTTGGAATTCGCCACGCACGGTATCGGGGGCGTCCGGCTTGAGGTCCCAGATGTCTTGGTGTGCCGGGGCACCCGTCTGAAAGACAAGGATGACGCTCTTTGCTGTTCCCCCTGACGCGGGTGATGCCGCCTTGGCGGGAGGACGCTGCGGGGCGGTGTCGCGAGCGGACAGGACGTCGTCCAGGGCTAATCCCAGGAGTCCCGAAAAGCCGGCCTGCAGAAACTCGTGGCGCGAGAAAGCACCAGCACGGGGATATGGCATGGCAGCAGCCTATGTTTCAAGTACTTCAAAACGGCCCAGCATCTTCAGTCTGTATTATGCGCCAGACCGGGCACGACGAGCAATTTGTATCTCGATGTTGTGACGCGACTTGTCTCAGGGGGTGGGCGCCGGTGTCTTCAGCTTGAAGGGGGCGGGTGGTTTTTTTCCTGCGGGTACCAGGCAGAGTTCCCGCAGGTCGATCAGGCAATTCGTCGGCTTGCCAACGGCCCGAAACGCGGCGCGGGTTTGTCCTTGGGATAGTGTTACTGTGCCCAGTCTCGTTTGGTGGTAATCGTCCCAGGTGCCTGTGGCTGCCACACGACCGGTGAGCTTCTGATCTCCGATCTCCAGCAGATACGGGTTGTTGGCCGTACTCTGATCGACAGCCCAGTCAAGATAGACGTCATATTGCCCAGCGGCACTCACTTCGACCGTCCACAGGGCACGATCGTCAGCGCTATGCCAGAAACCGAGATTGCGGTATCTGCTTTCAAAAACCAGAGAGGGCCCGTAGATCTCAGCGTGCGTAGCGCGTAATCGCAGCACTTGTGTATTGGGTTCCACGGCGACGACACGAGGTTGATTTCCTTCGAATGATTTGGGCGGTTCTTGATTCTTGATCACGAATGCGATCAGGTCGGCCAAATCGCGCGGTTGCAGGAATTTCTCCAGCCCTGAGGGCATCATGGATTGTCTGGTGCGCTGGAATCCTTCTGCTTCAATCTGTTTCTTGAGAATCGTGTGGGAAACGCCATTGAGGCCCACGAGCGTGACGCTGGTGCTGGTCTCGTTTTGCAGTAGCCCCGTAAAGTGCCTGCCGTCTTCCGTAATCAGGATGTAGTTGCGGAATTTGTCTTCGATGGCCCGGTTCGGGTCAAGGATGTGTGTCGTCAGGAATTGCGGTGACTTGTCTTTCAAACCGATCAGGCTGGGACCGACCGCGTGTCCTTGGCTGCCGATTTTGTGACATTGGGCACACGTTTTGGTGAAAAACTGCCGGCCACGTTCTGGTTTTCCGCCCCCTTTGGTCACCGTCAAGTAGCGATCGATGATCGCCTGCCGTTTTCCATCCGCGGTGATATCGAGTAGTTTTGCGGATGCCTGAGCGATGGAACTGTCAGGATGATTGACGAGGGTTTGCCGATAGGTCGCGTTGATGTCAACTGGGTGAATCTGCTTGGCGGTCAGCGCGCTGAGCAAAACGCTGGTGGTGGATACACGGCGCAGTAGTCCGCCCACCAGACGATCGCGTGTCAGCGGCCCGAAGGTCTCCCACTGGGCGAGTACGTCTGGCACCATTCGTTCGTCTGGCGCGGCCGCGATGGTATTGATGGCGGCCTGCTGCAGATCCACGGGAGTCTGCGGCGAAAGCAGTGATGCGAGGACACTGGCGTCCAGGCCACGCAGTACTGGGTCATCTCCCAGCAGGGCCAGGGCGGTACTCCGCAGTGTGGAGGACGCTTCTTCGTTCAGGAGCGTACGGCGAGCAGCGTGACGCAACTTTGTGAGGCGTTTGCGCGCCGCGTCGCTGGTCACGACCTCGTCGAGCGATTTGCCGCTAACCTGAATCGCACGCTGGACGGCGCCCAGCGATTCGAATTGCCACGGTGCAAAACCTGTCTCCTGTTCGACCAGTAGTTCGTCCACCAGGGATGCCACCGTCTGTGGATTCTTCATTCCCAGCGCGGTCTGTACAAGCGGTTCGATCGGGAGGAGTGTTTCGGACCCAGCGGTCACCGCATCGCGGGCGCCAGCCAGGACATCACTGGTGCGCTGTGTCACCCCGCTGATTACTGCCGCCGCCAGGTAGGGTTCTTCGGAGTAGCGTACCAGCAACGTGCCCAGGGCGCGACCGGCCGCAGCGTGATCAAACTCACCCAGAGAGAATGCGGCCTGGAGAATGACCTGTGGCGGTTGCTGCTGTGTTGCCAAGGCTATGATGGCCGCCGCGACTTTACGGCTGTCAGGTTCACCGGCAAATTTCTCAGCAATGCGGGCGGCATGCCGGCGGACACCGGGGTGGACGTCCTGCATGCCAGCGATCACCTGGTCCGCAGTGACGGCTCCGAGGCCATCGAGCACACAGAGTGCGTGCAAACGCTGTAGCGCGCTTGGGCTGCCAGAGACGGCGTTAGCCAGCAGGGGCGCGGCAGCGGCGACGTCCGGGCGCCAGAGCAGCAGGCGGTGTGCCATGTCGCGGACCCATCCATTGGGGTCTGCCAGCCGCTGCACGAGTTGACGGGTATTCAGTGTCGCGAGATTGGGGATCTTGCGAGTCGGACGATCGACAGGCACGACACGGTAAATCCGACCCTTGTCATGGCCGGCGCGGAGTTCCAATGTTTTTTCGACCGTATCGTCGATCCACTCCGGGTGTTCGATGACGAGCCGGTACATGTCGGCGACCCACAGGCCACCATCGGGTCCGGTGCGGAGGGTGGTGGGCCGGAACCAGCTATCGCGGCTGCGGAGGAACTCCCGGTTTTCTTCACCGGCTGGCTTACGGGATGTCATCTGGATGCCGTCCCATTCAATGACTCTTCGGTGGACCAGGTTGTGAACGGGAGCACTGACGAACATGTTGCCGTAGAACTCAGGGCCCAGGTGCTGGTCGCGATAGACGATCGTGCTGCAGGCTGACGTGAAGCGGCCAGGTTCGCCGGGAGCCGGTTTGCGATAGTTGCTGTAGTGGCTCAAGACGCGGCTGATCGGATGGATGGGCGCGTTGTTCAAAGTAACGATGTTCACACGTGGACTTGGAGGTGGTACGTGTGGATTACGGCGGAGGTACGAATCTTTCAGCAAGTACTGGTACATGGGGAAGCTGTTATTAGCACCCCACCAGTTGCCCCAGTCGTCGCGATTGCGGCCGTGCTGTGTCTGTCCGGTGGCGGCGGCCAGCTGCCCACTGTCTGGCCGAATACGCAGGTCTCGACCATTGATCGTGACTGAATCGTCGGTCTTGGTGGATTGAACCGTACCTCCACTGTCGCCGTTGGCAACATAGACCCAGTTGTCCAGGCCCCACCGCAGGCCGTTGACACGATGCTGCTGGTTTCCTTCACCAAAACCCTGGAACCACGGTTCACGACGGTCGGCGCGGCCATCCTGGTTGGTATCTTCCAGGTACCAGATGTGGGGTGCGGCGGTGACCAGAACACCTCGCCTCCAGGCCATGATATCGCTGGGATAGGAGAGTCCGGTGGCAAATAACGTGGAGCTCTCGTATTGACCGTCTCCGTCTCGATCTTCGAGATAGCGAACGCGACCTCCTGGCTTCCCACGATCGTCCAGACCGAGCGGGTAGTCGGCCATTTCAACCACCCAGAGGCGGCCGTCGGGGCCCCAGTCAAAGGCGACCGGGTCCATCACCAGTGGCTCGGCGGCAACCAGTTCCACACGGTAGCCCGGCCGTGTCTCGATAGCCTGCAACGACGCTTCTGGTTCCAGGCTGGTGGGCACGGTGTCTCCCAGCAGGTCGACGAAGGCCCGTCGGTCAACACCGTTGGGAAGCTGTGGGGTGTCTTCGTTCTGGATCCACATGTGGGAATCGGCAAACCACGCGCCGTTGTTCGTATTTCCTCGCACAATCATGGGGATCGCGTTACCGTCGGGTCGCGTCGCCGACTGCGCGTGCCGACTCCAACCGTTTGCCAGCGAGGAGAACAGGTGTAAGGAATAACGGGAAGCATTGGAAAACAAGACATCGTCGTGTCCGTCGTGATCGATGTCGACGAAACGCAGCCCCGCGTCGTAGCCCTGGTCGGTCGTGATCGCGGTCTGCTGGGGGAGTTGGAAGGGAAGCTGCTGCCAGGACTTTCTAGCGGCATCCCATTGAAAAACTCCGTGCTGGTCGGGTCCGCCCGCGATCAACTCACAATCTCCATCACCATCCAGGTCTCGCAATCGTACGCCCAGGTCGCGATCGGCTCGGTGAGTTGCGATTGGCTGACCGTTGATTTCCAGTCCCGCGAGCATCGCGTTGTCACGCTGCCAGCGGCCTTCCACGAAATGCCAGACCCCCGCTTCGCGTTCGTTGCGGACGAGGAGACTGGCTTGTCCATCCGGCCGTGTGACAAAGAAATGCACGCCTGCCTGGTGCCGATTACCGGTGGTGTCAACGTGGACGATTTGTACAGGGAAATCGGTCTCCTCCCAGCGTTGTTGCTCGGGTAGCCAGATGCGGGTCTTTTGGGTCTTCTCATTACCGATGACGACGTCGAGGAAGCCATCGTGGTCAAGGTCCAGCAGACGGACGCCGTTATCCTGCCCGTTCGCAGCCCGGATCGGCTGGCCGGCAAGAAGGTGCTCGTTAAGACGCGCCTGGCACTCGCGGAAGCTGAGGAACTTGATCTGTTTCCCGTGTTTCTGATCGAGATGATCGATAATGTCGACCAGTTGGCCGTTGCGGATCCAGCCACCAGGGTGGAAGACGAAGTTTGCGACGCCTTCTTTTAGCACGGTTGCATCGGATGCTGCTTTGTAGTCTTCCACGGTTTGTGGGTTGAAAGGACGGTGCAGATGTTGGCCCTGCCAGTCGTCGGGGACCATGGTGGGGAATTCCCAGATTTGGCGGCCGATCACAAAGGGGTACGGGTAATTCTCGACTTTGTTGACATAAGACGCGAAAGGGCTGTACTTGGTAAATCGGGCACGCTGCTGATCATCAATGACCAGTTCCCGGGGCAGCTCAGGATCGTTGCTGGTCAGAAAACAGGAGACGGAGGTGCTGATCGTGAGGTAATTACCCGCGGCCGTGGTGCGGTTGAGAATTTCTGCGAAGGCCCGGGGACTGGGCGTGTTCATCGAGTCCATGCAGGGAAACCGGAAGGCCACCGGATGGTTGCCCGGGATGGCTGCCATCAGGTCGACGCAGCGTTCGTAGGTACTGCGGGCGGCGGCGAAGTTGCTGCCCGTCAGGCAGGGACATGGGTGATCGATCGTGTGGCACTCGATCGACAGCCCCTCTTTGATCCAACTAGCCAGCTGGGGGTCCTGGGGATTGACACTATTGGTCATGATGCTGACGGGGGCTCGGCCGTCGATTTCGATCAGGCGGTTGAGAATGGGCCGCAAATAGCGTTCATACGCAGCGGGGTCACGCATGTCATCAATCCCCAGCGTAATAACCGCTTTGACGCCCGGCTCGCCGACCCATTGTGGTGTGACCAATCGTGGGAATGACTGGTGGACGTAGTAAGGGTTGGAGGGGTCGTCAAGGTAGACCAGCCGGTTGCCGTCGCCGCCGATTCCAGTCGTACTGAAAGGCACCAGAGTGAAGAGACAGGCTGTCAGGATGCGGAAATGCATGTGCAGGTACCAGTGACGATGAGGAGGTGACGTAGCGAGGGAACAAACGAGTCACGATCGTGGGCAGACGCAGCCGGCAGGGTACCAGCACTACCCGACTATGGTTGCCCACCTGGAGAGCGTGGTCAATATCTCCGTGCCGAGGTTGATGTGCGTGTTGAGTCGCTGGTGCGCGAGTGCCTCAAATTTCGGTGCTGACGACTTTGTAGGGTTGGAAGCCGCCGTCCCTCAAGTACGGCGTGAGCTTTTCGACCGTCCCATCGCCAGCTCGAAACTCGAGATAGCGGTCGTAACAGTCATGGCTGTCCCACTCGGAGACGGCAAACAGGATCGATGCTTCTTCCGCTTCGAACACTTCAAGCTGGATACAGCCAGCAAAACCGCGGGTGCCAGGTAGGATCTCCACCAGCAGTTTTTTGAATTCGTCTATCTGTTCTGGTTTGACGTGGAACTCGGCAATAATTTTGGCACTCATTGTGGTAGCCGCCCTTCGTGAATCGTGAACTTGGATACGGTAACTGAATCGACAACCCTAATCAGGATGAGAGCAATCAGGGGGATCTGGAGATTGTGCGTGCCGTGCAGCCTGATAACAAGCAGGAGTGTCAGCCTGGGCTTGTGGGCGCCGCGCCGATTCGTGATTAACACCCGGAATACGATGCTGAAACTGGATGTCCAGTCCGATGTGACGAGCTCGAAGTCTGCCTGCGCCAGCGCATAGGAAAAGGCCCCGGGGATGCTCGCTGACAACCTGCCGGGGCCGGAACCCTTCAAGAATGGTGGCACCTAGGACGGGTGCCCATGGTTCAGTCGTCCTTGACGCGTGTGAAAGTGGTTGAGCTCTCTGATGTGTCAACCGGGCTCGTCTGGTCTTGTCTGGTTACATCAACGTAGTGAAATTCCAACGTGTCGCCTTTGAGCACGCGTGTGACCGTGCCGGAAACGCCAACTCCCGCACCGGTGCTTCCGCGTGCCCGAAGTACTTGTGTGGCGGTATCCCCATCCGAGGTGAATGACACCATTTCTCCCATGAAACTGGATCCGTAGCTGTTCAGGAAGTGGGTGCAGACTTTTCCCCGGGCAGCGTTCCACCACATGGCGCCGGCGGCGATTTGCTCGACGGAACCGTCTGGTTTGATCTGCCGGTCTTGACGAAAGAGCGCGCGGCCATCCAGAGCTAGGGTGTAAGCCATGACATGACGCGAACCATCCGGCAGGTCGCGTTGCCATGTGCCGACGAGGTTAAAGCGGCTGGTCAAGGCCACGAGCGGATTGACCCGGGTCAGGGTGGAGTTCCAGGGATCGCCGCCAGCGATTTTGCGAACGCTGCTGGCTCGGGTGTTTCGATTTGTTCGGGTGACATCAATGAGGTAGTCGGTCGTCTTGCCATGACTTGTCTCGGTGTATTTCCAGCGTACGGCGCCGGACAGTTTGTCATACCCGATGAGGGTATTATGACCCGTGAAGGGTTTGCCCATGTCGTAGCCCGCATAGAGGGTTCGGACGGTGCCCGATTCTTTATCCCAGTACGTGTTACCGCTTCCGACCGAGATAATGGTTCCGTCTTCGGTGACCATCTGGTGGCTGCGCCGGATGCGGTCACCGCCGTTGATGATTTCCCAGGTGGTGGTTTCTTGGTATTCAAGACCGGCAGGAATACCCTCCCAGATTGCCTCGGTTTTGCCTTTCGCAACCCAGGATCCGAGGTCGCCACCGCGCTGGCGGTAGTCTCGCCATTCTTCCCAGGAAGCAGGGGGTACCAGATTGGGAGCTGGCTTTTCTTCGCCGCTGAGAATAGCCCCGCACATCAACAAGGTGACCAAAGTGAACCGCAGTGCCAACTTTTTCATCATATCTCTCCAATGGAAGAAACAGCGGTAAGAGTGGCCTCGTTCGTTCTGAGACGCTTCCATCTCGGCAGACGAGTTTGCCACAACCCGTGGGTTACTAAATCCCAGACAGCCCGTGAGCGCTCGCAGTGATTGCAAAAAATCCTCTCGGTCGTGAAAAGCAGCCGGTCCGCCACGTAGGCTGTGCAGCGCCGTGAGCGCAGGGCGGTTGCCATCTGGGCGTGGGTGTCGCCAGATGGCATGAACAGTGTAGTTCAGCTGGAAGACTGGCAATTGCCGTGTGTAAAAATGGTCGAGTTTTACACACGGCTCTGGCGGCTGCGGTGGCGTGCCGAATGGTCCGGTTACGAGCGGAACTAACGCCAGAAGAGCGTGACCACCACGTCAACGTCCGTCCCCAGCCGGTTTTGCAGCTGGACCTGCGGCCCAGGTACCAGGCAGAGGCGACCCTCTGCGGGGGTATTGCTTGTCAATTCGGTGCCGCTGACCTGCAGGACCTCGCTCTCGCCACCGATCATGAACTGAGCCGCAGCGTTGGTTTGTCCCGGTCCGGACGCGGCGACAGTGACCGTGGCAACCTTGGTTTTCGCGTGTGCTCCGACCGGGAGTGCCAGGTTGGCTCCATCGGCGAGTACGCCGTTGTAGCACCAGGTCTTGGTGCCATACAGAACCAACCCCTCGCCTTGTCCATTATCGGGACGGTCGTACGTTTCGATCAAACGGTTATTGTATCGGTATGGATTCGAATTGGTGCCGAACGTCTTGATCAACTTTCCGGTCTTGATCAGGCCGCCGTTCCAGAAAGCGTTGATCAACACAACGTTGGTGGAGCTTTCATCAATGTCCAGTGCAGTGGGGATATATCCCTCGGGTGCATTGCCCTGCACCGGTGTGTAGAAAATGTTCTGCAAGGTCGCACTGGTGCACTTTCTCAGAAAGATGCCACCAACCCCACCGCCACATCCATAGATGTTCTCCAGTACCAGGTTCATCAGATTGTAGTTGTGGGCAATATGGATCATCGCGCCGCCGTGTGCTGTGCCGTTTTCCATGCGAACGTTCTTTACAGAAAGGTTCATACTGACACCCTGAGTCGCAGTGTCTTCCCAATAGAGACCATATTTGCCACCTACCCAGGCGTTGGTCCCATCAAACACGACATTGTGTAAGGCCACGCCGGAAGCGATCTGTACGGACGCGCCATGGGGATCCATCGGCAGCAGGTAGGTGTTCCTGAAGGTGGAGTGGTCGATGGAGATCCAATCGAGCCCAGGGTTCTTGTCGATCAGGATGGGTAGGTCTGCGAGGACCGTGATGTTTTCCACAAAAACCAATTCGCGACCCTGTACTTGCAGTCCGATACTCTGATTACCGCCCCAATTGTGGATGGCAATATTGCGGACTTCCAGAATGTCGGCGTCGACGATTTTGATGCCGACCTTCTGAACCCGGTTGCGGTCTTCGTACTGGCCGGCGCCGACCAGCCCTATGTCGCGGATGACGCATTGGGCGAGCACGCTTTTGTCGGCGTGCGAAAACTCAAACAGCGTTTCGGGGGTGGCCGGATTGAACGTCAGTTGTGTCGCGTACATGCCATCGCCGACGAGTTTGACGCGGTGGCGATTGACGTGGATCCTGGACTGACACTGAAAAACACCCGACAGTCGTATGTTGATGCCCGGGAGATCCGGGGCGGAGTTGATAGCCCGATTGATGGCGGGACTGCTGTCGGAGTTTGCGGCCGAGGCGCCCCACCACTGAGGGTACACTTCTCCCACTGAACCGGCACCAAAATGGACGTCGCCGGGGCCACTGAACACCTGGTAGAGCCCTGCCCGAAAGGGGCTGTTGATCTGCAGGACGGCGTTCTCTGCGACCTCCAGTAGCGTGCCATTAGGTAGGTGCACGCTCACGTCGCGCCGGAGCGTGAGGCTTGAGACGTGGAAACGCCCACCCGGAAAGGAGAGTGTCCGTTGTGGGCTCCCCGCACTGGCCGCAAGTGCGCGGCGGATGGCCGCGGTATCGTCCTGGCCGTCGTTGGGAATGGCACCGTAGTCGGCGACGCTGGTCACCCCTGATGATGCGGCAGTTTGGGGTGATTTGACATCACTGATGACGGCCACGACGGTGGTGCCCAGGGCGAGTGCGGTGCCAAGCAGAAATTTCATAGCAAGCCTGTCTTGTCTGGAGACATGATCAGTTCGGTGGAGACGGAGTTTTGGCAAGTATAGATGGAGCGGACGGCCTTGGCTTGTACGGTCACAGCACGGGAACGCGACCCTGCCTTGACGTGTAGTCCCAACAGGGCATGGGGGCAGCGGACCGGGAGGAGGTAAGATAGTGTTGGCGAGAGGGGCCTGCGCCTCTACGATGCGTCAGAGGCCGTGCGGGCGTCGGCCAGATATGTGGCGTGACGGTGGCGAGCGAGTGGCTTGGGCCGTTTACCATTCCACGATGGATAGCAGCAAATGAACGAAACAGTTGAGTTTCTCAAGCACGTAGTTACCCGGAGGCAGCTGTTGCGCCGGGGTAGCGCGGGGATTGGCTCGTTGGCGCTCCACTCGATGCTGGCACCGGACGCGTTTGCAGAACGTGCCCGCGCCTGGGGGCCACATTATGCCCCGCAGGCCCGCAGGATCATCTTTTTGTTTATGAACGGGGCTCCGTCGCAACAGGACTTGTTTGACTACAAACCAGTCGTCGACAAGTACCACGGCGAAGAGCTGTTCAAGCGGTACGACGAGAAGACCGGGCAATGGAGTGACCGTGGTTTTGTCAAAAAGACACAACGTTTGACTGGGATGACAGCCGGGCAGAGCTCATTTCCGATTTCACGATCGAAGTTCAGGTTTCGGCAGCACGGTGAAAGTCGGGCGTGGGTCAGCGAGGTATTGCCCCACACGGCCCGCATGGCGGATGACTTATGTTTCGTTAAATCGATGCACACGGAAGCGATTAATCACGATCCGGGGGTCACGTTTTTCCAGACAGGGCACCAACAACCAGGTCGTCCCAGTATGGGAGCCTGGATGGGTTACGGTTTGGGTACGGCCAACCAGAATCTCCCCACGTTTTGCGTTCTCATTTCCAACGGAACGGGGCGGCCAGGTAGCCAGCCGGTCTACACGAAACTCTGGGGCAGTGGGTTTCTTCCTGGCGTCCATCAAGGTGTGCAGCTGCGTGGCGGGAAGACTCCCGTGCTTTATCTGAATAGTCAACCTGGTGAAACCGTTTCGTCGCGTCGACGGATGGTAGCCCGCATTGAGGCCTTGAACCAGCTGCAACTCGAGACCTTCGGAGATCCGGAAATCGCGACGCGGATTGCGCAGTACGAGATGGCGTTTCGGATGCAGGTCTCGGTGCCAGAGGCAACGGATATTGGCAACGAACCTCAACATGTGCTGGATGCCTACGGACCGGAGTGTCAGACCCCAGGAAAGTTCGCAGCCAATTGCCTCTTGGCGCGACGATTGGCGGAACGCGGCGTACGGTTTATTCAGCTCTACCATCGCGGCTGGGATCATCACGGAGGATTGATTTCCGCGTTGACGAAGCAGTGCAACGACGTCGATCAGCCCCAGGCTGCGCTGGTTGCCGACCTCAAGCAACGCGGCATGCTGGACGAGACACTGGTGATCTGGGGCGGAGAATTTGGTAGGACGACTTACAGTCAGGGCAAAGCCGGGCTGGCCGCCAACGGGCGCGATCATCACCCGCGCTGTTTTACCTATTGGATGGCAGGGGGGGGCATCAAGCCCGGTATGAGTTTCGGTGAGACGGATGATGTGGGGTATAATGTCGCCCGGGACCCCGTTCACGTACACGATTTTCAAGCGACCGTGATGCACCTGATGGGGATGGATCACCAGCGTCTGGTATTTAAACATCAGGGACGACGGTTCCGTCTGACCGATGTACACGGAAAAGTGGTCAAGCCGATTCTAGCTTGACGCCGTTTGTTGCCCCGGTTGTTGTGGTACCGTCAACCCGTAATGCAGTCGTGCTCATGAATCCGCTCCTCCTGATGTTCCTGACGACACTTTCCGGCACCGATCCGGTTTCGTTCAGCAAGCAGATTCGTCCTGTGTTGGCGGATCGCTGCTACGCCTGTCACGGTCCTGACGCGGCGCAACGAAAGGCCGACTTGCGGCTTGACCAGGAAACGCCGATTCGGAGTGTACTGGTGGCCGGGGATGCCGACAGCAGCGAACTGTTAGCTCGATTGTCAAGTGATGACCCGGAGTACCAGATGCCGCCGCCGGCATCACAATTGACAGTGTCCCAGGAAGAGGTCGCGCTGATCAGACGCTGGATTGATCAGGGGGCACAATGGGAGCAGCACTGGGCCTTTGTGGCGCCGACCAGGGCACCGCTACCCACGGTCGAAGATGGGGCGTGGCCACGGAATGAAATTGATCGCTTCGTTCTGGCTGGTCTCGAAGCAGCGGGCCTGCAGCCCACTCGCCCCGCCTTGAAGGCTCACTGGCTGCGCCGTGTCACTCTGGACATTACGGGGTTACCGCCCACCTTGGCAGAGCTGGCTGGTTTTCTCTCCGACGCATCGGCGCAATCCCGTGAAAAGGTGGTGGACCGGCTCTTGAAGTCAGCTGCGTATGGCGAGCGAATGGCGCAGGAGTGGCTCGATGTCGCCCGTTACGGTGATACGGATGGGCTGTTTGAGGATCATCCGCGGTCCATCTACCCATGGCGCGATTGGGTGGTCGGCGCGTTCAACGCGAATTTGCCGTACGACCAGTTCATCACCTGGCAGTTGGCGGGTGATTTGCTGCCGGACGCAACCGTGGCGCAGCGCGTTGCCACGGGATATATTCGGAACAACCCCACGTCGAATGAAGGTGGCATTATTGATGAAGACTACCGTGTTAAGTATCTGGTGGACCGCGTCAATACGACTGCCACGTCAATGCTCGGTTTGACGCTCGAGTGTGCCCAGTGTCACGACCATAAATACGATCCAATGACGCAGCGCGAGTACTATCAGTTTGCCGGATTTTTTAACGGCCTTGTCGGTAATGGAAATACCAAAGGAGCGAGCGCACCGACATTGCGCGATTACACACCGCTGCAGGTGCGCCGGCTGAAACGCATTGACAGTAAAGTTCCCGAATTGCTAGAGACACTGCAGTCGACTCCTCCACAATTGGCGACTGATTTTGAACAGTGGTTGGACGAACTGAAAAAACCCGTTTCCTGGAAAAAGGCGTCGCTTGTGCCCGGTGGGGCATTAAAGGTCGACGCGGGTTGGTGGTTGCGATCGATGCCCGTTGCTTCAGAAGCCGCCAACGGGAGCCAACCGATACGCGGTCGTTACGTGCGTGTGGCGCTGCCGGCGGGCGCGACAGGGTTTCTTACGTTGTCAGAAGTCGAGGTGTTTTCTCGCGGTGTCAACGTGGCACGCTTGGGCAACGCGACCCAGTCGAGCGTCGGTTATAGAGCACCCGCGAGCAAGGCGCTCGATGGGAACCGGGACGGCAAGTTTTCTTCGTGCTCGTGTACCAATGAGGAACGTGACGCCTGGTGGGAAGTTGATCTGGGAGACGCGTTTCCTGTGGATAGTGTGGCGGTCTGGAACCGGACGGATTGTTGTCCGGAACGACTTGATCGTGCCTCGATCCAGCTCCTCGATGCAGCGCGGCAGACCGTGGCACAGCGGGTGCTCTCCAAAGCGGGCACCCGGAATGCCCTGCCCCAGGGGGCGGTCGACGGGGCCCTGGTGGAGAATGTGGGATTTCGACTGCAGCCGGAACCAGGGAACTTGACGGTGTTGCAATGGGAAAGCCGGCAGGCCGACGTGATTCAGGTAGTCAAGGCATATCATGTTCAGGGCGAGAAGAAGACAGAACTGAAGTTTCAGGGTGATGCGACCTTGAAACTGAAGGGTCGGCCGGTGCTGCTCGCATTGGCTACTCCTCTGAAGATGGCTGACGGCGAGTATCTTGAGGTGGTCATCCGGTGCGGCAGCAATGCGGCGTTTCGGGTAGCCACGAGTGGTAGCGCCGGGGCGGTCCTGCGAGCAACGTTGCCCAGGGAAAAGGAAAAACGCCTCGCCCATTACCGCACGCTCTGGCCCGGTTTTGCCCCGGTGCGCAAACATCTTAAGGAACTGCAGGGTGAGAAAAAGACAATCGAATCGTCGGCGGCGCTGACGATGGTGGCTGCTGAGA
>MDTE01073736.1_pt1 | contig 28192 bp, 20 predicted proteins | sample 811231 | NCBI WGS metagenome assembly MDTE01 (sample SAMN05326651, study PRJNA326480) | marine metagenome | isolation source: seawater | place: Indian Ocean: Red Sea | collected 2010 | reverse complement strand
CAGGACCCTGCCGGTGAAATGATTCCTGAGGAGCTCCGCGAGAACCCCCATTCGGATCGCACCCCTCCTGCACAAAGTGATGAGTCCACGCCCTGATATTGGGCAAGGCACTCAACGTGCCTTCTTGATTTTCTGATAAGCGGCCAGCGCGCGTTCGCGGGCAATGGTGTGGTTCACCACCGGATGTGGGTAGGTGACACCCAGCTGGATGCCGGCTGAAGCCAAGGCGAGAGGAGGGACTTCCCAGGGGGCATGGAGATCTGCATCGGAAAGTTTGGCAAGCTCGGGCACCCACCGTCGGATATAATCGCCGTGACCATCAAATTTTTCGCTCTGGGTCATGGGGTTGAAGATGCGAAAATAAGGCGCGGCATCGGCGCCACAACCCGCAATCCACTGCCACCCCAGGGTGTTGTTGGCCAGGTCAGCATCCACCAGGGTGTCCCAGAACCATTTCGCGCCCTCCTGCCAGCGGATCAACAGATGTTTGACCAGAAAGGAACCCACGATCATGCGCACGCGATTGTGCATCCATCCTGTGGACCAGAGTTCACGCATGCCGGCATCGACCATTGGGTAACCAGTCTGGCCTTTCTGCCAGGCACGAAGCAAGCCCTCGTCTTCCATCCATGGGAAAGCCTCGAACTCGGGACGAAGTGGGCGATCGGTGGTGTCCGGAAAATGATGCAGGAGGTGATGGGCAAACTCCCTCCAACCCAGCTCTCGCATGTAGCACGAGCTCATCAGTGCAGTGGGACTCACGCCTCTGGGTTGGAGTCGTTTCAGGAGGCCATGATAAATTTGTGCTGGAGTGATTTCTCCAAAATGCAGGTGGGGAGAAAGACGTGAGGTTCCCTCGATGCCGGGAAGATCTCGGCCGACCTCATAAGTCTCGTAAGCCTCAGAAGCAAACCGCTCCACTGCCTGAGCGGCGCCTTTTTCGCCAGGTTGCCAGATATCTTTCCACCCGGCATCCCATGAAATGGAAGGCAGCAGGTGAAGAGACTCCAGTGGGTCAGAGGCAGGCCACTGTTGGGGAGAGGGCCAATGGGTGGGGGCTGGAAGGGGTTTGCCCGGTTCAAACCCCTGACTCTGAGCCCGCCAGAACGGAGTGAATACCTGAAAGGGTTTTCCGCTCTTGTTGCGGACTTCCGTTGGTTCCCACATCAGGTGTCCACCAAAGGTTTTCCACGTGATGTGTCTTTTATCCAGAAAACCTTGCATGGTGTGGTCGAGCGCATCGGTGGAGCGATCGTATGCGCGACTGGCATAAACCGCCTTCGCACCGGTCTCAGCGATCAGTTTTGCAAGGACCTCCGCGGGGTCTCCCTGGCGAACAATCAGCCTTGCTTCCAGGGCCCGCAACCGTGCCTCGTGAGCTTGAAGGGCATGATGCAGCCACCACTGAGAGGCTGCCCCCATGGACGGGACGGTTTCCGTCTCGTGGATGTAGAGCGGAAGGATGGGCGAACCTCCCTTCAACGCTTCTGAAAGGGCGGCATGATCTTCAAGTCGCAGATCGCGACGAAACCAGAGGATGATGGGCGCTGGACTCATGTTTGATAAAGAGATTTGCAAACTGTGCCACGAATCAGTGTGAGTGCAACCAGGGGATCCACCCACTACCGGGACATGTCTTCGGCCTGGAGGTATTCGCGATGGGTGAAGAGCAGACAGCCCACGCCCAGGCTGATAAGGGTTGCCATGGCGAGCATGAGAAGAGAAAGCCAGGGTTGAGCGGAATCACGCACCAGGTGCGCCCCAATCTCGGGATGCAGGGCGAGGAGATCTTTGAGGTGATGCGTCATGGAGAGACTGTGAAGGTTGGTGGGGATCTGTCCCACGCCAAATTCGATCACGCAACCATAGATTAGACCTAAAACAAGATACTTTCGGGTCAATAATCCCATCAGGGAACTGATGGCTCCATAGACCAGGATGGCAGGAACGGCAACGCTCATGAGGCCCAGCATGACGGGTAACCATCCTTCGACCTCCTGCAGCCACCACATGCTTCCAAACGCCAGATAGGTCAGGGCGACGATGATACATGTCCACAGGCACTGACAGGTATATTGGCCGACGAGAAACTGCCATCGGCGTATGGGACGGGTGAGGATGTAGCAGGCTGTATCCTCCTGCAGGTCATCCCTGACCAGGCCACCAAAGCTATGCAGGCAAAACAGGGGAAGGGCGAGGAAAGTATAAAGGTCGATCGTAAAGAGCATCCATCCGCCCATGGATTGAAAGGAAGAAGCCCTGAGGTAGCCCAGGAGGGGGAGTCCCATTACGTGGAGCAGGATTGCCAGGGACTTGCGCCAGCTGAGTTGCGAGCGCCAGGTCAGGCACCACAAGCCTGCAAGGCTTTGCCAAGTGCCAGGGTGCCGTGTGGCAGCTCGCATGCGCAGGTCTTGTGCTGAATCGCTCTCGGCCTTCATGAGTGAGTGACCTTGTTGAAAAGGGTTTGGAGGGATCGGTTCCCGCTGCGAATTTCATGGATGGCCTGACCGCTTTCTCGCACGAGCGATGCCCATTGCGGAAAAAAGCCTTGAGGATTCTTGATGCGGAAGGTCAGTCGACCTTCCTCCTGATGGGCATCAAAACCCAGCAAATAACCGCCTTCAAACAGGAGTGCTGCCAGGCCTTCAGGATCTTCGCAAAGGACCGTAAGTTGTTCGGGCCAGTCCGTCAGGCCAGAACGTATGTGCTGTCGGGCGCCGGTGGCCATGACTCGCCCCCAGTTCAGAATCATGATGTTTCGGCATAGGGGCTCCAGCTCGGCCAGGATGTGGCTGGAGATAAGAATGTGCACTCCTTGAGCCGCCAGTTCCTTGAGGATGGTGGCGATCTCCTGTCGGCCCATGGGATCGAGCCCATTCATGGGTTCATCCAGCACCAGCAAATCGGGCTGGTGCATGATGGCTTGAGCCAGCTTCACGCGCTGCCGCATGCCTTTGGAAAACTGTCCCAGCCGTTTGCCCCAGTCAGCTTCCCGCAATCTTACTTTGGCAAGGGAGGCTGAAGCGATTGGGCCTACCTGCTGTCGTGGGAGCCCCGAGAGCAAACCCAAACCGGTCAGCCATTCCAAAGGGCGAAGGTGTTCGGGGAGGGCCTCCTTTTCCGGACAGTAGCCCAGACGAGCCAGGGTGGGGGGATGGTTCCAGGGAGTGTGGCCGAGAACTGTCAGCATACCGGAACTGGGTTTGAGTTGGCCCGTAATGATCTGGATCAGGGTGCTCTTGCCAGCTCCATTGGGGCCCACCAATCCGGTGATGCCCGGCAGGATGTCAAAACTGATATGGTTGAGTCCCATCACCAGTCCATACCAGCGACTCACCTGGCGAGCTTCAATGATCGGAGCACTCATTCGGGTTTTACCTTTCGCTTGAGAATGATCGCGCTCATTCCCACCATGATGGCCGCACCCACCCAGGGGGCGGCACCCTCAGCGGTAGGGAAACGCATCCATCTTTCGGTGAGGCTGGTGAAGCTTCCTAGGATGGGGAGGTTTTCCATGAGCTGCGAGACATGAGCCGACGGGTTGAAAAGTTGGATGGCCCATTGATCCAGGATGTGGGTGAAGCTCAAATACGCCAGCCATGGATGATCTTCCCCCTGGGACTTGGCCAGAAAGTGGCCGAGGATCCATAAAACCAGCCAGATCACGGTGGTGGCCTTCTCACGCTGGGAGAGAGCGGAAACTCCCATGGCCAGCAGACTCAGGAAGGTGATGGAGGCGACCACAAAGCCGATGCTCTGAAACAAGGCCAGGCGGGCATGCCAAAGAAAGGACCACTCCGGTGAAAGCAGGCAGCCCAGTAACCAGGCCTGAATGATGGGCAAGAGCCAGACAAAACCCAGCAGTCCGAAAACGGCCATGAACTTGCCGAAGAGATAGTCTCCCTGGCCAAGGGCCTTGGATCGATAGATGATGATCGCGCGACTGGAGAGATCCTGTGAAATGAGCATCGGGATCATCAAAGTCACCAGGACCAGGGAGAGGGGCTGAAACCAGCGAGTAAAGTAATAGAAACACAAACCGTAGGTGCTGCTTACCGAGAGGTCCGGGCGTTCCAGAATCCAACTCACCAGGCCACCTACCAGGGCACGTGGCTGGGCATCCATCTGGTTGACGACGGTATAAATGACGCTGTCCTTGACCAGCAACTGGCCCATCCCGAAGAGAATGGCACTTTGCCCGAGGCAGAGCACCCAGGCGGCCAGGCTCAGGTGCCGCACCCATTTGTTGGACCACACCGAGCGAAAGGCCTGCGCTGCGACGGCCAGACGCCGGTGCCAGATGCCACGGGCCTGCCCCTTCCAGTGTTCGTAGAGATCAGGAAGCAGGTTCATCATGCGTTTCGAGGGCTTGAACGAAGAGGGCCTCGAGCTGGTTGGGGCTTTGAAGGATTTCCAGCGGTGTGATCCCGGCCTGATCCAGGGCTTCTACCAGGGGACCCAGATGGTCGCACCCATGTTCGACCTGGACATGCCCGTTGGTCAGCAGGGTGGTCTGCCAACCCGAGCGCTGCATACAGGCCATGACCGTCTCGGCAGGAGACTCGGTGATGATTTCAGCCGTGGGCTTGCGTTGGGCCTTGAGCCGATCGATGCGATCCTGCATCAGCACTTTGCCCAGGGCGATGATGGTGATCTGATCGCATATGCGTTCGACATCGCTTAGGAGATGGGACGAGAGGACCACGCTGATCCCATGGTCCTTCCAGAGGGAGCGGATGAGCTCGAGAATTTGTTCCCTGCCCGACGGGTCCAGACCGTTGGTGGGCTCGTCCAGAAAGACAATTTCCGGGTCATGCACAATGGCCTGGGCGAGTTTCACCCGCTGCTTCATGCCCGTGGAATAGGTGTCGACCTTGCGATAACGCTCCTGGCCCATACCGACAAAATCAAGCATCTCATGAGCGCGTTGTCGGGCGTCCTGAAAGGGCATGCCTGAAAGTTGGGCGCAGTAGGTGACATACTCACACCCGACCATGCCTGGAATGTGGCAGTCTTGCTCGGGTGCATAACCGACGCGGGTGCGGATGTCGCGGCCCGCACGGGCAATGTCGCTGCCCAGAAGCCAGGCCTTACCGGAAGTGGGCTTGAGGAGTTGCAGCAGGCACTTCATGAAGGTGCTCTTGCCGGCACCATTGGGGCCCAGAAGGCCGATGGCACCCGGAGGGATCGATACCGAGACCTCCTGAAGAGCCCACTGCGATCCGAAGCGCTGACTCAAGCCTTCGGTCTGGATCACTGTGTCTGGCATCCTGCTGGAATTACGTCAGAATCAACGTCCGATCACCATGACAGGCCGGCTCAGGCTCGACAAGCTTGCGATGGGGTAGGAGCAAAGGTTGGGTTCATGCATTCTCTTTCTGACTGAGCCCCAACGAAGGAGAAAGACATTGCCTTCATGCATGGCCACTATGAAACTGATCCTTCCGTGAGAACACCGCTTCCAGTCTATGATATCCACCAAGACTATGATTGGAACTATGCCCATGCTCCAAAGCTGTCCATGGAATCCATCGATTCCATGGACCCTGTACCCGGACAGTGGACTTATGCCGGGTTGTCGGTTCCCTCTCCATTGGCCATGGCGGCGGGCCCGCTTCTCAATAGCCAGTGGCTGCTTTACTACGCGCGCCTTGGGTTTGACGTGCTGACCTACAAGACCGTGCGCCGTTGTGAACGTGCCAGCTACCCCATGCCCAACCTGGTGCCGGTTGTTTCAGACGTTCTCACGCCCGGGGTGCCTGCGGTGAATGCGCAAGCCACCATGGGGGATGCCTGGGCCGTCTCATTTGGCATGCCCTCCAAGATGCCAGCGGTGTGGCGCTCCGACGTCGCCCTCTGTCGGTCACACTTGGCTTCTCACCAGATCCTTTCGGTCTCAGTGGTGGCGACTCGAGATGCGACGACCAGCGCTGTGGCTCTGGGCGAGGATTACGCCCAATGCGCGGTGTGGGCTTTTGAAAGCGGTGCCGACGTGGTGGAGTTGAATTTTTCCTGCCCCAATGTCTCCACCTCCGATGGACAACTTTCCAACCAGCTGGATGCGGCAAAGGGTGTCCTGGAAACCGTCCGTGCTGCGGTAGGGGATCGCCCTCTGTTGGTCAAGCTGGGTGTCGTGGACGACATGGAACAGATCGATTTGTGGATTGCCCTGGCTCAGTTGACACGCATTGGATTGGTGATGATCAATTGTGTCGGAGCTCGAGTGCGAACGGTGGATGCTTCCTCCAATACCTTTCACTTTGGCGGAGTCTCTCGAGGCATTGCCGGCAAGGCTATTGCTCCTGCTGTGAAGCAACAATTTCATGCTTTCGCAGAGGCCCGTAAGCGGCAGCAGGCCAGTGTAAGCCTCCTGCCGGTCGGGGGCATTGATCAGGCTGAGGAAGTCACCTGGTTTCTGGACCGGGGGGCCGAAGCCATTCAGGTGGCCACCGCTCCCATGCTCAACCCGCACTGGGCCATGGAGATCCGTCAAGGCATGCGCCCTTCAGGGCACCGCTCATGACAAAAATGTCATGAGCCAACTGCAATCCTCCATTGCCAGGCAGCCCATCCGGTTCTAATTTGAAATCAGACAAGCGGCTTCTCAAAAAAGCGTCAACCAAGGCTTGTCGACACTTCAAACATGTATTGGATCTTATTCATTGGAACCTTGCTGATGGGTCTTTGGGCCCAGACCAAAGTCAAGGGTGCCTATCGGCGCCAGTCACAGATACGGGCTCACAACGGTTATTCCGGAGCCCAGGTGGCGGCCCAAATGCTCCAGCGTGCCGGCATCCAGGATGTTGGTATCGAAATGCAGCGGGGCATGCTGAGTGATCATTATAATCCGACTCGCAAGCGTCTGGTCCTCTCCGAAGAAAATTATCATGGCACTTCGGTTGCTGCGATTGCCGTTGCGGCTCATGAGTGCGGTCATGCCCTGCAGCACCAACAGGCCTACGGGCCACTGAACATCCGCATGGCCTCAGTCGGTATCACCTCCTTCGCCAATGGCATGCTGACCTGGCTCATGGTTGGAGCCCTGTTTCTGGGGCTGATTCCCATCCAACTGGCCCTGCCCCTTCTGGTGGGTTGCTGGGGCATCATCATGGCCTTCAACCTCATCACTTTGCCTGTGGAATTCGATGCTTCGCGACGAGCCAAGGTGATGCTCACTGAAATGGGCTTCACCGCAACAGCCACCGAAGACAGAGGGGTCTCCGAGGTGCTCAATGCTGCGGCCTGGACCTACGTCGCTGCCTTCATTACCTCTTTGGCTTACTTCCTGTATTATCTGCTACCTTTTCTGACAGGCCGCAGCGACGATTGAAGCAGGGACCTCCTTCCCTCGCGGGCAAGGGTTTCCATGGACTTTTCCCTCCCGTGGGTCGCCGCAGAAATTCATCAGCTTGATGACAGATTCGCGTTGCCACAGCTAGGCTGCGATCGGCAAGATACGTGGGTGAGTCACAAGAGCAAAGCCCCGGGCTTGTCGGCCTACCCGCGTCTGGACCCCCAGGGCATTCGCCCCAACATGAAAGTGGCCGATCTCATCGATCAGGCGTTCCTCGCCTACAATGGTGGGCGGTTACGGGAAGCGGCCCACTTATTGACCACCCAAATGCTGCCCCATGAGGGGACCCTGGGCATGACTCTTACCGGAGCGCTCACTCCCGCCGGTCTCGGGAAATCCTGTCTCATCCCGTGGATGAAGGCGGGTTTTATCGACTGGGTCGTTTCGACCGGCGCCAATCTCTATCACGATCTGCATTACGGCTTGGATTTGAATTTGCATCAAGGTTCTCCCTTCCTGGACGATGTGCAGTTGCACCGCGATGGCGTGGTGCGCATCTACGATGTCCTATTTGATTACGATGTCCTTCTCGACACCGATGCCTTCGTGCGCCAGGTCATTCAGGGGGAGGAGTTTCAGCGCGTCATGGGCACCGATGAGTTTCACTACTTGCTGGGCAAGTATGTGGCTGAACGAGGTCGCAGGCTGGGGCTCAAGGATAGCTCAGTGCTGGCGACAGCCTACCGTTATGGCATCCCTATTTTCACCAGCAGCCCGGGCGACAGTTCCATCGGGATGAACGTGGCCGCCATGGCCCTGCGAGATCAGGCCCTCCAGTTTGATGTCAACCGCGATGTCAATCAGAGCGCCTCTATCGTCTATGATGCCAAGGCTTCCGGGCGCACGTCTTCGGTTTTCATTCTGGGGGGAGGTAGCCCGAAGAATTTCATGCTCCAGACCGAGCCTCAGATCCAGGAAGTGATGGGGATTGATGAGAAGGGCCACGATTACTTTCTGCAGTGCACCGATGCCCGGCCTGATACCGGAGGCTTGAGCGGTGCCACTCCGGCTGAAGCCGTCAGTTGGGGTAAGGTCGATCCTCAGACCTTGCCCGATTGTGTGGTGGCCTATGTAGACTCCACGGTTTCGCTGCCACTGCTCACTGCTTACTGCCTTTCTCGGGTGCCCAAACGCCCGCACAAGCGGCTCTATGACCGCCGCGATGAACTGATGGGGGCCTTGACGCAAGCCTATCTCAAGATGGGAAGTGTGGCCAAAGTTCAGGCGAAGCGGCATCTGGCCAAGCGGGCCACGGGTGCTGGTAAACAAGCCAAGCGCCCTTCCTGCCGAAAATGAAAAGCGACCTTCAGGAAAGAGGTTCCCCAAAAAACTCAAGCGATGCATTGGGCTGGTTCCTTCTGTTGATATGCCTGGGCGCACTGGTCGGTTCCTTTGGGGTGTTGGCAGACGGTGCGCCCAAGGCATCGTCTGGAAAAATCCTGAAGGTGATGTCTTATAATATTCATCATGGTGAAGGGATCGATCGGCGTCTGGATCTGGAACGCATTGCGGCTGTCATAGCTGATTCGGGGGCAGACATCGTGGCCCTTCAGGAGTTGGATCAATCCACCCGTCGCACTGGTGGGGTAGCTCAGACCGAGGTTCTGGCCCATCACCTGGGGATGCATCATCAATTTGCCAAGGCCCTTCATTTTCAGGGTGGGGCCTATGGTCTGGCAGTGTTGAGTCGGTGGCCCATCCTGCGGCATCGCGTTCACGCCCTGCCCTATCGCCTGGGCCAGGAGCCTCGCATTGCGTTGGAGACTTGGATTGCGCCGGGTGAGGGGCGCCCGGAGTTACACCTGGTGGATGTCCATCTTTGTCACATGAGCTCTGAGACGCGACAGGAGCAAGTGCAACGGGTGCTCCAGCTGATCGATCACCGTGGCGCCGCACTGACGCTTCTGGCAGGAGACTTCAATGCCCGCCCCGCGAGCCCGCCCATGGAATGGCTGTGGGAACAAGGATGGCAGGATGACCTGAAGCCTCACCGTGGAATTGATTATGTGCTTCGTGCGCCTGGCTCCAAACTCAAGCGCCGCTCGGCCAAAATCCTCAACGCACCCACTGCCTCGGATCACCTGCCGGTCATGGTGACCTATGATTGGCCGGAGGTGGACTGAAGCCCCTCCTTGAGGTCTTTCACAAAAGAGCGCACATCCTCGGGGGTGGTGTCCCACGAGCACATCAGGCGACAGCCTTTTTCTCCGATGAAGGCATAGAACTTCCAACCCAAATCGTGCAGATAGCGGATCAGGCTCTTGGGCATTTCCACGAAGACCGAATTGGCCTGTCTGGGAAAAAGAATCTCAATACCCTCCACCGGGCTGAGCAGTTCATGCATCAAGGCGGCCATGGCATTGGCATGAGCCGCATGCTTGAGCCATACCCCATTTTGCAGCATGCCTACCCAGGGAGCCGAGAGGTAACGCATCTTGGATGCCAGCTGGCCGGCCTGCTTGCAGCGGTAATCAAACTCATGGGCCAGTCGGCGATTGAAAAAGACCACCGCATCTCCTACCGCCGAGCCATTTTTGGTGCCCCCCAGGCAAAGTACGTCAACCCCGGCCTGCCAGGTGAGGGCTTTGGGAGCGACGCCCAGTTGTGCCACGGCATTGGCAAAGCGGGCCCCGTCCATGTGCAAGGTCAGCCCCAAGTGCTTGGCCCGGCAGCCCAGTGCTTCCAGTTCATCCACCGTGTAGCAGGTACCCATTTCGGTGGCCTGAGTGACACTGATCACCTTGGGTTTGGGGTAGTGCACGTCGGTGCGGCGCCGGACCATGGCTTCTACCGCGTCGGGGTGGATTTTACCATTGGGGCCTTCGATCAATTGCACCTTGGTGCCATTGGAAAAGAACTCAGGGGCCCCGCATTCATCCCGTTCCACATGGGCGAAGTCATGGCAGAGGATGCTATGGTAGGATTGGCACATGGCAGCCAGTGACAGGCTGTTGGCAGAGGTGCCGTTGAAAACGAAAAAGACTTCACAGTCGGTTTCAAACACCTCACGGATCATGTCGCAGGCTTTCACCGACCAGGGGTCTTCACCATAAGCCGGCTGATGATCCCGATTGGCCTCTTCCAATACCTGCCATGCCTCGGGGCAAACTCCTGCATAGTTGTCGCTGGCAAAATGACGTGGGCGTTCTTTTTTCATGGTGTGCTTGAACCCTCTTGGATGCTTGAGCAACTTGCCAGCGCCCTGGCCTTCTGGCCAGCCGGAATGTCCTCAGGACCCTTTGCTCATGGCTTTTCCCTGTTGCCGCGGAAGGGGTTTTGAGGCAACGTTTGAGATTATGAACCGTTTTTTACTCTCCATCCTGGGACCCCTTGCACTGGTGTTTACTCTGACGCTGAAGGGTGCTGAAAAGCCCACTCATTCAGCCGTCACGCCCGCACCACGGGAAGGTGGTTGGATGAAACGCCACGACCAATTCAATCAAAACGTTCAAGCCCACCAGGGAGACATCGACTTGATCTTTGTGGGCGATTCCATCACCCAGGGATGGGAAGGTGCGGGCAAGGCAGTCTGGGAAACCTACTACGGACACCGCAAGGCACTGAATCTGGGGATTGGTGGAGATCGCACTCAGCATGTTCTCTGGCGTTTGGACCACGGTAATCTTGAGGGTATTTCACCCAAGGTGGCGGTGGTGATGATCGGTACCAACAATTCAGGGGACGATCGCAATACGGCCGATGAGATGGTCGATGGCATTACTGCAGTGGTCCATAAGCTCAAGGCCAAGCTTCCAGAGACAAAGATCCTGCTTCTGGGTATCTTCCCGCGTGGAGAAAACTTCAACGACCAGCGAGGCAAGATCCTGCAGGTCAATCAGGCTATCCAGAAGCTTCAGGACTGGAAGCGGGTGCAATACTTGGACATCGGTCATCGCTTCATGGAGCGTTCGGGAAGCATTCCAAAGGCCATCATGCCCGATTTCCTCCACTTCTCCACCGCCGGTTACGGCATCTGGGCCTCGGCGATGGAAAAGCGCATCTCCACCCTCCTCAAAGATCGACCGGTTGAAATGACCCATGCCGACTTTAGTGGAGAATGGACCTTTTCCATTCAGGGACCCAACGGTGAAATGGTGGATTCACCCTTGAACGTCAAACAAAATGGTGCGCGCATTCGTGGCTCCATGACCATGGGGCCTGACCGGTCTTTTGATCTGGAACACGGTGGCATCTTTGGGGATCAAATTGCCTTCACCATCACCCGCGACCGACCCCAGGGCGGGCAGATGATCTACCAGCTCAAGGGAACTCTCAAGGACCAGCGTCTGGAAGGAAAGGTGACTGCCAAGATGGATGGTGAAACCACCACCATTGACTGGAGCGCCAAGCGATAGGCTTGGTCTGAAAAGGTCTTTTGAACAGGATCAAAGCCTTCCCGCGAAGTAATCCAGGCGGCGTTTGACTTCGTCACGATCTTCGGGGTCCTTCAATTGGGACACGTCAAAGGGCAGGGGGTTTTCCACCCGCTCGTGGAACAGCACTGCGCTATTAAGGGTGATGAGTTTCACTGCATGGCTGGCTCCTTCATCGAGGATTTCATAAAACGTGGGGCGTGGGTCCCGTTTGCCGATGAGTCCCAGAAATTCAGCGGCACGAAGTCTTACCAGTGGATCTTCAGCCTTGAGCAGGGCCTTGGCCTGTGGAACAAAGGCTGCCGCCTCTTCGCCGAAAATACTGCACACCGTCAAGGCCCAATAGCGTATGGTGGGATCTTCGGTTCGAAGGGCACGCATGAGATTGCGCTCGGCCTGATCAAAGGGTTCCAGCGCCAGGTTGCAGATGCGAAGCAGCTGTCGAATGTCCCGTTGGTGCTCATGGCCATAGCCAATACCATCCTCAAGGGCATGCTCTATCATCTCACTCTCGGGATAGAGGCTCAGGTCATTGATGCGGTTCATGTGATAGCTCAGCCGATCGCGCATGACCTCCAATAGCGCGGCATGACCGGGGCTTTGCGCCAGGTTGTTGACTTCATCCGGATCTTCTTGAAGGTCAAAGAGCATTTCCACCGGTTTGGGCTGGAAAAAGGCGCTTTGAGCGGCATTGAGTTTGCCTTCCGCAAAAAGCTTCCGCCACTCGGCATAAGCGAGCATGCGGTATCGATAGTTGTTCTGAAGCCCATCTGGGTAGAAGGGCTGAAAGCTGCGAATATACTTGATGGAACCTTTGCGGAGGGAGCGGACCATCTCGTATTTCTCATCAAAACGATCGGCATGACCAAAGGCTTCATCCCGCGATTCGAGGCGTGCAGGGGTAAAGAGTTCTCCCAGAAAAGGGTTCCCATCCATCACGGCAGGAATCGGTAGCCCTGCCAGGTGAAGCAGCGTGGGCCCAAAATCAATGAAACTCACAAAACCCTGCGGACGGGTGCCAACCTTAAGTGGAAGGCGCTCACGCCAGGTCTCGGGAATACGAATGACCAGAGGTACGTGGAGACCGGTTTCATAAAGGTAGCCCTTCCCCCGGGGCAGTACTCCGCCATGATCCCCGAAGTAGAAAATGAAAGTGTTCTCCAGCAAACCATCGGCTTCGAGTTGACGCACCAGGTTACCGATCTGTCCATCGACCTGTTGGATACGATCGAAGTAACGCGCCTTGGTAAAACGAAAGGTAGGGGTGTCGGGTTGGTAAGGGGTGAGATGAATGTCAGCGGCGTCGGTCCGGTTGGGTTGCTGGGTAAAGGCCGTTTCATCAAAATGCAGGGAACTTTCGTGAGTGGTAGTGAAGGTCTGCATGTGAAAAAAGGGTGTTTGTGGCGTGGGGCGATTGCGCCAGCTGGCCTGGCGAGAGGAGACATCCCACACGCCTTCTCCCTCGACCACATTGTAATCTTTTTTCTGGTTGTTGGTGGTGTAATACCCGGCCTCTCGAAGCAGCGCTGGCCACATGCGTACGCCTTCGGGAAGTTGGGCCTGCTGGAGCTTGCGATGGTATTGAAACCCCCCTCGAGGCGCGAGAATCCCGGTCATCAGGGTAGTGCGGGCCACCGAACAAACCGGAGCGTTGGAAAATGCATGATCAAACACCAAACCTTCCTTGCCCAGAGCGGCAATGGCTGGCGTGGCTCCGTGTTCGTTGCCGTAGAGTTGCATGTAGTGCTTGGAGTTGTCTTCGGAGAGGATGAAGACAAAGTTGGGAGGGCCTTGGGTTGCTCGGGCACTGAGCCATGGCCCTGAGCATAGGATGAAGACAATCAACGGGCAGGCGCGTCGCAGGCGATCAAGGAGCGAGGGGATGGATTGCATGGCCCCATCCAATCACAAACAAAGCTTCCTTGGCAACCCTGAGCGGCTGCCGGGCTTAACGATCCCAACCCAGGTCCTGGAGGCGCTGGATTTCTCCCACGATATCCACACCTTGGTAAAAAGAAAACCAACCCTTGAGTCGTTGGGTTTCTCCCGGGGCGCAGTCCGGAAATTGGGGGTCGGAGTGCATGCAGGGGCAGGGTGCGTTTGCCCAGCATCGTTGGTGTGGGGTCCAGGCGGTGATCGCCCATCGCCTTCCCTCAACGTCATGACAGGCAATGTAAGGGGGAAGAAGCAACTTGTTGTCGTTTGATTGAACCTCGAATCCGGCGAGTTCACGAAACATCACACAGTTCTGAACTCGGAGATCATCCAGCGCCGCCTCGCTGCCATTGCGAAGCCACATGTCCATGATCAAGCCTCCGTGGGCCCCTGCCACATGGGTGCCAAAAGAGATCCCGTTGGGAAGAAGACGCTCCATGCTCAGAGAATGATCGGGGTGCCGCGTCCATTCGGTAGTTTCCAGAGCGATGGATTGTTCATCCCAGACCGTGGGAATGTGGGTATGGGCCAAGTAGGTCAGTCCCAAATTCGACCAGATGGCCTCGGGGATATCCAATACGGCATAACCGCCTCCTTTCCAGGGAGCAAAGGCACTGACCTTGGTTTCGCGCTGAGGATCGATGGCCCCGTCCAGAAACCCAATGCGGGGATGGCGGCCTCCAGGGTAGGGAAGGACGAGTAGATGTGACGGGCTGGATCGAGTGGGAGAGGGCTGGATCGACCACTCTTGCATGGCCTTTTCAATCTGCGGATGGCTCAGACCGGTAGCCGATGCTGCTTCTGACACCGAGAAATGATGATGGGTGATCATGTTCTCCAGCCAGTAGCGCAGCTCAGAATCATGGCTAGGTGTGCGTGCCACAGAGGAGGCTGCCTGAAGGTTGGATCCCAACCCGAGCCCCCACACAAGCCACCATGGGACAAGCGTTCCCACCAGGGCGCTCAGAGACCTCAAGGTACCTTGACCCATGCAGAAGAGAGAAAGGCTATGGCTGACCAGCTTGAGGATGTCAGAAAACAGGGCTGAGGGGTGCATGAGTCGGTTGTAAGCTCCCTTCATGAAAAGTCCATTGATATTCAAAGGGTGACCCGCTAGCGTGAAGTGATGTTGGACGACCGCTCCTACATGCAATCTTCCTATGAGCCTGCCAAGCGCTACCCTGCCGTGGTGGTGCTGATGGGGGTCTGTGGTGTGGTCTTCCTTCTCCAGTTACTGACCCGCACGCCTGGCTTTCCCAGTTTGTGGGACAAATATTTTTTTCTCAGTCAGGTGGGAGTGGGAAGCGGTTTTCTCTGGCAGTTGATCACCTTCCAATTCATTCACGGTGACGTGTTGCACCTGCTTTTCAATGGTTGGGCGCTGTATGTTTTTGGTCGGTCGATCGAAGAGACGTTGGGCAAGGATGGTTTTTTGAGTCTCTTCTTCCTGTCGGGTGCTGTGGGTGGGCTGCTTCATTTGCTCATTGCCTGGTTCACCGTCGGGATGCAGGTGCCTCAATACATGGTGGGTGCCTCAGCAGGTATCTATGGTCTGATTGCCGTTTTTGCCCGTCTGTGGCCCGATTCCCCGCTCATGCTGTTTCCTTTCCCGGTCACCATCCGGGTGAAGCATTTGTTCCTCCTGCTGCTGGTCATCGCAGGCTTGGGTCTGCTCTTTTCCAAGGCAGGCCAGGTGTCGCATGCGGGGCATTTCGGAGGAGCCATCGGTGGTTTGCTCTATGCCCACTATTTCATGGGCAGACGTTCGCCCGTTTTTGTAGCGCAGTCAGAGCCGGTGCGCCCCAAGGCACGCAAGACAGCCCCGGTGGCCAAAGTGACCCGGATATTTGGTCAGAAGGCCTCGCGCGTGCAGAAACCCGCCGAGCTGACTCGTGAAGAATTCATTTCCCGCGAAATTGATCCGATTCTGGAAAAAATTTCAGCTCATGGCATGCATAGCCTGACCGACAAGGAGCGCCGTTTGTTGGAGTCGGCTCGCTCCAAACTGGACGGTCGCTCGCGTTAGTATCCTTCTTCCAGGACAGGAGTCAGAGGACCACGGCTCCCTTCCATTTTGAGGGATTGTAGCCACCCCCCAAAGGCAAGGGATCATGATCAAGTCACTGCCCATTGTAGTGCGAGAATTGCAGGTGGCCAGCCGCCGACCTTCCACCCATGGATGGCGCATGCTTTGTTCTCTTGCAGGTTCTACCCTGGTCATGGTGGCTCTGATGAGTGTGTCGCTAGCCAGTCTTAGAGGCCCCACTCAGTCTGGTCAGGGCCAGGGAATCTTTCATTCATTGAGTATGGCCGCTTTTGTCTTCTGTGCGCTTGCCGGCGTGTTTGCCTGTTCCGATGCCTTGAGTCGTGAACGTCGAGAAGGCACCTTGCGGCTCCTGTTTCTCACCGATCTGCATCCCTTGGATGTCATATTGGGTAAATGGACGGGGCATGGCATCAATCTCTTTTTTGGATTGCTTGGGATGGTTCCATTTTTTGCCCTGACTTTTCAATTGGGAGGGGTCACTTTTGGCCTTTTTTTGAAAACCATCCTCTTCCTTTTCAACACCCTCTTTCTCTCCATGGCTGCCACCTTGCTGGTTTCCTCGTTCAGTCAGGACGAACGTCGCAGCTTGATGGCCTCGTTGGCTGTGGTTGGGACGCTCATTCTGGGACCCGTCGTTTTTGTTGAATTCCTGGTGGGGCGCGGAGGATCCCCCTCCTGGCTTCTTTTCACGGCCAGTATCTTTTCTCCCATGCACCATTTCCCCTTTCTAATGGGGGCTTCTTCCTGGGTCTCTTTTCGAACTCCTGAAACGTTGGCTTCCTTTGCCGCGCAATGGGGAGGCATGCACCTTGGCGCCTGGTCTCTTCTATGGCTGGCTTCTCGCGGCATCATGGAGGATGCCTCCTCAGGAAAGCCAGCCCAGTGGTGGGCGCGTCTTCGACTGGGGTGGCATTATTTTCTCTACGGCAGCGGTCCTTCTCGTCGCAGGCGCCGCCAGCGCCTGCTGGACCATCATCCCATGGTTTGGATGGTGATGAGGGAAAAGCTCAAGGAGCAGTACGCATGGATTCTTGTGATCTCGGTGGCGATCATTTGGTCCACAGGTTATCTCACCCATGGTGAAGTCATGGGTGAGCCGCCGGTATTGCTGGTGCTTGGCTGGTTTGTGCATCTTTTTCTCAAGATATGGGTGGCAGCGGAAGCTGCGACTCTCATCGCTGAGGACCGACGCAGCGGATCCATGGAATTGCTGGTGACGACCCCCATGGGAGCCCGAGGCCTGGTGCAGGGCATTTTTAAAGCCACTTTGCTGCAATTTACCAAACCTATGATTCTGCTATTGGGCTTGGAAACCTGGTTGATCATAACCCTCGCCCAGGGGACGAGAGTCATGCTCCTGAACGAAGCTATCTGGCTCTATGCTGCAGGCATGTTCATGCTGGTGGTCAACATGGCTTCCATTGGTTGGGTAGCCATTTGGTATGCCATTTTCACTGGCAGCGCCCACAAGGGAATCAGCCGATCGGTTTTGACGACTTTGGGTGTTCCGTGGGTCCTGTTTCTTTTGTTGGATGGAGTGATGCGCTACCTGGCGACTGTGCATGGAGTGGTATGGATGGATCATCATGCCGCCCACGTCCTTCTCTGGATCCTGGTGGGTCTTGGCTGGAACGCTGTCTTTGCCTGGGGCATCATCCGCCGCCGCGTTCTATCCCAGTTTGAAAGAACGTTGGCCGAGGGTGCCATGGGTGCTTCCAAGGCGTCGAAGGCCCACTAGTCTGACCACGCATCTCTGAGTGCCTCGGGCTGAGAACCTTGCTGGCGAAGGGTTCTTAGGCTGAGAGACGCATCTCGCTTTGCCAGTCGCTGCCCATGAGCATCGCACACCAGTGGACAATGGTAGAAATCAGGGGCTTGCCACCCAAGAGCACGATAGATCAGGAGTTGTCGGGCAGTAGATACCAACAAGTCTTCTCCTCGAACCACTTCGGTGACCTGCATGCGATGATCATCGACCGTCACGGCCAGCTGATAGGATGGCACTCCATCGGAACGCCAGATCACAAAATCACCAAAGTCGCGTCCTGCTTCATAAGATAGGGGGCCCAGACGGCCGTCTTCAAAGGCGATGTGCTCTCCCTTGGGGACCTTGAATCGCCAACAATGGGGTTGATCCGTGATTTCCCTGATGGAAGCCGAGTCGCTGGGGCGGCAAGTGCCCGGGTAGAGCCATTCATCATCTGCGGCGTGTGGTGCACGCTGGGTTTGCTGGATATCTTTTCGGGAACAGGTGCATGGATAGAGGCAACCTTTTGCTTTGAGTTGGGTCATCGTGGCCTGATAGAGAGAGGTCGAGGTGCTTTGGAGGTAGGGTGTGTGGGGGCCCCCTACATCGGGCCCTTCCTGCCACCGGAATCCAAACCAGCTCAGGTCTTCGTAACAGGCACGGACAAACGCTGGTTTGCAACGGGGCCCATCCAGGTCTTCCATTCGGAGGATGAGGGTGCCCCTCTGTGCCATCGCCCGCTGTTGAGCTTTCCAGAAAGTTCGTGCGTGGCCCAGATGCAGGTGTCCTGTCGGTGTCGGGGCAATCCGCCCTCGATAAATGGGTGGAGCATCTTCCATCAGAAAAGGCATTCGGGATGATCCCTCAACCAGGTTTCAAAACTAGGCAATGGAAACGAGAGCATGGACTGAAGCTTGGAACAGTCCAGTGTGGTGTCCGGCGCCCGGGGTGGGCCTTGGTAGGAAGCCAGGGAGGTGGCCTGGATCAACGAGGGATCATGTCCCCACCGGTCGTTGAGCAGGACGCCAATAGCATGGCGTGAGAGGCGCTGTGAACCGCACAAGTGGTAAAGCCCACGTAAGCCTTTCTCGAGCATTTCCCACAGGGCCCTTGCCATAACCGTCGCCGCCAAAGGACTTCGAAACTCATCCACAAACAAGGGGATCGGCGTGCCTTTTCTGAGAGCCGCTTGTATTTGCTCGTTGAAACCACGGTCTCCGGTCGGCGAAATACCTCCATTGAGAGAAGTGCGGACGATGGTGTGGTGGGGATTGCCTGCGACCACCGCCTCTGCTTCCCATTTGGTGCGGGCGTAGGTGTTGAGGGGATGGGGGGGCTCATTCTCGGCGTAATGCCCTTTTTGGCCGTCAAAGACCAAGTCGGTGGAGAGAAAGATAAGAGGAATGGAATGGGCCAGCTGGGCCAGGTGGCGTGTCGCATCCACATTGATCGCTTGAGCTTCCTTGGGTTGGGCTTCGCATTGAGGGCTTTTGCTCATGCCGGCGCAGTGGATGACGGCAGCCGGTGCACGATCCTTGAATTGCCTTTCGACAGCCCCAAAATCCAACAAATCAAGGTCACGGCGCAGCCAACCAATGACCTGCCTGTTCCCAGGGGATTGCTTCACCACATGGTGGCCAATGAGGCCACCAGCCCCGGTCACCCAGATGGGACCTTCCCTCAGAGCCTGCTTTTCTGGCAAGGTGGAGGCTGTCAATGAGTCTGACATACGGCAAAGAGTCTAATGTTTGAAGCGTTTTGGGGGTTTACTTTTCCTCAAGAGGTGGGTCCATTCCTCTCTTTATTACATTTTTGTACAAGTCCGAGACTTGCAACCACAAGCAACTTAAAGCAACTTCCTCCTACCTCGCACGGTCCATCACCAGCTAATGGACGGGATCTTAACATGTCAGGATCCGGGCTCAGTAAGGTTTTTTCTATATCATGCATCGACAGGTTCAGCCATGCGGCCCCTTTTCGGCAGCGCATCACCCAACCGAAACTTCCATCCTCAGGAGGCCCTCCGGATATCCTCTAGGCCTTTGGACTTGTCTTGTATTGCTTTTGGCCTTTGGCAGTGCCTGTGGGAAGTTTGGCAAGCCTAAAGACAAAGAAGAAGCGGAAAAGGAGACTTCCATTCCCGTTGAGCTCACGACCCTTGGAAGGGGTGCGATTGAAAGTGTGCTGGAGGCTTCCAGTAGTCTCGAGGCGGAGCGCGAGGTGAAAGTGGTGGCGCGTACGGCCAACCGCGTCGAAACTTTGCAAGTAGAGGAGGGGGATTCGGTGGTGCTGGATGACTTGCTGGTTCAGCTCCAGAACGATGTTCAGATCCTGCAGGTGTCCAAGGCGAGTAATCAGGTGGAAGAGGCCAAGGAGGAGTTTGAGCGACAGACCTCCCTCCATGAGCAAAACCTGGTCAGTGATCAGGCTTTCAGCCAGACCAAGTACCAATTGCAGCAGCTGCAATTGAACCTGGAAGACGCTCAGCGCGAGTTGGGATACACCCTTATCAAAGCACCCATTGGAGGCAAGGTGACCCAACGATTGGTGCGGGTGGGTGATCAAATCACCGCAGGTCAGCATCTTTTCACGATCATTGATTTTGATTCGATTGTGGCGCGGCTCTTTATTCCGGAAAAGGAGCTCAAACGCATCGCCGTTGATCAGCCCGTGCGAGTACGCTCGACCGCGTTCCCGGATCAGGTCTTTGAAGGCTATGTGCTTCGGGTGGCTCCGGTGGTGGAGTCCGCTTCGGGCATGATTAAGGTTACCGTGGGTTTCAAGGATGTGGGTCCCTTGCTCCCTGGCATGTATGTGGATGCCGATATCGTGACAGCTTCCCATGAGCAAGCTCTGCTTCTGCCCAAAAAAGCCATCGTTTACGATGGGGAACAACGCTTTGTCTTTCGGCTCAAGCCAGACGACACTGTCGAGCGCATTTTGTTGACCTCAGGGTTGGAAGATGCCGACCATGTGCAACCGGTAGCCGTGCTTGAGGTGGGGGATCGCATTGTGGTGGCAGGTCAGACCGGTCTGAAGGATGGCAGTCAGGTGAAGGCACTGGATGTCGGATTGGCTGATGAAGCCGAGGCGCCCGCCGATGAAGCGGCTTCCCCACAAAACCCCAACCAGTCCTAAAGGACGCGGCCTTTGAAGCCCATGCCTTCATGAGTCTTTCTTCCCCTCAATCACCATCCTCACATTTCACCACGGAGCGACCGGTGGCGGTGCTGATGGTGTTTGTTGCTGCGGTGGTCTTCGGGGCTTTTTCCTTCAAGCGGCTACCGCTGACCTTGATGCCAGAATTGAATTATCCGACCCTGACGGTGCGTACCGAATTTGAAGGGGCGGCGCCGGAAGAGGTGGAAAATGAAGTCAGTCGTCCCATCGAGGAAGCCCTAGGGGTGGTCAATGGGCTGAGCCGCATCAGCAGTGTCAGTCGGGCGGGTGTGAGTGATGTCTCGCTGGAATTTGTCTGGGGGACAGACATGAGCCAGGCGGCTCAGGATACCTTGGAAAAACTGGACCAGGTGTTCCTTCCCCGTGAAGTCGACAAGCCTTTAATTCTCCATTTTGACCCTTCCCTTGACCCGATCATGGAACTGAGCCTCTCGGGTGAAGGAGTTCTTTTTGAGGGAGAAATTGGTTTGAGGCGTTTGCGTCGTTTGGCAGAGATTCAGATCCGTCGTGCGCTCGAACCCATTACCGGTGTGGCGGCGGTCAGGATTCGAGGCGGTCTTGAGGAAGAGATTCACGTGATGCTGGATCAGGATGCCCTCAGGCGCACCGGTCTTTCCATTCAGAGTGTCATCGGTCGTCTGCAACAGGAAAACATCAACGTCGCGGGTGGCCTGGTCAAAGAGGGGCGTTCCGAATACATGGTACGCACCCTCAACGAATACCTCAACCAGGAGCAGATTGAAGACACCATCGTGCGGCGAGACGCTTCGGGTGAATTGAGGGTGCGTGATCTGGCCACGGTAAGCCGATCTCATCGGGAGCGGGAAATCCTGACGCGCACCGGCGGGCGCGAGAGCGTGCAGATTGATATCTACAAGGAGGCGGATGCCAACATGGTGGCCGTCTCCGAGGCCGTACGTTCGGCCCTGGGCCCCATTGAAACGGTTTCTCCCAAGGGGATCCAAAAATGGATGTCGCGGTGGGGGTCTCCTGGTGGAAGACGTCATTCCGACCGGCTGGCAGCCCGTCTCTTCAAGCAGGAGGGGGCACGGCTCAAAGTGGTCGCCGATCGTTCGGTGTTTATTGAAAACAGCCTCCGTGAAGTTCAAAAAACAGCGGTGATCGGTGGCTTGCTCGCGGTTCTGGTTCTCTTTCTTTTCCTCAATGATTTTAAAAGCACGTTGATTGTTGCAGTGAGCATTCCCATGAGTGTCATCATGACCTTTGCGCCTCTCAATCTCTCTGAGGTGACACTCAACATCATGTCACTGGGTGGACTGGCTCTGGGGGTTGGCATGTTGGTGGACTCCTCCATTGTGGTTCTGGAATCCATCTACCGCTGCCGCCAGGAGGGGGACACGATCAAGTTGGCTGCGGTGCGTGGAGCACGTGAGGTGCGCGGTGCCGTAACGGCCAGCACGCTGACCTCCATCGCGGTCTTTCTACCCATGGTTTTTGTAGAGGGGATCGCGGGGCAAGTCTTTGGAGATCTGGGGATCACCGTCGTCGTGTCCTTGCTCGCATCCCTGCTGGTGGCCGTTTACTTCATTCCCATGTTGGCCAGTCGCCAGGCCCTTGAAAGCCAGACCCGTGTCGAGCCAGTCGAGAAGGCGCCCCATCGGTGGGTCGCCTGGCAAGCCTTTTTGCAGGACTACCACAAGTGCTCTCCTTCCTGGCGTTGGGTGTGGTTGCCCTACGGTGCCTTGCGCCTCCTTTTGGGATGGGTGTTGGAATGCCTGGCAAAAGGAGCTGCAGGACTCCTGAGCTTGATCTTCGCTGCATGGGTTCGCGGTTTGTGGCCTTTGATGAAGACGCTGGGTGGGGCTCTGATGTCCCGCCCGGTGGTTTGGACTCAAGCCCTCATTGCGGGGCTTCAGCAGAGGTATCAACGGCTGCTCCATACGGCACTGGATCGACCCATCACGGTTTTCACTACCGTTTGCTTGTCCCTTTTGCTCACCGGATGGGCGATTTCACAATTGGATAGCGAGCTGCTGCCTGAGGTGCATCAGAGCGAGGTGACTTTTGAGCTGCAGCTTCCTGTCGGGACGCCTCTCGAAGAAACGGTGCGGGTGCTGGGTCAGGTAGAGGCAAAAATTTTGGAGGATGTGAGCGATATCGAGACTGTGTTGACGACCTTTGGTTACGATATTACCAACATGAAGCGCTCGGATGAGGGGGAGCATTCGGCTCGCTTCAAGCTGCTGCTGCGACATGAAGGTCATCCCGTCGAAACGGAAAATCGAGTCCTTGAGCGTATCAGAGCCCTGTTGGTGGATGTGCCGGACCTGCGTTTCCGAGTTACCCGACCTGTTCTTTTCAGCACACGCAAGCCCATTAGTGTGGAGATTCATGGGGATGAACTGGAAACCCTCAAGGTCATGGCGCGTGAGGCCGAACAGTTGCTTGGCGAGCTAGACGCCTTGGCCGACGTTGAGACCACGCTCCGATCCGGTGCCCCCGAAATTCAAATTACCTACGATCGTGCACGGTTGGTGCGCTACGGTTTGAATATTGGAAGAGTGGCTGAGTTGGTGCGCGATTTGGTGTTGGGCAATGAGGCCACCCAGTTCAACATGAAGGATCGGCGCATTCCCATCATCGCCCGCCTGCAAGTTCAGGACCGTCAGCGGGTAGAAGATATCGGACAGCTGACGGTCAATCCTGGTGAGCCACAGCCTATCCCCCTCAGTGCCGTCGCTCAGTATGAAATTGGAGAAGGCCCCAGTGAAATTCGAAGGATCGATGGAAAGCGGGTGGCGTTGGTTCAGGCTAATCTAGGTAATGCTTCACTGGGTGGAGCCGTGGAGGCGATCGAATCAGCACTGGATTCCCTGATCCAATGGCCTGCGGACATGACCTACTTCATTACGGGTCAGAGCGAAGAATGGCAACGCAGTCAGAACAGTCTGCTGATGGCCATGGCTCTGAGTGTCTTCTTGGTCTACGTCATCATGGCCTCCCAGTTTGAATCGCTCCTGCAGCCCTTCATCATCATGTTCAGTGTGCCTCTGGCCTTTGTCGGTTCGGCGCTGGGTCTCTGGGTCACGCAAACCAGTTTGTCCGTGGTGGTCTTTCTTGGGTTGATCATGTTGGTGGGTATTGTGGTCAACAATGCGATTGTCCTGGTCGATTACGCCAACTTAATGCGTCAGCGTGGGCTCACGGCTCGAGAGGCCATCACCCAGGCCTGTGCAGTGAGATTGCGGCCGATTTTAATGACGACTGCCACGACTGTTCTGGGTCTGCTCCCCATGGCCATCGGGCTGGGAGACGGGGCAGAGATTCGTACGCCCATGGCACTGGCGGTGGTCTTCGGTTTGCTCTCCTCCACTCTATTGACACTGATTGTGGTGCCCTCGGTTTATCACTTGCTGGAACAGTGGTTGGGTGGAAGAGTCCCTTCAAGACCTTCATAACCCGAAAAAGGCAACACCATGCATCCAGACCCCGATCAATGCTCGAGTTTTTCCAGTCGCCTGGCGCGGTTTTCACTGGATAGGCGGGTCACGGTGTTTGTGTTGATCCTGACCATCGTCGTCATGGGGCTGATCGCTGCCATGGGTCTGCCCATGGAGTTGTTCCCACGGGGTTATGAAACCAAGTTTCTCAGTGTCTACGTACCCTGGAGCAATGCCCCTGCGGAGGAAACGTTGGAGAAAATTACCAAGCCCATGGAAGAGGAGCTCTCCACGGTCAAGCATCTGGATAGCATCAACTCTTGGTCGAGCCAGAATGGTGCCAACGCCTTCCTGAGTTTTAAATCCAAGACCGATATCGCGGTCGCTTACCGGGAAGTGCGCGATCGCATGGAGCGAGCCCGATTGCGCTTTCCGGATGACGTCGAGCGCTACTTCATCAGGAAGCACGATCCATCGGGGATCCCTGTAGCGGTGCTTGGAGTCGCCATCGATCCATCGATGGCTGACTACTACAACCTGGTGGAGAAAAAAATCATCCTGCCCATTTCCCGCATAGATGGTGTGGCCAAGGTGGATCTCAATGGTCTCCTGGAAAAAGAGGTGATCATCGAAATCGACAAACAAAAGGCCGATGCCTTCGGGCTGAATATCTTTCAGCTCGCGCAGGACCTGGGGCAGGACAATTTCACAATGACCGGGGGTGACGTGCGCTATTCCGACAAGAAGTTCATGGTGCGGTCGGTGGCCACCTATACCACTCTGGAGGATTTTCAAAACCGACCGATCAATGACCGTGTCAAACTCAAGGACATCGCCACCATCAAGTATGAGGAGCCCGACCGTCGTTTCAGTGTGCGTGTCAATGGCAAGCCAGCCGCAGCCATTGTGATCTTCAAGGAAGGTGAAGCCAATGCCGTTGAATTAGGTCAAAAACTCGATGCCATGATTGAGGAGATGCGGGAACGACCCCTGTTTGCCAGTATGGACATGGAGCTGTTTTTCAATCAGGGGCGGATGGTGCGATCGTCCATTTTCAATCTGGTGCAGGGTGGTCAGATAGGTGGCGTGCTGGCTGCCCTGGTGCTTTATTTCTTTCTTCGGCGTCTGCGTCTTACCTTGATTGTCAGTCTGTCGATACCCGTGAGCCTGCTCATTGCCCTCTCGGTGATGTATTTCTCTGGAGAGACCCTCAACATGCTGAGCATCCTGGGGCTGGTGATCTGTGTCGGTCTCCTGGTGGATAATTCGGTTGTCGTTGCCGAAAATATTTATCGGTTCATGCAGGATGGCATGAGCATCCGCCACGCCTGCATTCAGGGTGCGAGAGAAATCGCCCTCGCCATCACCATGGCCACTTTGACGACAGTGATCGTGTTCCTTCCGGTATCCCTGGTCGAGGGCGAGGGGCAGTTTTTCCTCATGCGCCTGGCACTGCCCATTTCCGTCGCATTGTGCGCTTCCCTGTTTGTGGCCCTGGTGTTCATCCCACTGAGTGTGTATTTGACAGCCGGATCCGGAGCGCCGCCTTCTCAGGGTGGAGGGACAAAGTCTCCCTCTGATGCTTCGCAGAGTCGTTGGCATCGCCTGCTGGCGGCCCTGTACCGCATGACCCTGGAGAGATGGCATGGTTTTTACAATCGCTCTTTGGCCTTTTTCCTCCATCGACGCATGGATCTGGTGGTCTTGTTGATGGCGGTCATGGGAGTCACCTATGGATACTTGATGCGGCAGATTGAATTTGCCCCCAATCAGGAAGAGGATCGCACTTCCTTCAAGATAGGCGTGGAAATGCCTCGCGAGGCGGTTTTTGAAGATACGGCTTCTTATTTTGTAGAGGTCGAAAAGGTGATGGAACAAAAGAAAGTCGAGCTGGATTTGAGTGGCTACATGGCTATGCACTTCAGTCGAGGGGGCAATATCGAGGGATGGTTGAACAAGGAAGTGGATCACGCGTTGACCGCCACGGAAATGGCCGAGAAAGTCATGAAAGATCTGCCCAAACGGGCCGGTGTGAAATTAAGGACTGGGCGAGAAAGCGAAACCGAAGAGGCTACCGGCAAGACGGTCCACGTCGTCCACCTGGAGGGAGATGATGCTGCCATACTCGATCAGGTAGCCGAGGATCTGGAACCCATGGTCGAGGCACTGCCTGGGGTGATTGGAATTCGAAGCGGACGGGAGCGGGGTGCGAACGAACTGGCGTTGGTAGTCGATCGTGACCGCAGCGAATCCATTAACGTGAATCCTCAGTTTGTGGCTGGTGTGGTGGGCAATGCACTGCGAGGTCAGACTCTTCCGCGCTTCCACTATGAAGGGCGAGAAATACCCGTTCGCATTCGTTTTGAGGAAGCCGATCGCGAGCGTTTGAGTGAACTTTCCAATTTCCAAGTTCCGACTCGAGATGGTCGTCTGGTGCCCGTATCCTCCGTAACCGACGTGAAAATGCTCAAGTCGCCCAAGGGCATCAATCGGCGCAACAAGCGGATCAGCCGCAGCCTGACGGTGGATTTGGACCCCAAACAAGCCACCGAAGCCAAGGCGGCCATCATCGGGCTGACACGCCAGATGCGTCTTCCTGAAGGGGTTCAATTTGGCACCAGTCTCAACGATCTGTCCACCAATGAAACGATTGTAAACCTTCAGTTTGCTGCCATCCTCTCCGTGTTGTTCATCTACCTTCTGATGGGCTTTTTGTTCGAGAGTTTCGTACTTCCGCTTTCCATCATCTTGACGATTCCACTGGCTGGGGTCGGAGTGGTCTGGATTCATTGGTTGACCGGCAAGGATCTGGATGTGCTGGGTTTTGTGGGGAGCATTCTTTTGATCGGAGTGGTCGTCAACAATGGGATTGTTCTGGTGGATTACATCAATCAATTGCGGCAGCAAGGGTTCTCCCGAACCGATGCACTGCTCAAGGCAGCCGATCGCCGATTCCGCCCCATTCTGATGACGGCCCTGACAACGATCATCGGCATGGTACCTTTGACGATCAGTCCACCCACAGAGATGGGTCTCAGCTACAAGAGCTTTGGATTGACCTTGATCGGGGGGATGACCACCGCGACGGTCCTGACCTTGCTGGTCGTGCCCATTTTCTACACGTTCTTCGACGATCTCCGTCGGTGGGTCGTGGAGCGGCTGGCCCAGTGGTTGCGTCCTTCGGCACCCGAAACCGCTCTCCAGGCAGGCTCATCCAAGGTGCCTTCTGCATGAGCAGAGCCGGGGTTCCCTCAAAACCGCATCGAAAGACCCAGGAAGGGGTTGGTATCAGGAGCGCTGGAGGTGATACCGAAGTTGCACCCGCCATCGAGTTGGATCTCCGAACTGATGGCGTAGGTCAGGCCGACATTCCATTGACCCTCCCATGGCTGACCGCTATCGAGATGCATCCTGGCCGCCCATTCGGTGTATCCTGCGAGATTTCCGACAATCGCGTGGCCGATAGTGAGTGTGTTGAACCATTGAGTGTCCAGACCGTTCCCTTCATCCTCGACCCAGTCCACCTCGGTTTGGGCCCCCAGACTCCAACCTTTTTCCAGTTCCATGGCAAAGGGTAGAATGACCCCTCCGGTGGTACGCTCCTGTCCAATGCTCTGAGCTCCGGTTGGGAACGTCACAAAGGGCATGATGGCCATGGCCGTGGGGCCCCCATCATTGCCCCAGAGATTGATCTTGAGGCGAGTGGTCAAGTCCCCCGTACCTCTCTTGCGCTGGCTTTGGCCTACGGCCGAGCTTTGGGTGCGCTGGTCCACATGCATCGGAACGATGGTCTGTAGATCCACTTGATCGAGTAGCCCCACTTTGAAATTCAGCCCTCCCCAGATGCGACTATCGGTGGTGAGACTCTCTCCTTGGTTAACAGTACGATCGTAGGTGGCATTGAACAGATCGATTTCCCATTGAACGTGCCCGGCATCGACTGTGTAGGGAGACTCCGTCAGGTCGGGTCGATCCGTAGAAAGATCGCGCAACGCGTCCTTGGGCTTCGGATTGAAAAGATGATGCCGCGTCTCTCTGGATATTTCACCGGGCTGTGCAGCCTGAAGAAGGGGAATCCCTGCTGCCAGTGCAATCATGAAAAGATAGCTTGAAACTTGTTTCATGACTTTAGATTCAAGCAGTCCGCCTAAAGCT
>MDTE01177444.1_pt1 | contig 28211 bp, 23 predicted proteins | sample 811231 | NCBI WGS metagenome assembly MDTE01 (sample SAMN05326651, study PRJNA326480) | marine metagenome | isolation source: seawater | place: Indian Ocean: Red Sea | collected 2010 | reverse complement strand
TTTATCCAGGAATCATCATTGAAGGGAGGTCCAAATATTTCAATAATTTTATGAAAACAATTTCCTCTAACTATTTCTTCAGAATCAGAAGCATCAGACGTTTCAAGATCTTCAGCTCTTGTTTTTGAAAAAGATTCTTCCCTTATGTCATTTAATAAATTTTTATCGATATTCCTTTCTCTATGTTTTATTTTTCTTGAGCAAGGAAATAAATACTTTATAAAAGATTTTTCAGAATAATCTTGCTCTTTTAAATATTCATTTGGAATAGGAATGTCTATATCCGACAAAGAAGAAGTTGAAAAAGCTTCGAAAGAACAATTCAACCTATTCAAGATAGTTTTATAAATCTCAGAAAAGAAATCACCTTTTCTTAGTTTTTGAGGATGGTAAAAGCCATTTGAAACAACATGCAGTGTTTTCTTTGCTCTCGTCATTGAGACGTAATTTACATTAATTTGCTCTTGATAAAACTCTTCAGATGTTTTTTTCCAAGAATTTATAAAAGATTCATTTGTCCAAACCTTCTTAGAATCCTTGCCTTCATCTAGAAGAAACCACATTGAATCTAAATCTCCCCCATCCTTTAATTTGAGTTCGAAACAATTAGAACTTCGAGAAGGGGGTTTTGGAAAAATATCTTCAATTCTCGAGTCTTCAAAACATATTTTTTGAGGTGGTTCGTCAGGGTTGATAATCACAACATGATCAGCAGATAATCCTTTTGCCCCATAACAAGTTCTCAATACGACTGGCTCAGGGTTTTCAAGACCTGGAGGCGGGGAATGGTTTCTGAATTCTGAATCTGCCCAATAAATGAAATCATCAACACTCTTAAAAAACCCTTCTTTTTCATACTGAGCAACATTTCTTAAAAACTCAAATATCTTTAATGTCCTTTCATGAGACCTTATATCACCCTTTATCCCATAGATATAACCAGTTTCATTCAGAAAATCAACAATGAGGGAAGTTACAGAATCTCCCTCATAAAGTCTTGAAGAATACTTCTTGATAATTTCTAAAGATTTTTTTATATTTTTCTCAATCTTTATGTCTTTTAAATCGTGAGCAAAAGAATTTCCCATAAGGACAGAAGTTAAAAAAGATTTATCTTTTGGATTGATGAAACATCTAATAATTTGCTTTAAGTGAGAAACATCCTGATCGATATCATCATCTTTCATTAATCGTGGACTTCCTGCTATAACCGTATTGATTCCAGTGGAACTAAGCCTTTTTGAAATCTTTTCTAACTTCTGCCAACTTTTTCCTAAAACCAGTATGCTTTCTTTTGGATGATTTTCCCTTATCCAAGAGATACACTCAATTGCCCTTTCTTCAAGACTTACCGAATCACTTTTACCTTTCTTTTTCCATGGTTCTCTATTTGGATTTTCTTTTTCGGGGGATATACACGACCAGATAGTTAATGGATATTTTTCAGAATCTGAAAAAGCATTGGACTTCTGAGTTGAAAAAAGACACCACTCTTTTGAATCTCCGTAGAATTTTTCAAAAAGCCAGTTTGTCAAAGCCAAAATTGGCCTGTTTGACCTAAAAGATTTGTTCAAAACCTTCTTTTTTTCCTTTTTCACTCTTTTCTCAACTTTGAAAAATGCTGCTGAACTTGCATCTCTAAACTTATATATCGCCTGTTTTGAATCACCTACAAAGGTAACATCAAAATTAAAATTCTCTTTTAAATTTCTTAAAATTTCTCCTTGAAAACGATTTGTATCTTGAAACTCATCTATAAAAAGATGCTCGCATTCAAAATCAAAATTTCCTTCCTTTAGATTTTTCAATAAATCCCTCAATACAAAAGCGCTTGAAAAAAATCTTTCTTTTTTAATTTTTAACTTAAAAATCAAAATAAGACTAAGAACCTTTTCAAAAAGAACCCCATCTGAAAAATCTTGAAATTCATATTTTTGATAATTTTTCAGCAACGCTTTGAACTTTGTTATCTTTTGCATCAAGTCAACATCTAAAGATTTTCTCAAACCCATGTATTTTTCAATTTTGTTAAACTGATTAACAACATCCTTTGTATCAAGGTTTGAAAAATCTAAAGCCAAGTAAGCCTCCTCTAAAAGCCTCACAAAATCTCCACTTCCAGCTGTAGGTTTAAATTTAAGAGGAAGAGAACTTTTAATTACCAAAAAAAGGTCTTGTATTTCTTTCTTTCTCTTTAAAAAAAATGATTTTTTATCATTGAGTTTACAAGATTCAAAAAGGCTTTTTGATTCTTCGATGTCATAAGGTTCTAGATTCTTAACAACGAACTCAAGTCGTTTCCTCCATTTTCTATCCTCAAAACCTTCTGAACTCTTTATCCATTCTTGATAAGACTCTTGATAAATTCTCTCAGAGTCAAAATCACTCATGACTCGATAGAAAATATTATTCGAATTTTTTGAAAATAAACTTAAAAAAAAGCTATCCAAAGTTTTTATCTCCAGTATTGGTATAAATTTTTCTTTATCTTCAGGAATGTCTATAAAAGGCAAATCAAAATCTTCAAACATTGATAAAAGATCTTGATCTTTTTTTCTCAGATACTCAACAACCCTGCTTTTAAATTCGTTGGTTGCTGCGATTGTGAAAGTACAAGCAATAACTTTTTTTGGGTCTTTAGACTGCAAAAGCTTGTATAGAAAATAAACTACAAGCCTTGTTGTCTTTCCTGTTCCAGCACTTGCATTAATAAATTCTGGTATCATTTTCATGAACTTAAGATCTCCAAAACTTCTCTCTTCCGAAATTTCGACACCAATAACAGGGTTTTTCTCCTTTCGCCCAACAAGGAACAAGATTCCCCTCTTTCCACTGCTTTTTCCAATCAACTGTACTTTTTAAAATACCTTCACGAATTTTTTCTCTTTTTGAATCTTTTAGGTGAATGGTCCAACTACGGTCCTTGTCAGACTCTTCAAATAAATACCTGTAAATAAAATCTTTAAAATTCCAATTTTCTTTTAAAAGATACTTGTAAAAAAATGCCTGAGTCCAATCTACATTATCTTTTATTCCAGTTTTGTAATCAATTATCGTTGTGTTTATTTTTTCAGACCTTGAAACATAATGCTCAAGCCTGTCAATTCTTCCCCTTATTTCAACATCCTTCAATTCTTTATAGTTTTTTTCCACATCTGGTATTCTTGACATAAGAAATTTTGAAGATGAAGAATATTCTTGATGCGATTCTTTAAAACCAGCCTCCTCCCAACGACCCAGTTCCTCTACCAAGAACATCTTCCATCTTTTAAAAAGACCTTTTTTTACAACATCTTCATTGAAAGGATGCCATATAGAAACTCGATGCATGACATCTAAAACCAATTCGTCGTAATCCACATGTTCATCAAACTCTTTTCCAAGAATGTCTAAACAATCATGAATGAAAGACCCCACATCCAAAGGACTTGGATAAATTGAATCTTTTTTATTTCGACTTCGAACCTTTCCTCTTTCAGAGACATAATATGCAAAAAGACAAGGTGGTTTATTTTTCTTGAAATCAGAAACGCTAAATGATATTTTTTCATCCAACCCTTCAACTTTCCAATCCTTACAAGAATCAAAATCTCCAATTGACTCCTTAAAGGAAAGTCTTATTTGTTTTTGAAATCTAAATTGATTTACTGGAAGAATGGAATCTTGGATTTCCATGCATTTAGACTCCTTAATACACTTCTTGTCTAACAGAGAAGTTAGAAACTGTCTCTCACCACGATTGTCAATATTGTCCCAATAAACAGAACATCCAGAATCACCCCTGTTCTGCAAACACCAAGCCCTCCATGACTCTTCTTCTATACGAACCTGAATGTCTGGAAGGCCGATTGCTTCTAGAGCTGTTTTATTTTTTTTGTCCTCTTGCCAATCAGGCAAATCGAGCTTTCCTGGAAACCTGTTGTCAACAATTCCAATAAAAGCAACAGGATTTGGATTTATGACTCCATTTTTCATGTTTGTAATGTTTTTTGATTTTGACCTCATGTAAAGATCAGGATCTTTTTCAAACAAAAGATCTCTAAGAGAAAAACCAGTCTCCTTTAAGAGGTTTTCAATGATTTTTTTTGACTTCCTAGAGGAAAGTTTTGAAATATCTCTTGAAAGAACAACCTCATCAACTTTTTTTTCACAAAAAATAATCCATTTTTTCAACTTTTCCAAATTTATATTTTTAGGAGGCAAAATACTGCTTAACACCGCTTTTTTCAATCTTTTTATATCTTTGTCAAAATCAATCAAACCATAATTCGAAAAATCGAAATCAAAATCATAAAGATTATTCAAAGTTTTAAAAACTTTCAATGAATTCAAGTTGAAAATAAAATCGTTTTGCTCTATAAAATCCTTATTTTTTCTAGATTCATGAAAACTCAACACTCTTCCTGAGGGCGATGATGAAAGAGGCCTTTCAAAAAGAACTTCTTCATTTTCAACATTGCTCAAAAGAGAATTCATAAGAACAACATCATCCAAAATCAACTCAGGGCAACTTAGATTCTTGTAACCATCTACTTTTGCTTTGTAAAAAGAATTAATTAAATCTCCACATTTAACAGTTTTTATTTTTGTCTTAGAAGATCCAAGGTCTATAACATTTTTGTTCAAATAAGAATTTAACCTTTTCAGATATTTAGATGAATCTATATCCGAAAGAAGATCAGGTCCTGGAACATACCAGTTCATACCTTCTTTTAATGGTCTTAAAAAATCTTCCTGAGAAGTATTCAAGTTTGATATACCCCAACATGCAATCAAAGAATCATCTTTGTTTACCTTGAATTCTTTTTCGTCAGCAGCAATGTTTATCTTTATTGAACTTGGCAAATATTCTGAATCGTTTTTTATCCACTCCTTTTTCCAAATTGAGGTTAAAAAAACAATAGGAGATTCTTTTTCATTAAAATCAAAACCATAAGGTAGATATTCACAAATCCTATTAACAGCCTTCCTTAACTCCTCTAAAGAAAATCTTGACTCGTCTTCTAGAAAATCATCAAAACCTAGATTTTTTTCTTTTTTTATTGCCCCAACAAGGACCCTTCTATCAATAAAAGCCGGAGGTTCTTTTTTGAAAAACCTATTATTAAAAAGTCTTTCTTCGACTAACTCGCTAAAAGAAACCGGAGAAACTCCCGAGATTCCCCTTTTCAAAGCTTCTCTGTTTATTAGTCTTTTTTCATGGCTCGTTGGAATGAGTATTTTTGAAACACCCAACGGTTTTTTTTGTTTATGAAGTTCGACAAAATCCCAAAGTGAACTCCAAACAGAAAGAGGGGAGCCTACATAGAGGCTTTTCATTTCAATATCCCCAATGACTTTTTGAGCTTCAACAGCTCTTGATCTTTAAGGTTCCTCCATTTCCCTTTTTGAAGCTTTTTGTCAGAAATAGGACCTATTGCAATTCTCTGAAGAGAAATTATTGGTTTTTTAAGCAAGATAAACATTTTTCTTATCTCTCTATTTTTTCCTTCAGTCAACTTTATAGAAATGATAGTTCTTCCTTGATGAGATGCCATAACAGTTGCTGAATGTGCCTTGAGCCTTTCTCTCCCATAAGTCATGCCTTTTACCATCAAAGAAACTTTTTCAGAAGAAACTTTTCCTTTTGCTTCGACCAAATAATGTTTAATGAATTTGAATTTTGGATGAGATATTTTTTGATAAATACTACCATCGTTAGTCAAGATGATAAGACCTTCAGTGTCTTTATCAAGCCTGCCAACTGGAGAAAGATGATGCAGGTTTTTAGGAATCAAGTCCATAACATTCTTTCTTCTTAATGGGTCTTTTTTTGTTGTGAGATATCCTCTTGGCTTGTTTAACAGTATGTATTTATAAATTTTTGGCCTGACTTTTTCTCCATCAAAAAAAACCTCATCACTTTCAGAAACATCAAAAAAAAGCTCTTTGATAATCGTCATATCTTCTGACTTTCTCCTAACTTTAACCCTTTCTTCTTTTATAAATTCTTCAACTTTTCTTCTTGACCCTAAACCACATAATGAAAGATACTTATTTATTCTCATTTTTCAATCAGAATTGTATGATAATCTCTACCTTAAAAAAAAGGAGAAAAATAGACAATGAAACAAACATTAGCCCTTCTGTTTTTACTATTATTTAAATTCACATTAAACGGAGAAGAAGCAATCCTGCCAAGGCATCCTGCTCCATCTCCGGATGGGTCTGAAATTGCCTTCAGTTGGCAAGGAGACATATGGACTGTTTCCAGCAATGGAGGAGAAGCGAAAAGGTTAACAATTCACCCTGCATATGATCATTCTCCAAAGTGGTCTCCCGACGGATATCAAATTGGTTTTGTTTCTGATAGATGGGGCAATGATGATATATACATAACATCGAAAGAAGGAGGAAAACCAGAAAGACTTACATATTGGTCAGGTTCTGACCTTATATCAGGTTTCTCACACGATGGAAAAAATATCATTTTTTCAAGCATGAGATATGAAACAAATTACAGAAATTACGAAATGTACAAAATAAACCTTGAAACAAAAGAAACACCTGTTCGTTTTACCGAGTACCTAGGATTCCAACCAACCTACTCACCTGATGGAAAAACTCTTGCCTATATGAGAGGTTCAGAAAGCACAAGAAGAAAAGGTTACAGAGGGTCTGGGGATGCAGATATATGGATAAAAGAAGAAGGGAAGAATGCAAAACTAATGACGAAATTCGAAGGAGCCGATCACTCTCCAATGTGGTCTCCTGATGGAAAAACAATCTGGTACATATCGGAAAAGGATGGAGCATACAACCTTTATTCAATGAATCTCAAAGGAAAAACAAAACAACATACGAACTTTGAAAAAGATGGCCCCAGGAATGCTTCCATATCTTATGATGGAACCCTCATAACAATGGAGATTGGAGGAGGGATTGTCCTTTTTGAAACAGGTCCTGAAAAACTAAAAGAATTAAAAATAGATGTAACCGGAGACTCTCTTTCTAATGACTTTGAATGGAAAACAGTAACATCTGGAGCATCCTCTTTTTCTATTTCCCCAAGTGACTCTGATGCATTACTTATTGTTCTTGATGGAGATATATGGCTACAAGACTTAGAAAAAGAAGAATCCCATAGAGTTACCTTTACCGCTGAACAAGAAATTTATGTCCAATGGATAAACAATGGAGAAAAAATACTTTTTACCTCAAATTCATGCTCTGAAAATTCTGAAAAAGAAATATGTAATACAGAACAAATATGGATAGCTGAACCTTCTGAAGAAAAAGAAAAAACGAGAGAGGTTGAAGAATGGAAAGCATACCCAATAACGAATAACTCAAATCCAACACATCATCCAAAAATTTCTCCAAATGGGGAAAAAATTGCATTCGTTAGAGACTATGGAAAACTAATCGTTGCAGATTTTGATCCAAATTCAGAAAATAAAGACGAAATCATTACAAACGAAATCGAATTAAGAGATGGATGGGATTGGCCTTTTATTTCATGGAGTCCAGATTCAGAATGGATATCATGGAGTGTTGAGGATATAGAACACAACTCTGATGTATGGATTTCAAAAGCAGACGGCTCAACAGAACCAAAGAACATATCATCGCATCCTGACATGGACCTTTATCCAACATGGAGTGAAAATGGGCGTGTTTTAGCTTTCTCAAGCACAAGAACAAGCTTTACACCTAGGGGAAGTTCGACGTATTCAGACATTTGGTATGTTTTTCTGAGGGAAAACGATGAAGAACTCAGCCAAGAAGAGAGAGAGGAACTTTGGGAGAAAGAAGAGGAAGAAAGAGATGAAGATTCAAAATGGGTTGACATTGACCTCGAAGACATTGAATTTAGATTAAGAAGAGCAACCAGTTTTGATGGAAGTGAAACTGAGGTTCTTTTGAATAAAGAAGGGTCGAGAATTGTATTTAAAGGAACCCATGACGGAAGTGATCTTTATTCCATGTCAATGAATGATTTTGGTTTTTTTGGATCAGCAACCAAAGTAACATCAGGACATTCCCCAAGCAAAATAAGGTGGGGTCACGATGAGAAAAAAATATATTACTTAAAATCGGGAGGAACAGTTTACTCAACATCCCCTACAAAAAATTCTGTTTCACAAAAATCATTTAGAGCTAGGTACAAACTGGACAGAGTCCAGCAAAGAAAAGTTGTTTTCGAAGAAGCCTGGGCAACAATGTACAGAGGTTTTTATGACCCAAATCTACATGGTGCAAACTGGAAAGACATTCATGAAAGATATCTTCCATGGGCAGTAAATGCAGCTCATCCAAGGGACTTTGATTACATAATTGATTCAATGCTTGGGGAGTTGAATGGAAGCCATCTTGGATATTACGGGAGAATACCTTCTCTGGATGAAAGCAAGGAATACACAGGTTCGTTAGGTGTTCTTTTTGATTGGCAATACAAAGGAGAAGGTCTAATGATCAAATCAATAATAGAAAATACTCCTGCCGACAAACATAATGTTGATTTACAAAAAGGTGATATAGTCACAAAGATAAACAAAGTTAACTTAAATGGAGAGAATATGCATAACCTACTAGTTGACACATCTTCAAATCAAATACCCTTGACGATTGAAAGAAAGACAGAAGATCAAGTAATTAAAAATGAAGTTTGGTTCTCCAACATAAAGGATGGGGACAAGGTTTCTTCTCCTCTTTTTGTAGGTTTTGGAGTTTCTGGTTTTGAAATTGAAATGGCTGGATTAAAAACAGAAAAAAAAGGTCACTTTCACCTGATAGTAAATGATGCCCCTTCAAAGAAGGGTTCGATAATCCCAGCTGACGAAACACATATTCATTACATGATGGGTGAAAAATATGGATATATTGAACTTGAGCCAGGAGAACACACCTTAACAATTCAACTTGCAGATGGTTTACATGAGATTATTGACGACAATCTCTACAAGACAATAACGATTGAAGTGGTAGAGAAAGAAGAAACACTTCCAAAAGTCTTTTTCACCTATCCAAAAAATGGATCGGTTTTTAAAGGGGCTTTTGAAGTTTCTTTTAGCACAGTTCTAGATCTTCCGTTAAATGTTCCTATAGACCCAATGAAAAATAGTCATAATCACAATGAACACAACAACCATTCACATCATGGAATGCAAATGGACAATGAAAACACTGAAATGGTGTGTTCTATGTGTGGTGGGAAAGGATGTGAACACTGTGATGAACATATGAACCATGGAAATATGTCAGACGAAGGAATACATGACGGGCATAACCATGAACATGGAACTAAAGAAAAAATTCAATTTGACCATGGGGTTGACCCAATGGATGTTTATCTTTCTTTGATAATCAATGGTAAAAATATTGAGAAAGGAGAAATTGTTCCTCATGACATTAACCATCTTCATTTTGGTAAAGAAGTTGAAACAACAATACTTGATTTAGATCCTGGAAAACACACTCTAATACTCCAAGCAACAAATTCGAATCAAGAATCTTTAGGCCCTGATTTTGCATCAACAATAGAAATAGAGGTTTTAGGTGAAGTTGAAGAAAAAATAATTGAAATAGAACCTGTTTCCTCTTATTCGATAAGAAGTGCCCTTTATGAAGAATGGGTGAAAAAAAACAGAGAAAAAACCGAAGAAGATTCTGATGGCAAACTTGGATATGTTCATATTCAAGGAATGAGCCAGCCAAGCTTGGAAAGGTTCGAAGCAGAACTTTATTCTGTTGGACATGGAAAAGAAGGGTTGGTTATTGATGTAAGAGACAATGGCGGAGGATGGACAACAGATATGCTTCTTCAAATTCTGATGGTTGAAAGACACGCCTATACGGTACCAAGAGGTGCAAGTGAAGGGAATTTCGGATACCCCCAAAACAGACTTTCGATGTATTCTTGGACAAAACCAATCATCGTATTATGTAACCAAAACTCATACAGCAATGCAGAAATATTTTCACATGCAATAAAAACACTAGACAGAGGAAAACTCGTTGGAGTACCCACAAGGGGAGCTGTGATATCAACAGGATCAAAAGGACTTATAGACGGATCTTCGATGAGATACCCTTTCAGAGGCTGGTTTGTTGCTGATGGAAACAAACTTGGAAAGAACCAGGAGAATGGGCCTGCAATACCAGATATTATCATTGAGATAACTCCAGAAGATGAAATAAGTGGAAACGACCCTCAACTTGATTCGGCGATAAAATCCTTACTTAAGGACTTAAGATAGCGGACATGGAAAAACAACAAGACTATTTGGTTACAGCTTGTGTCTGTATAGGTTTAGGAATAGGTTTTGCTACAGGAAACCTTATAAGTGCATTGTTTTTTGGAATTGGTATAGGGTATTTAACTATAGCTCTTAGAAAAACAAAGTAAAAAAAACTATTGAGGTCTTGAAAGGTCGATATTCTTGAACAACCTGCATCCCAAGAATATAAACAGAATAGACCAGATTACTGACTGGATTGCATAAATTGAAGCAATCTCTATTGCATCTTCACCAGAAACAATTATTGGGAACCAAAGTAACATCGTAGGCAAAGCAGGCCACCCTTCCTTCAAACCCCCCATCGTAACCATGGCTGTAAAAACCTCATTCTCAACTTTTATAGGAAGTCTCAAAAACCAATTTACGAGAGGCCAACAGCAAAAAGCCAAAGCGATTGCTGCCTTTTGATTGAATTTTGCGGAAAGAAAATAAAGGGCTGACATCACGACAAACATGAAAGATGAAAGAAGTGTCCAGAAAACAGTCGCAAGCTCCTTTGCAGCTGGAAGGCCGAGAGGGATATCAAATTCTGGAAGCTGACGACTCAAAAAAGCAACGTTCTTAATAATTTCATAACCCTCAGTCCTAACAACACCATACTCGAACAAAAGCCAATAAAGTCCTGAAAGTACGGTCCATCCTGGAACGAAAAGTCCAAAAAATCTTCCCAAACTGTATTCAAGCCTGCTTATCGGAGCTGTAATAATCGGCATAAGTGTCTTTTTCCTCAAATCCTCTCTGAGTAAATCAGCTGCTTGATAAGAAATGACAAGAAACAAGAAACCTATTCCCGTCCAAGTGAATGTAACAACTGTTGCATCCTGGCTCTTCGATAAGGCATAAGTTGAAAGGCCAAAAAGAAGAGCTCCTATAAAAACCATTTTGAGAGCTCTCCTGTTCCCCACAACAGACTGAAAAGTCATTCTCCCAATCGTAAGTATGTTTTTAAACTTCATTTTGAATCTTGTTCCTCAATTTTTGAAACAACCCAGTCAATCAAATCGGTTCGACTTTCTGAAACTTCTATTATTTTTGAACCCGAATCAATTAATTTTCTAATTTGTTCCTCCCTCTCTGCCTCTTTTACCAACACAACCCAACAATCGTTTGATTTTTTGCTTTTTGAAATGACTTTCTCTTTGTTTTTGTAAACTATTTTTATCTCATCCTCAACCGATAAATCCTGATTGCTACCTTCTCCTTTAATTTTTCCGCCCTCAATAAAGACAAATCTGTCACAAATACTTTCAACCATCTCCATATTATGACTGCACAACAAAAGTGTTTTTCCTTGCTTTTTTAAATCAAGCAAAATCTTATTCAGCGCTTTTCTTCCGAAAGGGTCTAAACCCCATGCAGGTTCATCAAAAATAAGCAAATCAGGATTGTGAAAAAGGCTTCTAACAATCCCCACTCTCCTCAAGAGGCCTTTTGAAAGTTTTCCCGCAAGCCTATCCATATGAGCATTCAATCCCAATAAAGCAGTTAAATTTTTTGAAGCATCGAGAACCTGTTTTGAATCCATCCCATGCAAGCTCCCAATCTCTTTCAAATAAGACCTGGGAGTAAGATAATCGGGACAAAAGAAAAATTCTGGTAAATACCCGACTCTTTCTTTCCCTTCTTTTTTTCCGGGAGCATGACCAAAAACCCTAGCCTCTCCAGCTTGAAGATTAACGAGGTCCAACAACGATCCTATCAAGGTGCTTTTTCCAGCACCATTAGGGCCAATAAGACCAACAAATTCGCCTGGGCTAACAGTTAAGGAAAAATCATCGAGAGCTTTTATTTTTCCAAAATGACGAAGTGCATTTTTTACACATATCGGACTTAGGTTTCCTTGGTTTGTCAATTTAATGTTTCAGAAATGAAAAGAGGGAAATCTAATTTAATAGGAAATCCAGAGGGAGACATGTCACCAGGAAGATAGCCTTTCATTTCAAATTTTAAATCCATCGCCCTTGAAACAAGCATTCCATTCTTGCTATTTATAACAACCTCTCCTGTTCCAGACAAAACCATCTCCATATCATAAGAAGAACAATTGTCTTCTAGCAAAATTTGATCTTCTATTGAAAAATCTTCCTCAAACTCTTTCATTCTCCCCATTCCAAGACATATATCTTCTAAAGTTAAAGAACCAAAAGCATCTAAAGAAAAAACAAGGTTAGAACCTTTAACTGTAGACAAAGTTTGTGTCAAGGCCATCTCAGGAATCATAGCCTGAAGAAATTCACTCATATAGAAATAATCATCTTCAGAAGGAGCATCTTCATTCCATTTTTTCTCTTCGTTGTACCAAAAATCCATAACCTTGATAATATTTTTTGTACTCCATTCTTTTGAATAACCTGAATGTATCTTTTCTAAAGGAATATACCCAAAAATCCAAGGAACCACATCTTCAACACCTGAACCTAACATTTCATATCTGCTAGATTCAATTTTATCCCTGTAATCAACCCAATAGAGATATTCGCTTTCCCCTAATTTTTTTTCATTTTCATTACCTATATCAAATGTTAGAAGTGCACCTTTTTTATCTAAAAGTGCTGTTCCCAAATAACCATTGAACATTTCTAAAGTTTCATCAATCGGATAGCCAAACATTCTTCCCAAAGAAAGAGCATCAACAGGTTCTGAAGTCTGATTGTCTTCAAAATTTACTTCAATATTTGAATCTTCAACAAAAATGGCAAACTGAAAATCATCTTCGTCTCTTGTAATTTTTGTCAAAAAATTGGCTGAAACATTCATGTCGACAAGAAGATCCTGTTGATCTCCGATAGGACCAAATCCAATCGACAAACCCCAATCCCAATTTTTTTCAGAATCCTCTACATCCAAAATCAAATCTAAACCGTCATCTGGAAATACACTTGTTGCATTTTTCTTGTTTGAAAAAATTGAACCTTGAGCTTCAGGAGAGATAACAAGAAAATATCCAAGTACACAAAGGACTAAAAAAAGGAGATTGGATTTATTACTTTTCTTCATCTTGTTCCCAGATTATAGTGCCATTCTTTTCATCTTTTTCAATACCTTGCAAAATAACTTTCTTAACTGCAGCTATAGCTCCCGTAACATCTATATCTCTAGGACATGCATCAGTACAGTTTCCAATCGTATGACATCTAAAAACACCATCATGCCCACCCACTTTTTCTATTATTTTTTCAGCCTCTTCATTTCTGCTATCCAAAATAAACCTTGCCGCCATTACTAAAGCCTGAGGACCCAAGTAATCAGAATCAGACCAAAGAGACGGACAGGATGTCGTGCAACAAGAACACCAGATACATTTTGTCATATCTTCTATTTTTTCAAAATCCTCAGGAGACATCAAAAGTTCTTTTTCTCCAGAATTGTGTTCTTTTGCTACGACCCACGGATTAACAGATTTGACTTTGTCTAACAACGGATCCATTTCTACAATCAAATCCTTTTCCACAGGGACTCCTTTCAAAGGAGCAATGTTGATTGGCTTTTTCCCAGGAACATCAGCAACAAAAGTCTGACATGCAAGCCTGTTTATACCATCAATCATCATCCCATCACTTCCACAAACTCCATGAGCACAAGAAGACCTAAAACCAAGAGTTGTATCAATCTCATCTCTTATCTTCAAAAGGACATCGAGAATCTTGTCGTTCTCATCTACATCAATGGTGTATTCATCCACCCAAGATTTTGGCTTTTTTTCAGGGTGAAATCTTTGTATTCTAAAAATCCTTAACATTTAATAAACCCTTTCCTTAACCTCGAATTTTCCAAGATCAACAGATTTAAAATCAAATCTCGGATTTTCATTTTTGTTTTTATAACACAAACTATGTTTGAGCCAATTTTTATCGTCTCTTTCAGGGTAGTCTTCCCTACTATGAGCCCCTCTACTTTCTTTTCTTATCAACGCTCCATGCAATGTTGCCTCACTAACATCAAGCATACAAGACAATTCAAAAGCAGCCATCATTTCATAATTGTAAAAATTAGATTTATCCGAAATTGTAATCTTCTTAAAATCATCCTTTAATTCAGCAAGCAAAGAAACGCATTTCTCCATACCTTTCTTGTTCCTGAAAACAGAACAGTAATCCATCATTATCTCTTGCATCTTATTTCTTATTTCATAAACTTTTGGACCTCTACTATTTCCCCTTATGCCCTGAAGTAAAGACTCTGAACTTTCCCCAGAATCACTTGGAAGTTCAGAAAGTTCCATTGAATCAGCATACAAAGATGCTTTTTGTCCAGCTCTTTTACCAAAAACCACAAGATCTAAAAGAGAATTTGTTCCGAGTCTGTTAGCCCCATGGACAGAAACACATGCACATTCTCCACATGCGAAGAGTCCATCCATAACACTTCCTTTTGAATCTAAAAGAACCCTTCCATCAATGTCTGTTGGTATTCCTCCCATCGCATAATGTGTTGTTGGCTTAACTGGGATAGGCTCTCTAGATGGTTCGATGTTTAAATAAGTTCTTGCAAAACCTGTCACATCCGGAAGTTTCTTATCCAATAACCCTCTACCAAGATGTGTTAAATCAAGATGAACAAAATCCTTTCCACCTATTCCTCTTCCAGCTTTTATTTCTTCATAAATAGACCTGCTAACTATATCTCTTGGTGCCAAATCTTTGATTGAAGGAGCATATCTTTCCATAAATCTTTCGCCAGATGAATTAATTAAGATTCCACCTTCACCCCTAGCCCCTTCAGTTATAAGTATCCCGAGAGGGTGCAATCCTGTTGGATGGAATTGAACAAATTCCATATCCTGCAAAGGTATTCCTTTTTGATAACATATTGCCATGCCATCCCCAGTTAAAGAAAGTGCATTGCTTGTAACCTTGAAACACCTTCCATAACCACCTGTTGCAAGAATAACCGACTTTGAATGAAAAATATGTCTTTCTCCAGTTGAAAGTTTTACAGCGACAACACCACAACAAGAATCTTCTTTGGTTATTATTTCAACGACCTGAAATTCGTCAAAAAAATTAGTTTCTCTTCTTAAAGCCTGTTGATAAAGAGTGTGAAGGATCATGTGTCCAGTTCTATCTGCAGAATGACAAGCTCTTCTTACTGGGGACTCTCCCCAATGTTTTGTATGTCCACCAAAAGGCCTTTGAGAGATTTTTCCATTATCCAACCTAGAAAAAGGCAAACCTTTTCTCTCTAGATCAAAAATAGCATCAGGTGCATCATTACACATTTGAACAATTGCATCCTGATCTCCAAGATAGTCACTTCCTTTAACAGTGTCATAGGCATGCCAAAGTGGATTGTCCTCCTCAAGATTACCAAGAGCAGCAGAAATTCCACCTTGAGCTGCGCCAGTATGACTTCTGAAAGGGAACAATTTCGACAAAACAGCCACCTTTAAACCTTTTGGAATTGCAGCAACAGCAGAAAGGCCAGCACCGCCTGCACCGATCACGATAACATCGTATTGATGCTTATTCATGATACTCCTCAGCAGCGGGAACAGGAATTGAAGATTCATTTTTATGGGATTCTGAAGGAGAAAAAGTTAATATTACCCATGATCCCAAAACTATAGTAACAAGAGCTACTGCTCTTAGGGAAAAAACCCAATATTTTTCATATTTTCTTATTTTTTTAAAATCATACAAAATAGATTCAATACCATTAGCCCCATGAATCATTCCAAACACAAGCATTAATGCATCCATTATTCTCCATATAGGCTTATTCCATTTTTCAGAGACAGCATCAAATTCCAAATTCTCGACACCCATAATGAAATGAACATCAATGAAATGTATAAAAATCAAAATTATTAGAAAAGAGCCCGAAATCCTTTGAAACCACCATGCAAATGTTCCTGGAACTTTTTTATAACTCATTAAACTGACCCCTCAAATAAAGGCTTTAGCAACAAATATGTCCCGGGGATTAAAAGTATTATCGTAAGAAAAACAATAATCCAAAACAAGAACTTAGCAAAATGATTTGTTCTTATTCCAGAAAAATCTATAATTATTATTCTTAAACCATTAAGGCCATGCCATAAAAGAGCTCCCATAAGCCCTACTTCAGCAACCCTGAAAAAAGGAGTGTTAAATAAAGCAACGTGATGATTCCATTCTTCAGGACCAATCTTTAAATAAATTGCACCCATAACATGGATTATCAAAAATACAAAAATTCCAATACCAGTTAGCCTGTGAAGCAGCCAAGAAAGCATTCCTTCTTTTATTGAATATTTCATTTTTTAATTTCCTCAATAGCTCTTTCGAGCATTAAATCACCTATCCTATCTCTAATGCTCGACCTTAAGATAGATATTTCATTCTGAAGTTTCTCTATTTCATCCAAAAGAACCAGAATATCTTTATCATCAGAAGTTTCAATTTTCAAATCAGGGGTAATACCATTTCCATTAACTTGATGCCCGTTTGGAGTCAGATAAACAGCTGTTGTAATGATTATCGATCCTCCATTTTTTAAAGTCTCACCATGCTGGACTAAACCTTTTCCAAATGTTGTATTTCCTATTACCAAGCCTCTGTCATGATCTTGTATCGCTCCGGCAAATATCTCACTGGCAGAAGCACTATACTCATCAACAATGACAACAAGATTTACACTTTCAGCAATCCCTCCTTTTTTCGCCGAAAAAACTTTTTCCTCTTCTTTGAATTTAATTTTGACTATAACACCATCTTTTAAAAACATATCTACTATCTCCAAGCAAGAATAAAGCTCTCCACCAGGATTTCCCCTCAAGTCCAATATTAAATTCTCAATACCGTTATTAAGTAAAACTTGAATCTCTTTTTTAAGCAGACTTGGAGTATTTTTGTTAAACTGTAGAAGTTGAATCATGTATGTTTTTTCATTAATCTTTTCGATATCTCCCACAGAAGGGACAACAACAATTTCTCTAACAACAGAAATGTTTATAGTTTCAGCTGTCGTTGAGTCTATAATCTCCAACTCAACGACTTCTCCAATTGGCCCTCTAACTAAAGAAACTGCCTCTTCGTAACCATTTAAAGATTCGAAAGAAACTCCATCAGCGGAAATAATAATGTCACCATTCTTTATCTCTGATTTGTAAGCAGGACCGTCTCTAACTACAGCAACAACTTGCAAGAATTTTCCATAGGGTGCAATCGTCACCCCGATACCTCCAAAAGTACCCTCTGTATTTTCCCACTGTATTTGGGATTTCACAGGAGGAACAAATCGGCTATATCTATCAAAAGAAGACATCATGCCTGCAATAGCACCTTCTGAAATTTCTTGGCTTTTTTCAAGGCTTATATCCTCAAAATACCTTTTTTCAATAACACCCCAAGCCTCTTCTACATACGAAGCCCCTTCAAAAGAAACTAGAGGATCATGTATATTTCCTGAATCATCTTGGTAACCCTCAATAAGAACTAAGAGAAACAAGCAAGAAAATAAAAACAACCCGGTTCGAAACCAAGGTTTTCTTAGAAAATTTAGAAATTTACTTTTCATCAATATTTAAAAAAGGCATCGGGTCGTAAGGGATATTGTTTCTTCTTGTCTCAAAATGCAAATGAGGACCAGTCGACAACCCTGTGCTTCCGACAAGACCAATCTTATCCCCTCTTTTGACAGCTTTTCCATTGTCAATCAATATCTTACTTAAGTGAGCATACCTAGTCTCCCAACCATCATCGTGTTGAATCATTATGAACTTGCCCAACCCAGCCCAACTACCATCTTTTTCTCCGACAAAAATAACTCTACCAGTTTCAGCAGCATAAACAGGAGTTCCCTTTGGGGCTGCTATATCCTGACCATTATGAGGTCTTACATAACCAAGAACTGGATGTAGCCTATTTGGATCAAAAGAACTTGATATTCTCCCTTCAGCAGGTTGAAACAACGGCAATTCCCATCTAGAACCCCTGTAAGTTAAAATTGTTTCAGCATCTACATCCTTCTCAAGAAAATCTCTTTTTTTACGTAAATCAAGAATATCTTTTTCATATTTCTTTTCAAACAAATTGAACTCATTAATGTAATCTGACAATTTTTCTTCATTTGCAATCAAAGATTCTTCCAAAACCCCCTTCTCGTTCCTGTTCTTTTCTAGAGAGGTTTCAATCAAAAGAATATCTCTATCAACTTTTTCCAAAGAATCCTCCAAAGCTAAAATAGATTTCGAAGAACTTGTCACTTTTTCCTGATAAGAATCTAAATTTTCTTCGTATCCAAAAATCGAAAACCATCTAGGGATAATATTTTTTTCTCTCAAAGATGAATTCAAGATTGAAGAAAGGTTCAAGTATTCTTCATTTAACTTCATCTCAAGATTGCTTGAAACAACCGTTAGCTGATTTTTTTTATTGTTAGAAAGGCTCATCTGGTCCTTCAAACCTTGAACTTGATTGAATTTTAAACCAATTAGATCTTCTTGGTTTTCTATTTTTTCCTCAAGAAAACCTAATTCAATATATATGGAGTCAATCTCAGACCAAAGCTCTTGCAATTCTTTTGGAACCTGGCCAAGAAAAAAGAAAAGGAAGAATACAAAAAAATTCAAGAAATTTTTGCAAACCTCCTTTTGCTGACAACAAACAAGAAAATATTAAAAATAAAAACATAAATCCAAAGCTCCTGCAAAATAAAACGAATGTCATTTGAGAAAATAAAGTTTAAACTTCTTAAAGAAAAAGCACTAAAGAAAAAAGTGAAAAAAGAACCTGTAACAAAAACAAAAATTAAACTTTCAATCCTTACGGACAAAAAGTTCAAAACAAACAATAAAGAAATCGTTAAAAACAAAAAAGACAGATTTTTAAAATTCTTACTAATCTCATTATAAAAATCAATATTTTCCAATCCAACAAGATTGTCTGGGGGCATCAAAGAAATTATTTTTTCCTTAAAGTCAATTAAATTTTCATTTTTTGCGGGATAGATATTTATAGACCAAGCAATATCGCCAATCAGCCTTTTGCTAAAATTTACATTAAATCTTTGAGATAGAAAAGCCAAATTTTCTTCAGGGTTAAAAACCTTAAAGTTCAATGAGAGCTCATCTGAATCTTTTATATAAGAAACTGCATCATCAATCTCGTTTTCTGTTTCAAAATAAACACTTAAAAAAACATTCTTCTCGAAATAATTGGAAAAAGAAAAAAGCGATACAAAGACCAAAAAGAAAAAATTACAGACAAAAAGCTGCAAAGCCTTGTTTATTTTCTTATGCAAAATTTATTCTTTAAAACCTCAACAAAAAATTCAGGATACGAATTTATTATTCTAATTAGTCTTTTCGGTTCAAAAAACACCCTCCACAGATATTCAAACCCAAAATGGGTCATAAACCTTGGAGCTCTGTTTTTTTTACCTAAAAAAACATCCAAAGTGCCTCCGACACCGAAAGAAATGCAAGAATCCAAATCTTTAGAAATTTCCAATATGCTTTTTTCTTGAACTCCAGCTCCCTTCCCCACCAAAAGAATGACATCCTTATTTTTATTAACTAATTCTTTAACTTCTTCGGAGTTTGAAGAAAAACCATCAAAAGCACCTATGATTCTTGAAGAAAAATCCAAATTTGACCAATTTGATATTAGTTTATGACAATCTTCTTTCTTGCCTCCCCAACATACAACATTGAAACTGTTATGTTTTAACAAAAATGAAACAAGATCAAACCCTGGAACCCTTAAAGGTTTCATCCCAAGAAAGATCATTGAATAATAAATACTGATACTTTCTGGAATCCAAAAAACATTCTTGCCGAATTTGAATTGTTTAGTTTTTTTCCATGTTTCAGGATTTAATGTAAAAATATTTATTGTTTTTTTACTTTTTACAAAGTTAATGATTTCTTCTAATATTTTTTCCTTTGAAGAAACAACAATCTCCCTATCTAAAAATTGATTTTTTTTTAAACCCATTTCTTTCTCGGCTTTTCTGGCAAACAAGATTTTCCGATCTCTTCACACCAAGGAAAACCCGCTCTCTCACATAAAGAATGAATTTTTCCTCCATAAGGCCCTACTCCCAAACCCTTTTTGCCATTCATCCAAGCAAAAATCAAAGGATGGTATCTTGAACTAATAATTGATTCCTTTTTAGAAAGAAAAAAGAAACTTTCTTCAATTTTTCCGGATTGATGCTGAAAAAAATCAAGATTCTCACTATTTGGAAAATAATTTCTTCTGTCTGAAATGAAAACAGAATCAACCCCCTCTGGGAGAAAATTCTGACCTGGAAAAGGACACCAAACAGAACCATCTCCTTTCTCAGCATTTACGAAAGAGAAAACAGAATCATCCCCAGATAAAAGACCTGTCCAACTTGTCCCTGGCCTTAATTCAAATTTTTGAAATTTAAATTTAATCAAAAAAGAAATAAGTAATTTCCTGAAAGGGTTTTTTAACTCTGTAAGATCCATATCATAGCCCTCAGGGTTTTTTGAAAATAAAACCATTAAAAAATACCAATAAAAAGAGAGTCCTGATGTTTTGTCTTGAAAGACTGCTCCGCCAGGTAATATTGTTTTTTTGAAAAAAGAAGATGTTTTTCTGTATCCAGAAGACAAAAAACCTCTTGAACAAACATTGGAAGTTTTCCATTTTTTAGCAGCATTTTCAAGAATCCAGTCATCTCCAAAATTGCCAGCACCAAAAGAGCCCAGCAAAGTGATTTTATTCATATTCAATATGTTAAACTTGGAAAAGTGAAAATGGAAAAAGAAAAAAAGAAAAAAGAGGAATCTGGAATCCCAGTAAGTTTCATAAAAATAACTGCAATTACAGCTCTTGGAATTTTCATTTGGATAGTTTTGAAAATTTCATCACAAAAGGTTGACTTGTCTTTTATTCCATCAAATCCTGAAAATGTAAAAGAAGTTCAAGTTGGATGGCTCTTATTTTCCTCTTTTTGTTTAGGTTATGTATTTTCAAAATTACCCTTAAAATTAAAATTTTAATATGAAGAAAATAGACTTAGCTATTGTTGGCGGAGGAGCAGCCGGTCTCTCTGCTGCTTTATATGCTGCAAGATCAAATTTAGATGTCGTTCTTTTTGAAGGACAAAGCCCAGGTGGCCAAATCACATTAACAAACGATGTGGAAAACTACCCTGGAATAGGTGTAAAAGAGCCTATATCTGGACCAGAAATAGCAAACCTCTTCTTGGATCATGCTGAAAAATTTGGATCAAAAACAGAATACTCATTTGTACAAAAAATAAGTGGCAGAGCAGGTTCCTTTAAGATAGAAACAACAAATGGAAATTGGGAATCAAAAACGGTAATACTCACACCAGGATCAAAAGCAAAAGAGATTGGAGTACCTGGAGAAATGGAACTTATGGGGCTAGGAGTCTCAACCTGTGCTACTTGTGATGGAGCTTTTTTTAGAGACAAAGAAGTTGTAGTCGTCGGAGGTGGAAATAGTGCAATTGAAGAGGGGGTATTCTTAACTAGGTTTGCAAGCAAAGTCACCATCATCCATAGAAGAAAAGAATTCAGAGCAACTCCTGTAATACTCGAAAGAGCAAAAAACAATAAAAAAATTGAATGGAAACTTGACTGCATTGTTGAAAAAATAAATGGAAATTCAAAAGTCGAAAACATAAACATAAAAAATACTAAATCTGGCAAAGAAGAACTTTTTCAAACAGATGGAGTTTTCATCTTTATTGGACACAACCCAAACACAGGCTTCTTGAATAACTTTGTTAAAACAGACTCTCAGGGTTACATAGATGTAGACGATGAACAAAAAACAAATATTGAAGGTATTTGGTCTGCAGGTGATTGTTCTGATCATAAATACAAACAACTAATAACAAGTGCTGGAGACGGAGTGAAAGCTGCTCTCAACTGTATACATTGGCTAGAAAGTAACAGTTAAATAAATCAAATGAAAGAAATTTCATCAATAAACTTTAGAGAGGCTCTAAAAAGGATTGAAAATGGAATCGTAAAAACCCCTTTGGTTGACTTTGATTCTGGTTATCCTGAAATAAATCTGAAACTTAAACTTGAATGCCTTCAAAAAACAAAATCATTCAAAGCAAGAGGAGCCTTGAATCAAGTTCTTCAACTCACTGACAAACAAAGAAAAATTGGTGTTGTTGCAACAAGTTCAGGTAATCACGGAAAAGCACTTTCCTGGGCTGCGAACAAATTAAATATTCCAGCAGTTATATGTATGGAAAAAAAAGCATACAAAAACAAAATCGAAGCATGTAAGAAATATGGAGCAAAAGTTGTTCTTCGTGAATCTAGAAAAGAAGCAGAAAAAGAATGTGCCAACTTAGTCAAAAAAGGCTTTACTTTAATTCACCCTTACGATTCTGCAAGAACAATCGAAGGTGCTGGAACTATTGGCCTGGAAATTGCTGAACAATGGCCAGAAGTTGATCTTGTTTGTGTTGCGTCTGGCGGTGGCGGAAGCATATCAGGAATATCAATGGCATTAAAACAAGAACTTGGAGAAAATGTCAAGATTCTTGGTGTTGAGCCAAAAGGATCTCCAAATCTGACAAAGGGATTAGAGGAAGGTGGTGAGTTTTTCCTTGATCAAATAAACACAAAGATACAAGGACTTTGTCCATTAAGCACAGGGAAAATTAATGTTGAGATTTGTAAAAAAACAGTAGAAAAAATCCTCCTCCTTGAAGACACTTTGATACTGAATGCTCAGAAAAAACTAATGGATTCTGGAAAATGGATTATTGAACCAGCTGGAGCAGCTGCTTCTGCACCAATCTTAAACCAGTTGCTTCCTGGATATTTTTTAAAAGAAAAAAAGAACATAAATGTAGTAGCTATTGTTTCAGGCGGTAATGCTGAAACCGAACAAATAGCAAGTTTAAAGTTGCTGTAAATTTCTTTTTTGTTTTTCAATTGTCATTTTTCTTTTCAATAACCAAAAGACCCATGAAAAAAAGCATATGTAAAAATGATGTAAATTTTCCTTAACAAAATAAGTAAAAAAAGATTGGAGAATAAAAACAAAAACCAAGCAATAAGCTAAAAAAAATCGTGAATTGACTTTTCTTTCAATTTTTGATACAAGGTGACCACACAACCAAGAAAAATATGGAAAAAGTATTGGTATACAGGCATTTATTAAAGCCATCTCTCCACTACCTGACTTTGCAAGATATACAGCCAAAAAAAGAAATGTATAAGAAACTACAAAAGAAGCTCCTATACCCAACATCAATCGACTACCATGATTCTCCCTGTCCGCCTTAAAGACAAATTGAGGGAAAAGACCCAGAAGCAAAAACAAAGATATTGGAGTAATCGCATAAATATTAAATATAAAAAAAACACAAATCCCTGCCAAAAAACCTATAACCAAAGCCTGTATCCTTGCACCATCAGAGAAGGAAATCTTGATATTCATTAAATTTCCTAATAAGAATATAGCAATTATCTCAAAAATAAGCAAAGGAGTTGTTGTCACAAAACTATCATATGACAATCTAGAATTCAGATTATGAAAAAATTTTATTTGAGCGGTTACAACCTGACAGCAAAAATGCTTACAAAAATTGCAAGAAGAAAAATTCACCTCGACATTGAAGATGAATGCTGGACAAAAATAAAAGAATGTAGAAAAATGGTTCAAAAAAAGATAAACAAAAAAGAGCCGATGTATGGAATCAATACTGGAATCGGTGAATTTTCAGAAGTAACACTTAGTGAAAAACAAACTGCAGAATTTCAAAACCGTCTTGTGTACTCGCATGCTGCAGGTATTGGAGCCCCTATGTCAGAAGAAATCGTAAGAGGTGCAATATGTGGAAGAATTAATGTTCATTGTAAGGGTTTCTCTGGGGGAAGAAAAGATGTCACAGAAAAATTTTTAGAAATAATCAACAGCGATGTAGTTCCATATGTATGCGAAAAAGGCTCGGTTGGAGCCTGTGGAGATTTAGCACCCATGAGCCAAATTGCACTAACAATGATGGGCGAAGGAGAAGCTTTTTACAAAGGAAAACTCATGAAAGCAAAGAGTGCTTTGAAGAAAGCGAAAATAAAACCTTTGAAATTAAAAGCAAGAGATGGGCTGTCAATAATCAACGGTTCGAATGTTTTAACAGCACTTTCAGCATTAACACTAAACGATGCTATGTTATGGCTTAAAACTCATGATTTGTCAGCATCGATGACACTTGAAGCTTTAAATGCAAACATGAGACCTTACAAATCAAAAATACATGAACTAAGAGGTTTCACTGGATCTCAAAAAGTCGCAAAAAACATAATGAAACTAACAGAAGGTTCTGAAATTCTAAATTCCAAAAACAAAAAACTCCAAGATGCTTACTCCATGAGGTCAACTCCTCAGGTTTCGGGGACTCTAAGAGATTCTCTTTCGTATGCATTAAAACAAGTCGAAATTGAATTAAATGGAGTTGGAGACAACCCAATTTTTCTAACAAACGAAGAGGAAGTTTTAACCGGTGCAAACTTTCAAGGAACACCTGTGGCTCTTCCTATGGAGATGGTTGGTATAGGACTTTCAATGGTTGGGATACTTTCTGAAAGAAGGATGAACAGACTTGTAAACCCAGCTCTTTCAGGAGGTCTTCCTCCTTTCTTGACAGAAGATCCTGGGTTCAATTCAGGACTTATGCTTAGCCAATATACAGCAGATGCATTATGTGTAGAAAACAGAATACTTAGTCATCCTGCTGCAAATCAATCAATACCCGCAGCTGCAGATCAAGAAGATTTTGTTTCAATGGGTTTAACAACAGCACAAAAAACAAAACAAATATTAGAAAACTGTTGGGGAATCCTTTCAATAGAAATCCTAGCGGCTGCTCAAGCAATTGAATTAAGGGCTCCTGAAAAACCAAGTCCAGTAATTCAAGAAGTCATTTCTGAAATAAGAAAAGACATAGACCACCTCGATGAAGACAGACCTCTTTTTGACGACCACAATAAAATGACCGAAATTTTAAAATCTGGAAAACTTATCAAATTGGTTGAAAAAAAGTCTGGAAAACTTCAATAAGAATGGAAAACTTTTCCTCTTTTAAAAAAGATTTAAAAGAATTTGCAAAAAAAGAAATAAGACATAGGTCTCAAAAAAATGAAAATTCTGAAAAATACGATTTTCAAACAGCGAAAGAAATATGCAAAAAAGGTTGGCTTGGAATATCAACACCAAAAGAATATGGAGGGGCTGAAAAAGAACCGGTATGGACATATGAGCTAATAAGAACATTCTCTCAAGAAGACATCACTACTGCAGCAATAATAACCGGACAATTTACACTAGTTGCAGAAATCCTCCTGAACGAAGCTTCCGAAGAATTAAAAAATGAATACATCCCAAAAATTTTAAATGGTAAAATAAATGGTTGCTATGCATTAACAGAGCCAGATGCAGGATCAAACCCATCTCAAATGAAATCAACAGTCAAAAATACAGATAAAGGATGGATTCTAAATGGTCAAAAAATGTGGATAACAAATGGAAATATAGCTGAAATAGCAATCGTCTATGCAAAAGAAGAAAATCAAATTAGTTGTTTTTTGGTAGATATGGACTCTGAAGGAATATCAAGGACAAAAATACATGGAAAAATGGGCTTTAAATCAAGCGATACGGCAGAAATATCTTTTGATAATGTTTTCATTCCCAAAAAGAACAGAATAGGCAAAAAAGGAAAAGGCCTTAATATTGCTTTTAGAGCATTAGACAATGGAAGATTAGGGATATCAGCAATGGCGATTGGAGCAATAGAGGGAATACAAAAAAAATTAATCGAACTTGCAAAAAAGAAGCCATCACAAAAAAGCATGGAGGATGTGGCTAAGGTTCAGGTGATTATAGAATCATGCAAATCACTTCTTGACAAAACAATCAAACTCAAAACAGAAAAAAGAAACTTCACTAAGTATGCGTCCATGGCAAAATTAAAAGGCACGGAAGGCGCATCAATCGCTGCAAATATATTAATCGAAAAGAGCCAAGATGACTATGCGAAGAAAGTATGGAAAGATGTCAGAGTTATGGAACTTTTCGAAGGGACTAGCGAAATTCAAAAACTTATTATTGGAAATATCACAACTGGAGAAAGGGCATTTAACTAATTGAAAAAAAACGAATTTTATAAAGATTCATTTTCTATTTTTCATGTAGAAATACTTAATAAAATATTAGCATTTTTGTTAAAAACAAAAGCAAAAATAAAAAAAATAGAATTTTCAAAAAACGACCAAAAAAGACTGAAGGAGACTTTGCTACATGGAGGTTTAATCACATGCAACCACCCTACCGATTTTGATCCACCTTCACTTTATTGTTTGTTAAGAAAAGAAAATTTGAAATTCAGGATAATGACAGCAAGAGATGTAATGTTCAGAACTCCATATATTTTCAGAAAGCTGATACAGATGGGTGGATGTTTTTCGGTAGATAGAACAAAGTTTGATAGAAAGTCTTTATCAAGATCCATTGAAATACTTTCAAATAAAAAAACTTTGATTGTTTTCCCTGAAGGGAGAACACATGGGTTATCAGGAAATATACTGCCTTATCAAGCTGGACCAATAAAAATTGCACTCTTTTCTTCAAAGAAAACAAAATCACCAATAAAAATTTTGCCTTTTGCAATCTATTACTCCCTCATTGGAACGAGCTCTGAAAAAGAAAAAATAATCGAAAACCGCTTAAAAGAACTTGAAAAAATGCTCGATCTGAAACCTGATATACGAAATCTTTGGCAAATACGATTTATGACAATTACAGAATCAATAATTGAAAAACTTGAAAAAGAACAAGAAGCAACATACAACAAAAAATGGAGAACAAAAGAAAGCAGAATCAAAAGTATTAATCCTAGAATAAAAAACTTATGTGAATTTTCAATAAAAAAAATTGAATCCGAACTGAGAATAAAACCCAATAAAATCGACAGCCTTGCTGACAGAATACAAAAAGCAAGAGAAGCAAATGACTTTACAAAAAATATAAAAAGAAAAGCACAAATCGAAAAGAAAGTTTTAATGCTTCATTCACTCTCGTCTTTTCACTACACAACACCTAGCCCGAATACAACATATGAGAAGCTTGAAGGGATCTTAACAAGCCTATCAAAAGAACTTTTTAGGGTTGTTGGCAAGAAGTTCACAATAAAAACTCAAAAGAAATGTCATCTTGCTTTGGGTGAAACAATCGAAATAAAGAGCTCTGACTCAAATCTACCTGAAGCACTTCTAGAAAAACTTGAAGAAAACACAAAAAAAGCCTTAAAAGATCTAGAAAAAAACAACGGTACAATTATCGGAAGCGATCATTAATATGATTATTTGGATAAAAAAAATCTTATCGAAAATTCTTTCATTTTCTTTAAAGCCAGAAAAAAGCAATCATTTGGCACATCTTTTTGTTTTTTCTTGGAAGAAAAACTTTAAAAAAATTGCTATCACAGAAAACAAAGATGGACAATGGACGAATATTTCATATGGGGAATTAGGCTTAGCGGTTCATAAAGTTGCAGGTTGGCTAAAAAACAAAATAAAAAAATCAGAAAAAAGAATTGGAATACTCCTTCCAAATTCAGCTGGTTTTGTTGTGTCTTTTTTTTCTTGTCAGATATTAGGAAAAACAGCAATTCCTTTAAACTATGCACTTTCTCCAAAAGAGGTCAAAGATGTTGTGAATGATGCTGAAATAAAAACATTGCTCACATTCGACCCTCCGGAAGGAAGAGCATCAAAAATATTTGGAAATACTTTAGATTATCTTGAAGAAGAAATAAAAGATTTAAAAATTTTTAAATTAAACAACCCTGAAAATCAAAAGGAGATTCAAAAATCAAGCTTTTTGAAAAATTTACCGAAACCGAATCCTGAAAACATTTCTTGCTACATTTACACCTCTGGATCAACCGGAAAACCAAAAGGGGTTATGCTTTCACATGGAAATT
>MDTE01164564.1_pt1 | contig 28211 bp, 27 predicted proteins | sample 811231 | NCBI WGS metagenome assembly MDTE01 (sample SAMN05326651, study PRJNA326480) | marine metagenome | isolation source: seawater | place: Indian Ocean: Red Sea | collected 2010 | reverse complement strand
TTTGTTGGAAACATTGAGCGATACCAATCTATTCCTAAATGATAATTGCTATCAAAAAATCCAATTTCATCATATGCAGCTTCTAAAACTGATGGATGTTCACAAATATTGTAATATAATGATGTTGTTCCACTTCTTACAGTTCCAATAATAATAAAATCAGGAAGAACTCTTGATGATGCTGTTATTCCTGAAATTCCCCGTTTTACAAATCTCTGATATTTTGAACTTAATGAATTTCTAATAGTTTTATCCATATTTTTATCTTGAATTATAATAATTAATTTAATCTATCAACAAAAACTGTCTGAAAATTTCGCAGTAATGCCTAAATCATCAGAAACAATGTCTATACATGATTGGATGTATAATTCAAGCACGAATGGATTCAACACGACTGCCTGGTAAAACTCTAAAACTTATTAATTCTCAAACTCCCATGTTAGAATTTCAATTAAATCAATTAAAATTTTCAAATTTGATTGAAAAAATTATAATTGCAACAACTACCTTTGAATCAGATGACATAATTGTAGATTTTTGTAAAAAGAATAATTTAGATTATTTTAGAGGGGAATCAAAAGATGTCTTGGATCGTTATTATCAATGTGCAAAGAAATATAATTTTCCAATAATAGTTAGAATAACATCTGATAATCCCTTAATTGATCCTGAAATTGTTGATCAAGTTATTGAATCATTCAAAATTTCAAATTGTGATTATATGTCAACTGAATATCCAAAAACATTCCCTCTAGGTTTTGCAGTAGAAGTGTTTACTTTCAGATCATTAGAAATGGCATGGAATGAAGCAAAACTACCCTCAGAAAGAGAACACGTAACACCATATATGTTCAAAAACAGAAATCTATTCAAACATTGTAATTTTTCGTATAAAGAAGATATTTCTCATATTAGATGTACAGTTGACACTCAAAATGATTTTGAATTTATAGAAAAAATTATTCAAAAATTAAATTTACATCCAATTCATCTAAATCAAATTCTAGATTTATTGAGTGAGGAACCTGATTTATTAGAAATTAATAAACATATTAAACATGATGGCTATGAAAAATCTCTAAAGGAAGATATTAAATTTTTAAGTGAAAATGAGTAGATATGAAAAAACAAATTAAATTATTTGATCCATCAATTGATTTATCTGAAAAAAATATACTGATAAAAGTATTACAAAGTAAGTTTTGGGCCTCTGGTTCAGGAAATGGTTATGTAAAACAATTTGAAAAAAAAATTTCAAAATTATGTTGATGCCAAATCATGTGTTGCAGTTAATAGTGGAACTTCTGCATTAAATCTAGCTTTCTCACTTTTTGATATTAAAAATAAAGAAGTAATTTTGCCCTCATTGAGTTTTGTTTCAACTGCACATTGTATAGTTGAAAATGGTGGAATCCCTGTTTTCGTTGACATTGAACCAAAAACTCTATGTATTGATCCTGAAAAAATTACTCAAAAAATTACTAAAAACACTATAGCAATTTTACCTGTTCATTTTGGTGGAATGCCATGCAATTTATCTAAAATCCAATTAATAGCAAAATCTAATAAATTATTTATTGTTGAAGATGCAGCTCATGCAGTGGGAAGTGAATTTAATCGTAAAAAAATTGGTTCACATAGTTCTATTGTTTGTTTTAGTTTTCATCCTGTCAAAAATCTTGCAATGCCTACTGGTGGATTATTAGCAATTAACCATAAAAATCATAATCAATTCCAAAAAAAATTATTTTCAAAGAGATGGTGTGGAATTACGAATAGAAATAACACTGATTATGATGTTCAGGAACTAGGTTGGAATTATTATATGAATGAGTTTTCTGCTGCTATTGGATTAGTACAATTAAAAAAATTAAATAAATTAAATCAAATTAGAAAAAAAATTGCCAAGACATATTCTACATTAATTGACTGCAATCATAAAATGCCATTTAATAAAAATTGTTCTTATCATCTTTATTGGATTGTTGTGAAAAATCGTAATGAATTACGGCAAAAATTATTAGATAATGGAATAGAAACTGGAACTCATTACAAACCAATACATCGAATGAGCATGTATAAAAATTCTGATTCTTTACCAATTACCGAAAAAATTGGAAAAGGAATTATTACTCTCCCAATCCATCCAAGTCTAAAAACTTCTGAAATTAATAAAATAATTAAAACTATCAATAAATCAATATAATGAATCTTGAAAAATTCAAATTTTACATGATAAAAAATTCTCAGAAAATTATTACATGATCTAGCCATGTAATTAGTAAGGTAAAAAGTATAGAGTTGTTATGTTAACTGTATAAAAAATTTATATGAAATCCACAACTTTTCTTAGGAAATGAACTTCTCAAATATCATACGTAAGATAAATTAAGCATAATTTTAAAAAATTTACATGAAGTATAAAATCATATTCTATCAAAATTTATTTCTTCTACATTTTGGAATATCTGAAATGTTACAAAGAAATCTTGATTGTGAACAGTATGCCCTAATTGATGTAACAAATAAACCAAAAAATTTTTTTCAAACACAAAAAATTGTTAACTTTAAAAAACAATGGTTTTTTCATGATCATATTAAAATTCAATCGATGCTACCGGATTTAGAATATCTCAAACAATTTGAAAAAAAATTTGGAATCAATTTATGGCAATTGGCAATTAATGAAAGACATTTTTACAGATTTAATAAATTTTATAAATTTTCAGATTCAGAGATTTTATCCATTATAGAACAAGAATGTAGACTATTTGAAAAAGTCTTAGATGAATCAAATCCAGACTTCTTTATAATGTTTCAACCGTCTCTTAGACCTGAATACATTTTCTATGAAATGTGTAAGAAAAAAAATATAATTCCTTTAATTATTAATCCATCTATAATAGGTTACAAAAGTTATATCTCTACACAGATATCGGATATTGATTCTACAGAGAATCTTTCAAATATCCAACACAACAATAGGAATTTTGAACAATTACGACAATACCGTGAAAAATTTAATCTTAATCGTCAAATTCAAGATTATGTTGATGACTTTGGTGATGATAAATCAAGTATATTTTCAGCTGCTAATGAATATCTCTTTAAATCAGATAATTCTAACGTTAATACACATTATACCTATTTCGGTAGAACAAAAAGTAAAGTTCTATTTGATGCAATATCCTCTAGGATACTTAAAAAAAGGGTTAGATCATCATTTTTAGAAAAAAATTCTTTGCATGAACTTGGAACAGAAAAATTTGTATATTTTCCATTACAAGTTGATCCTGATCGAAATTTGTTAATTGGAAGTCCTTATCTAACAAATCAAATTGAAACAATTAGAAACATAGTCAAGTCCCTACCTATTGATTACAAATTATTTGTAAAAGAGCATCCTGGCCAACAAAGAGAATGGAGGGATATTTCATTTTATAAAAATATTATAGAGATTCCCAATGTGAGATTAATTCATCCTTCTGTACCAAGTGAAAAAATATATAAAAAATGTTCTTTAGTCATCACATCTGGCGGAAGCTCTGGTTTTGAAGCTGCGTTTTTTGGAAAACCTACAATCGTATTTAGTGATACCATATACAATAGGCTTGCTAGTGTCTCAAAAGTAGCAAATTTTGACGAATTACCCCTAACTATATCTAATAGTTTAAACAAAGAAATCACTCCTGAGGATCTTGATAAATTTTTAATATTTTTAGAAAAGCATTCTATGGACTTTGATTTTTTTGGATATTTCTTCTTAGAGAAAAAAGAATTCTTTCACGATGCAGTGTTGATTGATGTCAAACTTAATGAAAACCATGTAAAAACATTCTTACAAAAACAATCTGAATTATTTGATATATTAGGAAAAGAATTGATAAAAGAAATCAAGTCTAGAAAAATTTAATCTCCCTTTTTACCAAATCTTTAATTTTTCAATATTTCTGATTGATTTGACCATTTCTTTATCATTTAGTGACAAGATTTTTGCATTCATATGAATAGAAATTGTTAATAAATCTCTATGAGATGAAAAATATGAAAAATCTTTTCAAAAAGTTAAATGATCCTTCCCACTTGTTTATCATTGCTGAAGCTGGTTCAAACTGGAAACGTGGAACTATTAAACAGGATATATCCCAAGCGAAAAAACTAATTAAAACCGCAGCTTTGTGTGGTGCAGACGCAATCAAATTTCAAACCTATGACTCAAGTGTCTATGTAGAAAATGCCGGAACAAGTAATTATCTCTCCAAGAAAGGCTTGAAAAAAAACATCAACGATTTGTTTGATGAATTTTCTATGTCATATTCAATGCTACCAAAACTTAAACAACTTTGTTTAGAATATAATATTGAATTTATGTCGACACCTTTCTCTGTTAATGATGTAAATGCAATTGATAAATTTGTTAATATACACAAACTTGCATCATATGAAATCAATCATATACCTATGTTACATGCATTAGCAAAAACAAAAAAACCAATAATAATTTCTACTGGTGCATCTACTTATGAAGAAATTGATTTTGCAATAAAAACAATAAAAAAACTTCATAATAATAAAATATGTCTATTACAGTGTACATCAAAATATCCCGCTAAACTTGAATCATTGAACTTATCTGTGATCCCGACACTAAAAAATAAGTATAAACTTCCTGTTGGTTTTTCTGATCACAGTTTGGATCCTGTAATTGCTCCTTTAACTGCTCTAGGTTTAGGTGCAACAATTATTGAAAAACATTTTACTTTAAACAAAACATTTGATGGACCTGACCATTATTTTTCCCTAGACCCTACTCAGCTAAAAACAATGATTACTTCATTGAGAAATAGTAAATTATCTATCGGAAATCCTGTTAAATACATTCATGATGATGAAAAAGAACTTAGAAATTTTGCTCATAGATCAATTCAAGCTATAAAATTCATTAATCCTGGTGATAATTTTATTCTTGGAGAAAATATTGATATTCTTAGATCTGGAAATAGAAAACGTGGATTAGATCCTAGATTTTTACAAAAAATATTGAATAAGAAATCAAATAAAAGGATTAACACAGGTGATGGAATTTTTCTAAAAGATATCAGTCGCTAAAATTAATTCTTGAATATGTATACACTTTCCACCATCTTCCATCTCTCCACAAATAATCTTTCATCTCTAATTCCTTCTTAAATTTTAATTTCTCAAATAATCTTAATGAGATTTTATTGTATTCGAAAATATCAGCTCCAATTCTATGTAATTTCATTTTTTTAAATCCATATTCTACTAACATTTCTAATGCTTTTGTCCCAAATCCTTTTCCACGTATTTTTGATTCTCCTAAAATAATTGCTATGTCTGCATTTTTATTTTCATAATCCACGTGTATCAAACCACCAATTCCTACAATTTCATTTCCATATTTGAAAATAAACATTTTATTTTTAGACTTCTTTGCACTAATTTCCTTAAACCATTTTTTCTGATACTCCATATTTAAAAGAAAAAATTGTGTATTGAATTTAATTATTCTTGAATCATTCCGCCATCTTATAATAGTCTTCAAATCCTGTTTCTTAATATTTTTTAATTCAAATTTTTTTATTGACATTTTTAATTTCTAAGACTTGTTAATCATTGAATAAATATCTGAGTTATACCATTTTGAATTGCGCCATAATTTATCACGTAGGGTTCCCTCTCTAACAAATTTCATTTTTTTAAATAATTTTACATTCTCTGGAATTGTAGCAAAAATCTCTACCCATAATCTATGTAAATTTAATTCATCAAATGCATATTTTATAATTAATTCTAATGTATTCTTTGCTTCCTTTGTCTCTTGCCATTTATTCATAGAAAGAATATTTGAGATTTCAGCATGTCTATTTTTCCAATCAATGTATGTTAAACCACAAACTCCAATTAATTTTTTCTTTTTATTCTCAATTCCAAACATTATGGCATTAGGCGGATTTTGTTTATGAATTGATTCAAACCAATTATCTTGGTTTATCATATTTAGAAGTCTATATTCTCTAGTGTGAATCCTTGTTTTTTTATCATTTCTCCATTTTTTTAATAAGCTGAGATCTTCTCGTTCTATAGCACGTAGATTAACATATTTTCCTTCGATCATCACAATTTCTATTCATATGAATACAAAAATCTTATCATTAAATGATTCTTAGATAATATTTCAGTAAATCTAAAAAATAGGCTAATTATTGAATTACAATATGAAATATGTCATTTGTGCATATCGTGATTATGGAATCAAACTTTTTGATACTTTAAAAAAACAATTTGATTTTAAATTAATTACATCTAAAGAAAAACTAACATATGATAATATTGAAAAAATTAATCCTTCAATAATTTTCTTTCCTGATTGGTCTTGGAAAGTACCTGAAAAAATTGTAAATAATTTTAAATGCGTTTGTTTTCATGAAGCCCCGTTACCAAAATTTCGTGGGGGTAGTCCATTACAAAATCAAATTATTAGAGGTATAACCAAAACCAAAACAACTGCCTTTATAATGAATGAAAGAATTGACGCAGGAAATATCATTTTACAAAAAGATCTTTCTTTAAAAGGTTCAATACAGGAAATTTATTCACGAATGTACGATAATGATTATTCATTAATTTTAAAAATAATTAATGGAAAATATAAAGAAAGAACGCAATCTGGAAAACCCACTTTGTATAAGCGACGGAAACCAAAAGATAGTGAATTAAAGAATCTCAATCATTCAAAAAAATATCTTTATAATTTTATTCGAATGTTAGAAGATCCTTATCCTAATGCATATGTGAAGATTGGAAAACAAAAAATTATTTTCAAGAAAGCTTTCTATAATAAGAATAAACTTACTATACAAGGTGAAATTCAATGAAAATTCTAGTTATCGTTGCTCATCCTGATGATGAAGTTTTAGGTATGGGTGGTACAATAAAAAAATTAACAAAAAATAAAAACCAAGTTAAAATTGTTATCATGGCAACAGGTATTGCTGCTAGAAGATCTACTGATTTCAAGAACTCATCTAATTATAATATATCAAAAAATGATCAAAAAATTATTGAAAAACAAATTTCCACCGTAAAAATTCATGCACAAAAAGCTGCTAAAATCTTAGGTGTCACTGATATTGAATTTCTTGGATATCCTGATAATGAAATGGATACAATTTCTAATTTAGAATTAACTAAATCTGTTGAAAAAATTATTCAAAAATTTAAACCCCAAGTTATTTACACACATACTCCATTTGATGTAAATGTTGATCATATTGCTTGTTACAATGCAGTTTTAACTGCAACAAGACCCAAGAAAAATATGATTGTGAAAAAGGTTATGACATTTGAAGTACCTTCTTCAAGCGAATGGAATTTTACATCAACTTTTGCAGCAAATACTTTTGTGGATATCTCTAATGAAATAACAAATAAAATTAAAGCTCTTCAATGTTACAAAACTGAAATTCAAAAATATCCCCATCCAAGATCCGCTAAATCACTAGAAAGTATTGGCAATAGATGGGGAACAGTATCAGGTTATTCTGTTGCTGAAGCATTTAGTTTAGTACGTTTTCTGGAAGATTAGACTAAACCTGAACTTTTGATTTTTTCCAACAATTCTTTTTTCAATATCTTTTCAGCATCATCTGAATTATAAGATTGCATATCACTCACTTTTTTTATTCCTTGATAAATATCATCTAAGTTTTTTGAATTAAATAAATTATGATGAGGACTTGTTAACATATACATTCCATTAATATCCCAGGTATAACGAATTTCATCATTATTAATTAGAGTTTCATATAATTTTTCACCTGGTCTAATACCTATAATTTCTTGTTTTGTTTTATCAAATAATTCATTTAATGTTTCAATTAATGTTGACATATCATATGACTTTAATTTTGGAATAAAAATTTCAGAACCCTTACCTATTGTTGTTGCGTTTAAAATAAAATCTAACGCTTCATTCATTGTTATTGTAAATCTTGTCATTTTTAAATCAGTAATTGTAATAGGTTTATTTTTTTCAATTAGTTCAATAAATCTTGGTATAACAGAACCACTACTTCCTAAAACATTTCCGTAGCGTACAGCAATAAATTTTGTTCTATGTTTTTCTGGATTAACATAATTATTAGCACTAACAAATAATTTTTCCATTAAAAGTTTTGTTGCACCATATGTATTCAGTGGTGAAACTGCCTTATCTGTACCAACACAAATCACTCGTTCTACATCTTGTCGAAGACTATTTTCAATTACATTTTGTGAACCAATTACATTTGTTTTAATTGATTCAAATGGATTATATTCTATTTTTGGTACGTGTTTTAAAGCAGCAGCATGAAATACAATATCAACATCTTCTAATGCTGAATAAAGTCTATCCGAATCTCTAACATCTCCCACAAAAAAACGTAAACGTTTGTCATCAAAATTTGATTCCATTTCAATTTGTTTACTTTCATTTCTACTGAAAATACGAATTGTATTTGCATTTAACTTCAAAAGTCTTTTTGTTAATGCTTGACCTAATGAACCTGTGCCACCAGTAATGAGAATAATTTTATCGTCAAACATATTATTTTACAAAATCATAATCTAAAAAACCTTACTTAGATTTAATACTAAAATTGTTTTAAAATTTTTGCAAATTCACTTGATGCATTATTATGATTTTCTAAATTTTTTGATAAGTATATTTTAGAATTTTCTATTAGTTCTTGTTGAAATTTATCATCATAAATGATCCTTTCTAATGATTTATCTACATCATCCTGATCAGTTACTGTGAAAACTGATTCATTTTCAATATAATCAAACATTGTTATTGTATCTTCTGTAACAAAATTTATTATTGGTTTTTGTAGAATCATGGACTCAAACAACATTGTTGGTGTAGCATGAAATTCAGGTGTAATTACTATAATTATGTCTGCAGAGTTAATTGTATCTTTTACGGATGAGCATAAATAAATTGGAATATTTTTATCGATTTTCTGTATAAATGACTTTATTTCTTCATTATGTTTTAATTGTATAGGATGTAGTTTAACCATAATTTTGACATCATCTAACTTCTGCAAATAATTAATCACTTTTTCTAACACCCTGTTAAATCTAATTTTTAATTCATCGTTCATTAATCCATTTAATTCATTCATAGGATTAGGAGCTATCAAAATAGTTTTATTTTTTTTATCCATTTTTTTTATTTTTGTTGAAAAGTAATCATCATGTCTTGGACTTCCAACTACCAATAATTTTTCTTTATTTATTCCAAAATTTTCAATTAATTCATCTTTTCTTTTATTACTCCATACAGCAAGAAAATCTTGAAAATTTACATAATCCAGCTTATCAAATCTTCTTGTTTTAGTTCTAATTTCTTTAAATCCATGTTGTAAAATTATGGAGTGTTTTTTATGAGAATCTAAAAATATTTTTTCAGTTTCACCAATATCGTTTAGACTAACAATACATCTAACATCCTGTTTCTCAAAAATTTTGCTAGCAACAAAAATCAATAAAAGTGAATTTGATAATTGCTCCTGAAATTTTACTAATAATGATCTTTTAATTAATCTACCAATGGAAATTTCATCAATTGTGAAAAACTCATTTAATATTTCTGAATTATTTATTATAGTTTGTATTCTATTAAAAAATCTTGAAGATTTTTCTTCCAATTCTTTTTTCTCATTTTTATTTAAAAAATTCTCAAAATTGATAATTTTACATTTATTTTTTCGTACAATTTCTAAAGTTTTTTTATTCCAAATGGCAGGCCTTCTTCTATTTACTAAAATTATATCTCCATCATAGTCTTTCATATGTTCAAATATTTTTTTAAATAATTCTGTATTAAACTCTAAAAAAATGATAGATTTTTTTTTAGACTTACTTAATTTAAAAGATACATCATATAGCAATGAAGATGTAGATTCTATAATTTTCTTGATTTTATAATACTTATTTTTAGTTATTTTAAATGATATTGGAATTCTACCTAAATTCAATTTAATTGATATATTTTTCTTTGATTGAATTTTATTTTTCTTATAAATTTTATATTGTATTTTTTTATCTGTAAATAATTCAACTAATTCCTTTAACTCAGAATTTAAAAATATTTTTTCTGGATTTATTTCTTTGATAATATTTCTAATTTTTTTACATAAAATTAAAATATTTATAAAAAATGTTCCTAACTCCACATCATCAATTATCTTAAGTAATTTTATATCATTAAGAATTATTTCTGGATTAATAATTTTTTCATGCCATTTTCTCCATTCTATCATTTTATCAAATAGTTGTAATCTCTCATCTTCTGAAATGAAATCATCTGATTTTTGATATGGAATTCCTCTATTTTCTAATAATTCATTTATTTTATATTCAAATGTAATGATTTTTTTCTCCATTAAAATTGATTCAGGAAAAATTTCTAAATCTTCAACGTCTTCAATAAAAAGAATCTCATTTTTCATTCTGTAAAAAATTATTATTTTTGATAATAATTAACTATCTCTATTCTTTTTTTATGATTATTGGTTTAGGAATAGGAACTAGAAATTTTCCTCCCGATTTTAAAAATTGTTTTTCTCTATTGACTATTTCATCTTTATAATTCCATGCAAGTAACAAAGCAATTGAATTAGATTTTTTCCTTATAATTAGTGGAGATTTAATTGGTATATGAGTCCCTGGAGTAAATTTATTTTGTTTTAATGGCGTTGTATCTGTAATGAAGTCAATAAATCTACTATCTATATCACAATAATTTAATAAAACATTCCCCTTCGCTGGAGCTCCATATCCAAAAATCATTTCCCCATTTTCTTTAAGACTGATGATTTTCTTTACCAGATCAAATTTTAACTTAGAAATTTTTTTTGCAAAATCGCTATATGTTGTCTTTTTATTTATTCCAAATTTTTTTTCCTGGATGATTATCCTACTAACACTTTTCATTATTTTATGTTTATTTTTTCGAGATACGTAAACACGTATAGTTCCTCCATGAACTTTTTGTTTTTCAATATTTACTATTTCTAATTCATGATTCTTAAACCATCTAATCAGGGGAATTACTGAAAAATATGATATATGTTCATGATATATTGTATCAAATTCTAAATTTTTCAATAAATTCATTGCATGCGGTACTTCAAAAACAAAGATACCTTCATCATTAAGTAAAGTTTTGATTCCTTTGATAAAACTTGTTAGATTATCCACATGTCCCAAAATATTATTTGCAATAATCACATCTGCCTTCACTTTTTTTGAAATTTTTTTTGCTAATTTATAATCAAAAAAATCATTTATTGTTTCAATTTTCGCTTTTGCTGAAATTTTTGCTAAATTTTTAGCTGGTTCTATTCCTAAAACTTTCACATCATATTTTAAAAAATGTTTTAGTAATGTTCCATCGTTACTGCCTATCTCAATCACTGTTTTACTATTTTTTCCTCTTAATTTTTTTTCATAAATATCTGCAACATAATTTTCAAAATGACTAATTATTGGCTTATTGGCACTTGTCATATACAAGTAGTTAGCAAATAATTCTTTCTTATCTACCACATCAAGTAATTGTAGGTGATGACATTTATTACATAAATATAGTCTAAGAGGAAATTTTTTCTCAGGAATTTTTAATTGATTTTTTGATAAAAATGAGTTTGATGGGGGTTGGATACCTAAATCAATAACAAGCCTAAAGTCTTTTGATAAGCATAATCTGCATGTTTTTCTAAGTTTATACTGTGACAAACCATCCCTCTTTTTTTATCAAACTATTCTACTACCTTCACTTTTCTATAGTACCCTGTTAATTTTACCAAATTTATCAAAATTTTATTAAAATTTTTCATGTGTTCAGACTCTTCTGATTCAGGAGGTATATACATATTACAACAAAAATTTTTGATAATTTCCGAATCAGATACTTTTCTTCTACTTTGAATTTTTTTTCTATCTTTTCTTATCTGATTAACAGATTTTATTATACTGCCATAACTGGATATTTTCTTCTTTAAGATTCCTTTTTTTGCAAAAAAACCAAGCATAATAATTTCTAACAATACAAGTGAAGGAAATAATCGAGTAATCGTTACTAGTGAATAATTTTTTAATATTACAAACCATCTATTTCTTTCAAGAAAATAAAACTTTTTTCCAGACCATCCCCATCCCGCACTACCATAATGGTGAATAATGGTTTGTGGAACATACAGTGATTTGTAACCTAACAATCTTGCTCTCCATCCAAAATCTAATTCTTCATGATATGCAAAAAATTTTTGGTCAAAATATCCCACATCATCAATTATCTTTCTAGGTAAAAACATACAAGTGCCTGATGCGTAACTAACTTCTTCAATTTGGTTATGTTCTTGATTATCTTTTTGTCCTTTATCTCTTGCAAATCCAAATCCAAAAAGGTTAATCATATCTCCGGTACCATCTAATATTTCGGGATTTATCATTTTAAGAAATTTTGGTTGATAAAGTGCCATGCCATTTTTCTTATATGCATGAAAGAAATTTTCTAACCAACCTTTAGTAACTTTAACATCATTATTCATTAAAATTATAAATTCACCTAATGAATTTTTAATTCCAATGTTTAATCCTTCTGGAACCCCTTCATTTTTTTCATTAAGAATGAATTTACAATCTGTATGTCTCAAAGCCATTTCACGTCCACTATTGTCTGGAGATGCATTATCCACAACTATAATCTCAAAATTACCATAGGTTTCATTTTTTATAGACTCAATACAGTTTTCAAGAAATTCTTTACCGTTATAATTCAGAATAATAATTGATACTAGGTTTTTCCTCATAAAAAATTTCCAATTTTCTATCTAATAATTGATTACTAAACAATAATAACTAATAAGGATACTTTTTTTTCATTGAAACCCCAAATCATCGAATATGAATTAGGTATAAAAAAAATTATTCCAACTTTGCATCATGATGAGCGTGGATTTTTAGGTGAATTCTTTCGACAGGATTGGGAAGATATCTTTCCTAATTTCTCTCCTTCACAATTTCTAATTTCTCAAAGTAAGCCTGGAAAAATAAGAGCATGGCACAGACATCTTAAAAATCAATTTGATCTTCTTTTTGTTCGAAAAGGAACTTTAATGATATGTGCTTATGATGGTAATGAAAACTCTGAATCATTTGGAAAACTTGTTAAAATAAAATCAACTTCTAATATTCCTGAATTAATCTTCATGCCAGGTCATCTATGGCATGGAACAAAAAATATTGGAGCTGAAACATCTGAAACAATTTATTTGATAAATAATTTGTATGATTATGAAAATCCTGATGAAGAAAGAATTAATTATAATAATTCATCGATAATTGATCCCTCCACAAATAGACCATTCAAATGGGATGTAGTGAATTAAATGAAACTTCTTGTAACCGGAGGATTGGGATTTATTGGAAGTAATTTTATTTTAAAATTATTAGAACAAGATAAAATTGAGATAACCAATATTGATGCAGAATTTTTTGGTGCTAATCATAAAAATTTGTTTCACATAAAGAATTTAAAAAACTACAATTTTGTCAAAGGCAATATCTCAAATAAAAAATTCATGGAAGAACAGATAGCAAAGTGTGATGTAGTTATTAATTTTGCAGCAGAATCCCATGTAGATAGAAGTATAAATGATGCAAATCCATTTTTAACATCCAATATCAGAGGTACATTTACAATTTTGGATATTATTACAAAGCAGAAAAAACGTATGATACAAATATCCACGGATGAGGTTTTTGGCAGCCTTCCAAAAGGTTCATCTGATGAAAGTTCAAAATTTAATCCTTCAAGTCCATATGCAGCAACAAAAGCAGCTGCAGAACTATTAATCAATTCGTATTTTAGTACATTTAATTCTGATGTTATAATTACTAGATGTACAAATAATTACGGTCCTAGACAATTCATTGAAAAATTAATCCCAAAAACAATTGTTTTAGCAAATAAAAATTTAAAAATTCCAATTTATGGAAAGGGTAATAATATTCGTGACTGGATTTTTGTGGATGATCACTGTGATGCTGTAGAAAAAGTCATGTTTAATGGTAAATCAGGTAGATCATACAATATTTCTGCCAACAATGAGATCGATAATCTTACAATTGTTAAAAAAATTCTAAATATTATGGATAAACCACTTGACTTGATTCAATTTGTTGAAGATAGGCCAGGACATGATTTTAGATACAGCATGACTTCTAAAAGAATAATGACTGAATTAGATTGGAAAACAAAGACAAATTTTGACGAAGGGCTTCAAAAAACAGTTCAATGGTATCTAGACAATTATGAAATTTTAAATAACATATCTGAAACTTTATTGAATCCAACTCCATGGAAAGATGTTCAGAGGTAAATTATGAAAGGCATCATTTTACACGCTGGTCATGGCACTCGTTTACGTCCGTTAACACACACAGGGCCTAAACAACTTCTTCCTATTGCTAATAAACCGATGTCGCAATATTGTATTGAATCTCTTAGAGATGCTAATATAACAGAAATTGCAATTGTTATTGGAGGTATTGGTTCCCAAAAAGTAAAAGACTACTATCAAAATGGTGAAAAATTTGGTGTGAAAATATCTTATATTGAACAAGACTCTCCTAAAGGTATCGCACATGCCGTCAGTTTATGTGAAGATTTTATAAAAAATGAAAAATTTGTTGTATTTTTAGGTGATAATATTATCACTTCAAGCCTTAAAAATTTTAGAGAAAAGTTTGAAACTTTAGATTCAGATGCATTGTTATTATTATGTGAAGTTGATAATCCTCAGCAATTTGGTATTGCATATATAGAAAATGATAAAATTACAAAAATGATAGAAAAGCCAAAAAACCCTGAATCTAATTTAGCAATAACTGGAATTTATTTTCTCACTCCCAAAATTTTCCAAAAAATAAAAAAGCTGCAACCTTCTTGGAGAAATGAATTAGAGATTGTAGATGCATTGCAAATGATTATTGATTCTAATGGAAAAATAATCTATGAAATTATAACTGATTTTTGGAAGGATACAGGAACACCAAATGATGTTTTACGTGCAAATGAAATCATTCTTAATAATATGATTCATTCATCTGCTAAGAAATATAATAATCTAAACATACCAGAACATGTATCAATTGGTGCAAATACAACTATTAATGATAATTGTGAAATTCAAGGCTCTGCAATTATTGGAACTAACTGTGTAATTAAAAATAATTCTATAATTGGAAAAAATGTTAGCATTGGTAATAATTCAATAATTTCTAATTGTACTATTGAAGATTCGATAATAATGAATGATTGTATTATAGATGCTGATATTTTTATTAAAGATAGTATAGTCTCAAATAATTCTGTAATATCTTCAAAAACTAAAAATCAAAAACAAAAACAACTACTTATAGGCGAAGGTTCTAAAATAACTTTATAAAATATCATGAATTTTACTATTCCATTTCATAGAGAAATTTCTATTTCATTTTTTGTGATTTTTTGTTTATTTATCACTCATTCAAATATTGCTTATGCCGAAAATGAATATCAAATACCTGGCTGGATAAAAATTACTGCAACTTGGTGGATGGAAGATTATATTTCAGATGATGAATTTTTACTCTCAATCAAATTTCTTATCGATGAAAATTTAATCATTATTCCTGATGATTCGATAATCCATAAATCAGAATTGCCTGATTGGCTTATTCATAATGCTGGTTGGTGACATGCAAGAGCTTTTACCAATTCTGATTTTTCTAATTTTGATTCATCATACATCCATGAAAAAATTTTTTTATATTCTGGTGGATGGTGGGGTGATATTCCTGAGGATGTAGATACTCCTGCGGATTATGATAAACATGGATTTAGAACAAACATTCCTTCAGAAATTTGGAATTCTGAAGAAAATTTAGACATAAATAAAAAAAAACCTGATGACACTTTCAGAATTTTTGCAGTAGGTGGTTCCACCACTTTCGGCGTAGATGTCAAAAACCATGAAACTTGGGCTAGCCAATTAGAAAAAAAATTTCAAGAACTTGAACTAGATTTTCATGTTGAAGTTATCAATACGGGTAAAAATGGTTCTGATTCAAGAGATGAGGTTAAATTAATCCGGGATTATTTACCTGCTTTTGAACCTGATATGATAATTTTGTATGGTGGATGGAATGACAGCATGCAGGCAAATGAAAAACCACTAATTTATCCAAATGATACAATACATAATTGGAAAACTATTTGCAATTTGGGCAAACAAAATGATTTTGATACTGTTATAATATTACAACCGGTTACTGGAAGCGGAAATAGAATTCCAACTACACAAGAATCTATGGTATCAGTTGATAAAAGACCTGAAAATTTCTATTTTAAATCTCGAGTACTAGATCATCTTCCAATGATTGGACAAAATTTGCATAGATTAAACGATGATTGTACTAAAGTCATAGATTTTACAAATCTTTTTGATTATGTTCAAGCACCAATCTACTATGATGCTGGACATAACGACAGTTTTGGTCACAAACTACTATCTGAAAATATATTTTCAGAAATAATATCTAATGTATCTCCTTCACATAAAAATATTCCAATAAAAAATTATTTTCCAACATCAAATACTACTGGTTCAATTGTATTTGCTCATAGTTCTAATCTGTCCACAAAGAATTTTGATAATCTAGATTTGACTAATTCAATCTTCTATAAAACTGATTTAAGCTATTCAAGTTTTAAAAACACAATTCTTGATGGTGTTTTATTCAAAGGTTCTAATTTAACTGGAGTTGATTTATCTGAGATTGATCTTTCAGGAAAAGATCTGACTGGAACAGTGTTAATCGACCAAGATCTTTCGGGAAAAGATCTTAGTGGTACCGTGTTAGTCCATGCTAATTTATCTGGAACAATATTGACTGGAGCTGATCTTTCTAATTCAATCTTAGCAGGTTTAGACCTTTCAGGAAAAGATCTGACTGGAACAATATTGACTGGAGCTGATCTTACAAATACAATCATGCCGAATACACATAATTAAATCTCATGATTTTATCTGAAATATGTTCAGATTTTTCGTAATTAAACAAATTTTTAACAATTGAAATCAATTCTGTGGATTTGGAATCAATAAAAGTTTCAGTAGATAAACAATATGATCATAATACATACATTATGAAAGATGATCATTAATCATCACCGGCCCAATTTTCCTTTCTTCGGGAAATTATGAATTTAAATTTGATCTGAGAACTATCGATGAATCTTCAAATTGTAGTTTCAATCTTGATGAGTTTGAAACTACAATTAGTATCAGAGATTAGATTAATTTATTTACTGAATACTTAGTCAAAAATTGTTAAACATGAGAATTTTTGTAACTGGAATGACTGGTTTTCTTGGTCATCAACTAGGCATAAAATTACTTGAAAAAGGTCACAAAGTTGGAACTTTAGCAAGAAATGTGGCAACTTCTGATCGTCCAATCGCATCAAATACTGAATCTATGATTAGGGGCGAAACAGTTAGTGGTATATCATATTATTATGGTGATTTAACTGATTATCTAAATTTGTATGATACTCTAAGTAATTTCAAACCTGATGTAATTATTCATTTAGCAGCTCAAACATCTGTTGCATATAGTTTCACACACACCACTGAAGTGTTTAATGTAAATTTTCTTGGAGCAGTTAATGTTGCAGAAGCAGCACGACGTGCAGTTCCTAATCTAAAACGCTTCATTTTTTCAGGCTCAGTTGAAGAATATGGAATACAAAAAAAATTCCCAACTAAAGAAACTGCTGAATTACATGCTGCTAGTCCATATGCTGTTGCAAAAATTGCAACAGAAAAACATTTGAAATATCTTTACAAAGCATACCAATTTCCTTCAATTGTTTTTAGAAATGCCAATTCATATGGTCGTAAATATAACCATCAATTTGTAATTGAGAGTATAATTTATCAAATGTATAATGGTAAATCTCCTATAAAATTAGGTGATCCTACACCGTACCGTGATTTTGTTTTTGAACCAGATCTACTATCTGCATATGTTTTGGCTGCAGAAAGTAATAATAAAAAACTTCTAGGAGAATCCATTAATATAGGAACGGGTCATTCTTTAACGATTAAACAATTAGCTGAAAAAATCAGAAAAATTACTGGTTATAAAGGAAAAATAAAATGGAACAGTTTTCCAAAACGTGCTTTAGAAATTCCAAAAATTGAAGTTGACAATACTAAAGCAAAAAAATTGTTAAAATGGAAACCAAAGTATTCCTTAGATGAAGGTTTAGAAATAACTGCTTCATACTACGATCCAAAATCAAAGTAAAATAATTAAATCTTTGCTTGTAATTCCTACTTTAAATGAAATTGATGGAATGAAACAAGTTATTTCAAAAATTAATCATGATTGGGTTGATGAAATTCTTATTGTAGATGGTGGTTCAACTGATGGAACAATCGAGGAAGCAAAGAAACAAAACATCAATGTATTGATGCAAACAACAAAAGGATCTCATGGCGCAGCAATTTTAGATGCTTTTAATTCATCAGATGCTGATTATCTTCTAATGTTTGGAGCAGATGGAAACAATGAACCTGAAGAAATCCCAAAAATGTTATCTAAAATCAAAGAAGGATATGATCAAGTAATTAATTCAAGATTTAGTAAAACTTCTAAAAATGATGATGCTGGATTAATTGATGGATTTGGAAATAGAATGTTTACATTTCTTGCAAATCTTTTTTTTGGAGGAAATTTACCAGATACCTTGTCCTCTAGTCGTGCTATCACTAGAAAAGCATGGGACGAGATAAAAATGGATGAACTTGGTTTAAGTAATGTTTACCAAATAAGTATTCGAGGAATGATAAAAAAACAAAAAATTTTTTCATTAGCTGCAAATGAGCCTGCTAGAATTGGTGGCGAACGTAAAATGCATAGAATTCCAACTGGAATTCAATTAAGTTTAAGACTGTTAAAAGAACTTTCTTGGAAAGGATAAAAATGAAAAAATTTTCTTATAATGCAAATCATCCCAAGCTATTAAAAAATGCATTACCGATAAAAAATCCCGAGGTCTTATCATTTATACAAAAAACAGATTCGAATAATTTCTTTTTTAAATCTACTCAGGATTTAAAAATTAAAGATAAATTTTTAAATCAATATTTCAAATGGATACAAACTTCTAAACTAAATAAAATTACAGGCTTATCAAAATTCAATAAATTATCTTATGTTCATGGCACTTCTCAATCCTTTGATTTTTTTACTGCTGAACATCCAACACGTCGATTTAGATGCTTTAAGGGTGATTTTTTTTATCATGTTTTAAGTTGGAGAAATTATTATAAATTCTCCTTTTTAGATAATGGAAAAATTCAAAAAAATGATGCAGTTATAATTTCTGTACCATTTTCTGATAATGGATACATACATCCTGCAACTATCGATGTTCTTGAACAATGTGACAAATTAGATGTTCCTGTCATGTTAGACTTTGCTTACTATAATCTGGTTAGAGACTTGAAATTTTCATTAAATCATTCTTCAATTAAATCTGTAACTTTTAGTCTTAGTAAAGGATATTTTCCATTAGACCGATTTCGTATTGGTTTAAGATGCAAAAAAGAATTCAATGATGATCCTGTCGATTTTTTTAATTCATTAGATATGGTCAATAAACCTGGTGTTGCCATAGGATTAAAAATAATAAACAAATTTTCCCCAGATTATAATCAAAATAAATTTAGAAAAAAACAATTAGAAATTTGCTCTTTATTTGGTTTGGAGCCATCTCATTGTGTCACATTTGGATTAGGTGATAAAAAATATTCAAAATTTAATCGTGGTTCTCATTGGAATCGTGTATGTTTATCAAATTTACTTATTTAATTTCAATAATTCTAAACACATTTTTATTCTAAAATATGAATAAACTTGTATGTCAAAGGAATCTTATACACAAAGTACTTCTAATTTTGAAAAATTTCGTGATGAGCATAAAGTTGAATGGCATTTTGATCCTTCAGTAAAATCAACAGATTATCAATATCTTGGTAGATTAAAAACAAATTTTGAACCGATATTAGAACTAATGAAAGATGATGCTAATTTTAATTTAATACGAATTGTTGAAGAAAATCCTGAACATTCTGCATTAAACCAACGAATTGAAGAATTTAAAAAATGGGGTTTTACACAACATAATACAAAATCTTTTCAAATGACTGATAAACAATTCCCAGAAATTTTTAAACCTTTTAAAGAATTTTCTGGATTAGAGCATTGTAACGTTGTTGCCTTGAAACAATATCCTGGTCAATTTTTACCTTGGCATATTGATACATTAGTAGGAATAAGAAAAGAGTACAATTTACCAGATGATATCGAAGTAGTTAGATATTCATTAGTTTTAGAAGATTGGAAATGGGGTCATTATTTTCTTGCTGGTAACAGTGTTTTTCATCAATGGAAACAGGGAGATATTATCTTACTTCCACCAAACATGCATCATACTACTTGTAATTCCGGCATTGAACCAAAATTAACTATGACCGTAACTGGTGTTGTTACGGAAAAATCAAAAAATCTTACAAAATCTAAAATATTTGAATATTAATGATAGTATGAAATACGATTCAAATACTCTTAGCTTTTAATTCATTTGACATGTTCAATAAAGCAGGTGCAGCATTAGGATTAAAAATTATGCAAAATTTTTCTCCAGATTATAACCAAAAAAAATATGGAGAGAAACAAATAGAAGTTTGTGAAAAATTTGGTTTAGAACCTTCCAAATGCGTCATATTTGGGTTAGGAGATGAAAAATATTCAAAATTCAATCGTGGTTCATATTCAAATAGAGTTTGTTTATCAAATCTTCTTATAAAATAAATTTAATATTGATTTATTTTTGCCACATACGCATCATACAATCCTGGCATTAAATTAAAATTAACTATGACAATAACTTGTGTTGTTACAGATAAACCAAAAAATTATGTTAAAAAATTATGGAATTTTAAATAAAACATAATTTTCTGATTTATATAAAATATTCCAATTTTGAGGAATATTTTTTTGAGGTTCAATTAATAAATAATCTGGCATACGTTCCATATTATTTTCTCTTTGAGGATATGAATAGAAATCTGAAACAAAAATATCATACGGTCTCCAATCTTTTCTTAAAACATGATCTTCTAAATTTATTGGTTCGCCAAATGTTTTATCTGCAATAAATTTACTTTTTGCATAATATGCAACTAGATTATGTTCTGCCATAAGATATTTCATTTGTATATTTTCTTCTTTACCTAAAATTTGACCAATATTGTACAATTCTTGAGAGTGAAATTCTACATTATCTTCAAAAATTGAATCATTTTCGTATAAGAACCAATTTGCCATAATATTTGATGCTACTAAATTTACACAAATTATAAACACAATTGTAGGTATTAGAATACTTTTTTTGTTAATTTTAGAAAAAAATATTGCACAAAAAATTGCTAAAATTATTGCCGGTGGAAATAATCTAATAGGATTTGTTAACTCTGCAAATATACACATAATTGGAAAATAAATTAAAAATGTAATTATTATTGGAAGAAAATTTTTTGGAATGGTTTTTCTAATAAAGTAAATTCCGCCAAATAATGGAATCATTCCAATAAAAGGAATTAATGGAATTATTGATAAATTATTCCAATTATCATTTAGATTAAGTATAACTTGTGTTGTACTATCAAAAATATTTCTAGAAAAATTTTCTACCAATAACCCAGGATCTCTAAATAGTAGTAATGATGTATCATAACTTGTGTCCTCATACCATTCTTCAGGAACATTATCCCATTCCATTAAAATTAAAAAACTTGAATTAGACGTGGTAAAGGATCCTGCGGTATTATAATTATATACTAACAATGGACTAATTATTATCAAAAACACTATAAAAAATAATATAGTATTTTTTGAACGCGGTTTTGTATACATCAATAAAAACATCAAAATTCCAACTGCTATTATTCCTGCTTGATATTTTACAATAAATGATAATCCAATAAAAATCGCTGAAATTATAATACTCTGATGTGTTAATTTTTGTTTTGTAATATAATAAAAGCTAATCATAAGTAAAAAAATTGGAAAAACATCTGCATTAATCTGATAAGAATGCTGATGTAGTCCTGCATATATTGATATGAATATTGTTGTTAAAAATGCAATTTTGGCATTAAAAATTTGCCTTGTAATTCCGTACGATAAAATTACTATTCCTGTTGTAGAAAAAATTGATAATATTCTCATATGAAAATGTGGATTATCCGTTAATGCAAATAACATTGCATTAGTTAATGGTGCATTTGGAACAATAACTTCGTGAGCATATCCTGCCAAAATTTCTTTTCCTGCAAAATAATAGAAAACAGTATTTGCACTGTTTAAAAATGGATTGTGAATAATTGTTACTAGACTCACAGAAATACAAAAAATTATTGTAACGAGTATTGCTCCTTTTGTATAATTTTCTTGAAAAATTTCTCTAGAAAACAATACTGATTTTTTAATCTGAAACTATTAATGTGATTCGTAGAAATTTCAAGATTCTTTTGAGGAGTATTATCTGTAATTTTGAATCTCTTCAAAATGTTCATAATTTATCAAATAAATTTTTACATGATATTCTAATCCGTGTTCTGTAGAATCATAAATTCTTTCTAAAAATGGATAATTTTCATCATTTTGGTATATTGAATTTAAAAAATCAGGTCTACTATCTTTTCCATCAACAATTAAATGAGTAATTCCTATCTTTTTTGATTCAATTAATAATTCATTTAGCGTTTTGAAATCTTCAGCAAAAATTCTATTTATTTCTCTCGAAACATGTCCTGAATCACTTACTTCTAAATTTGAAATATTTGGCCACTTATGTTCAATTTCTGCAGTTTTGAAATATCTACTTTCAGGAGATATGGCATTGACACCATCTGTATTTTCTATTACATACTTGATAATCTGATAAACTTCTCGTTCATTTTCATAGTCAGTCTTCTGATACTCCATTATCATGGTTCCTCCAATAATGATAAATCCAATAAGGCATATAGAGAAAATACGTTTTCCATTGATTTTTTCTTGTATATCTTTCAAAATTGGAATTGATAATATACATAAAAATGGTAAAAATATGAAAATAAATCTAGGATCATCAATATTTCTGCCAAATGCATAGAATGCAGGAATGCACATTATGCCGCTTAATAATAAGATACTTGATATTTTCCAATTAATTTTTTCTTGATATTTTTTTCTAAATATTATAATTAAACTGGCTGGGATCAAAAATATAGAAATTGGTATCAATAAAATTCCTAATGCATTAATGAATCCATAAATTCCATTTTTCAAAAATATTGGTATATTATTTTGTCCTTCAATAATCCACTCTTCATCGTCTTCAGTACCTTCGACAAGATCATCACTTACGTAGATTAATCCTGCAATATAATGACTAAAAAAACCATCTTGACCTGATGATTCCATTCGTAAGGCTCCAACTGGAATTATAATTAAAAGAAATAATGTTAGTGCAAAAATATATTTGAAAATAAGTTTTTTTTCATTCTTAAATTTAATGAAAAAGATTATAGAAAATGGTATTATTAATAATAATCCTTCATAACGTGTGATTGAAACTAACGCAATTACAATAAATGAAATATACGTATAAAATTTATTTTTACTTAATAATAAAAATAATCCAATTGTAATTAAAAAAAGGTATAATGATTCTGTTACGCCAAGTAACGAGTTTTCAATAATTTTTGGATTAAAAATAAATAATCCTGAGGCAACTATTGACCAGGTTTTGTCAAAAAATTTTTTTGAGATTAAATAAATTGGTATAATTGTTAATACAGAAAATATTATACTCAAAATTCTTTGTGTGTGAACATAGTCTATGAAATTGTCTGAATTAAGATTTGCAAAGAAAAACGAAATTAAAGTTGGCCATCCATTATTCACAAGCGCCCAATTATTTGGAAAATGACCTATTTGGCTCATAGACATTGCATATGAAAAATAATCTAATGCATCATATGTGAAAGGAATATCATATGGAAAATAATAAAATCGTATTATCAGTCCTATAATTCCGATGATGCTTAAAGGTATTATAACATTATTTTTTTTTTTTGACTTGTTCTTATTGTCGATAAAATCATTTTTTAGATTTTCAGATTTCTTATCATCCATCGTTTTTACCTTTTTTTTATATAATTATTCAAGTATTAATTGATTAATAATGAAACATTTGATTGTTAATGATCCTTCACCAGACTCTTGGAATACATCATACGTAATCTTTAGATATGAAAAAGAATCTTTCAAAGTTAAATTATCATTGGAGAAATTATTACGATTTTTATGACATCTAAAAAAAATTTAAAAGAATTATCCTCTATTGGTTTTTCTGATATTCTAGGCACTGGAATAACATCCGTTTTTTGGTTTTTTATTGCATCTTTAATAGAGCCTGAAAAATATGGTGAAATATTTTTTTTCATAGGAATAGCTACAATTGTATCATCAGTTGTTCTCTTTGCGGGACAAAACACTATCACCGTATATGTTGCAAAAAATATAAGAATTCAATCTTCGTTATACTTAATTTCTTTATTAGCCTCATTTGGTGGTTCTCTAGTTCTAATTTTTTGGTTTTATCGGTTAGATATTGGATTACTTGTTATTGGTTATGTTATTAATGCATTAGCTATTGGTGAGATTTTAGGAAAAAAACTTTTTTCAGTTTACTCAAAATATATTCTTCTGCAAAAGTTTTCATTTGTTTTATTTGGTTTATCTTTGTTCTATATTTTTGGTCCAGAAGGAATTCTTTATTCCTTAGCTATCTCCTATTTTGTTTTTATAATAATTATTTTAAAAGGTTTACAATCCGATCCTTGGAATTTTCCATTAGTTAAAGAACATATTGGATTCATTGTAAATACTTATTTTTTTAAAATTATTCAGATTATTAGAAGTCAAATTGATAAATTAATAATTCCATTAATTCTAAGTTACACTGTTTTAGGTAATTATGCTCTTGCATTACAAATAATGGCAGTTTTACAGCTTTTTCCTAATATAATTTTTAAATTTATTCTACCTTCTGATGCAACAGGTCAATCAAATAAAAAAATCAAACTTTTAACGATTTCAATTTCCGTCATTATTAGTATCTTAGGAATTCTTCTTGCTCCTATTATCATTCCACAATTTCTACCTGATTATATTGAATCTATTAATGCAATTCAAATAATGAGTGTTGTTGTAGTTCCGACATCTGTGACCTTGATTGTGACATCAAAGTTCTTAGGTATGGAAAATAGCACTCATGTTTTAATTAGCAGAATATTAGGATTAGTCGTTATTTGTCCTACCATGATTATCTTAGGCATGATGTTTGAAATTACTGGAGTAGCAATTGCTTATCTTCTGGCAAACACCTCTTCATCTGTATACTTGATAATCTCTAATTTTTTGGTAAATTCGAAAACTCATTAAAATTACTTCAGATTCTGTTCAATCAATACATTACTATTTAAAATATTAAATTTGATATATCATTTATAATGAAGATTTTTTCAAAGGTCATTTTTGTCGTAGTATTTTCAATTATGGTCTATGTAGCATTTTTAATAATTTCTGATGTAAATACCATTTCAAATGAACTTTCTAATTTTCAGCTTGAATATTTACCAATAATACTTGCTTTGATATTAAGTGGATATTTCTCATTAATTTTTAGATGGAAATTAATTTTAAAAAAATCAGAAATCATAATTCCAAATTCTTCTTCTATCTTAATATTCATGGGAGGTATCTCTTTAGCTATAATTCCTGGAAAGGCAGGGGAATTAATAAAATCAGAATTGTTGAAAATAAAATTTAACATACCACGCTCAAAATCTGTTCCTATTGTTATTGTCGAACAAGTTTATAGTGGAATTGGACTAGTGATTACATCTCTTTTTGGAATATATTATTTTGAACTTGGTATATATGTAACAGCTGGTTTCTCTTTGATTGTATTTTTAATATTTTTATTATTATCTTCTACAAAGTTATTCGAAAAATTTTCACTAATATTGAAACGAATTAAATTTTTAGAAAAATACTTAGAAAATATATCTAATTCTCATTTTGTCATAAAAAACTTAATTTCGGGAAAATTTACAGGAATTTTAATTTCATTGTCAATATTATTTTGGGTATCTATCTCATCCTCTGTATATTTTATTCTTGTTGCATTTGGGATAGATATTTTTGAATTATTTGAAATATGGTCTATGTATACTAGTTCAATCATGTTAGGATTTGTGTCATTTTTACCCATTGGTATTGGTGTCGTAGAAGGAACCTTTGCGGGATTTATGGCATATAGAGGAATTGATATTTCCATAGCATTAACATTGATTATAATTGTGAGGTTATTGGTTGAATGGTTACCTATTTCTGCAGGATTTATCTGTCTGAAATTAATTTATAATAAAAAATCATATGATAATGAAAATTAGTTTCATTTTTTTGAATAGACATACAATCCAATTGCGCCATTTTGCGGTAATGAATTATTCATTTCTGAGACGTTATCATTTAGCCATTTAAGAAATAGTTTAATTTGATTTTTATCTACTTTTTGACCAATATCTCTCATAACATTTGGAATTCTCCTTTCAAAATCTTTAATCATAATTTTTCCATTTCCCCATGATTCTTCTATTGTTTTCCATTTCAAATTCATATTCACTGCTTTTGCAAATTTTAAGTGTTCATTTGGTGTTAGGTAATGTAAATCTGCAAGAGTTATTGGAGCTTTAAAGAGAAAAAATAATGTCATTAGAACGTATCCTCTAGGATTTGTCCAATTTGGGGTTGTAAGAATTATTTTTCCTTTTTTATTCAGACATTTTTTTAATTTTTTAATAGTTTTCATTGGATCATCCATATGTTCAATTGTTCCAATTGAAACAATTACATCAAATTTTTCATTGATGTCATGTACATCTAATTTTTTATATTTTAAGTTTTTTTGATCATGATTTTTTTCTGCAATCCTAATGGCTTCCTCAGCATAGTCAATACCTAAAACTTTTTTTGCGCCTTTTTTAGATACTGCTTTTGCAAAATTTCCAGTTCCACAACCTACATCTAAAACTGTTTTACCCTTCCAATTCATTTCTTTAATGACTTCATTTGCTTCAGTAGATGTTGTTCCAGTTGTAATAAAAGAAGTGAAATGTTTCTTCTCTCCTTTCAAATAAACCCTCTGATAAAATTTTTCTAATTCTTTATTTTTTGACAATTTTATTTTGAAATTCTAATTTTTTCTGAGATTTCTTGGTTAGCAATATATCTTGGATCATATTTTTTCCACTTATCACTGACTTTCCACTGTTCCAACCCTGATTCACTAAATCTTTTATGTGCAAATTGTATCATTCTTCTTGTATCATGTTTATACATTAATCGTTTTAGCGCAAATAGTTCTGGTACTGTAAAACACTGACTAACAGTTGCTGTATAATCTGTTGCATTCCCACATTCTGTCATAAATTTATCTAGTGCTTCTAATTCCCATCTGTCTATCTTCTCTTTCTCTATATCCATATCTTCTCCATCTTTTCGTTTCTCATAAACTATTTTTAATCTCTCATCATATTGTTCTAATATGGATTTTTTATAATCAAAGAATAATGGACTTCCAACATATGGTGTACATATGAATGGGTCAACTTCTATATTATTTCTAATCCAAAAGTCTACAGTCTCTAACAAATCATTGATATTTTCATTTGGATTTCCAATCATAAATGTTGCAATAGGACGCAATTTCGTAGCTTTTACTGTGTCAATTGTTTTTTGTAAATGCATTTGTAATTGCCCTTTTTTGATATCTTGGTTTAGTACTTTATCTGAAGCTGACTCAAATCCAAATGATATGTATGAACAGCCTGCATCAATCATTGTTGGAATTAAATCTGGTTTTACTGCTACACTTGGTGCGTCACCTAATGTTCCCCA
>MDTE01093772.1_pt1 | contig 28232 bp, 11 predicted proteins | sample 811231 | NCBI WGS metagenome assembly MDTE01 (sample SAMN05326651, study PRJNA326480) | marine metagenome | isolation source: seawater | place: Indian Ocean: Red Sea | collected 2010 | reverse complement strand
TTAACAGGTCCTACTGGCCCTGCTGGTCCTCAAGGCCCTGCCGGTCCTACTGGAAGTGGTACTACGGGTCCTGCCGGTCCTGCGGGTCCAACTGGTCCTGCCGGTCCGACTGGTGTAAAAGGCGATGATGGCCCCACAGGTGCTGCTGGTCCTCAAGGGCCTGCTGGTCCTCAAGGTACTCAAGGCGCTGCTGGTCCTATTGGCCCCACAGGTGCTGCTGGTAATGATGGAGCTACTGGTCCTGCTGGTCCTGCTGGTCCCGCTGGTCCTGCCGGCCCTACTGGATTAACTGGAGCTGATGGTCCTACTGGTCCTGCTGGCCCTGCCGGACCTACTGGTCCTGCCGGTCCCATTGGTGCAGACGGTCCTCAAGGTGCTACTGGTCCTGCTGGTCCTACTGGTCCCGCTGGTAATGATGGTGCCACTGGTCCCGCTGGTCCTGCCGGTCCTACTGGCTTAACTGGTGCTACGGGCGCTGCTGGCCCTGCCGGACCTACTGGTCCTGCCGGTCCACAAGGATTACAAGGTGATGACGGTCCTACTGGTCCTACTGGCCCTGCTGGTCCTACTGGTCCCGCTGGTAATGACGGTGCTACTGGTCCTGCCGGTCCTGCGGGTCCTACTGGTTTAACAGGCGGTGTAGGCCCTCAAGGTCCTCAAGGTCCTGCTGGTCCTCAAGGACCTCAAGGTGTACAAGGCGACGATGGGGATGTTGGTCCTGCGGGTCCAACTGGCCCTGCTGGTCCTGCGGGTCCTACTGGTTCTCAAGGCCCGGCTGGCCCTGCTGGTCCTACTGGTTTAACAGGTGCTACTGGTCCTGCGGGTCCGATTGGCCCTGCTGGTCCTCAAGGTCCACAAGGATTACAAGGAGACGACGGAGCTGTAGGTCCCACTGGTCCAACTGGCCCTGCGGGTCCAACTGGTCCTACAGGCGCTGCCGGTCCGGCCGGTCCTGCTGGTCCTACTGGTTTAACAGGCCCGGCTGGACCGCAGGGTGCAGATGGTGATGGTTTTACTGGCGGAGCTTACAATTCCAATACTGGAGTAGTAACATTTAGCTCAAATGATGGATTAGGATTTGCAACTGGAGATCTACGAGGAGACGGCAACAGGGGAATAAATACTGCGACACTTAATTCTAGTAATGAGCTAGTTCTTAGTTTAAATGATGGAACGGGCATAAATGTAGGAAATGTTATTGGTCCTGCCGGTCCAATTGGCCCTGCTGGTCCGACTGGACCTACTGGATCTCAAGGACCCGCTGGTCCAACTGGTCCTATCGGTCCACAAGGAGCTACAGGCACTGCAGGTGCTGATGGTGCAGATGGAAATGGATTTACTGGAGGAACTTATACAGCATCAACAGGAGTAGTAACATTTACTTCAAATGATGGAATAGGATTCAGTACAGGAGATCTTCGAGGAGACGGTAATAGAGGAATTACTAGCGCAACGGTAGATTCAAATAATGATTTAGTTCTTACTCTTGCGGATAGCTCTACTATTACTGCTGGAAATGTTGTAGGTCCTGCTGGTCCTGCAGGCGCTGCCGGTGCTGATGGTGCTGATGGTGCTGCCGGTGCTGATGGTGCAGATGGAGCAACGGGACCCCAAGGGCCTTCTGGCACAAATATTGAATTTGATGTAGTACCTAATGGTCCTACAGCTTTTAATTTTAATGGTTCGGGCTTTTCTGCAGCTACAGCTAATCCAACTCTTTATCTACAAAGAGGACAGACATATAATTTTGACTTTGGAACAACTAGTGTCACTATGGGCTGGAACAATCAAAGTTCAAATTATATAACTAGTGGAGACGCCATAGACAGCTACACAATGCCTACAGCTTCTCATACAGATTCTCAGTATGAAGGTGGAAGTAATAATGTTACGGCATTTACTGCGTCTAATGGAACTGTTAGTGATTCTGTAAAACTTCTTTCAAATACAAATTTCCTGCTAGCAAATAACTATTATAGAAAATCTTGGTCTTACTCTGATTCATTCAGTGTATTATCTGGACAAATTTTAGACTACAATGTATTTTCATATCATGAAAATACTGCATCTAAAGATGCACGTTACCAAGTCTGGTTTTTAGATACTGCTTCAGGCACTTATTATCAAGGGTGGTCTATTGGAGGTGCTGGAAACTCAGAAGGTGTATCTTTTGGTAGTAATACAGCAGGAACAAACTTTACATACCAATTTACAACAACTTCTACATATAGAATGATTGTAGTTCTAGGTGTAAGAGAAATCTCTGCACAAGATGTTCCTTCTGGAAGTGGTAATTATCAACCTGTGGAAGCTTGGGTTCAGTTTCAAGATTTTGCATTTAACAATGGACACCCTTTCTGGATTCAAACTAGCAGTGGAGCATACAACTCGTCCAATGTACTAGGAGCATCAGACGGTGTTACAAATAATGGAGCTACTCGTGGTACTTTAATTTACGAAGTGCCAATGAACGCACCTAGTACGCTCTACTATGTCTGTCAAAATCATTCAGCAATGGCAGGCACAATCTATACAACTGATGCGGTGGGAGCTACTTCATCTAGTATTACAGATGGTACGAAAACTTTAGATTTTGACTCTAGTAATAATTTGCAAGCAAATACTCATTTATTACCTGATACAAATGCAACTTATGATTTAGGAAGTTCAACTAAAAAATGGAGAGATCTCTACTTAGATAGTTCTTCTTTACACTTAGGAAGCACTGAAATCTCTATAAATTCTTCATCTGAGTTAGTTCTTCCTGCAATTCAAATGACAGGTCATATGATTCCTGATACTAATGCAGCGTATGATTTAGGTAATGCTGAATATAAAATCCGTCATCTGTTTCTTTCTGATAACACTATTTATTCTGATAGTGGAACAATGAAAGTAGCACAACACCAGTCAGGAGGTACTCCTCAAACACCTACAAAACTTATGACTTTTGCACAAATAAAACAAATTGCCGCAGCATCCCCGGATTATGCAGCATTCCAAGCAGCTATTGCAGCTCTTGACGATAGTTAAGGAGACTTAAATGGCCGCAGATTTTCCTAGTAGTCCTAATAATGGAGATACTTATACATATAATAACATAACTTATGTGTTTGATGCCACATTGGGTGTGTGGACTGTGGACAGTACTCCAGGCGCTTCTGGACATGGCACGAAGTTTGTTTTAAAAATTCCTGCAAACACTATATCAGGTGGTGTACCTTTTAGTGATGCATTTTATACCTTTGATCGAGGACTAAATAGAGATGTACAATTTTCTATGTTAACAGCACGTTTTGGAGATGGGTATGAACAAAGAGCACTTGACGGAACAAATACAAAAAAAGATATATTTAACATAGCATTTGCAAATAGAAAATCAGAAGATATTGATATAATTGCAAAGTTTTTTGATCTAAAACAAGGCAAAAACTTTGATATACTTATTCCTGAATATGGTGGAACACAAACTTTAAAGGCAATCTGTGAGCAATACAAAATAGCATATACTTATTCAACATTTCACACTTTAACAGCAGCCCTCAGACGAGTTTATGAGCCATGAGCACTTTTGATTATTACTTTGACCAATTTTTAACTGCTAGTTATCAAGTACCTATTGCAGACGTTTCGAGTAATTATACTGCAATAATGAAAACAGGGGATACTATTAATGTTAATGTTGTATTTAATAATCCAGTAGCAACCCAAACAGAAATAGTATACTTATTAAATCCTGCTGGAGACGCTACAAGAAATGATCCAGACTTAACACTTAGTACAGGATCTGGCTTTAATAAGACTTTTAGTCTAGTTGCTCCAGAGTCAACAGAGCGTTCTGCACATGATCCATATGCTCATTGGCATTTTTTCGTTCAAAGAGACTATCATCCTATTGCCTCGGCTGACCAAAGAAACTTCAGTCTTAGAGCACTTATATTACCACGAGACTTCGGATTTTTAACAGAGGGAGATGTAGTACAAGGGTCTAGTATTAATGTTCCTATTAGTACTGCAGGAATAGGAGATTATTTTAATACTAGTGCTCCGATTACAGGCACTCCTTCAGTCGCTAGTGGAGGAGAAAAGTTTTCTTGGAAGCTTGTAAATAGTACAGGGTCAGATAGCGATATTGTAGATTCTACCTACTTTACAAATGTTACCGGTACTCTATTTGTAACAGGAAGTTCGGATAATATTACAATAGCTCCAACTACTACGTGTCCGGACGGAACATATTTTCTAAGATTATATCACTACAATACTACCCCTCAGTATGTAAATGGCACTGCTAGCAGCTCGACTACTGGTGGGGCCGCAACTTTTGTTTCCGAAACTCGTATAAATGTTGGACTTCAAGCAGAAGAAATAATTGAAGCATCGGATGATATAGATACTGACGATACTAATACTATTTTTCTAACTCAAGATTCTTTTGTAAATCAATTTCATCTTGTTTATACCACTGATACTTTACGAATCAAAGTTGTAACAGAAGATACTATTAATGTAACAACTACTAGTAATGCTCAAGTATCTCCAACTACAGGTACTTCTGATACTTTCTTTGAAATTAGTTTTGCTTCTAGTACTGTAGATGCTGATTTTGAAGTAACTTTTCAATCAAATATTCCTCCTGCAAAACAAGTCTCAGGCGGCCCAAGTGTCTATACTTGGAATGTTAGAGGCCATGTACAAAAAGATCAAGGGGAAGTTATTGATGCAGTACAACTACAAGAAGTCGGAGACTCTTTTGTAGAATTGTTTGAAATATCTTTACCTACAGGAAATGTAGCATATTTTTTCAATGGATTCGATGGTTTAAATTTAGATAATATTTATTTTCCTGATGAAGAAGGAAATATACTTATAGAATATTTATCTCTGCCAATTAGAATAGAAGGACTAGATGCAAAAAGTACAGGAGTAGCTGGTAGACCTACTCTTACTATGGCAAATATTCCTGCATTAGTCCGAAGCTTTGCAAATAATGGTGATGGGACTAAAGACGAAACAACAATGTCTACAATTTTAGAGAATGAAGGGATTTTTACAGCACAAGATTTAGTAGGTTCAAAAGTTTGCTATAGAACGACTCTTTTAAAGCATACTTTTAATGTTGGAGATACTCCTAAGCGTCCAATTCAGTTTCCATATGCAGTATACTATGTAAATAGAGTTTCTTCAGAGTCAGGCCCTTTACTAAGTTTAGAACTATCAAGTCCTTTAGATATGGAAGGAGTTACTTTACCAAATCGTTACATAATTGGTAAGTATTGTCCTTGGAAATACCAAGGATTTTATGAAAGCGGTGCAGGAGGCTGTACATTCCCATTAGATAGTAGAGGCACTAAATTTTTTGATGAAAATGATGTTGCCATAGACATAAATTCTTTATCTGCATGGGGTTCTACTACTTCATATAATATAGGAGATAAGGTACTTCTATCTGTAGGAGGTTCTCCAAATCCGATTACTGCTGGATATTTTACTACAACAGTTGGCACCAGCGGCCAGCCCACGTATGGAGGTGCTACTGCAGGCGATACAACATTTAAAATTACATACAATGGAACGTGGATGGCAGGCGATGCAGTAGATGTTGCTGAAATTCTAGCAAAAATAAATGGTTATTTTGTGTCTCCTGCCTCGTTAGGTGTTGGAGGAGTTGTTACAAATCTTACAATGTCGCCTGGAATGACAGACACTTCAGGAACAGTTTTAACGTATCAATATACAATTACTATGAGTCAGCCTATGACAGGAAATCTTGCAGTTGGCACTCCTATTGAATTTGTAAAAGGATATACTGCAAGTGGGCATACAAAAGTTTTCGAGGCAATACAACCTAGTACAAATAAACATCCAGAGAGTCAAAGAGGTTTCTGGAAAAGATTAGATGTTTGTGGTAAGCGTGTAAATTCTTGTAAAATAAGATTTCAAACAAATGCTGCAGGAACACTAGATACATATTTACCCCTACCTTTTGGAGGCTTCATAGGTACGAAGAAATTTAAGTGATAGATGAAATACAAGAATATTTTAATAATAATTATCCTAAAGAATCTTGCGGAATAATTGGAATAGTAAGAGGAAAAAAAGAATGGTTCCCCTGTAGAAACTTAGCAGAGGGAGAACATGATTTCATAATGTCTTCTGAGGATTATTTAGATATATGTAAAAAAGCAGATATATTTGCAATAGTACATAATCATTTACATACAGATAATACTCCAAGTGAGGCAGATATTCGTGGATGTAATGCTACAGGAATTCCTTACTATATATTTGATTCTGAAATGAATCTAAATATAGTACAGCCAAAGACAAAAGCATACCCTTTAATAGGTAGAGAGTATAAATTCGGAGAGGCAGATTGTTTTGAAGCCGTACGAGACTGGCTAGCAAAAGAAAATATTAATATTCCTCCTCGTGCTTTATTTGAACAAGAGTGGTGGAATAAAGATTTAAATTATTTTCGTGATGATATTATAGAGCAATGGGGAGGTAAACCTGTTACTGATCCTGAGATTAACGATGTTTTAATTTTTCAGACAACTACAGATGTTCCAAATCACTGCGGAGTTTATTTAGGTAAAGATATGTTTTTTCATCACGCAGTAAATAGATTATCTTGTAGAGAATCTCTGTACCCCTTGTGGGCAAAACATTTAGTAGGAATATATAGATATGAAGCGTAAAGTATACTTAGAAGGAGAGATCGGAGAAAAGTTTGGAAAAGAATTTACACTAGATGTTGATTCTTTTAGAGAAGTAATTCAGTGCTTAGATTGTAACTTCTCAGACTTCAGATCTTACTTAGCCGAATGCCATGAGAATGGTATAGGATTTCTATGTGATATTGATAACACTCCTATTACTAATGATGCAGAGCTTTTACTTCACTATCCCACAGGAGATATGACTATTCGAGCTCTTCCTATAGGATCTGATGGTATCGGCAAATTTATACTAGGTGCTGTACTTGTAGCCCTTTTGTTTGTTCCAGGGGTAGGAACAGTAGTAGGGGGCGCAGCAGGAAGTACACTATTTGGAGCAGCTACAGTAGCAGGTGCTAGTGGATTAGCAATAGGTGCTGCTTTGGGCCTCGCAGTTCTTGGAGGAGCTTTGCTAATGCAAGGACTAACTGAAATGATGGCACCAGATCCGGCAGGAGATTCTGGAGGAACACAAAAAGAGGATTCTTATTTATTCCAAGGATCGGGTCAAACTATTGTCGAAGGAGACCCTTTACCTATATTATACGGGGAGCTAAGAGTTCCGGGAAGACCAATTAGTTTTCAAACTGCAAATGCTACTGCAGTGTTTGTTCATAGAGAGCCTATTTTAGATGCTAGTGGTAATGCTCTGACAGGAAATATTCCAGACAATCAAACAGAACAGGGAACTAATCCTTTAGATACAAATAATCCTATTGGCGGCGGTGGCGGCGGAGATGAAGGCGGTGGTAACGGTACAGATGTAAATGTTTGGAATCTTATGAATTTTTACGATCAACAGGACTTCATTCGCTGGCTTCAAGTACAAGGAATTTAATATGACTAGAGGACATGATAGAGGCCGTCCCAATGGATTTAACAATGGACAGGGGCAAAATTCTGGTAGTGCTGATCAGACTGAACGAGTATTTACTCAAACAGGCTCAGGGACTACAGTACAGAATATCGCTATTACCGATGTTATTTGTGAAGGTCCAGTAGCTGGCTTAAAGAGAGGTTTAGGTTCAATCTTTTTTGATGATATTCCTGTAAAGGATGCAAAGTACTTAGGATACCACCCTCCACAAGGTCCGCTAGGAACAGCTATTGATCCCACAGCTAAAATTACTTTTAGTTTAAAAACAGGTACTTTAGGTGCCGGTGCAACCTTGCCTGACTATATGATTGATACTTCAGACGGCAATTATTATGCACTAAATAAAAGTATTATATTACAAGACTACTTAAAAGCAGAAAACTTACAAATAGTAAGTAGCACTAGAAATTCAGACAATAAACTTCAAATTAGTATTGGAGCAAATTTTACATCTTTTAGTAGTTTGCCTGCTGCTTTTACTGGAACCTCAATGAATTTTAATGATACTACTGTATGGAATCAGCACATAGACGATTTAACCAGCGGTAGTACTTTTTATGGTTTGCAGTGGGGATCTCTTCTTTCTCAAACTACTGGAACTCCACCTACTGATTTTACTTTCGGACCTCCTAGTTACCCAGGCGAATTTGGTAATACATCTATAAATGCAAACAGTATAGTAAGTGCTCCAAGTAACTCAGTCCGATTTGTAGCTGTTAGTTCAACCTATCCAAATGGTTTAATTGTATACAGTGCAGGAGTTTCTACAGTTAATCCTCTTACTCTTGCTAAAAATGACGTTATTAGTTGGCCAAATGCCACTGGAAACGGTATAATGAAATGGAGAGTTGTAAAACAAACAGGTACAACGTATAGTTGGGATTCCGGAGTTCTAACTTCTAGTGGCACTCATACTATAACAGCGGACGGGGATTATCATTTAGTAATTGTTTCTGGTTCTCGAATTACTTCAGGAAACTCTGAGCCTACTGCAGCCCAGAAAGGAATTACGCCTAATATGATTAGTGTACAGCCTGCGAATGTTCCTGTAGGTGCATTTGCCGGTAACTCTGCAGATTGGATTACAGTAGATGATCCTAGTAAAAAAGCTTTTTTAGTGGCAGATGATTACGGCTCTGTAATGGGCGGAGAAACTGTAGAATATACAAATGGTAAATTAGTTTTTGAAGCAAAAAATCCTTTTGTTGGGCTTTTTGACATTAATACTTATAAACTATTTATAGCTAAAAAGTTTTTGATAGCTAGTATGCCAAATAGTAAAACGATAGTAACAGAAAATCCTCCAAAAAGCGGTAGCTATATTTTTTCAGTAACCGAATCAAAACTTTTTGATTTTACAGAAGAATCCCTTATAGAAGATGAAACTGGAGATATTACTCTAGCAAATGCTCCTGCCCATTATACTGACGACGAAAAACAAGAATGGGTAGACTTTTACACTAGACAGAACGAAGCATTTGGAACATTTAATAAAATAGAAGGATTATATGCTCAAGAGCGCAGAGGTTATATTTCACAAGATCCTTTAATAGAAGTCGGAAAAGTCGGTGCTGATGTTGCAAATGATGGAGATTTAAACGGAGTAACAATAAGAGAATTAAAAATACTGGAGCCTAGTGCTTCTGATCCTGACCTTTCAAATTATGGTTCTACTACAGGAGAAGCAATTCCTATTAAAGATATTCATGGCTTACCAAATACTGATCCAGAAAACGGAAACGTAAATAGGACAACCACAAGTGGATTAGATATAAATAATCATACAAATCCAAACCCTACAGAAATACCTTCCAGTGCATTTGCAAATACTGCAAAATTAAATGAAATGGATCAAATTTCTATAATTATTACTTATCCTCAAGGTTTAAACTCTATGAATCAAGAGGATGGAGCACTATCTGTAGCCTATGCAATATATAAGTTTAGAATAAAGTTTACTACTAATGGAGTTACAGGAGATTGGATAACATTATTTGGAAAAAATGTTAAGCATTCTGCTCGAACTAGGGCGGGAATATCGTTTGAACATATAATAGATTTAGAGTCTTTTAGACCTTTTGATACTTTTGTTGTTCAGATTGCAAGACAAACAAGAAGTGCAGGACTGCCTGTAGGCCCTAGAGGATTTTCTTCTACATCTATTGATGATAAAACAAAACATTTTTTAACAGCCGATGCAACTGTAACTAAAATACAGTGTATTATTAAGGATAAGTTTACATATCCTTATAGTGCCTTGGTAAATACTATATTTAGTTCAAGACAGTATAGTAGAGTTCCTAAAAGAACATACGAGATGAGAGGATTACTTGTACAGATTCCTTCCTCTTACACACCTAGAGAGTATTCTACTTCAGGAAAAGCAAAGTATGAAAAATTTTGGGACGGTAGTTTTAAAGATACTCTTCAATATACAGATAACCCTGCATGGTGTTTTTACGATATAGTAACAAATAACAGATATGGAGCAGGGCAGTACATAAAAGATTATAATATAGATAAGTACTCTTTATACAGAGTAGCTAGATATTGTGATGAATTAATAAGCACTGGCAAACCAGAGGGTTTGGGCAATTTAACAACTGGGGAGTACTATAAAATCAAAGTTGCAGGCACAACAACTTGGTCAGATTTTGGAGCAAGTGCAAATACTGTAGGAACTGAATTTAGATTTTCTCGTAATCCAGATGCTACTTTTGATCCATCTTCTAGGGTTGAACGATTAGAGCCTAGATATAGAATGAATATCTTTTTAACAAAAGCTACTGACGTATATAAAGTTTTAAAAGATATGGCTACTACATTTTTAGGAATAATTTATTGGTTAGATAATCAAATAACAGTAGTCCCTGACTTACCCTCTGACTCTGTATATAATTTCTCAAAATCTAATGTGGTAGATGGACGTTTTTCATATGAAGGAACAGGAGCTAAAAATAGGTACAATCAAATAATTGTAACTTGGGCAGACCCTGAAGCAGGTTATGAGTTAGTTCCTTTACTTATAGAAGATAAGTCAGATATTGCAAAAACGGGGAGAGTTGTAACTCAAGAGGTAGTTGCATTTGGGTGTACTTCCGAAAGTCAAGCAATAAGATATGGAAAATGGAAACTATGGACAGCACAAAATCAAAGGGAAGTTGTAACCTTTAAGACCTCTTTTTCCGCAGCATTTGTTAGACCTGGAGATGTAGTAAATGTTCAAGACTCTGATAGATTCGGTGTATCTTATAGCGGTCGTGTAAAATCAGGCACTACAGGAAGTTTAGTTTTAGATAGAGAAGTATTATTTTTACCAACTAGTACATATGAATTAAATTTAGTTATAACTGAACCAAGTGCTTTTTATACTGGTTCAGCTCCAATAACAATTAATGGAACTACATACAATACTGGGGATAGAATACCTGAAGCCTATATTTGGACAGGATCCTCTTATGTTTTAAGAGATTTAAATACAGAAGCAAAAGCAGCTAATGCTTTCTTATCTTCAACAGGGGATGTTTTACTTCCTTTGGATTGGCGTCCTTATACCTATGTTCAATCGGTACAAATTACTAATCCTGGAGCTGGTGGACCTACCTCAACCGATGCTATTAGTTTTAGCACTACTTTAGATAAAGCTCCTACTGGAAATTTAATATGGTCTTTAAAAGAGACGAATAGTGATAATGCAGAAGTATTAGGATCCGCAAAACAATACAAAGTATTAGATGTTGCTCGAGAAGCAAAAAATATTTTTGCAATTACTGCAGTTGAACACTATAACCAAAAATTTACTGCTATAGAAGACGAATATGAATTAGGAACTATTCCTAACTCAGCTTATGTAGAAAAAGAGCCTACAACAATTCCTCCTCCTAGAAATCTTACTGCATCTTTTGAAGGACCACAAGGAAACCCTCAGTCAGAGATTCTACTAGCTTGGGACTATCCTGTAGATGACAGTTGGGTTAATTTTTACGAAATTGTTCATGATATACCTGATGCAGAGACTCCGCTTAGTAGTGCAACCAATGCTATGGTATTTAAAGGATTTGATTAATGTCAGAAGAAATTACATTTAAAGTACGAAGTGTATCCCATAAGGGTAACTACTCAGAATTTAAGACTGTTCGAATAAATAAAGACGGTCAGAGCTTTACTCTTGTAGGCCCTAGAATACATGATGGTATGCCTAAAGGAGCATATGCAGATGTAACTGCAGATGTATGTAGTCCTGCCGCTGCTGTAGATGAAGAAATTGTAGATCAAGCTGCTCAAACAGCAGGAAATCCATATCCAAATATAACTAATAGAGCCCGAGGATTAATTAATTTTGAATTTCTTCTAAATAGTGTTGCTAACTACGCCTCAGGAGGAGGCAACAACTGGCAGACAGAGGGGCAAAATATTACGCCTCCGACCACTTTAGATGAATTTAATTATACCTTTGAAGATTTTCCTGTAAGAGTAGCTTCTATAGTTAATCCTTCTAATTTTAAAACTATAGACACTCCTCAAATAGTAGATTTAAATGGAGTAACTGCAGGAGATCAACGAGAATTATACATTCTTTTTAAGCATGACACCGCCACTATACACTTAGTAGAGTGGGATAAATTTGCAATGCCTCCAGTAGGCTTTTGGAGATTTATGGGAGATGGTACTCGTGCAATGGGAGACTCTAGTAATTGGACATCTATTGGAAATGTTTCTGTTACTACTGAAGGAGTAATGACAGGAACTGGATTTACTTCAAGCCTAAAAGTGCAAGATGTAGTAACTATTCCTACAGGCACTATTAATGACGAGTCTTTAGGTATAGGTGCAAGAGTAATTGAAATTGTTAGCGATACAGAAGTACGCTTAGATAGATCTTTTGCAGAAGACTTAGGAGGAACTCCTGGAAATCCGCCAGGAACTCCATTGCGTCCTGCATATAGAGGCACTTATCGTCCAGACTATTCTAATGATTGTGTTCTAGCACAAGTTTTTAGACTTGCAGGAACAAATACTAAACCTTTTGTCCATAATTTTATTATTAATAGAGCTTTTGTAGGTGCTGTATCAAATCTACCTCCTCAAGGACAGACACAAGAGGGAACTAACGATGGAATTACTGTTACGGATCCCGGTGGAGGTATCACTTTTGAAAATGCAGGACACTTAGCCGGAGGTAAGTCCTCTTGGGATGTTGGTATTGGATGGTGGTTTGGCTATCAAGATGGTGCATATAGATGTGCTATCGGAGATCCTACAGGAGACTTACTAACATATGATGGACAGGGTCAAGAACTTGTTCAAATCAAAACATCTGATTTAGAAGTTAGAGCAAATCCTGTAAAAGGTCCTGCACAGTTTATCTTAGATCCTGCAGGTCATGGAGATACTACTGGTGAAGTAATTATTCGTGGGGATATGGAGATAGAAGGAACAACTCTTCAAACTCCTGCAGTATTTACTATTGATCCTTTTGGACATGGGAATGAAACTGGTAAAATTGTAATTGACGGTAGTCTAGAGATTACAAACAGTCCGTTACTTGGTCCTGCTGAATTTGTTATCGACCCTGCTACGCACGGAGATAGCACAGGATTAGTAAAAATAAAAGGCTCTGTAAATATAGAGGGCTCACATTTATATGGACCCGCTAATTTTGTAATTGATCCTTCTACGCATGGAGATAATACAGGTACAGTATTTATTCATGGTAACTTACAAGTTGATGGAACTACAACAACTGTTAATAGTACAACAATGACAGTTGATGATATAAATATTACTTTAGCAGATGGAGCCGCAAATGCGGCAGCAGCAAATGGAGGGGGTATAACTCTAGCAGGTGCTGGAGCTACTATTCTTTATAATGCTGGTACAGACTGCTGGGCATTTAATAAGAAAATTTGTGCAGATGGAGGATTAACAATATCCAATACAGATCTGCAAATAACTGGTGGAAGTCTTGGACAACACCTTACTGTTGGAAATAATAATACTATTGCCTTTGCGGACGCCGTAGAGTTTTTAAATGATTTAGCAGATGTAAGTTTAGGAACTCCTGCAAATGAAGAAGTCTTAAAGTATAATGGAACAAATTGGGTAAATGTAAAACTAGACTATAGCGAAGTTCAGAATACTCCTGCAATTCCTCAAACCACAGATGATTTACCAGAAGGTAGTAATAATCTATACTTTACAGAGGCAAGAGCTCGGGGTGCACTTAGTGTAAGTACAGGCACCGCATCTTCAGGAGGAGCACTAAGTTATAACTCTTCTACAGGCGTATTTGATTTTACTCCTGCAGATGTTACTGCGGGTGGATCAAATATTGCTTTAACAGATTTAAGTGTAAATGTTGTAACTACTCCTACTGCGGGTGGAAATCTTGCTTATGACAATACTACTGGAGTCTTTACATTTACTAAAGCAGAAGATACAGGAATAGCTTTATCAGACTTAAGTGTTAATACAAATTCAGCAAGTGGTGGAGGAGCACTAAGTTATAACTCTTCTACTGGTGTTTTTGATTTTACCCCGGCAGATACTTCTGGAAGCGGAGGTAGCTCTGTACAACTTTTAGATGATTTAGGAGATGTAACAGGAACTACTTATAGCGCTACATCTTTTAAAATACTAATACCTCAAGCTGCTAGCGGAGGAAATAATCCAACATATGGCTTTGCAGATATGCGAAGCGTTACAGATACCTATATACGAATAAGGGATCTTTCAGATGTTAGTAACACCAGTGCAACCGATGGTCAAGCTCTTATTTTTGATGCAACCAGCGGTAACTATGTTCCTTCAACTTTATCAACTACCACTCTGTCAGGATTATCAGATACTGCTATTACAAATGCTCAAAATGGAGAGTTTCTTAAGTATAATGGCACGAATTGGATAAATGCAGATATTGAATATACAGATATTGAAAACACCCCAACTCTTGTAGAAAATTTAGATGATCTGGGAGATGTAACAGTATCAAGTCCTAGTACAAATGCATACTTAAAATGGGATGGAAGTAACTGGATTGCTTCTGTTTTTTCAGGTTTAAGTTTATCAGGACTAAGTGTTACTACTGCGGGCAGTGCTACTGCAGGGGGTGGATTAAGTTATAATAATAACACAGGTGTATTTACATATACTCCCGCATTAGATACGGGAATAGCTTTATCAGATTTAAGTGTCACTACAAATTCAGCTAGTGGAAGTGGCGGACTAAGCTATAATAATAGTACTGGTGCGTTTACATTTACTCCCCCAGATCTATCTGGTAGCAGTGGAATTGCATTATCAGATTTAAGTGTAACTCAGAATACTGCATCGGGAACAGGAACTTTATCTTATAATAATAGCAGTGGTGTATTTAGCTACACCCCTCCTGATTTATCAGGGTTTTCTACATTTGATGGTGCATATAGTTCTCTTACAGGAATACCTACTTTCGGAGCTGTTGCTACATCTAATAGCTACAATGACTTGGATAACAAACCAAGTATTCCTTCATCAATAGATGATTTAAGTGATGTAGATACTAGTACTACAGCACCTTCAAATAATCAAGTTTTAATTTGGAATGGTACAAATTGGGTACCTTCTAATGTTCCCAACTTAACTGCAGATCAGCTAAGTGTTACTACAAACACTGCAACAACCACAGGAAATTCTTCTTTAAGTTATAATACTACCACTGGAGTGTTTACATTTACTCCTGCAGATGTAAGCGTTTTTGCAGAGTCTAGTGATTTGGCTACAGTGGCTACTTCAGGTAACTATAGTGATTTGAACGGTATTCCTACTATCCCAGTACTTCTTAGAAATTTAAATGATGTTGCTGAGGTAAATATACAAAACGGTCACATTTTACAGTATGTATCATCAGGAGGTACTGCTCAGTGGCAGAATGTAGCTTTAGACAGCTTAGGGATGGAAATAAGCGACTTAAGTGATGTAGATACTTCCGGTTGTCAGAGTGGAGATATTTTAAAATTTGATGGTACTAACTGGGTTGATGATACTCTACTTCTAGATCAGTTAGGAGATGTTACAGGACATGACTTTACAAATATCCCAGCAAGTAACGGAGAGTTCTATTTAGGAACAAAGAGTAATGGAACTTATGAATTTTACGATGCAGCTACTCTTCTTAGTCATGCAGAGTTAGGCGACTTAAAAGATGTAGTTATAACAAATCCTGGAGGTTTTGAATTTTTACAATGGAGTCCCAGCACTTCAAGATGGATTAACTCTGTTATCAATATAAGTGAGTTAAATGATGTAAACTTTATTAGCTCTCCTGTAACAGGGCAAATTTTACAATATAATGCTGCCGCAGAGTGGAGAAATACAAACTTAGACTCTCTTGGGATGCTTTTAGATGATCTAGCAGATATTACTATTACAAGTGTTGCAGACGATCAATTACTACAATATAATAGTACGACAAGTCAGTGGGAAAATACAACACGAAGCGGCATAGGAATGCTATTAGATGAATTAGCTGACGTAGTTATAAGCGGTTCACAAGGACAAAACTGGGCATTACAATATAATACCACTACTAATCAATGGGAAGATAGTCCACTAAAACTAGACGAACTAACGGATGTAACAGGATTTACTTCAACAGCATCCCCGGGACAGTATTTCTTAGGCACAGCACTGATTCCTTCAGGAGGCAATCCTCAATATGAATTTTATGGAGCAGGAACTCTTTTAGCGCATGGTAATATAGAGCAGCTAGGAAATGTAACTGTATCCGGGATAAACAATAGCGATATTCTTCAGTATAATAGTTCTACTAATCAGTGGCAAAATACTTCAAGAAGTGGCATTGGTATGACGCTAAATGATCTTGATGATGTTACACTATCAGGAACATCTGCATACCAATTGTTACAGTATGATCCTACCACAGCACAGTGGGAAAATATTGATATATCTTCTTTAGGTATACTACTTGATAATATAACTGATGTTACCCTACATCAGGTTGCAGATAATAATTTATTACAATATAATAGCACTACAAGTCGCTGGGAAAATGTGCCTCTTTCAAGTGTAGGTTTAGTGTCAAATGACTTAGCAGATATGGATACTGCTAATGCAGCAAATGAACAGTTGTTACAATATAATGCTACTTCTAATATGTGGCAGACTAAATTTAGAAGCCAAATTGGAATGCTCCATAATGAGTTGGCCGATACTACTATTAGTAATTTAGCTGATAATAATCTTCTTCAGTATAATAGTACTACTACTCAATGGGAGAATGTAGGAGTATCTGATTTAGGAATGACTCAAAATGATTTGGCCGATACTACAATTACTAATTTACAAGATGGTCAAATTTTAAAGTATAATAATAGTACAAGCCAGTGGGAAAATGCAGCAAATGATAGTGCCATAGCAGATGCTTCAGACACTAATTTTACAAATTTACAAGATAAAGATAAAATTATATATGATGCTGCATCAGGTAAATTTATAAATGAGCCAGAATCTACTGTAGTACAATATCAAATAACGAATGCTCCCTGTTCACATTGGTTTTTAGAGGTAACCTCCTCTGGTACTCATGTGGTTGCAGAAGGATATTTCCATGTAAATCAACAAACTGCATCAACTAATCAATGGGTTCATACAATTACTAACTTCCCCAGTAGCCTACAGCCTAAATCTACTCAAAATAGTATGGCAGTGGGTTCCGGGATTGCTTTTAATTCCTCAGGAGTACCAGTCACAGAGTGGACAATAATATTAGATCAAGATGAGATAAAAGCTGCAACCTCTTCAGGCTGGGCAACTGTAAATGATATACGCGCAAGTTCTGCAGAATATTTAAAATTTAATATTACCTACTCAATAACCTAAGTGCACCACCCCTGCTAAAAATATATCTTGACAAGGCAGGTATGCTTTGTTATAATCATACCATAGAATATTTAAAAAAAGCCTTCTTTAGTAAGAAGTTAGCCCCCTTCCAATGAATAGACAAGTAACTGTTGTTAAAAATGATACGGGACCTGATTTAACGGTTGTCATCGTTAAAAACGATGATAATCAAAGATTTGTAACGACTCCCTCTAATGTACATTTAAATATTCGTCGGAAGGACACAACGACGAATATTGTTAGTATTACTGCGGATGCGCTTAAATCCATTGGCACCCAGGCCCAGTATACATTTAATTTAAGAAGCTTTACGACTCATGCAGACGTGACTCCCGACTTTTATGAAGCCGAGGTAGAATTTATAGTGCCTGACGGTACGGATGAACAAGGCAACCCTCAAACTGCTAGTTTTACAACATTTGAGCAGATAACTATACAGGTGCGGGATGACTACACATGAGCAAAAATTTAAAATTCCTATCGTTAACAGATAATTCTTTATTAATAAGAGACTTATCTGAAACTTCGGCTGAACTTTCAGATTTAACAATTACTGGAATTAGTTTTTTTGATGCTAAAATTACGCATAATCAGCTGTATAGGTACTTTTTTCATGAAACTACAAAAGCTGACGAAGTTTTTGACAGAATAGCTACATATCGTAGAAAATTCTTTGAAACTATTAAAGCAGAAGAAGTTTTATTTAAAAATATAACAACTGGCTTAGATACTGAAGAAGTAAAACTAGATGCTAGTAATTTTGCTTATGAATGGTTACGAATTCGTAAGTTTACTGATAATGTAAAAATACGTGATTTAATTGATCCTGTTAAAGTACTGGACTTTAAGGATGCTTTCAAAATTGGAGAAGAGCGAGTTGAGAAAGTTCTTCCTCCAATTAATGCTGTTGATGAAGCAGTATGGTTTGATCGTAGAGTATTTATAGAATTAACAAAAGGATCACTTCCTTTACAGTTAGCTGGAGGTAAAGACGATTTAGTTTTTGTTGGTAATGCAATTCTTTCAAGAGATGTAGCAAAAACTTTTGAAAAAGTCAGACTACAATTAAATAGAGTAGCAAGTCTTGATGAAGCAAAGTTTGATGATACTACAATAAACTTTGAGCAAACTAAATCAATTACTCAAGACGCTGCAAAATTTTTCGATACTCCTTTGGTAGCAGGAAAGAGTTCTTTAATAAGAGATACTGCTAAAGTTTTAGATGATGACCTTTTGCTTGTCGGAAAAAATGTTATTAGATCTGATGCAACAAAGTTTGGTGCAAGTTTTATAGATCCTAGCTCTAATGAGCAACTTCTAAGAAGAAAAGTAGGCAAGACAGTTTCTGCCGAAGTTGCAAAAGCAGCAGAAAATGTAGTAACTTTAGGACAGTTTGAGCTAGCTCGGGATGAATTTAAAGCTTTTAGTGATGAAAACCTTTTAGTAGGTAAAAAAGCTTTCGATGTAACTAAATTACAGATATTTGCAAATAAAAAGATAAGTACAAATAAGCATACTGATGCAACTAAATTTTTAGAAAAGTTAATAGCAAGTGGTTTAGCAGTAGTTTCACATGATAGAGTAAAAATTCTTAATCCAATATCAAAAAGTGCGGCTATAATTGCACATATTGATCCAGTAACTAAAGATATTGACAAAATAAAAATTGCTGCCAATAGAGATACTTCTCCAAATAGTAATAACTTTGTAAATCTAGGACCTGGCATACATAAAGAAGAAGTTGCTGAATTTTTAGATGAGTTTCTAAATAATGGTAAAACGTCAGTTGAAGTAGTTGCTAGAGAAAGAATAGGCACTAGTGAAGATAAAATTCGGCGGGTGTATCATGTAAATAAGAGTATACCTCGAACTTTTTCACAGCAAGAACAAAGAGCTGGTAGTTCACTTGCAGACTTTAATGAGCCTGCTACCAAGAATACCGCAGCTGCAAATGTTAATCCCGCAGTAGTTGACCCTTACTTTACTTATTTGTGGAAGAATTTTTATAAAGATATTGTAAATCCAACAACTGGACAACTAGAATATCCTAGCGCAACTTCTGTCAATTTTAGACAAGTAGATATTGATGATCGTAGACGAGAAGATTTTGCATTTGCTTCAGCAGGAAATGATAGATTAAGAGGGGATACAGATCCTCGGTATGCTTCTGCAAACGGAGTCTCTTATTTTAGATTAATACCTATCTGGGATGGACAACAGTGGAGATTTCCGTCAGGACTTCCAAACTTGTCAAATACATATCCTACACATAATGCTGTAGGAAGAAGAATTAATTTGGGACTGAGAGCATTTACGCAGTCAGATTTTAATAGGTCACGCGAACCTGTTTTTGATTCAGACGGAAATCAAACAGGATTCAGACAGCTACCATTATTTGGGCCTAGTGGAGAAACACTCTGGGATAGTCTTAGAAGAGCGGGAATTACTTTAGGTAGATTTCAACTACATTTAAAACCTGCTACTATTGAAGACACGCCCGAAGGTTTTACTGAAAAGATAGTTGCTAAAGCTGAGTCTTTAGTTCCTCATGATAGGGTTCTTTTTGGATTTTATAATCCCGGGCAGCATCCTATAGGAGAACCTGAAGACGTAAAACTAAGAAAGTCTTTAGGAGCAAGACTTGATATTGCTAAGTTGGTTGGTCGAAGATTCAAACGAGTTGAAATGACATTCAGCGAAGTTAATAGCAGACCGGGCGACATATTTAAAGGAAAAGATTTAATTGCTGCTATAGCAGACAAGGCTCAAATAGAGCATGATAGATTTCATGCATTTTTTAACCCAAGAGGGCATGCAACTCCAGACGTTTCTTTTGGGCAAGGTAAGGGAGTATCGCCAGAAATAGTTAAATTAGAAGGCACTCCTGCAAAAAGATTAGAAACAGAAAAAGGCCCAGAGCTTAATGCACAAACAAAATCTAGCTTAAATGCTATAGCCTACGCACAGGCTCAAGTTTTAAATTCTGAAAAAATAATTGCTTCCTCTTTTTCGAGGAATCTTTTAGCAAGAACTATTGATGAAGGGTCTAGAATTTTAAATCTAATTCCAGACGGTCCTTACAATCCTTTTATTGAGCCGCCTCCAACTAACCAAGGGGTAATTACTAGAGTTGGGGACGATTTATATGCAAGTTATAGCACACTAACAGCTATCAATACTACTTCTGTATATACATATACAAATTTAAATGAATATACGGAAACAGTTACTCCTGATTATGAGTTAGGCGCTTTATTTTGGTTTGGAAGTCCTTCGCCCCCTTCAGAGTACGCAGGCTCATATTCATATCAACAAAGAGCGGGCGGAGGTTACGTTTATAGGTATGGTACTTTAACTTGGGTAAAAGATAGACATTATTTTTCTAATGCAGCTTGGGGAACTAATTCTGCAGGATTTTTTTGGGATGATATAAGAAATCATTGGGTACTACTTAAAAATGTAGATTTAGATAGTGGAAGTTTAGGCCCCTTTAGCGACGTAATCGATCTAACAGGTAGAACTAATCCTTTAGATCCTGGAGCCGGGCCAGTCTCGTTTTCAGATGCAAATGGGTACTCAATAACTGCTACTTTATTTAGGAATACTGTATCTAGACCCAGTACAATAATAGCTAGATTATTTTGGAGAAAATTAGGTAGTATTGAAAGTTTATTTGAAGGAGATGCTCCTGTATATGATAGTAATGGACCTTCAATTCAAAGTATTTTTAAAGAAAGTACTATATACAGACATACTGATGGCCATTTATATCTTTGGCTATATTCCTTGAGATTTAGCTTGGGCGGAGGGTATAGTACTAATCTATTTAATACCATTAATACTGGTACAACTATTGGCGGAGGTGGCTGGAGACAGATAAGTAATCGTACAAGTGCAAGTTTAAGTCCTCCGGGAGAAGTACTATCTATTCTCACCGCTTTAGATACTGAATACAGTCGTAATGTAAAATACGACAGACCATATACGGAAACGATTAAGGTTGCTGACCCTGGATCGGCTTATATACCCGTGTACTGTGCTTCATATTTCTTGGAGCCATATGTCAGCGAAGCAGGCAAAAGTGCCAATTTTTAAGGAGATTAACTATGCAAAAAGACAGTGCTCAAATTAAAGGTATTGTCAATCTCGTGCTTCGAGATAAAGAGGGCCGGGTAAAACAGCATAAGACTATTCGTAATCTAGTAACGGATTATGGTCTTGCACATATTGTAGGCCGAATGATTGATCCGCATCAAGATATTCGTGGAAACCATAAGATTCCTCGTATGATGAGCCATATGGCTCTTGGTATTGGAGCAGGTACTGCAGTTTCAGATACTGCAACAGCTACATCAACTTACCATCGTATGTTGGAATCCGAAGTAGGAACTCGAGTTCAGGTTAAAAGAGATACTACTTTTAATTCTGAGTATGCTACTTTTGATGTAGCCTTTGCTCCTAGCGGAAGTTTTACGTATGGTGCTAATGGTGATACTACGATTCGTGTTGTAAGTACTATTGCAAATGCTGAATTTATTCGTGCTCCTGCTCTTACAACCGAGCCCGCACTAATGACTTGTGCAAGTGTTAACGCAGGTCATGGTATTGCAGCAGGAACCGAAGTTCGTTCAATTACTACAGAGTCCGGAGGTGTTTTAGCTATCACTCTGGGAACAGCAGTTGCAAATGCTACAGGTTTTGATGGTACAAATACTGTAAACATTCGTTTTACTCCTGTTCAAAGCCAGTATGGACGTATTTTTGAAAATACAGGCGCACACCAAACTGATACTGATTTTAGTGGCGGCGGTGCTACAGTAGCAGCTTTGGCTGCTGGTGATATCGGTACTAGTAGAGGTGTTATTGGTGGTTACTACAATAATGTAGACAACTATATTACTGGTACAGATTTGATTCCTCCTTTCTTTGGAGATGAAGATGATGTACCTGTCGATAGTGCAAATAATCCATTTACTCAGTTTGGTACCTCAGTAGATGGTGTTTTCCAAGGCACCATTTCTGGAAGTAGTGTTGTAATTGATGCGGGTACTGAACCTGAAGGATACCCTGTAGGTGAACACGCTTACTCTGGCTCAGGAAGTGACCCGAATGATACAAATGCTAATCCAAGCTTATTGGGTACTGCTGTTCCAGGCACTAAGAAGTCTGGTAAGCGAATTGTGTTTGTTGCTACTTTTAAAGCAAGTAACCCTACTTTTACAGGGCCTCTTGCAGGTCTTACAGAAGCACCTATTAAAGAAGCCGGTATCTTTAATAAGAATGTAAAAGACGCTGGTGTTTGGGAGTATAATACTGATTCTACTAACCCAACTCAACCAGCTACATCACCAAATACGACCGTAGCCACTACTAGTGGCGGAAGTGTTCTTATGAATGCAGACGGTGCTACTGGTGATACTATCACTCAAACTATGTTGTGTCGTACAACATTTAGTGTAGTAAACAAAGCAACAGATGATACTCTACAGATTACTTGGTCTGTTCAGTTGAAAGATACAGCTACTCCGTAATATTTGTAGCCTATCTAATAAGTAAAAGGGGTGATCAATGGCTGCAATTGATATTGCTATTGTAACTAAAGGTACGAATCAAACCTATTCGGCAGGGGGCTCTACTATAGGTGGAGCTGGTTCTGTAAATAGACTTCTTTCCGTATCTGAGGTTGATGCAAACTTTATAAATTTAAAGCAAGGAGTAGTTGATTTAGAATATACTGCATCAACTACTTATGCACCATTGAGCTCCCCCGCACTTACTGGTACCGGTGGGAATCCAGCAACGTATTCACGTACTATTCCCACTGGTACTTCTACTTCTGAAATTGCAACTACTGCTTTTGTACAGCAGGAGTTAGGGCCTACTGCAAGCCTTGTCAGTGATGTTAATCTTGGAAACCAAGCACTAAATACAAAAATATCACTAAAAGCAAACTTAAATGGGCCAACTACATTTACAGGAGCAGTTCGTTTAAGTGGAGCAAATAATGCTACTTTAGCAGGAGATGCACAACGGATTGTAAATACTGGATATGTAGATTATAAACTTCAAAACATTGACGTTAATCTTTTACCTACCACTGGAGGCCAAGTAGATATTGGCACTTCCGCAAATTATATTAATCAAATTTATGTAAAAGAGATAGTTCCTGCAGGAACTAACACAAGTATAGGTAGTGCTTCTAATCCTTTTGATGAAGGTTACTTTGCAAATAACACAATTTTTATTGGTAGCGCAGGCCTTTCCCAAGGTGCTGCTGGAGGTATTGTACTTCCCGAGGGTTCTGCTTTTGGAGATGAAGATAGTACTATTCCTCGAAATCTTATTTCTACCGAATTAGATAAAGCATTCGGCGATTTAACAAGCGGTCCTAAAAAAGCAATCAAATTAACTCTAGTTGCAAGTGGAGGTATTTCTAGTGGTGATGCGATTATTCTTAATTCAAATGGAACCGTATCAGCTATTTCTAGTACAAATACCAGCTTTATTGGCTTTGCAGCCACTTCTGCAACAAATGGAAATAGTGTAGATATTATTGTAGCAGGTCCTGTCACTGGTCTTTCTGGGCTTTTAACAAATAGTGAAGTCTTAGTAAGTAGTACAGGCACTCTTAAATTTAGTAGAACTTTACCTTCTGATATTAAAGTTGGTACTGCTACTTCTACTACAGAATTGTTTTTATACTCTACTTCTACAATGGATATATACGCTTTGGCAAAAGCCAAGGCAGAGCTTGCAGATTTTTCTGTAAATACTGCGAGCGCCGGTAGCAACGCTTTAACATATAATTCTTCTACTGGTGTATTTGACTTTACACCTGTAGACCTATCTACATTTGCTACACAAGCTTATGTAAATACTGAAATTGCAAATTTAGTAAATTCTGCTCCTACATCTCTAGATACGTTGGATGAGCTTGCAGCAGCATTGAATGATGATGCAAATTTTGCATCAACTGTAACAAATAGTATTGGAACAAAAGCACCTTTAGCAAGTCCAGCTCTTACTGGTACTCCAACAGCGCCTACAGCTTCTAGTAATACTAATACAACACAAATTGCTACTACTGCATTTGTACAAACTGAAATCGCAGATAAGATAGAATTCACAAATCTTAGTGTAACTACGGCGGCAGCTTCATCTGGAGGGGCTCTTTCATATAATAATTCAACAGGAGCATTTACATTTACTCCTGCAGATACTTCAAGTTTTGGAAATGCTAGTTTAAATAGTTTCAGTGTAACAACAAATACAGCCTCATCAGGAGGCGCCCTTTCATATAATAATTCAACAGGAGTATTTAGCTTTACTCCGGCAGTAACTTTTGATGGAGCTTACAGCTCTTTGTCCGGTGTACCCAGCACAATTGCACATACAAATGCAGATATTGATATTGGTAGCAATGATTTTATTACAACAGGCAAAGTTCTTTTTTCAAATCTATACTCAGCATTAAGTGATTTACCAAGTGCTAGTACTTATCATGGTATGTTTGCCCATGTACATGGCACAGGAAAAGCATATTATGCACACGCAGGAAACTGGATAGCACTTGCAAATGATTCAACTACTCTTGCAGGGTATGGAATTACAGATGCTGTTTCTAGTAGCACACATACAACGGATTTAGCCTTAAAAGCACCTCTTGCAAGCCCTGTTTTTACAGGAGTTCCAACAGCTCCTACAGCTTCATCAAATACAAATAATACTCAAATTGCAACAACTGCATATGTAGACTCGGCAGTTGGAGGAGCTTCAGGTACTTATACAAATGCATCAGTAGATAGTCATTTAAATACTAGCACTGCTAATAGTGGAGAGGTATTGTCTTGGAATGGTAGCGACTACGACTGGGTAGCACAGTCTGGTGGAGGCGGAGGTGGTGCTTCTGTAACTACATCTGATGCTGCACCAAGCAGTCCAAGTGCAGGAGATTTGTGGTATAATACAAATGCTGGTGGTTTGTTTGTATACTATACTGATGCAAATTCTTCTCAATGGGTAGAAGTAACTACTCCAGGACCGGCAGGTCCCGCAGGTGGAGTAACAGTAAATGTTTCAGATGCTGCTCCCACTAGCCCCGTTGCAGGGCAGCTTTGGTGGAATTCATCTGTAAATAAGTTATATATTTACTATACTGATGCAAACTCCAGCCAATGGGTACAAGCAACTACTCCTGGAGCAGCAGGAGCTGATGGTGCTGATGGAGGAAGTATTACTCGATATGCAAATGTAGCAGCATTCCCAGGAAGTCCAACTGCTGCTGATTTAGCTTATGCAAATGATACAAATACATTATATTTATACAATGGCACAGCATGGGAGGTAGTAGCTTCTGGAAATAATGAGACTCCTGTAATTACTACTGAACCTCCTACAACAACTCAAAGTCTAAATTCTGATGGCACAACAAGCACAGTTACAATGGTAGCACAAGACCCCGAAGGGTTTGATATTACTTATGGAATTGCTTATAAAACAGCAAATAATGCAAGACCTGCACAACTCTCTGCAGATACAACTATAAATCAAAGTACAGGAGTATTTACATTTACTCCTAGTACAACTGCAAGTGACGCAGGAAGTTTTCGTGCACGTTTAAGTGCTTCTGATGGAGCAAGAATTACAACTCGTTTTGTAGACTTTGATTTAGGCTTTTATCCTGCACAATCTGGATTGCTTGCCCGATATGAGTTTTATGACACAAATTGCTATAATCCTTCTACAAGTACGACTGCTTTGAACGATAATTCAGGAAACGGAAATAACCAAACAATTGTTAATCCTGGTACTCATACTGGAAGTGGCAATATGACTTTTAATAGTAACACTAATATTACCTTCACTGGTCTAAATGCAACAAAAGCTTGGTGTGTAATATACTATGCTCCTTCTGGCTGGAATCAAGCTATTCTTTTTGGTAGCGGTGGAAGTACTTACTATTCTACTTTCAATAGTGGTCAAACTACTGCTTATTATGGCACCAGTGCTTATTCAGCACACGCCGGAGCAACAATTGTAGATAGAGTTAACGGTACAAATCCAACTAATAGACAAGTAGCTTACAATGCTATGGATATAAGTAATATGAATAGTATTATAAACTCGGGAACAGATATGGGGATTAGCGGAGGATTAGCATATAACCAGTACAGCGGTTGGGCTCAACAACACTATGTAAGAGCAATGGTATTTTTTGATAGAGAAATTACTTTGACAGAAATGGAGGCTTTACACGATCACTATAGAGCAAATTGGATTGCAGCAGGCGGCACAATGCCAACGTGGGGTAACTAAAAATGGCAACAGATTTTCCAGCAAATCCTTCGAATGGTGATACTCACGCAGGATTTACTTTTAACTCAACTACAGGTGCTTGGGAATCAGGCGCTGCAGCAGGCGGTGGCAGTGGTGTTACAAGCCATGCAAATGTTGCAGCATTTCCTGCAAGTCCGGATGAAGGGGACTTAGCCTATGCAGAAGATACTGATGCTTTGTATCTTCGAAGAGGTTCTGGATGGGAAAGAATTGATAATGGGGGAGAGTCTCCTGTAATTCTTACAGATCCTCCGACAACTCATAACCTAGATGCTAGTGGGTCTACAACTTCAATATCTATGTCTGCTCAAGACCCAGAAGGGTTTGATATTACTTACGGAATTGCCTATAAAACTGCAGGAAATGCAAGACCTACTCAGCTAGGTGCAGATACAACTATAAATCAAAGTACTGGTGCTTATACTTTTACTCCCAGTACAAATACAGCACACTCAGGCACATTTAAAGCACGGTTAAGTGCCTCTGATGGAGCAAATACTACAACTCGATTTGTCGATGTTACGCTTGATTTTAGCATGGATCTTCAATATCTTGTTGTCGCTGGTGGTGGTGGTGGAGGTGGTAACCGTGGAGGTGGAGGTGGTGCTGGTGGACTACTTGCATCAACTATTGCTTCTACAGATAGAGGAAGAACATACACAATTACCGTGGGCTCTGGAGGAAATAAAGGAGACGGATGGTTTACTGGAGGAAGCGCAGGAGGAAATAGTTCTATTTCAGCAACAGGCACTGCCGGGTGGACAACTGTAACAGCTATTGGAGGAGGTGTAGGGGCTCAAGGTAGTGGAAACGGTGGTGCTGGAGGTTCTGGAGGTGGAGCCGGTAAGGTTACTACAAGTGGAAGTTACACAGGGGGCGCAGGCACCTCTGGACAGGGAAATAATGGAGGAAATTCTAGTGGAGTTGGAGGCTCTGGCGGTGGAGGAGCAGGCGCTGCGGGTAGTGTAGGTGGCGGAGGTGCCGGAGGTATTGGAGTTCAAAATTCAATTACAGGTACTGCAGTTTATTACGCCGGTGGTGGTGGAGGTGGAGAAAACACTCCAAACTCCTCTGGCGGAGCTGGAGGAAACGGCGGCGGCGGTGCTGGTGGCGATGGTAATGGAGTAAATGGAACAGACGGTCTCGGAGGCGGTGGAGGCGGTGGAGGCGATGGTAATGGAAATACCGGAGGAGATGGAGGAGATGGGGTAGTTATTCTTCGTACAACTGCAACTGCTCTCTCTACTACAGGGTCACCAACAGTAACGCAAGACGGTAACTATAATATTTATAAATTTACATCCAACGGTACTATAGCATTTTAAGGAGTAAAGAATGGCAACAGATTTTCCAAATAGCCCCGCAAACGGAGCAACTCATACTTTCGGAGGCACTACATA
>MDTE01151302.1_pt1 | contig 28235 bp, 23 predicted proteins | sample 811231 | NCBI WGS metagenome assembly MDTE01 (sample SAMN05326651, study PRJNA326480) | marine metagenome | isolation source: seawater | place: Indian Ocean: Red Sea | collected 2010 | reverse complement strand
TCAGGCGGGATGACCTCGCAGAGACAGAGATAGACCAACAAACACCGAAGTTGTCCGGAAATTGACCGGGCACGAGACAACCGGGAGTGAAGTAGAGATGAAGCTGAATCCGTTGGACGATCGAGTTGTTGTCGAACCTCTCGGCGCCGAGGAAACCACCGCCGGTGGGATTGTTCTGCCCGATGCAGCCCAGGAGAAGCCCCAGCGGGGCACCGTGGTCGCCGTTGGACCCGGCCGTCTTCTGGAAAGCGGCGAGCGGGCCGCCGTGGGCGTGGTCGTCGGTGACGAAGTGCTCTTCGGAAAGTTCGGGGGCGCCGACATCGAAGTCGATGGTCGTGAAGTGAAAATTCTCCGTGAGAGCGACATCCTGGCCAAGGTCGTCTGACGACCCGAGCCGCACACCCAAGATCCTTCTTCTGTGGACCTAGCGGAACACCCCCCCGGGCCGGCGTGCCCGGGCCATACCAGGAGCCAGTACCCGTGGCCAAGCAACTGCTGTTCGAACACTCCGCCCGAATCAAGCTCCAGAAGGGCGTTGATCAACTTGCCAGCGCCGTCGCTGTGACGATGGGGCCGACCGGTCGCAACGTGATCATCGACAAGAACTTCGGCAACCCCGTCGTGACCAAGGATGGGGTGACGGTCAGTAAGGAAATCGAGCTCGACGACCCGTACGAGAACATGGGGGCGAAGCTGGTCAACGAGGTTGCGACCAAGACCAGCGATGTCGCCGGTGACGGCACGACCACCGCCACGGTGCTCGCCCGGGCCATTTTCGAAGAGGGACTCCGCAGCCTTTCGCTGGGAGCCAATCCGATGACCGTCCGTCGCGGAATCGACAAGGCCGTCGAAGCCTCGCTGGGCAAGCTCCGTGAACTGGCCAAGCCGGTCACCTCCAAGACCGAGATTGAACAGGTCGGGGCCATCTCGGCCAACAACGATTCCAGTGTCGGCGAGTTGATCGCCGATGCCATGGAGAACGTCGGACGCGACGGGGGGATCACCGTCGAGGAAGGCAAGGGCAGCGAGACGACGCTCGAACTGACCGAGGGAATGCAGTTTGACAAGGGCTTCAACTCGCCCTACTTCGTCACTCATCCCGAGGAAATGAAGTGCATCCTCGAGGACTGCTACATCCTGATCCACGAGAAGAAGATCTCGGGACTCCGCGAACTGATCCCGGTTCTGGAAATGGTCGCCCAGGCAGGCAAGCCCCTGCTGATCATCGCCGAGGACGTTGACGGCGAGGCGTTGACGGCACTGGTCGTCAACAAGCTTCGGGGTGTCCTGCCGGTCTGTGCCGTCAAGGCGCCCGGTTTCGGAGACCGTCGCAAGAATATGCTCGGCGACATCGCCGTGTTGACCGGCGGTACCCTGCTCTCCGAAGACCTCGGCGTGAAACTCGAAAACACCGAGATCGGATCCCTGGGGCACTGCAAGAAGGTCGAGGTCACCAAGGACTCGTGCACCCTGATCGAGGGAGCCGGCGACTCCGACGAGATCGTTTCGCGGGTCGGCCAGATCAAGACCCAGATCGAGAACACCGAGAGCGAATACGATCGCGAGAAGTTCCAGGAGCGGTTGGCCAAGATGACCGGTGGAGTCGCCATCATCTCGGTCGGAGCCGCCACCGAAGCCGAGATGAAGCAGACCAAGGCCCGGATGGAGGATGCCCTGCACGCCACCCGTGCCAGTGTCGAAGAAGGCATCCTGCCCGGAGGTGGCGTCGCCCTGTTGCGGACTATTGATGCCGTCGAGGAGGTCAAGGCCAGGGGCGATGAGAAGATCGGTGTCGAGATCGTTGCCCGGGCCCTGGAAGCTCCGATTCGTCAGATCGCAGAGAACTGCGGCGAGGATGGCTCGGTGGTGGCTGACGAGGTTCGGGGACAGAAGGCCAACATCGGCTACGACGTCGAGACCGGCGGGTTCGTCGACATGTACGAACGCGGCGTGATTGATCCGGCCAAGGTGGTCACCAGTGCCCTGTCCAATGCCGCCTCGATCGCCGCGTTGATGCTGACCACCGAGGTCCTGGTCACCCGGACCGATGATCTCGAGGGTGGCGAGAAACCGAAGGTGGAAGGAGCGATTCGCTGAGCGAACCGTTTTTCCCGACGTGATCACCCCGCGGGCCACCTCCTTGAAACCAGGGGGTGGCTCGTTTCTTTGCCCCGGCACCGACACGTTCCCCCCGTTCCCTTTCCGTACGACTTCTCATGCCTGAGAAACGCGACTATTACGAGGTCCTCGGCGTGGCGCGGGATGCCGACGCGGTGGATATCAAGAAGTCGTACAAGAAGATCGCGCTGAAGAACCATCCCGATCGCAACCCCGATGACGAGTCGGCGGTCGAGAGGTTCAAGGAAGCGGCTGAGGCGTTCGACGTGCTCAGCAATCCGGACAAGCGGGCCCGTTACGACCGTTTCGGTCACGCCGGTTTGCAGGGCGGCGGCGGCCAGCAGCCGGGGTTCACCGATGTCGGCGACATCTTCAGCATGTTCGGCGACATCTTCGACGGATTTGGACTGGGTGGAGGATTTGGAGGCCGCCAGGCCGGCCGGCAGAGGCCTCGACGCGGCAGCCATCTGCAGACCGGGTTGGCGATCGATCTGCCCGACGCGGCCTCCGGGTGCTCGAGAACCATCGAGATCTCCCGCCACGAATCGTGTGCCACCTGCAGCGGCAGCGGTGCCCGTCCGGGCAGTGAAGCCGAATCGTGTGACTACTGTGGCGGACATGGACGCGTTGTGCAGTCACAGGGCATCTTCAGCGTTCAGACCACCTGCCCGGCTTGCCGTGGAGAAGGGCAGATTATCCGCGACAAGTGCGACGAGTGCCGTGGCGAGGGGCAGGTGCCGCGGTCGGTCACGCTCGATGTCAAGATTCCCGCCGGGATCGATTCGGGAATGAGACTTTGTCTGCGGGGCGAGGGCGAGCCGGGAGGACTGGGCGGACCGCGTGGAGACCTTTACGTGGAAATCGAGGTCCGAGAACACCCGCTGTTCCGCCGAGAAGGACCTCACCTGGTCTGCCAGGTCCCGATCACATTCACCCAGGCCGCGCTGGGAGCCGAGATCGACATCCCGGTACTCGAGGGACGCCATTCTCTTGAGGTCCCTGCCGGAACACAGCCGGGACATGTCTTCCAGATCCGTGGCGGGGGAATGCCCGACCCACGAGGTGGACGGGCGGGGAACCTGATGGTCGAGGTGCAGGTCGAAGTGCCGCGCAAGCTCGGTGACGAACAGGAGGAACTGCTTCGGCAACTGGCCGAAATCGAACAGGCCAACGTCTCGCCGCATCGTAAGTCTTTTCTCGACACACTGATGGACTGGTTCTCCTCCGAAGACGACAATTGAACCGGTCGAGAATCGCCGGCAGATCTCTGATCCGCTGACAACCTCACAGACTCCAGCAGACCAAGACATGACAGATCAGACACAAGACGATTTCGAAGCTGATCAGCCGACCGAGGAGTCGACCGAGGAGTCGACCGAGGAGTCGACCGAGGAGTCGACCGAGGTCGATTCTCAGGCCGAAGCGATCGGCGAGGCGTTGGCAGAGCTGTCCCTTGACGAGCAGTTGGAGGCGACACGTGCTGAGCGAGACGAAAACTTCCAGAAGTGGCAGCGGGCGTTGGCCGACCTGGACAACTTCCGTCGCCGGTCTCAGCGGGAGATGGGCGAAGCTCGGACCTATCAGGCCCTGCCCCTGGCCCGAGACCTGCTGCCCGGGCTCGACAACCTGCAGCGTGCCATCCAGGCGGCCGAAGCGAATGAGGCCGCGGCCGATCTGGTTGCTGGCGTTCGCATGGTCGTCGAACAGGTCGTGGGGGTCTTGGCCCAGCATGGCGTGGAGCCGATTCCGGTCGTCGGAGAGGTGTTTGATCCGGCCGTTCACGAGGCGATCCAGCAGGTGGCCAGCGACGAACATGAACCGATGACGGTGATCGAGGAGGTCGAGGCGGGTTTCCGGCTCGGGGAGCGGCTGGTGCGACCGGCCAAGGTGATCGTGGCGATGGCGTCCGCGGAAACCACCGAAGATACCGGAAGGGGCGACGATTCCGACAAGTCCGAAGACGAGGCTGGACAGAACAGCGAGGAGAACTGATGCCGACCTACGATTACGAGTGCGGCGAGTGCGGTCACCGCTGGGAACTGTTCCAGCAGATGAGCGAGAATCGGAAACGGAAGTGCCCCGAGTGCGGGCGATTGAAGGCTCGTCGGCTGATCGGACCCGGCGCCGGCATCATCTTCAAGGGTTCGGGCTTCTACCAGACCGACTACCGCAGCCAGTCCTACAAGGATGCCGCCAAGGCCGAAAAGCAGGCCCGGACGTCCTCCACCGAAAAGTCTTCCGAGAGCAGCAGTTCGAAGTCCGAGACCAAGTCCGAATCGAAATCCGATTCGAAGCCTTCGTCCGGATCGTCGGACTCCAAGTAGTCAAACACCGGCCCAAGGGGATCGTCGCCGGATCGCAGACGGTGGCTAATGACCCCGTCCGGATGGTGGGATCGTACAAGTCGACGTGGGCTATGGGTAGAATCTCAGGCATGGTCATCCGCCCGATTCTTGCCGTGTTGCTGTTCGCCGGAGTGGTCGTTTCGGCCGAACCCGGCGGTGAGAAGGCCCCGCACTGGTCCTACCGGCCGGTCCAGGTCGTGCCACCGCCGGAGGTGCCGCATCCCCTGCGGGTGACCAACCCGATAGACCGCTTCGTGCAGCATCGGCTGGCGTCATTGCAGATTGACCCGGCCCCGCTGGCTGATCGCTCGACGTTGATCCGTCGAGTGACGCTCGATTTGACCGGTCTGTTGCCCGAGCCATCGGAGGTGTCGCGCTTCCTGGCTGATCACCGGCCGGGGGCCTGGGCACGCGTGTTGGATCGGCTACTGGCGAGTCCGCATTACGGCGAGCACTTCGCTCGCGAGTGGATGGATCTTACGCACTACGCTGACAGCGACGGCTACCTGACCGATCAGTTGCGACCGGTGGCCTGGCGTTACCGCCAGTGGCTGGTCGAACAACTCAACGCCGACACGCCTTTTGATGTGTTGACCCTGAGGCAGTTGGCCGGCGACCTGCTGCCCGCCGCGACGCTCGAAGATCGGCTCGGGACCGGGTTTCTCCGCCAGACCCTCAGCAATCGCGAGGGAGGGGCCGACCCCGAGGAGTTTCGGGTCAAGCAGATTGTCGACCGGACCGAGATGGTTGCAGCAACCTGGCTGGGATTGACGGTCGGATGTGCCCGGTGCCATGACCACAAGTACGACCGGGTGTCGCAGCGGGAGTTCTACGGGCTGTACGCGTTCCTGAATACCGCCGACGAGATCAACATCTATGCCCCCCTGCCCGGGCAGGCCGTTCCGTTTGAGAAGGCCCTGGCCGAGTACAACCTCAAGCGGGACGAGTTGCTGAAGCCGATCGCCGACGAATTGGTCCGGCTGCAGGCCCGCTGGGAGGCTCGGTTGCTCGAGGCCGCGGCACGACCCGGCCGCGACTTCCGCTGGGACCGGCGATGGGAAGTGCTGGGGCTGGTCTGGGGCGGACAACTTGGTGAAGGGCAACTGGAGGGCTGGGAGATCGTCAAGCGGGACCGCCACCTGCGGACGCGTGACGAATCCGACCGGCTGTTGTTGTACTTCCTCTCGCACGGTGACCTGGTCGACCCGGCGAAATTCAAGTCCCTGAAGCTGGGAGAGATTCACGGCAAGCTTGTGGCCCTGAGGTCGAAAGTGCCGTGGCCCACTCGAGCACCGGTGATGCGGGAAGCGACCGTCCCCCGCCAGGCATTCGTCCACCAGCGAGGAGACTTCCGGGCACGTGGCGAGCCGGTCGATGCGATTCCTCCGGCCGTTTTGCCAAAGCTGGCCGACGGCAACCTCCGCAATCGGCTTGGCCTGGCCAACTGGCTGGTCTCTGCACGGCACCCTCTGACCTCACGGGTTGTCGTCAATCGCATGTGGCAGCATTTCTTCGGCACCGGCCTGGTTCGCTCTTCAGACGACTTTGGTGTCCGTGGCGAGCGGCCGTCTCATCCTCGACTACTCGACTGGCTGTCAGCGGACTTTCGTGACCGCGACTGGTCGATCAAGCGAATGCATCGCCTGATCGTCACCAGCACCACCTACCGTCAGTCGTCTCGTCACCGTCCCGAGATCGAGACGATGGATCCGGCCAATCGGCTCCTGGCGCGGCAGCGTCCACTGAGAGTTTCGGCCGAGGTGATTCGCGACACGGCCCTGCAGGGTGCGGGTCTGCTGAGTCGACGTGTCGGCGGCGCCAGTGTCAGGCCTCCCCAACCCGACAGTGTGACCAGCGAGGCGTACGGGAACAGCTGGAAGACCGGCACCGGGGCCGATCGTTACCGGCGCGCGGTTTACACGTTCATCCAGCGGACGACGCCTTTCGCCCAGGGCAAGACCTTTGACGCTCCCAGTCCGGGCAAGACCTGCACTCACCGAGAACGCTCCAACACGCCGTTGCAGGCCCTGACGCTGCTCAACGACCCGGTGTTCTTTGAGTGCGCCCAGGCGCTGGCCGCCCGAACACTCGGGCCGAAATGGATCGACGACACCGGCCGTTTGCGGTTGCTGGTCTGGCGGTGCCTGGGCCGCGAAGCCGATCCGGCCGAGCTGGAACGACTGAAGGCCTTCCTGGCTGATCAGAGAAAAGTCTTCTCGACGGGCGAGGCCGCCGAATCGGCCGGCCGTGTGGCCGGAGTCGCTGCACGGCATACGGCACCCGACGAGGCGGCGGCATGGGTCGTCACCTCCAGTGTTGTCATGAATCTCCACGAGTTCATCACCCGTGACTGAAATCGTCTCTCGCGAAACCGTCTCCCGATCGCTGGACCGCCGTCTGTTTCTGCAGCAGACCGCCTGCGGGCTGGGCACCGTTGCACTCGGACACCTGCTGTCACGCGATGGCCAGGGGGCCGGAACGTCTCTTGCCGCCGGAGATCGCTCTCACCCGCTGGCACCCCGGCAGCCGCATTTCCCTCCCCGGGCTCGCAACGTCATTTTCATCTTCATGGCGGGGGCTCCCAGCCAGCTGGACCTCTTTGATCCCAAGCCCGAGATGCGTCGCCTGCACGGCCAGCCGGTACCCGGTTCGTTTCTGGACGGGCTCGAGGATCCCCTGATCAAAGGCAGTGCCGTCGTCTTCGCCTCGCCCCGGACGTTCCGCCGTTACGGGGAATCGGGGACCGAGTACTCCGACTATGTCACTCATCTCGGCGGTGTGGCCGATCACGCCTGCATGGTCCGCAGTGTCTACACCGACGTGGCCAACCATCACCCGGCGCAGTTGATCATGAACTGCGGCACGAACCTGTGGGGACATCCGTCATTCGGGTCGTGGGTCAACTGGGGACTGGGCAATGCTGCCGACAACATGCCCGGCTTCGTCGTGTTGCTGTCCAACTCCGGGCACGGTGTCGACGGAGGGGCCTCGTTGTGGTCCAACGGTTTCCTGCCGTCGATCTATCGTGGAACAACCTTCCGCAGCAGTGGCGATCCGATCCTGCACCTGACCAGCCCCGAGGGCGTGACCCGCAAAGCGCAGTCCGGCCGGTTGCGGGCCGTTGCCGACCTGAACCGGTTGAGACAGGTGCGAACCGGGGACGCCGAGATCGCCGCGCGGATGGCCAATTACCAGTTGGCCTACCGCATGCAGTCGGCCGGTCCCGAACTGCTGGACTTCTCGGGAGAATCCCAGGCCACCCACAGGCTCTACGGGCTCGATGCCGAGAAGACTCGCTGGTTCGGCACCAATTGCCTGCTGGCCAGGAGAATGGTCGAGCGGGGTGTCCGCTTTGTGCAGTTGTATCACTCGACCTGGGACGACCACTCCAACCTCAACGCCAATCTCAAGACCAATTGCGACATGACCGACCTGCCCGCGGCGGGATTGATCACCGACCTGGCCCAGCGTGGGCTGCTCGAAGACACGCTGGTTGTCTGGGGGGGGGAATTCGGCCGCACACCGATGCACGAGATCCGACGGACATCGGGGCCGGGCAGTGATGGCCGCGACCACCATCGCTTCGCATTCTCGATGCTGTTCTACGGTGGCGGCGTTCGTGGCGGAACGGTGATCGGTCAGACCGACGAACTGGGATATCACCCGACCGAAGACGCGATCCACGCTCACGACCTGCAGGCGACCATGCTGCACTGCCTGGGATTCGACCACGAGCTGCTGACCTACCGGCACCAGGGTCGTGACTTCCGGTTGACCGACGTCGGTGGCAACGTGATCGAGAAGATGCTGGCCTAGCCGGTCACATTCCCTTGCCCGTCCAGCCTCCATCGACGATCAGGTCGATGCCGGTGACGTAACTCGACGCGTCGCTGGCCAGGAACAGGCATGGCCCGAGCAGTTCCTCGGGTCGGCCCCAGCGGCCCATCATCGTGTGCGAGGATCTCTCGGCCTGCCGCTGGGGATCGTCGTAGCTGGCCCGGGTCATGTCGGTGAGAAAGTAGCCCGGGCAGATCGTGTTGATGCGGATGTTTCGCTCGGCGTAGTCGTTGGCCATGGCCTTGGACAGGTGCCTGAGTCCCGCCTTGGCGGCCGAGTAAGAGGGGTTGCCCGGCATGGCCACGATGCCGGCGATGCTGGCGACGTGGACGATCGATCCACCTCCGGTCTCGACCATCGCATCGGCGGCGGCCCGCGCCATGCGGAACGCACCGCTGAGATTTACGTCGAGCGTGGTTTGCCAGGTGGCGTCGTCGTAGGGCGGGGCGCCCGGCAGTGTGATCGCCGCATTTTTGATCAACACGTCGATGCGGCCGAAGGTCTCGAGCGTGGCACGGGTGATCTGCTGTCCCGAATCGGCGTCGGACATGTCGGCTCGCACCGCGATGGCCCGATCGGCGTCGTAACCGCCGACCTGTTCGAGGAGGCTCTCGGAGCGAGCCGAGAGCACGACCCGGGCGCCGTGGGCGAGGAACCCTTCGGCAACGGCCCGGCCGATTCCACGGCTGGCTCCAGTGACGATCACGACCTTCTCGGACACATCGAACAGGTTGTCGGGCATGTGGGATTCGCAGGTGGAGACGGGATTCGAAGACGCCATCATACGCCGAGGCTCCTTGACAGTCGAAGCGGACGGTCCGGATGATGAAGGGATCCCGCTCATGAAGTCGCGAATCATCCCCGCTGTTGTCGTCGTGTTGGTGGCCGCCGTCGGCCTGGCCGGGTGGCGGGTGCGCGATGTGCTGAAATCGACCGAGATCCCAACGACGATTTTGTTCAACCAGGGGCTGAACCCGGTCGTCACCGGCGCACCAGTCGGCTGGACCAATGCCTGGTGCGGCTCGTGCCACAAACAGGAATACGAGCAGTGGCAGGGGAGCCGTCACAACGTGGCCGCATCGACGCACAATTTCGAGGTCGAATGTCTGGAACCCGGCAGCGGGCGACAGCAGTACTGCCTGAATTGTCACGCGCCACGAATTCCCGCCAACGGGCTGCCCACATCCGAACCTCCAGGGCTCGACCAGGCGTATCAGCACCAGCCCGAGTGGCTGGCCGGTGGAGTCGATTGCCTGACCTGCCATGTTCGTGACGGGGTCGTTGTTGCCACGCGGGTCACCGACAAGGGACTCGAAAAGCATGCCATGCGGGAGGAGCCGGCACTCGGACGAGCCGAGTTCTGTGCCGGGTGCCACCAGTTCGCCTTCAAGGATCTCGACCTGCCCGACCACTTCCACGGGGCGCTGCAGCAGGCGAGCCTCGAAGAGTTCCTCGAGTATCGCGCCGAGGGAGGGGTCGAGACACGGTGCCACGACTGTCACATGCCCCGAGGCGGGCACAGCATGCCGGGGGGGTATGACGACAAGATGGTCAAGCAGGCCGTCGGAATGGACCTGGTTGCCGAGTGGATCGAGCCGGGTCGCGAGGCCGAGGTCACGGTGACGCTGCGGGCCGGGCGTGTAGGACACCGGGTGCCCGGGGGTGAGGAACTGAGGTTCCTGACGGTCCGGACCGAGGTTCTGACCGCCGATGGACAGGAGGTCGGGACCCCCGAACCGGTCCCCGGAGGCGGCGAGACCGATGAGAGGGAACGGGACGAGCTATCCGGCTGGCCGGTCATCGAGACGTTGAGGCGATACATGGGTGATCGCGAGCACGGCCGCGATCACCAGGCTCCGCCCGCACCCGACACCCGACTTCGTCCAGGGGAAACCCGTCGGTACTCGTATCGGGTCCATTTCGAATCCGGTTCCGCGTCCAAACCACTGACGGTTCGTGCCCGGCTCTGGTACCACCTGATGCACGACGGAAAGGCCAAATTGTTCGGCCATCCATTCGATGACGTGCAACGCGTGGTCAGAGAGCAGGAGGTCCCCTTGGATCCTCCTGGTGATTCGGCTACGGATCGGTGATCGTTTCGATCAGTTCGTGGGTTCGCGGCATGTGGACCGTCGGTGGCATCCAGTGCCGACAGTGCTCCAGTCCCGACCGTTTCCACAGCGTGTCTTCGGACCACTCCGAACGAATCCTCTCGCACTCGCGTCGAATCTCTGTTGGCGTCGGCGTGTATTCTTGGCGGGCCATGGTGTGTTCCTCCGGCAGGTGATGAAGGGAGAGTTGATGGGAGATGAGGCCCGGTGAATTCGGGCCGTTGCCAGAGAACATGCAAGCAGCATGCCGAAACGATCAAATGACATAACCTGCTGCCAGACAGTGATTTGCACAATGACCAATTGCGCCTGTCGGTGGCGCATTCCGCGACAGATGTATCACTTTGATACGCGCACAGTTTCCCGTGGTCTATCGCTCGTAGCGGAGCGTTCGGCCGGGCAGCGGTCCGTCGAATTCGACCGGCTGGCCGGTTTCGAGGATCACCTCGCCATTGACGACAACCAGGTCGATGCCATCGGCTGTCTGGTGAGGGTTCTCGTAGGTGGCCCGATCCGCCACGTTGTCGGCGTCGAAGACGACCAGGTCGGCGAGTCCACCTTCGACGACCCGTCCACGGTCCTTCAGACCGTAGACGTCGGCGGATTTGGACGTGAGCTTGGCGACGGCCTCTTCGAGCGAGAACAGCTTCCGGTCACGGACGCACGAACCGATGATTCGTGGTGCTGTGCCGTACACTCGCGGATGGACGGTACCTCCGTCGTGGTAGATTCCATCCGAGCCGATCACGCACCGTTCGTGTTGAAGCAGCGGTTCGATCTTACTGTCCTCGCCCTCGTTGAAGACGATCAGGGGCGCCAGCCGCTCTTCGATCAGCAGGCTGTAGAGAGCCTCTTCGACCGGCAGTCCCACCTGTTCGACGTACTTGTCGAGAGTCTGGCCCTGGAAGGCGGTGTTCTCCTTGCCGGGCACCCAGGCCAGGGTCATCCGATCGAGGTTCAGCGGGTAGCTCTCCAGTGCCTGCCGGAAGTGAGCCCGGACGGCCGGGTCGTGCAAGCGGGACATGGCTCCCAGCGGTCCATCGTCCCACGCCTCGTAGGGCAGCAGGTAGTTGAGCATCGTCGAGCCGGGCTGGTAGGGGTAGCACTCGTAGGAGAACTCGACCTCCTTGCTGACCTCGTCAAAGAGCGACAGCAGCGCCTCGACGGTCTGTTCGTCACGGCCTTTGACGTGAGAGATGTGGACGCGGCAGCCGGAGCGTTTTCCGATCTCCACCGCCTCGCGGATCCCGTCAAGGATCCCTTTCTTGTACCGGACGTGGGTGGTGTAGACGCCGTCGTATTCGGCGATCACCTTGCAGGCTTCGACCAGTTCGTCGGTGGTCGTGTAGCACTGCACGATGTAGTCCAGGCCGGTCGAGATGCCGACAGCACCCTCCTGCATCCCGCGGTGAACTTCGGTCTGGATCATCTTCATCTGCAGGTCATCGACCCAGTGCTTGCCGAAACCGCAGACCAGTGATCGGACGTTGGCGTAGGGAACCTGGCCGACGACATTCTGCGCTGCCGCTCGATCGAATTCGGCCAGGAACTCGCCGATCGATTCCCATCCGCGGTATTCCTCGAGCCGCAACGCGTTGAGGCCGCGGAGATAAAACAACCACTGCCGGGCTGTGTCGGGCCTCACGGGCGCGTAGGAGATCCCGTCGAGCATCAGGACCTCGGTGGTGAATCCCTGAGAGGTCTTGGGAAGAAAGTGCGGCCGCTTCAGCAGCCAGCCGTCGGAGTGGTTGTGGACATCGATGAAGCCGGGGGCGACGATCCGTCCGCTGACATCGATTCGTCGAACGGCGTCGGCTTCGGACAGATCGCCGATCGCAGTGATGCGGTCTCCGGAGAGTCCCACGTCGGCGGGATAGCGGTCTCCACCGGTGCCGTCGATGACCGTGCCGCCGTGGAGGATGAGATCGTGCATGAATTGATGGGGATCAGAGGAATGTGGACGGGTTGGTGTGTGGGGCTACTTGTAGGACTGCGTGGTCGGAATGATGACCAGTTCGGGAACGTTGGCCCGGGCTGGCAGCCGGACGACCATCATCACCGCGTCGGCACAGTCTTCCGGCTGCAGGATTCTCGCACGGTGTTCGGCACTGACCGGCACCGGGCGGTTGTCGAGGATTGGCGTCTCGACCTCGCCGGGGTAGACGTTTGTGACGCGGATTCCCATCTCGCGGTGTTCCTCGGCCACGGTGATTCCCAGTGCCGACATGCCGAACTTCGAGGCGTTGTAGGCGACGCCACCAACGGTGCCGGCTCGCAGCCCGGCGACCGACGAGATGTTGATGATCACCCCATCCTGCCGCTCGCGCATCTCGGGCAGCACCTGGTGGATGCAGTTGTAGGCCCCGGTCAGGTTGACGGCAATCAGCTTGTCCCAGTCGGCCGGATCGAGCGTGGCGACCGCGCGGACCGGCGTGTTGATGCCGGCGCTGTTGACCAGGATGTCGATCTGCCCCAGTTCCTCCCGGGCCCAGTCGAAGAACTCGATGACTCCCTGTCGGTCAGCGACGTCGCTGGGACGTGCGATGATCGGCACCGAACCGTTGTAGTTCCCGGTGACGTCATCAAGTCGCTCCTGGCGTCGGCCGGTGATGGCGACCCGGCAACCGGCGTCGGCCAGGGCGCGGGCCACCGCGGCACCGATGCCCGATCCGCCTCCGGTGATCACCGCGGTTCGGTTGGTCAGATCGTTCATGCCGGCCTCGTGCTCAGGAATACGAATGGACGGGGAAGGTTCGGTTCTAACCCTCGCGTCGGGGACCGGCAAGCCAGCCGGGTCAGTCGACCGGCGGTCCGAGTTCCCGGGCCACGGCTGTCGCCAGACGTTTCTGCCCCCGCGGCGTGAAGTGACCGTCGAGTTCGAAGTAGTCCCCTCCATCGGTTGACTGGCGGAACTCGGCCACCGGATTGATGACCCGGACTTCGAATTCTCCGCAGATGGCGGTGACCACGTCCTGGCAGACTGTCGTCGTCAGCAGTGATGACGGGACGTCGTAACCGACCGCCCGCATTCCGCCGGCGGCGGCCTCGGAAACGTACGGTCCATCGGGAATGATCAAAAGGACCAACTCGGCGCTGGCCTCTCGGCAGCGGGCCACCCAGTCACGTACCGAATGTCGAAATCTGGACTCCGCTTTGATCTGCCACGCGTTCTCACCTTCCACCGGTGCGACGAACCGTCCCGGGTTGGTCACGGCCGTGTGGACCAGCGACGGGTTGAGCAGGCCCGCCTCGAAGTCGGCGCGAACTCCCGGTGACAATTGCTGGTACCGCTGACGCTGTTCGGGTGTCAGCGTCGATCTCAGGTAAGCCTGTGATTTCCGGAAGATACTGCGGTAGGACTCCATCGATGCCGGAACCGGTCTCAGCCATGCACTCAGCGTGGGAAAGAATCTCTTCTGTGCCCTCACGAACCATTCGACTTCCACCGGTTCCTGTTCGACCAGCTGGATCAGATCGTCACCCTGCAGCGTACCGACCAGAACGATGTCGGGGCTGAAGTGATCCAGTGCCGAGGTGATCATGGTCGAGTAGTCGTTGGGCGAGGCTCCGGGAAACCCGAAGTTGATCACCTCCGGCGATTTGTTCCCCAGGCTCTCGAGCACCTTCGGCCACGACTGTTCGACTGGTACCCCCCAGCCGAAGGTGAACGAGTCGCCGATCGCCACGATCCGTGTCTTTCCCTTCGATGCGATTGCCGGGAACTCGCGATCACGGAGTCCCTGGTTGGAGATCTTGACCTGGACATCGAACTCTCCACTCTCATGTCGCACCAGGCTTCCCGATGGGAACAGCAGGTGTCGTGGAGGAGGCGACAGGATCCAGCCGGCCAGGTGGTCGAGGCCCGACAGGCCCAGCGGAATTCCGACCAGGCAAATCACCACGAACACCCCGCGGCGACCCGGTCGGCGTGGCCCGGACTCGGTGGATGGAACGGGCTCGTTCATGGCGTGGAGTTCTCCCCGACGGCCTGCCGCAGAATCGGAACCAGGGCTTCAGCGATCAGCTGGTGCCCCAGTGGGGTCGGGTGACAGTCGTCGTGAATCAGGTCGGCATTGTAGTACCGCTCTCGTCTCGCTCCGTATTGCTGGAACAGCTCCTGCACGTCGATCATCGGCAACATGTTCTGCCGGGCCAGCTCGCGGATGATCCGGTTGATTGTCAGCCGAGAGCCCAGGTTGCCCACCATCCGCTCGCGGCTCTCCGCGTAAGCCCGCTCGGCTTCCTCGTGCCGCTCGAGCCCCTCCAGGCACTGCGCTTTCAGGTAGTGCAGTACAGCCGGATGCGGATCCAGTGACAGGGCGATGGTGGCGGTTTCGAGACCGGCAGCGAACTGTTTTTCCGAGACCGATCGTGAGGCGGCCTGGATAGCCGTGGTGACCGCCTCGCGGTGTTCGGGATCAAACGAGTGCGGTTGACGGTGTTTCCAGGCCGGCGAGAGACGAGGGTTGAAGGGGATCGTCAAGAGGACGATCGGCACCCGGGCCTCTCTCGCCACGGTGATCATCTGGCCGAGGTTGGCTCGGAACGTGTCGAGGTAGTTCTGCCGGGCGACCGGCCACTGGGACGGATCGTACTGTCGCGGTGAAAGTGGCATCGCCACGGCATAGTCCGACCCGGCCAACTCGTGGTGCGATTCGAACTGGTCTCGTTTTGCTGACCGACGGGCTTCATCCTGCCTGGCCTGGCGGCTGGAGATCATCCATTGCACCAGGCCGTATTCGATGGCGGCCAAAGCCCGGCTGTGAGCCAGGGTCTTGAGGATGGTGATGCTGTTCTGGCTGAGTTCTTCCCGGGGCGGTGTGTCCTCTGCCGAGACCTGCTCGGGTCCGCGCTGCGATACCGGTTGCCAATGGAACCACTCGTTGTTGCCGATCATCAGCACGATTGCCGAGGGCCGATAGAATCGCACGGCCTGGTCGACCAGGGGGGCCAGTTCTCCGCTGGTCCATCCGACCTGGGCGGCGTTGAGGATCTTCAGCCGGTCGTTGGCGAACTGCCGGTCGAGAATGCCCGAGAAGGTGTCGGCGTAGCGGTAAGGGAATCCGAATGCCGCCGATCCGCCGATGACGAACACCCGCTGTTGGTCATCCCGGACCACGTCTGGGGGAACGACGTTGCGTGTGCCGATCCATGGTCCCGCCCCGGAAATCTCGACACCGCCGATCCGGTACGGTTCGGCCGCTCCCGGTCCGTCAGCAGGATCTCTGAGGACCAGTTCCCGGTTGTTGGAAGTGTCGGAAAGAGCCGGTATCGGTTGCGTGTCCAGCCGCATCATCACCAGCGCGGACAGCAGCCGCTGGCGGTGGTTGAAGATGTAGTCGTCCAGCCAACCGGCTGCCTCGAGTCCCATGATCAGGAGCGCCAGGAACAGCAAACGTCGTTTCAGGGAGCCACGCCGCTGCGGAGCGGTTCTGGCGGCATCGGGCTCAGCCATGGTCCAGGTACCCCTGGAGAATCATCTGGGCTGCGATCATGTCGCGGCGAGCCTTCCGCTTCTTGCGGGTCATGTCGATGCTCAGCAGCAGGTCCTCGGCCTGGCGTGAGGTATAACGTTCGTCCCAGAAGGTCACCGGCTTGCCGGTCGACTTGCGGATCCACGCACCGAAGGTCTCGGCCTCTCTCGACAATTCGCTGGTCGTCCCGTCAGCGTGCAGCGGCAAACCGACGACCAGGGCGACCACCCGTTGATCGGTGATCAGTTGTTCGAGATGGCGGGCGTCCTGGTCTTCATCGCCGGTCGGTTCCCACGTCTCCAGGGGCACCGCCAGGGTCCGTTCGGGGGTCGACACGGCCACGCCGATCCGAACGCGTCCGTAGTCCAGTCCGAGCAGGGATCCCTCCTCGGGGATCTCGTCACGGATCGGTTCAGAGGCAGTCGCCACGGCCTTCCTCCTCAAGCCGCTCGACCAGCCGCCTCAATCCCTCCTCGTCGTCCCGTCGGGCCACCAGGGTGGCGTCGGGGGTGTGGACGATCACCAGGCCTTCGACCCCAACGGTCGCCACCAGGTGGTCGCCGTCACTGCGAACGATGCAGTTGCTGGAGTCGACCACCGTGACGAGTCCCCGCAGCGTGTTGCCGTCCGGGTCGTTCTCGGAAAGCTGTGAGAGAGCGTGCCAACTGCCGACGTCGTGCCAGTCGAAGGGGGCTTCGATCAGGCAGGCGTCGTCGGAGTGTTCCAGTACCGCGTGGTCGATCGAAATCGACGAGAGCGAGTCGTAGGCCGATTCCAGGATCTGGCGGTAATCGTCGGTTCCGATGGCTGCGGCAACCCGTTCGAGTCCGACGGAGAGTTCGGGTTGGTGTTCGGCCAGGGCCTCGAGAATCCGGTCGGCCCGCCAGGTGAAGATACCGCAGTTCCAGTAGGTATTGCCGGCGGCGATGTGTTTCTCGGCCGTCGCCCTGTCCGGTTTTTCATGGAACGCCGTCACGTGATGACCCTTGTGGTTACTTTCCAGGGGGTCCCCTCTTCGGATGTAGCCGTAACCGGTGGCGGGTCGGGTGGGAGGGACTCCGAAGAGCACAAGCCGTCGGGAGTTGTCGGAGACCAGTTCGACGGCTCGACTGACGGCGTCACGGAACAAGTCGTCAGGACCGATCACGTGGTCGGCTGGCATGACCAGCATCACGGCGTCGGGGTCGATGGCCAACAGGTGACGCGCGGCCAGGCCCACGCAGGGGGCGGTGTTGCGGCCGCACGGTTCTTCCAGGACCTGCTCGGGAGCCAAGGCGGGCAATTGCCGCCGCGTTGCTTCAGCCTGAAGGGTGTTGGTGACGATCCAGGTCCGCTCTGCCGGGACAAGACCTTCGAGCCTGTCGACGGCCTGCTGAAGCAGGCTGGTCTCGCCAGCCAGTGGCTGAAGCTGTTTCGGCCGGTCGCGGCGGCTCTGTGGCCAGAACCGCGTGCCGCTGCCTCCGGACATGACCACCGCGTGGAGCATCGATCACCTGGGTCGCTGGGGGACAAATTCGAGCATAGACACTGCGACCGACGGGGTCGAGGTGATCCGTGGATGTCGGACATGCCGGCGTGGCCGGACTTGACCTTGATCGCAATCCAACCCGCGTCCTACAAACCTGCCGTTCGGCCATGCCGGGGCGAAGAGCCGCATTCCGCTTAGCGATTTCAGCAGGAGCAGCAACGATGATCGGATCGACTACGAGGATCCCAATACTGGGCCTGTCCCTGGTGATCCTGGCCAGCGGCGGGCTGGTTTCGGCCGAGGCGGCTGAAACGCCGCCGGATGCCGAATCGATGATGGCCGCCGGGCGTGTCGAGGAGTACCTGGCCGCTGCCCGGGGATTTCTGGAAAAACACGCCGACGCCCCCGGTTCGGACCGGGTGGCCCTGGAGGCGATGATGGTGGCCGTGGTTCACCGGAAGGCCGATGCCGGGAAGCAGATGAAGCGGATCCTGTTGCTGGATCACGTCGATTCGCTGGCCGGACGATTTGCCCTGACCCATTTTGCCGATGCGAAGGCGTGTCGAGTGTTTCTCGACGAGGCGATTCAACATCGGCTTGCCGGGCTCAAGCCGCCGCTGGCACGCAGGTACATGATCACTCTTCGCCGAGCGGTCAGCTTCTGGGGCCGTGGCGTGATGACAGATGACCAGTTTCTGTTGCGGTCCGCACTGGCGGCCCGTGTCGCCGGAGACAAGTCGGGGTGGCAGCAGTGCCTGTCGCAACTGGATCGAGACAAGGCCCCGGTGGTCCAGGCTGCGAAACTGATGTTTGATCCGAAAATCGGTCACGTGCAGAGAATCGTGGGGTTGCAGCAGTTGGTCGCCGCGGTGCCGGCTGCCGGTGACTTCGTCGGGCACTTCTATGGTCGGTTGGCCGAAGCGGATCGGTCACGCCCCGAGATTCTCCGGGTGGTGGCTGGCAATCACCTGGCCGAGAGTCGATTTGTCGAAGCCCGGCCGGTGATCAAGCGGCTCCTGGAGGCAGTGCCCGGTGACGGCCAGGCCGTCATCTGGTCAGCGTGGACCGAAGCGGTGACCGGTGACAACATAGAGATCGGGGCGGCGGTTTCGAGTCTCAGGGCGTTTGCCCGGAAACACGAGAATTCGAAATGGGCCATGACGGCTCTGAAGCTGGCGACTGCGATCGCCGGCCATCGCGGTCGGCTGGCGACTGCGGTCGATGAATTCGGCGAGATCCTTGACGATTGGAAGGCCGGACAGCCTCAACTGGTGAAGGTGCGACTGGGCTATTCCCCTGGCAACGGTCCGAGGGTGGACGGTTTCGCTTCCTTCGATTCAGAAGCGAAACAGTTCGATGTGACCCTTTCCCGCAACGGTGGTGTGGTGATGGCGGCCAGTTCGGCCCCACAGGGAAGCCGCCTGTTTTCCTCGAGTGACCCGGTGATCTACCGGTTGGACGGCCGCGCGATTTTTCCCGCACCACGGTTCTCGATCACCCGGGGTGACGACGGGAAGTTCGCAGTCCAGGTTGGGGTCTCGCTTGGAAACCAGGTGAAGGCGATGCAGGATCTGACCGGTACGATTGCCTCCTCGCCCTGGCTGTCGAAGAAAACGGGGCGGATCGAGGTCTGGAAACACGCGACGGTTGACCGGGGCTGGTATCCGGTCCAGGCGGTTTTCCGTGACGGGGAACTGGTGGTCCACCTGGTCCGACCGCGGATCACCGAACCTGGGTTCGATGAAACAACGATCCGGATCGACCGTCGCCGCCAGAAGATCAGCGGGACGTTCGACGGGTTCGATTTCACGATTGCCTACGGAGACACCCGTGCGACCGCGTGGCTGTCGGGACCCCGGTGGCCCGACGTGCCGACAAAGGCGACCGCCGACGCGTCGATGATCTTTCGCCTGCTGGGAGCCGCCAGCAGCCTGTTTGACGACAAGGCGGCACGTACGGCAACCAGGCCGAAACCGGGTGCGACACGGTAGAGACCGGCCCTAGAACAGCGGAAGGGCCTGGCCGCCGGCGGTCAGCATGTGTGGCCGGTTCAGGTTGTCGAGGATCTGCGCATCGGGCTGGATGCCCATCGCGGTGAAGACCGTGGCGTGCAGATCCTGCGGGCCGGCAGCCAGAGTCCGCGGGTGTGCGGCGTGGGCGTCGGAGCTGCCATAGACCTGACCGCCGCGAATGCCTCCTCCGGCCAGTACGACAGTGTAGGAGTACGGGTAGTGGTCGCGGCCTGAGTTGCCGTTGATCTTCGGCGTACGGCCGAAGTCGCCGATCATCAACACCAGCGTCTCGTCGAGCTGCCCCCGTTGATCGAGGTCGGTAATCAGGGCCGAGGCCGAACGGTCAAAGACCGGTAGCAGTCGGTCCTTGAGCCGGTTGAAGTTGTTCCCGTGAGTGTCCCAGTGGTCACCGGCACCGCCGTTGAGGTCGCTGGCCGACATCAGCACCTGGACTACCGGTACTCCGGCGTCGATCAGCCGCCGGGCCAGCAGGCAGCTTTGGCCGCCCAGATGGTCGCCGTAAAGCGCCTTCAGCTCGGCGGTCTCATTGTCGAGGTCAAAGGCCTTCTGGACCCGGTCACTGACCAGCATGTTCAGCGCGAGGTCGTGGAAGTGGCCGTAGGACCGCGAGGCCGAGCCACCGGTGTCGGCGGTGGTGGGCTCGAGCTGTCCCAGCAGGGACCGGCGACGGCGGAAGCGGTCGCGGTCGATGCCCGCTGCGAGGTCGAGTACCGGGGAACCGAGATCTCGCGAGCGTCCGCCGTAGGCCTTGCCCTTGGGCGTCTTGACCACGATCGGGTCATAGGCTCCGCCCATGAATCCACCGTACTCACCTGCCTGCAGCGTGCCGTTGTCGACCATCGGGTAGGGCAGGCGGATCGAACGCGGTACGCCTGCCTGGGATTCCCGGAAGTGTGAGATCATCGCCGGCAGGCCCGGCCAGTCGCTCCGCTTGGGAGCAATGTTGCCCGGGCGGTTCTGCGGTGGCTTGTGGCCGGTCATGTTCCAGTACATGCCGCGGCCATGAGCCGAATCGGTGTGGAACATCGAGCGGACGATGGCCAGCTTGTCGGCCATCGTCGCCAGCTTCGGGATGTGCTCGCCCACCTGGATTCCGGAGATGTTCGTCGCGATCGGATTGAATGGGCCGCGGATCGAGGAGGGGGCCTTGGGCTTCAGGTCCCACGTGTCGATGTGGCTCTGGCCGCCCCAGCAATACAGGATGATGCAGGACTTGGCGTTGCCGATCAGGCTGTCCGAGGCTCCCAGGGCCTGCTGCTGAAGCAGGGTGGGCAGTGACAGGCCGAACAGGCCCCCGGCCTGGAGTGCCGAACGCCGTGAGAGGCTGTTGAAATCGCCGCAGCCGCGTCGAGGTGTCTGCACCGTGCAGTTCATCACGTCGTCCTGCCAGCCGAAAGAAGAACCAGTTCCGCGATCAATGATCGCCGATGTCAGAGGGTGTTTCAACTTCAATGATCGGCATCGATGACCGCTTCCCTGCAGGATGCCCGCCGATCCGGCGATTGCGGGGTCATTTGACGACGAAGTTGACCAGTCGTCCGGGAACGACCACGGTTTTGACGACCGTCTTGTCCTGGAGGAACCGGGCGACGGTTTCGTCGGCCGCAGCCGCCTCCTGGATCGTCTCCTGATCGGCATCGGTGGCCACGACGATCTTGCCCCGCAGCTTGCCGTTGACCTGCACGGGGATCTCGACGGTCGATGTGACCAGAAGAGATTCGTCGCATTCGGGCCAGGGTTCGTAAGCCAGCGATTCGTCGTGGCCCAGCAGGTTCCACAGTTCTTCGGCCAGGTGAGGAGCAAACGGTGAGAGCAGCAGCACGAAGGGACCCATCAGGGATCTCGGTCGGGGATCGGCCTGTCCCAGGGCGTTGGTGAACTCCATCAGCCGGCTGATCGCCGTGTTGAACGACAGTTTCTCGATGTCTTCGGTCACCGCCTTGATCGTGCGGTGCAGCATCCGCAGCTGTTCCTCGTCGGGCTCGGCATCGGCGATCGCCGGGTTGAGCGTGACCTCGTCGGCCCGATCGTCAGAGATCATTCTCCAGACGCGACCCAGGAACCGGCTGACGCCCTCCACCCCGCTCATGCTCCACGGCTTGGTCGCCTCCAGCGGTCCCATGAACATCTCGTAGAGACGCAGGGAATCGGCGCCGTATTCGGCGACGATGTCGTCGGGGTTGATCACGTTCCCGCGGGACTTGGACATCTTGTACGCGCGGCTGTCGATGACGATCTCGGGGTGCTCGGTCAGAACGAATTCCTCGCCCTGCTTCTGCACGTCGTCGGCGGTCAGCGACACTTTCTCACCCGAGAATGTCTCGGAGTCGACCTCCCTCGCCGAGACCCACTCACCGGACTCGTCCTGAAACCCGGTCAATTCGGCTTCGCCCAGGATCATGCCCTGGTTGACCAGTCGGGTGAACGGTTCGGGAGTGCGGAGGTAGCCGCGGTCGAAGAGCACCTTGTGCCAGAACCGGGAGTAAAGCAAATGCAGCACGGCGTGCTCGGCACCACCGATGTACAGGTCGACCGGCAACCAGTTGGTCTCGGCCTCGGCATCGATGAACCGGTCGGTGTTCTTCGGGTCGGCGAACCTCAGGTAGTACCAGCACGACCCGGCCCACTGTGGCATCGAGTTGGTTTCCCGTTTCAACCGCGTCCCGTCCTCGTCGGTCCGGTACAGCCACTCGTCGGGAGCTTCCTCCAACGGCGGGTCGGGTCGACCGTGTGGCTTGAATTCGAAGTTTTCGGGCAACTTGGCCGGCAGGTTCTCCTCGGACTCGGCCCGCATCAGCCCTGTCAGGTTTCCCTCCTCGTCGAGTTCATGCCAGACCGGGAACGGTTCACCCCAGAAGTGCTGGCGGCTGAACAACCAGTCGCGGAGCTTGAAGTTGACCGCCGAGTTTCCCTGGCCGGTGCCACGGAGGTGTTCAATGATCCGGTCCTTGGCGCCGTCGATCTCCAGCCCGTCCAGAAACCCACTGTTGATCGCGGGTCCGTCGCCGGTGTAGGCCTGGCCGGTGAAGTCTTCGGGCGGTTCGACGGTGCGAATGATCGGCAGGTCGAAGACCTCGGCGAATTCCCAGTCGCGTTCGTCCTGTCCGGGAACTGCCATGATCGCCCCGGTGCCGTAGCTGATCAGCACGTAATCGGCGACCCAGATCGGGATCTTCTGGTCGTTGACCGGGTTGACGGCGTAGGAGCCGGTGAAGACGCCGGTCTTCTCCTTGGCCAGGTCGGTGCGGTCGAGGTCGCTCTTGGCGGCGGCCTGGGACTGGTAGGTGGTGACCGCCTCGCGCTGGAGCTCGGTCGTCAGGCGTTCGACGAACGGGTGTTCGGGAGCGATCACCATGTAGGTGGCTCCGAACAACGTATCGGGTCGGGTGGTGTAGACCCGCAGCACCTCCTCACCCGAATCGGCCGGCAGTCCCGACTCTTTTCTCCGGTTCTGCCAGAGAGCGTATGCGGAGTCGAGTTCGTCGGCCGACTGTCCGGGTTCCCCGATAAAAAAGTCGACTTCCGCTCCGGTGCTTCGCCCGATCCAGTTCCGCTGCAACAACCGGATCGACTCGGGCCAGTCGACCAGGTCGAGTCCGTCGAGCAGGCGATCGGCGTAGCGGGTGATTGCCAGCATCCACTGCCGCAGGGGAAGTCGTTCGACCGGGTGCTCGCCCCGTTCGCTCTTTCCGTCGATGACTTCCTCGTTGGCCAGCACCGTGCCCAGTGCGGGGCACCAGTTGACCGGGGCCTCGTGCTGGTAGGCCAGGCGGTGACGGTCCTGGTATCGCCGGACGGCTTCGTCACCATCGTCGGCGACCGCGTCGGGGATCGGCAGTTCGCTGATCGGGCGGCCACGTCCGACTCGCTCGAGGCCGTCGGGCCCGGTCCACCGGCACTCGTCGTCGTACCACGTGTCGAACAACTGCAGGAAGATCCACTGGGTCCAGCGGAAGTAGTCGGGGTCGGTTGTCGAGAACTCGCGGCTCCAGTCGTAACTGAATCCGAGCATCTTCAACTGGCGGCGGAAGGTGTCGATATTCTGGTAAGTGGTTTCGCGGGGATGCGTCCCGGTGCGAATGGCGTGCTGTTCGGCGGGCAGCCCGAAGGCGTCCCATCCCATCGGGTGCAGCACCTGGGTGCCGGTCATGCGGCGGTAACGGCAGATGATGTCGGTGGCCGTGTATCCCTCGGGATGGCCCACGTGCAGGCCGTCACCGGAGGGGTAGGGGAACATGTCGAGGACATAGAACTTGTCGCGTCTGGCTTCGAACGGGCCGGTGTGGAAGGTCTCGTGCTCGTCCCAGTGGGCCTGCCAGTGGGGCTCGATACGGGCGGGGTCGTAACGGGGCATGGTCTTTCCCGGGTGGAGTGGGCCAGGGGCCGGATTGGTCCGGCCGTCTGGGGAACATTGCCGGATTGGTCGTGACCGGACGCGGGGCGCGATAGTCTATTGATGGTCTCCCCATTTGCCAACAAGAGGATCACTGCCGATGTCGACCAACACCCTCGCTTCCCGCCGCGGTTTCCTCGCCGGGAGCCTGGCCACCGGGATTGCCGCGACCACGTCTTCGATTGTTCCCGCCGCTGATCCGCCCGGTCGCAACGGCAAGTCGCACATGAAGCTCAGCCTGGCCGGCTACTCGTTCAGCCGCCTGTTGCCCACGAGGCCCACTCCCGCACAGGAGAAGTCTGCGAAGATGACCATGGACGGTTTCATCAAGTTCGCTGCCGACCAGGACATCGACGGGGTCGAGCCCACCACCTACTACTTCCCGAAAACCGTCACCGACGAGTACCTGGTGAACATGAAGGAGTTGACCTTCCGCCTGGGCCTGGACATCTCGGGAACGGCCATCGGCAACGACTTCTGCGTCGCCGAGGGGCCGGGGCGCGAGAAGCAGTTGTCCGATGCCAGGACGTGGATCGACCACGCCGCGGTGCTGGGAGCACCGGTGATCCGGATTTTTGCCGGGAAGGTCCCCAAGGGCGATACCGAGGCGGCTGCAATCGCGAGGTGCATCGAGGGCATCAACCAGGTGCTGGATCACGCAGAGAAGCGTGGTGTTTTCCTGGCACTGGAAAACCACGGGGGCATCACCTCGACTCCGGCTCAGATGCTGCGGATCATCAAGGGCGTTCGGAATTCGAAGTTCTTCGGCGTGAATCTCGACGGAGGCAACTTCCGCACCGACGATCCCTACCGCGACATGGCGGTGATTGCTCCCTACGCGATCAACGCCCAGGTCAAGGTGGCCATTTTCCGGGACGGCAAGAAGGAAGCGGCCGACCTGGAGCGGGTGATCAAGATTCTCCGCGGCGCCGATTACCGCGGTTACGTGGTGTTGGAGTATGAGGAGAAGGATCCGCTGGGCGAAATTCCCGGGTATCTCCGGCGCTTGCGCGAACTGATTTCGTAGAGTCCTGAGGATGACGCGTTTCCCACGACGGTCTGTCCGGTTTCTCTACGAGACGACGCTGTTCATCGTCGTCAGTGTCCTTGACATCCTGATGACCCATCGGCTGATCCGCACCGGACGGTTTCACGAGTCGAACCCGGTGGCGAAGTTCTTCTACGACCACTGGGACATGGACGGGATGGTCTACTTCAAGATGACGATGGTGGCGGTGGTCGTGGTGCTGACCCAGTTGATCGCCCGTCGTCGTCCGCAGCGAGCCCACATGGTGTTGCGGCTGGCGATCTGCGTGGTGTCGGTCGTGGTGATCTACAGCCTGCTGCTGCTGTTGCGAAGCCGGGGACTGTTGTGAACGAATCACTGGTCCAGCAACTGGCCGACTGTGGGCAGGATCACCTGCTTGAAGACACCGAGGCACTTGATCCGGTGACCCTTGAGCGGTTCGAGAGGCAACTCGAAGCGATCGACTGGGAAGCGTTGAGGAGCTTGCTGGACACGTGGGACGGGTCATGGGCTCGTGTGGTTGAACCCGACGCGGTGCCAGAGCTGCCTCACCTGGTGCGGCAACCCGAGGCCGATTCCGAACAGGCTCGCGCGTGCGGGGAGCAGAGGATTGCTGATGGACGCGTGGCCGTGGTGACGGTGGCCGGCGGGCGCGGCAGCCGGCTGGGGTCGGATCGTCCCAAGGGGCTGTTGCCGGTGATGCCGGTTAGCGGTCGCACGTTCTTGGAGCACTTTGCGGCATGCATCGGTGAGCGGAGCCGGCGGGCAGGACGAGCCATTCCGTGGCTGGTGATGACCAGCCCGGAGACCGATGGGCCGACTCGCACGTACTTCGACCACCAGCAGCACTTCGGCCTCGACCCCGGGCAGGTGGTGTTGTTCCAGCAGGGAACCCGGCCGGTGGTGGAAATTGGGACCGGCCGCGTGCTGTTGTCCGAACCGGGACGGGTGGCCACCAGTCCGGACGGTCACGGCGGGCTGCTCGAGGCGATGCGGCGGGCGGAATTGTTCGGCTGGTTGGGTGACCGGGGAGTTGACTCGTTGTTTTATCACCAGGTTGACAACCCGGCGGTGTTGCCCCCGGATCCCTTGCTCGTGGGGTGGCATCATCTGAGGGGCTCGCAGATGACAACCCGTGTGGTGTCGCGGCGAACGGCGGAGGAGCGGATGGGTGTCGTGCTGTCGGTGGCCGGTCGGACTCGGATTGTCGAGTACATCGACGTGCCTCAATCGGTGGCGGCGGCCGGGGACGGCGGTCGATTGAGGTTCTGGGCTGGCAACATCGGTGTGCATGTCCTGGATCAACAGGTCCTGGCACATGCTTCCGGTCTGCCGTGGCACCGGGTCGATCGCACGGTGGTTCACGTACCCGGCCACGGTTCCGGCCAACCAATTGAGCCGGGTACGGCCAACGCGTGGCAGTTCGAACGGTTCATTTTCGATCTGTTGCCGGAGATCGAGACGGGATTGGTGGTCGAGGGCGACCGGGGGAGGGATTTCCTGCCGGTCAAACAGTCCCGTGGCACGGATTCGCTCGAATCGGCACGGGCCGGGTTGCTGGCACTGCACCGCAGTTGGCTCGAGGCGGCCGGCACGTCGGTTCACCCGGAGGCGGACGTCGAGATCACTCCGAGTTGGGCGCTGTCGGCTGAGGAAGTCCTCGACCGCAGCGGGTCGGACGATGCGGTCCAGGCCCGGACCGTTTTCGAGTGAGCGGCCCGGTTCTTCGGCCGGTCATTCGTCGAGCAGGTCGTGAACGATCTTGCCGGCCTGTCCGTCGAGGATCGTCTTGTCCTGGGTGTTGCGGGTGAAGGTCAGTTTCTCGGCGTCGAGGCCGAAGAGGTGAAAAAGCGTGGCGTGGTAGTCGTAGTGGTTGACCACCTTCTCGACAGCCTTGTGGCCGAATTCGTCGGTGTTTCCGTAGGCCAGTCCGCCCCGGAAACCGCCCCCGGCCAGCCACATGCTGAAGCCGTAGGTGTTGTGGTCGCGGCCGATGTTCTTTTCGTTCTGGATCACCGGCAAGCGGCCCATTTCTCCACCCCAGTGCACGACGGTGGAATCGAGCAGTCCTCGCTGCTTGAGGTCGGAGACCAGCGCGGCGGAGGGCTTGTCGACCTTCTTGCACGCGCGGGGAAGGCTCTTGGCGATCCCACCGTGGTGGTCCCAGAACTGGTTCTGGGTGTAGACCTGCACGAACCGGACACCGCGTTCGACCATCCGCCTGGCGATCAGGCAACGGGTCCCGTAATCGGCTGTCGCCGTTTCGTGGATCCCGTACATCTCCTGGGTCGCCTTGGTCTCCTTGGAGATGTCCAGGGCCTCGCGGGCCGAGGTCTGCATCTTGGCTGCCAACTGGTAGCTGGCGATCCTGGCGGCGAGGTCGTTCTCTGCCGGCCGGGCGGCCAGGTGTTTCTGGTTCAGCTTCCGGACGTAGTCCAGGAACGATTTCTGCACGCTGCCGGCCAGGTGAGCCGGGGGCTGGAGATTGAGGATGCGGGGTGAGGACGGGCGAATCACGGTGCCCTGGTAGATGGCCGGCAGCCAGCCGTTGGACCAGTTGGCGACACCTTCGACGGGAAGCTGCCCGGGGTCGATCATGGCCAGGAACGCCGGCAGGTCATCGGCCTCGGTTCCCAGCCCGTAGGCCATCCAACTGCCCAGTGAGGGACGCCCCTTGGTGACCTTGCCGGTCTGAAGGGCCAGGATCGATTGGCCGTGGTTGTTGACACCGGTCCGCATCGACCGCACCAGGCAGAGGTCATCGGCGATGCCTGCTGTGTGCGGCAGCAGCTCGGAGATCTCGGTCCCGCATTCTCCCCGTGGCCGGAATTTCCACTGGCTGTGGAGAACTTTCGAACTGGCCTGCGCAGCGTTGTCGTACTTGATCTTTCCCGGGAACGCCTTCATGTGCCACTTGGCCATGACGGGCTTGGGATCGAAGAGGTCGATGTGGCTGGGCCCACCCTGCATCCACAGCGAGATCATCGCCTGGGCGCGGGGTTCACCGACGGGCCGCTTGGGCAGAGTGTCGAAGTGCGTGGGTTCGAGTTCCGGTCGTGCCGGCGCGGCCTTCAGTTGTTCCTGCTGGGCCAGCCAGGCGGTTGCCAGGGAGCCGAGGCCGAGAGATCCCGAGGCCAGGAAATGGCGGCGGGAGTGGGGGACGCTTGAGAAACTTGTCATGGCAGGGAGTCGTGTGGGAGGTGGTGATCAGTCGATGTAGAGGAACCGATTGCTGGCCAGCAGGGCCTGGCAGAATACGCCCAGGGCTTGTCCGGTGGCCTGGGCCCGCCGCGCCTTCTGGGCGGCCGCGCCGCCCTTCTTCTTGTCGGCAGTGACCGCCTGGGCGATGAACAACTCTGTCTGCTGTTCCAGGAAAGCGATCGCCGCTTCCAGGTCGGTTTTCAATGGCGGCTGGCCGTAGGCCAGGCG
>MDTE01145246.1_pt1 | contig 28236 bp, 23 predicted proteins | sample 811231 | NCBI WGS metagenome assembly MDTE01 (sample SAMN05326651, study PRJNA326480) | marine metagenome | isolation source: seawater | place: Indian Ocean: Red Sea | collected 2010 | reverse complement strand
GGACGCGCCGAGCGCCAGCCGCACCGCCGTTTCGCGACGCCGGACCTCGGCTCGCATCAGCAGCAACGTCGCCACGTTCACGACCGCGGTCAGACAGACCAGGCCGGCGGCGAGCAGGAGCAGCAAGACCGTCGGCCGCGCCCCACCGACCACCGTATCGGTGAGTGCGCTCACCACGATCTGCATCGGCCGATAGCCGACCGGGTCGGCATCGACCAGACGCTGGTGCAGCACCTCGAGCTCGGCCCGCGCCTCACCGAGGGTGACGCCCGGCGCCAGCCGTCCAACGGCATGAAACTGTCGGAACTGGGGCGACTCGAGATTCCAGCCGAAGCGTTCGTCGTTGGCCGAGACCGGCACGGCCGGCAGGAAGAGGTCGACGCCGAGCGGGTATTCGAAGCCCCGAGGGGTCACACCGACCACGACGGCCGTCAGTCCACGGCCCAACCGGATCCGGGCGCCGAGGAAGTCCGGCTCGCCCTGGCCCACCCGTTGCCAGAACCGGTGGGTCACCACGGTCACGAGCTCGGCGCCATCGACGTCGTCTTCGGGGCGGAATCCTCGGCCAAGGGCCGTCTCGATACCCAGCGTAGAGAGCAGGCTGCCGGACGCACGGAGCGCCGCCGCGGTGTAGGGCTCGTCGCCGACGAGCACCGGTGTCTCGCCGGGCCCGCCATAGTCGATGGCCGCCAGGCTCTCGAAGCCCTCGGCCTGGTCACGCCACGCTTCGTATTCCGGATACGCCAGGGGGAACAGCAGGTCGCTGTCGCGCTGGGTGTCGAGGGCCCAGATCCGGACCAGCCGCTCGTCGTCTTGACCGATGGGTGACAGCAGCACCGTGTCGGTGACGGCGAAGAGGACCGTGACGGCGCCCACGCCGAGCGCCAGGGTGATGGTGGCCACCGCCACCAGCACCGGCTGACGCAGCAGACTCCGAACGGCGTGTCGGAAATCGGAGCTCACGGGCCCTGGCTAGCGCCTCCCGCCACCCCACTCTTCGTCGGTCAACGCGAACCCCGCGGCGAGCTCCGGCTGGTCGTCCAGGTCCAGCACCCGCTTGGCGATGTACTCACCCAGGACGGGACCGAACTTGAACGCCTCGGCCGAGCCGCCGCCCAGCAGCCAGACGTTGTCAAGGTCCGGGTGGTGGTCGATGATGAAGTTCCGCGTGACCGAGCTCTCGTAGTGACAGGCCCGGGTCTCGTTGATTGCCGCTCCAACCAGATCCGGGAAATGGCGTTCGAGGATCTGACGCGGGCGCTCGTGACTCTCTTCGGGAATCCACCGGTCGCTGGTGTCCGGATCGTCACCCGGGCGCCCGCCCGTCCGCACCCGGAATCCGCGATGATCGGGCGGCAGCGCGGGCCAGCCGGTGCAGCCGGGCACGCCGTAGCTCGGCATGTTCGGAAAGGCGAATCGGGTGTCGCCAGGCGGCAGCGCAAAGTAGAAGACGTGGCCAATCGAGATCCGGATGCGGTTGGCCATCAAGGCCGGGAACTCCTTGGGGAACCACGGACCACACGCGAACAGGGTGATCTCCCCACGAAGCGCGTCTCCACCATCGACCGTGACGCTCTGAAGCGACCGTCCGTCCCGCTCACCCATCGACGCCCGCCCGATCTGAATCGTGCCGCCCTCGTCCTGGAAGACCTGGGCCACCGACTCGAGGGCCCGGCGCGCCCGCACCACACCGGCGGCCGGTTCATAGAGCGCGATACCCAGATTGTCGAACCGGATCCAGGGCCACCGGTATTCGATCTCATCGGCGGTCAGCAGTTCGTACTCGGTGCCGAGGGTGTCCCACTGCGCCCGGGTCTGCTCGATGTACTGACCGGTTTCCTCACGCATGATGAGGTCACCGGTGGTGAAGAACACCCGGGGCAGCAGACGATCGCGCCCCATCTCGTCCCACTCGATCCAGCGCTGGATCGCCTCGCCGGCCCACCGGGTCCAGTGCAGCCCGTGGTCTCGGTCCCCGTATGACGTGCGGACCCCCCGGGTCTCGCCCCCGGAGGTCGAGCGAGAGTTCGCCGGGCCATAGGCGTCGACCACGGTGACACGCGCGCCCAGCCGCTGGAGATAGAGCGCCGTCCAGAGCCCGAACGTGCCCGCGCCGACCACGACGATGTCGGGTGAACGGCCCGTCTGAATCGCCGCGGACCGACCGCGCGGCGTCGCTCCGGGCCGAGCCCCCGCGCCCAGCCCGATGCCAGCCGCGACCGTCGTCCCGATGAACCGCCGTCGATCGATGGACATTCGTCCTGTGCTCTTCCTAAAGCCCAAAGCCTGTCGCCAGCGAGCGCCACGCGGTCACACATGATTGACCAGCCGTCCGTGTGGCTCCGGTAGCTGTTCGAGCTTGGTCAGAATCATGTCGGCGGTCACCGGCGAGCGGTAGAACTGGCCCTCGCCGCCGAGCGCATCGGCGATGGCGCACAGTACGGCCCCCGACGCCGCGCCAATGGCCGGTTCGCCGATCCCCTTCGCCCCGAGCGGATTGAACGGGTCTGGCTCGTCGGCGGTGACCCAGCCCATCGGCCGCTCGTGCGGGACGTCGAGAATGCCAGGAGGACGGTTGTTGTAGAAACGCTTCGACACCGCCAGCCCCCAGCGTCGGTCGTAGACCCACTTCTGACTCAGCGCGATGCCGAAACCCTGGATGCCGCCCGAGTGGATCTGGGAGCCCAGCAGCCGCGGGTGCACCACGGTGCCGCAATCGGCGGCGCCGACGTAGTCCACCATCTTGATGGCACCGGTCTCGACATCGACCTCGACCTCGGCGAATCCGACGACGAACGACATCACGCGGCCGCCCGTATCGAAATTGTCCTTGGCCACCCCGACGAGACCCCGGCCGGCGAGTGCGGTGGCCGACGCCACGGTCATCCCGTTGATGTCCTCCGGCAGCTCGTGACCGTCGTAGCGTCCGCCCAACTCGATGGCACGCTCGGCGGCTTGCGCGAAGCTCAGCCCTTGCCCTCGGTTGCCGCGTCGGAACACCCGTTCACCGGCCACCTCGTAGTCGTCGGGCGCCCCACCGAGGTCGCGCGCGGCGATCTCCTGCAGCTTGCGGCGGATGTCGAGCCCGAGCGCCCAGTTGGCGCGGGTGTGGGCATGCGTCGTCTGGCTGCCGACCGACATGGCGCTCCACGGCAGGTTCCGGTCGGTGGCGCCCCACACCAGCTCGACCCGCTCCCACGGCAGGTCGAGCGCCTCGGCCGCGGCCCGCGCACAGTCGGAGAACGACTCGGTGCCCAGGTTGCCCACGCCGGTGTGCAGCTGGAGCATGCCATCGGGGCGGAGCACAGCCAGTCCGTCCATGCCGGAGCTGCCGGCCGAGAAGCTACTGAGCGCCACCCCGATCCCGGTGGCCTTGGTGCCCCGGCGCTCGCCGCTTCTGCGGCTCCGTTCGGCCCACCCGAACTCGGCCATCCCCTTGTCGAGCGCCTCGACCACGAACGCGCTCGACGCGTTGCCCTGGGCGCCGTCCCGTCCCGGCGCTCCGAACTTTGCCTGCCCCGACGGCGCGTTGATCCGGATCATCTCGGTGGGGTCGACGCCCAGCTCCCGGGCCGCCCGATCCATGAGCGGCGCCAGCATGCTGACCGCCTGCTCGCCACCAGGCGCCCGCTGCGCCGCCCGCGGCGGCGTGTTGGTGTAGACGTTCAGGCCCCGAATCCGGAACGCTTCCGGCTGATAGACGAGCGAGGCGATGTTCCCCAGCGAAAGGTGGTCGCCGCTGCGGCCATAGGGGCCACCGTCACCAACCGAGAAGAGATCCATCGCCACCAGGCGACCGTCGCTTCGGAACCCGAGCCTGGCCCGCAACTGCACGGCCGGGCGGGCCCGACCGATGGCGTTCTCTTCGCGGCGATTGATCCGCATCATGACCGGCTTGCCGATCTTCCTGGACATGGCGATCGGGAACACCATGCTCAGGGCGCCGGCCGCCTTGCTGCCGAACCCGCCGCCACAGTACTCGGCCACGAGCACGACGTTCTCCGGCTCGACGCCGGCCCAGCGGGCGACGATGCCCACCGTACGGGCCGTGCTCTGCGTGGAACCGTAGACGTAGACTTTGCCGTTCTCCCAGTAGGCCATGCAGCTCCGACTCTCGAGCGGCTGGTGGCCCAGGGACTGGTGATAGACGGACTCGTCGATGACCAGATCCGCCGCGGCGAACCCGGCATCCAGATCGCCGACCGCCCACTCGTCGGTGAACGCGCCGGTCGTCGGCACCCGGCCCTCGTCCAGTTCGGCGGCCTCGCGGGCGGTCCACTTGACCGTGGCCAGCTCGCGGTCCTGCATCGTGTTGCCTTCGAGCCTGGCGTTGGGACCGTCCGGACGGAGGCTCTCGAGTGGATCGAGGGCGAACGGCAACGCCTCCCATTCGATGTCGATCGCCTCGATGGCGGCCGACGCCGTGGACTCGTTGACGGCCGCGACGGCCAGCACCGGCTCCCCTTCGTAGAGCGGCTCGTAGGTCAGCCCCGCCTCGTTCGGCGCGTCGACCTCGGCCAGATCGTCCGGCGTCAGGATGCCTTCAACCCCCGGCATTGCGAGGGCAGCGGAGGTGTCCACCCGTCTGGCCCGCGCGTGCGGCATCGGGCTGGTCAACAGCTTCAGGAAGACCATCCCCTCGGCCCGAAAGTCCTCGGCGTACTTCGCGCGACCGGTGACCTTGGCGCGAAGCTCCGACGTCGTGTAGTTCTTGCCGATCAGCTTGTATTCGGGCATGAGGTCCCCTTCTTCGTTGCTACATCCACCGACCTGGAGTCGAGACCGTCCGGACGAGTGTGGCGTTTACCGACTCCTCGACCACGGTGCGTCCGAAACAGGTCGATTCTAGTCCACTGGCGCTACAATGGCCGACATGCAGGTCAACCTCGGCGCCCTCGTCATCTTCTGTGGCGTGATGGCTCTGCTCTGGCTGGCGCTCGAACCGGGCGGTGCGCTGGCCGGAATCGCGGTCGACAACGTGTTCGGCTGGGGCATGCTCGGACTCGCCGTCTGGTTCGGCATCGGCCGGGCGCTCAGCCGGCTCTGGACCTCGAAGAGTGGTCGCGCTGTTTGACCGTCCGCCCGAAATGCCCGGCCCGAGTCATCGACCCTGGCTCGCCGTGGTGGTGGTGTTGCTCCTGTCCGGCGTCACCATCGGGCTACAGGCCCAGCGCTGGCGAGCGACCGACGACATCCCACGCTACGAAAGCTATCTGCGGGAGGCGCTGCCCGGCGCCGAAACGTTTCGGTTCGTCGATCGGGGCACCCCGCACTACCGGGGCTATCGCACCGCCACCGACGGCTCGGAAGAGCTCGTCGGGCTGGGGTTCTTCACCGTCGACTTCGCGCGCGGGGTCAGGGGCTACAAGGGCGAGATCTGGATGCTGGTCGGCATGGCGCCCACCGGGGCGATCATCAACGTCAGCATGGTGTATCACGACGAGCCATTCGGCTACTTCTCCATCGACCTGCCGGAGTTTCTGGCGCAGTTCCCTGGCCAGAGCGTGCTGGCGCCACTGACGGTCGGCGAGGATATCGACGCCATCTCGCGGGCCACCATCACCAACAAGGCCGCGGTCCGGTCGATTCGGGAAAGTGCCCGCCAGATGGCCCGTGAGTTCCTCGCCGAGCAAACAGGCAGCGAGCAGTAGCTACCTGAACGAGACCCCGACCCTCACGGTCCACGGCCACGCACCGACTCCGGCCGGTCGTGCCTCGAACGCGACCGCCTCGCCTCGCAGCCCGAAACGATCCGTCAGCAGGTAGTCGGCACCCGCGCCAACGATCCACCCGTGCGCGCCGTCCGTCGTGCTCCCGACATTCGCGTAACCGCCGAGCAGGAAGGGCTGCATCACGGCGCGCTCCCAGTCGCGCAGCCGGGCCACCGCGGCGGCCGACAGGACCACGGTCGGTCCTTCGAGCGTGATCAGCTCTCCCCTCACGCCCAGGTGTCCCCCCAGGAGCAGCTCACCGCCAGTGGCCAGGTGATACGGACTCTCGGCCGCACCCGGCAGGGGCCGGGACCCCGAGACACCGGCCACCGTGAATCCACCCCCCCACCGCAACTGGGCCACGGCCGGAGTCAAGGCGCCAACGGCGAGGACCATGACGAACGCGAGTCCGGCTCGACGAGCGAACTTCGTGTCCCGCATGCCACACCCCCCAGGAAGAGGTGCAACAGGCGTACCTCGCCGGTTCATGCCCTTCTTCGGGCATCGCGGCGATTCGGAGCGCCAGATGGCGGCGCCTTTCGGTGGGAAAAAACTCGCGTCAGCTACCAGACCGTGCGGACATGTTCGTAGGCGCGTATCGCCCGGTCCCGGGTCACCAACGCCGCCCCATGAAGCCTGGCGGTGGCCACCAGCATCTGGTCAGCCGGGTCACCGTGGAAGCCGCCGGGGAGGCGACAGCTCTCGACCAGCACCGGTCGGCTCGGCTCGGTGAGTCGCAGGCCCTCCTGGAGCGTGGCCAGGTCGAGCCAGTCGTCCAGCGGGCGGTCCAGCCCCAGCTGCCCCTTCTCGACTTTCTTCGACAGCTCCCACACCGAGATCAGCGAAAGCCAGAGGCTACCGTCGGCCCGTGCCCGCTGGATGAGGCGCGCGGCGCGCTTCGAGAGCCGGCGATCCTCGGTGACCCACCAGAGCCAGGCGTGGGTATCAAGTAGGGTCGGCATCCCACCGCTCATCCGTCCCGTAGGGATCACCCACCTCGCGCACGACGCTCCCCGCGAGGCTCGAGCTCGACTCGACCTCGACATAGGGCGCGAGCCGCGCGACCGGACGACCTCGCTTGGTGATCACCACTGGCGCCCGTGTCGTCGCCACTTCGTCGAGCAGCTTCAGACAGACGTCCTTGAACTTCCCGGCAGCGATGGTCGTCATGCGCCCACTATAGTCATAGCCATATGGCTATAGCCATGACGAGCACGTCATGCAGCGCGAACCCACTTCAAGAGCGTCTTGAAGTCGGGCGGCTTGCCATACATGAGGAGACCGATGCGGAACACCTTGGCGGCCACCCAGAGAGCGCCCACGATGGAGAGCGCCCCGATTAGGATGGAGAGCCAGACCTGCCAGTAGGGGGGCGGCTGACTGGAGGCCATGCGAAGCAGCATCCCGAACGAGTTGATCGGCGGCAGGAAACTGATGGTCACCGCCAGCACCGAGTTGGGGTCACGCGACACCGCGGGCCAGAGGATCATGGGTGTGATGAGGACCATGATCAGCGGCATCTGGAGCGACTGCGCCTCGCTCATGTCGTTGACGGCCGCGCCCACCGCCATCATCAGCGAGCCCAGCACGAGAAAGCCGATCACGAAGAAGATGAGCAGGTAGAGGATGAGCCAGGGGTCGAGCAATCCGAACAACGAGAACGACGACAGCAGGACCAGCCCGATCGCCAGATAGAGGCCGATGGCCACCAGGCTCACGGCCATGTTGCCGAGCAGCTTGCCCGCCATCAGCTGCATCGGCGACACCGCCGAGAGCAAGACCTCCACCACCCGGCTCGACTTCTCCTCGATGGTGGAGGTCAGCATCGTCTGGCCGCCCGTCATCACGCCCATGAACAGGAGTGTCATGAACGCCACCGGGAGGATGAAGCTGATGCCGCCGATGGACTGCCGCTCGGCGCCTTCGGTCACCGTCACCGACCGCGGTCGTGGCACCCGCACCAGGGCATCGATCGAGGCCCGGTCGAGCGAGGCGCCGGACATGCGGGCGTTGACGATGGCGTCCCGCAGGCTGTCATGGACGAACGAGACGTCGCGGTCGTCGAGCCCTTCGGGCACGAACAGGTCATAGGTGCCGAACTCGTCGTTCGGGCCCATCTCGACGGCGTTGTCGTGGACGACGATCAAGGCGGTCGGTCGCCTCTCGCCGGTCGATTCGAGCAACCAGCCCTTCTCCCGCTCCACGTCCGTCTCGGCCGCCAGGATCCGGACCTCGACGTCTGGCGCCGGGCCAAGGCTCTCCTCCACCGCCTGCTCCATCGCCGCCTCGGCCATGCCGCGGACGGCGGCCGGCGCCAGGTCGAGCCCGGTCCTGAACTCGGCGAGCCGCCGCTCGGCCACCGCCTCTGGACTCAGCGCGGCCGCCAGCTCGGGTGCACCTGCCCGGTCGGGTCGACCACCGCATACACACCTTCGACCTGGAAGTTGCTCTCATCGAACAGCCGCGGCGCGGCGATGGCCATCACCACGCCGATCGCGGGCGGCAGCACCAGACCGATGAGAAACCCCTTGGTCAGGACCGTCGCCATGAAATCCCGCGCCGCGATGCGAAGGATCTTGGTCATGACTCGACCGTCGAGGCAGGGTCGCGCAGCTCCGCGCGGAGCTGCGCCTCATCTTCGTCAGCCGCCGGGTCGGCCACGATCTCGATGAAGACGTCCTCGAGACGCGGGCGCGACAGTTCGATGCGCGCCGCCGGCACCAGCGTGAGCAGGCGCGGCATCGCGCCGGCGGGATCGACACCCTTGCGCAGGGTGACATCCAGACCCGCCTCGCCGCGCTCCACGCCTTCGACCTCCGGCAGCGCCAGGAGCGCCTCGGCGCTGGCGTCGGCCGCGAGCGGCTCGAGCTGGATGGGGCGAGGATCGTACCGGCTCCGGATCTCGGCGAGCGAAGCATCGAGCACCTTGCGCCCACGATGCACCATCATGATGTGCTCGCAGATCTCCTCGGCCTGCGGCATGACGTGGGTCGAGAACAGGATGGTGGCGCCGCGGGCATGTTCCTCGAGAATCAGGTCGCGGAGCAGACGCGTGCTGACCGGATCGAGGCCACTGAACGGCTCGTCGAGAATGAGCAGGTCCAGCTGATGCAGCACCGCCGCGACGAGCTGCACCTTCTGCGACATGCCTTTCGACAACTCGTCGCACCGCTGGCGGCCGACGTCCGGCAGCCCGACGCGCCCCAGCCATTCGTCAATCCGGTGATCGAGACGCTCCTCCTCCACACCTTTGAGGTGCGCCATGTATCGCAAGAACGGCAGCACCTTCATCTTCTTGTAGAGACCGCGCTCCTCGGGCAGGTAGCCGATCCGGTCCTTCGCCTCGAGCGCCGAGGGATGCCCCAGCACCGACACCTCTCCCCTGTCCGGGAAGAGGATTGGACATGATCATCCGGAGAGAGGTGGTCTTGCCGGCCCCGTTGGGACCGATGAAGACGTAGAGACCGCCGCGAGGCACCAGGAGGTCGAGCCCGTCGACCGCGGTCTTCGGTCCGAACGTCTTGGTGACCCCACGCAGGTGGATCGCGTCGCCGCTCACCGTCGCTACAGTGGTCGGTTCGGGTCGATGATCGAACGCCACATGTGGGCGACGGGGCTGCCGTCGTAGCCGAGGCCTTCCTTCGGCTGGCGGAACTGACGCCCGATGATGTCGGTGAACTCCTCGGCCCTCACCTCGCGCATGTTCTCGTCGAACGCATACTGGTCGTTGACCGTCACCAGCCGCGACTCCATGTAGTAGCGGTGGTTTCGCGCGAACTCGTAGTCGGCCTTGATGTACTCGTCCGGCTCGTAGTCCTCACCGAAGATGCGGTTGTAGAGCTCGGGATACTCGTAGCCCACCGAGTCGTCGGCGAAGAACCGCAGGGCCTGGTGATACTTCACCGCCCACGCCACGCGCTCGTCGACATACGGCGCGAACAGCTGTGCCCCCCAGTAGCCGTGATCGGCCTTGATCAGGTTCTGGGTGACGTCGTGAATCAGACAGGCGAACACCGTGCGCTCGGGCTGGCCGGTCTCGAGCGCATGATTGGCGCTCTGGAGCACGTGACGTGCCGGCGCGAACCGACGCTCGAAGAAGTCGAGCAGGGTCGGCTTCTCGGGCATCGGCTCGAAGCCGCTCGCCGTGGGCTGGAACAGGTTGCCCGTGCCCCGCGGGACGCGCGGCTCGGCCGACGACTGGGCCGAGGCGGCCAGCTGCACCCGACGGTCCAGCTGGTCGGTCATGTAGTGCTCGAGCGCCTCCGCTCTGTCTTCGTGGCCCATGGCGGCCACCGCGGCCGCCCCCCCTACCGAGGCGAAGAACTTACGTCGATCCACCTGCATGGCTGCGCCTCCTGCAACGCTGGACGAGAAACTGCCCGCCAGCTTACCCCCGCCCCACCCGACACGCAACGCCCCCTCCCCCGGCGGCATCCCGGCATCCCCAGAAAAAGACCTGTCTTTCTTATAGGATTGCAGTCTTGTACGCGGCAGTCGTGCCAAAGCCCAAAGCCTAAAGCCCAGAGCCAGGGCGGCGGGGGACACGACGCGGCGCCCCGGATCATGAACCCCGACCTCCAAGACGCCGTCGACTTCCACGACGCCATCGTGGCCGAAGGGGCCAAGGCCCTGGTCGGCTACGACCGTGAAAAGGCGCTGGCCAACATGGTGCTGCTGGCCGAGATTCCGACCACCTACGACCAGGAGGAACAGCGGCAGGTCAATGCCGGCAACCTGCTGCTGCGGGGCGTCCCCGGGGTGGGCAAGACGTTCTTCGGGGTGATCCTGGCCGCGATCAGCGGCGCCCGGTTCGCCCGACTCCAGGGCCGGGCCGACCTGCAGCCGACCGAGGTCGTCGGCTTCCAGATGATCAACCCGGCCACCGGCGAGTTCCTCACCGAGTTCGGGCCGCTGGCTTCGGCCGAGGTCATCCTGCTCGACGAGATCAACCGGATTCCCCTCAAGTCACAGAGCGCGTTCCTCGAAGGCCTGCAGGACCGCTCGGTCACCGTGGGCAAGGAGACCTACCAGCTCCCGACCTTCAGCTTCGCCATCGCCACCATGAACCCGATCGAGCTCGGTCAGGGCACCTTCCCGCTCTCGGAAGCCGCCACCGACCGGTTCGCCATCATGGTGAACATCGGCTATCTCCCGCCCGAGGAGGAGCAGAAGCTGGTCAGCTTCGACTTCAAGCAGGTGAAGCTGGACGGCCTGATGCCCAAGGAACGGGTGCTCGAGCTCCGGGCCCGCATCGGAGAGCAGGTGTTCCTGCATGACGCGCTCGGCAAGTACATCCGCCGGCTGGTGGCCGCCACTCGCCCGTACAGCCCCGACACCGACTGGCACCACCACTCGCCCTCCGCGCTCGTCGAACAGTATGTCGACCTGGGCGGGTCGCCCCGGGCCACCATCTGCTGGGGCCGCCTGGTCAAGGTCTGGGCACTGCTCGAAGGGCGCCGCAGCGAGGTGTATCCCGAAGACATCCAGGCGCTCGCGCGCTACGTGCTCGGGCACCGGATCTGGCTGGCGCCGCATGCGGCGAGCCGTGACATCCGCGTCGAGATGGTGATCGACGAAGTGATCGACACCGTCCCCATCCCCTGAGCGGCCGACGATGAGCCCCTACCTGCACGATGCCGACGACTCGCTGGTGTCCTGGGCCGAGATCCAGGACGTCGAGCTGGTCATCGTCAAGCGGATGCAGGAGCTGGCCATCGGCGGACATCCCAGTCTGTTCCAGGGCACCGGACATGATCTGGCGGGTCTCCGTGACTGGCAGCCAGGCGACCGGCTGGCCGCCATCGACTGGCCACAGTCGACGCTCACCAACTTCAGCCCGCTCATCACCCGGGAGTTCGATCAGGAGAGCAACGCGCCGATCGTGATCGCCGCCGACGTCTCCCCCTCGACCCGCTGTGGCACCAGCGAGACGCCGATTGCCAAGGTGATCGCCCGCACGGTCGCCACCCTGGCCATGGCCGCGGCGTTCTTTCAGGATCGGGCCGGACTGGTGACCTTCGATGGCGACCGGCGATGGATCGCCGTGGGTCCGCGGGTCGGGAAGGGCCACGCGATGCACTGCGCCCAGGCATACCAGGCGCACCTGGAGGGGCGGGACCGCCCCGACGCGGCACCCGACGTCGGCTTCGCCGGATTGCTGCGAAAGCGATCGCTGGTCCCGGTGATCTCGGACTTCCTCTTCGAGGAGCCGGCGCCACTGCTCGACGAGCTGGCCGACCTGGCCGCCGCGCACGACGTGTTCCTGGTGATGGTCGACAGCGCGTTCGCCTTTGCTCTCCCGGCGGTGTCGGCAGGGTGGGTCGAAGGACTGGACGTCGAAACGGGCCGCACCCGGCTGATCGCGGCGTCGGATGTTCGTGAGCTGGGCGACCGGGTCACCCGGTGGCAGGACGGGGTGGAGCAGCAGGCGCGGGACCGCGGCCTCGACGTGCTCAGACTGGGTGGACCGGAGCAGCCGTTCCACGAGACCCTGGTGTCGTTTCTGCTCGGACGGAAGCAGTTGAGGCGATAGGCGGATGGGACAACCGACAACAGCCAGAAGGATGGTGACGCCGGAGCGCCGGTTCATCATGGGCCTCCTGACCGTCGCGACGCTGGCCGCACCGGGGTTGGCGTCTGGACAGGACGCGGGCGAAACCGCCATCGACGCACTGACCTGCTGGCGACGAGTGGACCGCGCCGCGGTCTACGCGGGCGAGCGCTTCGGTATGACGGTGACCTGTCGACTGGTCGAGACCGCCGATGCCCGCACGGTGCTCGACACCTCGACGCTCGAACCGGAAGCGATCGCGGTCAGCCCATTCGAGGTGCTCGGCGGCGAACAGTTCGCGCCCGTCGAGGACGGGGTCTTCCGCTTCCTGCAGTATCGCTACACGCTGCGGTTGATCGACGAGGGCAGCTTCGGCGACGACGTGGAGCTGCCGCCCCTCGACCTGACCTACCGGATCGAGCGACGCAGTGACGATGGCCCCGTCTTGATGGGACGCGAGTTGACCCACATCCTCGCTCCCGGGTCGATCCGCCTGCTCTCGCTGGTACCGTCGTCGTCGGTCGACATCCGCGACCTTCCGCCGCCGACGTTCGGCGAGGCGGAGGCCGGAGAGCTGCGGGCGTCGTTGCTGACGCTGCTGGCGGGACTGGCAGGCATCCTGGCCGCCGGCGTCCTGGCCCTGGGCATCGCCCGAACCCTACGCGAGCGCCGAGGCGTCGCCACCGCCCGTGAGAAGACGGTGCCACCTTCGGCGGTCGTGGGCGCGGCGCTCGACGAGCTACGGGCGGTACAGGAGACGAGCGGCGGGGGCTGGACACCCGACCTGGCGTTGCGTGCGCTGAGCGCCCTGCGGCTGGGTGGCGCGGTGGCCACGAATACGCCGGTGGCCCAGGCCCTGGTCTCACCCGAGGCCGCCCTCCGGGAGGGCCAGCTTCGGGTGAAGCAGGGGTGGCTCCGTCGTCGTACGCTCCTCGTGTCGTCAGGCACGACCGCGGACTCGCTGGCCGAACGTCTGCCCTCCGGTCCGGACGGGAACGGAAACGCCCCACATCCGCTGGGCGACGCGCTCAGCGTATTCACCACGGCTCGGTATGGCCAGAACGGCGCCCTCAGTACCGAGGCGCTGACCCCGGCGCTCGACGGCGCCATCTCGCACCTGCAGCAGCTCCGGTGGCGCGTGACCGCGCCGGTGCGGCTCGTCACCGAGACCACCGAGCGCCTGCGCTCGCTCGCCGCCTCATGGACGCGCTGACCGACCTGCTGGTCGCCATCCGGACCACGGTCGAGCAGGCCGCGTCGCTGTCCTGGACGACGCTCCCCCTTCCGCGCCGCGATGCGGTCGTCGTAGCGCTGGGCGCGCTGGTGCTGGTCGCCCTGGTGGCGGTGCTCGCGCGGACCCTGACGCGTCGGCCCGGCCGCACCGATGTCGCGCTGCCTGCGCTGTTGCCCGCCTTCCTGACCCGACGGTCGCGCCTGGCGCCACTCCGGCATCTCCCGTTCGGGCTGTTTCTGGCTGGCCTGCCCTGCTTCGCGCTCGCCCTCGGCGACCCGCACACCAGCTTGATCCAGGAGCGCGCCACCTTCCCCGGCCACCGGATCGCGATTCTGATCGACGCCTCCCTCAGCATGGACTCGTCGTTCGCCACCGATCAGCTGGGGTGGGGCAACACCTATCTGGCCAACGTGGCGGCGGCCGGCTACTTCGTCCGGCAGCGGATGGAGGGCAACCACCAGGATCTGGTCTCGCTGGTCCAGTTCGGCGGCGAGGCCTATATCGTCACGCCGTTCACCAACGACTACGAGAACATCCTGCTGAGCATCGGCCTCATCGGAACCCCGGAGGAATACGACCGTTTTCCAGACCATGGCACGCTGATCATGCGAGCCATCACCCGCGGGGTGCAGCTGTTTCGCACCTTCGACTTCCTCCGGGCCCAGGGCAACCTGATGGTCATCTTCAGCGACGGCCAGGACACCCACGCGGTGTATGAGGGCCGGTCGCTGGACGACATCCTGCAAGAAGCGGCCGACAACTCCATACCGGTCTACTTCATCCGCACCGCTTATGCGCAGGACCTGGGCGACGTGCTGCCGGACAACACCTGGAAGCTGGCGGTGGAACGGACCGGCGGACGGTTCTATCCGGCGGCCGATGAAGCCGCGATCCTGCGGGCGGTGCACGAGATCGACGAACTGGCGGCCGGCGAGATCGAGGTGACCCAGTATGTGGCGCACCAGCCACGGTTTGCCGGTTTCACCCTGGCGGCGCTGGGGCTCTGGAGCCTGGCGGCGGTCGCCGCGCTGGGGTTGAAACCATTCAGGCGGTTTCCGTGATGAAAAAACTACTGAGCTACGTCATTGGCGCGCTGGTGCTGGGAATCGTCGCGGGAGGGCTGCTGGCGGCGGCCGGCATCGAGCGGGAACTGGCGGCGGCCGACCTGGCGTTGTCGACGCTCGACCTGAACCAGGCCGCGCGCGGCTACGGCGAGGTCGAGCGCCGGCTGGGCTGGACCGCGTCGGTGCCGTGGCTCTTCGAGGACACCCGAGCCGGGCTGGAGGCGCGACAGGCCGCGGTTCGTTACTGGCGCGGCGAGTATGGCGGCCTGGCCGCCGACTACACCACGGCCGACAGCCCGAGCATGGCGGGTAACCTTCCGCTGCAGCTCGTGGTCGCCAACGCGGACTACCTGGCGGTGCGAAGCCCCGGAGCCGGCCGCGAAGCGGCGCTCGGAGCGCTCGACCATGCGGTGGGCGTCTATCGACGACTCCTCGAAGCCAACGAAGGCAACCGCGACGCCGCCTACAACTACGAGCTCGTGCTCCGTCTCCGGGCCGAGATCGCCGGGGGCGACGACGTGCCCGACTTCTCACCCCCGACCGTCCCGGGTGCCGCGGGTGAGAACCCGGAAGAAGCCGAGATGGAGGACGTGCAGATCTACGTGCCCCAGGAGAGTATCTTCGACCCCGAAGAAACCGAAGACCCCACGGTGGGCGAAGGCGCCCCGATTCGACGCCGAGGGTAGGTAGCGGACCGAGTCGATGCCCCCCATTGAGTTCGGCGCCCCGGTGTTCCTCTGGCTGCTGCTGATACCCGCGGCCCTGGCGGTCGTCTGGGTGTGGCAGCTCGGGCGTCGTCGGGCGGAGGTCCACCGCACCGCCGAGGATCGGACCGGGCCGGTGGTCGAACGGTTCCCCTATCTCGGCGGCCTCGCCTTCTGGGGCGCGGTGGTGGTCGCCTCGGCGCTGTTGACCCTGGCGCTCGCTCGACCGCAGGTGCTCGCCTCGGTCACCGAGAACGCCGGAGCCGATTTCATCATCCTGCAGGACGGCTCGACGTCGATGCGGGTCACCGACACCGACCCGGACCGGTGGCAGCGCTCCATCGGCTGGATCCGGATGTTCGCGGAGCTCCTCAGCTGGGACGACCAGCGGGTGGCGCTGGCCCTGTTCGCCCATCGGGCAGCACCGCAGATCCGCCTCACCCGTGACCCCAACGCCCTGTTCTTCTTCCTCGACTTCCTGGGCGACGAGCCGCCGTTCCGGCTGGAGGACGACACCAGCTGGGACACCAACATCGAGGAGGGCATCTACTGGGGCGTACGGATGTTCGAGCTCGATGCCGAGCTCTACGGCGAGCGGCTCAGCTCGAAGGCGTTCATCGTCATTTCAGATGGGCAGGCCTGGTCGGGCGAGGTCGAGAAAGCGCTCGAGATGGCCCGTGTCCGGGGCATCCGTGTCTATGTCGTGGGGGTGGGGACGACGGCTGGCGGCTACATCCCGCAGCTCCCGCCCGGCCCGTTCACACGACCTGAAGACCCGATCCACTCGGTGCTCGACCGGGACTCGCTGCGCGCCATCGCCCAGGCCGGTGAGGGCCGCTACTTCGAGCTGGGGGTCGACTCGGCCCAGTCGAGCGCGCTCGACATCCTGAGCGACGTCCAGTCGCGTGCGGTCTCCACCCAACGACGGGAGACCTTCACCGAGCTGTACTGGTACTTGCTGGCGCTGGCCGCGGGCGTGCTGGCGCTGGGCACCCTCCTGGTCCAGGAGCGCACCCAGCTCTGGTGGCAGATGGGCGTCGCCACCGCCCTCGTCGTCCTGCTGCTACGCTGAAGAACCTCTAGATCAGGCCCGGTTTCTTGGCGAGGCGTTCGCGTGGCAAGGCGCTAGGAGGGAGGCATCCGGCAGTCCTGCGTCGCAGGACTGCTAAGCAGTTCCGGGAGCCTGGCGTGGAACTGCCGCGGGGCTGTGACCGACGACGCAACGCCGTCCACGCGGGCGGATCGCCAAGAAACCTACCCCGCAGCCTCCAGCTTGCCGCTGATCCGCTCTTCCATCAACTCCTCGGCCCGGTCGAACAGCTCTGCCTTGGAGATGCGGCCGTTGTCGACGTCGGCGAGCAGATCGCGCTGCGCCTGGTATTCCTTGTTCACGATGCCGCCCTTGCTCTGAAGCAAGCGCCACGCCTTGCGGCGTTCGACGCAGAACAGCACCAGCTGGCGGGAGAGCGTCATCAGGAGCGGAGAGCCGTCCGGCCCCGGCACCTTGGCGTAGACCCCGAAGTCGGGGATATACGACCGGTGCTCCGGATCCAGGTGGCGGCGATGCACCACGTCTTGCTGGGTGATCCGCACCAGCATGTTCTCGAGTGAGATCAGGCCGGCGACCTTGCTTTCGTCCTTGATCCGCTTGAGGTGATTACGGAACCGGGCTTCGGTCGCGCACCAGTGCGCCACGGTGTAGCGATACTTCTCACCCGTCGGCTTGAACTTGGTGGTGTACCAGTCCTTGTCTGGATGCGGGTTGCCCTTGAGGTCGAGCGCCTCTTCGTAGGTCTCGCCCAGCGTCGGGTTGAACACGAACTCGGGCGCGCCACGCGAATCGCGCACCCGCTGCGCCTGGTCGAGGGCCATGTCGTCGGCCACGCCATGCTCGGGCTGACAGGTGGTGAAGCACTGCAGGAACCCGGTGCCGCGATACTCGATCGCATCGAGAATCGCCCGGAAGAACTTCGGGGCGTTCGCAATCGAGATCTGCGACACAAAGGGCGAGCCGTGACCACCCAGGAACGTCTCGGCCACGGTCTTCTTCTCCACCGCCTTGCCCTGGGTCGCGGCGCCGAACGAGTTCATGTCGCTGCCGCCCAGCATCGGGGTCGAGTCGGAGTTCTGGCCACCCGTGTTCGAGTAGACCTGCGTGTCGAGCATGACCGCCTTGACGTTGGGGCGGTTCTGCAGGACCACCTTCGAGACGTTCTGATACCCGATGTCCCCCATGCCGCCGTCGCCACCGACGATCCACACCTTCGGCAGCTCCTTGACCTCGTCGTCGGTCATCAGGTTGTCGCTGAAGTGGGTGTAGTCGTAGTAGTCCTGCTGGGTCAGCGACGCGCCGTTCTTCTCCATCAGCGTGTCGGTGAGACGCTCGGGGATGACCGACCGACGGCCGTGGTCGACCATGAAGCTCTCGCCGAAGAGCCATCCGATGGTGGCGCCGTCCTGGAAGAGCGAGTTCATCCACGGATAGGGATGCGGGTTGTTGGGCGGCGTCGACCCGTAGACGGTGTTGCATCCGGTGTGGGCCGCCATCGCCATCACGCACTGCCCGTTATCGAGCCGACCGTCGAGCGCCTGAAGCTGCTTGTGGTTGAAGGCTTCCTGCTCGAGCACGGTGGCGAGCGCGTCGATGATCTCCTCGTCGGTGATCTCGCCGTGTGCCGTGAGCCGAGCGTCGGTGTCGGCGTCGCTGTCGCCGCCGAGCCCCATGATGACGTGGGCCACCGAGCGGACGAAGAGCGCATGCTGCTCCGGGTGCAGGGCGGCCAGCGCGGCCAGCTCCTCGACCCCGGTCGCGCGCAGCGCCCGGGCCTTCTCTGTAAACCGGTCCGCCTTGGCGTGATAGAGCGGCCGCATGTAGGCCTCGGTGACCGACGCCACCGCGCGTAGCACGCTCTTCTCGCCGCAGCCGGCGCAGGCGCCGTCCCCTGACACCAGCGCGTCGTAGTTCCGGCGCACCATCAGGTGGTTGCGAAGGGTGGCTGTCTTCGAGTCGACCGGATTGGCGTCGTTGTAGAACCCGAGGAACTTCTGCTCGGTGTCGGGCAGCAGGTCGAGGAACGCGGTGCCGGTCTCGTGGTCGGCGTTCACCTGCTCGGTCTCGGCCACCATCCGAAGCGCGTCGTGGTCACCACAGGCGGTGACGCAGGCCGCGCAGCCCTTGCACAGGTCGGAGACGAAGATCGAGAACACGCCACCGCTGCCCGGGTTCTTCTTCTCCGGGCCTTTGTAGATGGCGTTGACCTTGTTGTAGGCGATGGGCGCCTGGTCGACGATGGCGTAGAACTGCTCGCGCGACGTGTCCGAGAAGCCGTTCAGGTCGCTGGTGGCCTGGCGGACGAGCTCGGGGAACGGGGTGTCGGCCTTGGCCGCGATCGCCTCGTTCATCAGGGTCCGGGTCCGCTCCTCGATCTCCGGCACGTGGGCGAGCAGCTTCGCCCGGTCGCCCGGGTCTTCCACGTAGTGATTGATGGCGGTCTTGAGCACCGTCTCGACGTCCTGCGAGCAGTTCGGCAGGGCGGTGTCCGGACACACCGAGATGCACTCCATGCACTGGGTGCAGTTCTCGGGAATGAAGAGCGGCGTCTCGCGTCGCGCCACATACTTCGACGCCGTGTCGCCGGTGCCGGCGGCCATCACGCTCATCGCCGCGAGCGGCGACGACGGCTGGTCGTAGCCGTAGTCCGAACGGAACTCGCCATCGAACATCGCCACCTGCGTCAGCGGCGTCCGCTCCTCCTGCCCTTCCGGCATCGGAGTAGACCGACACGTAGGACACCCGGCGCCTCCGGTGCTGTCGATGTCGAGCGGCAGCATCGGGAGCCCCCGGAGCGTCGACCGGTCGGCAGCCGTGATCTCTCCCACCTTGATCTCGGTCACCCGACCGAATCCCTGATTCATGACCGTCATGTTCGACTCGACGACGGCCGGTCCGAGCTTGCCAAACTTCTTCTGATACTGACTGCGGACCACCTCTTCGAACTGCTCGGTGCTGATCTCGAAGTCCTGCAGCAGCGGCGACACCTTGAAGAAAGCGCCGAGGAAGGCGTTCCCCTGCATTCTGAGCTGCAGGTCGGCGCGGTTGGTCGCATTGCGCGCGATGTCGAAGCCGGGCAACGTGAACACCCGGATGTTCTTCTCGATGATCTGGGTACGGGCCCAGATGGGCAGCCGCTCCCACGCCTCTTCCGCCGTCTCGTCCGACTCCCAGATCAGCGCACCCCCCTCGGACATGCCATCGAGCGGGTTGCAGTGGGTGAACGCCTTGGGGTCGCAGCACAGCACGACGTCGACGTGCCGCAGGTCGCAGTTGACCCGGATCCGCTCGGGGGCCACGACGAGGAAGTAGGAGGTTGGCGCCCCCTTCTTCTCCGACCCGTACTTGGGGTTGGCGCTGACGTGGATGACCTCTTTCGGACGGCCGAACTCGTCCAGTTCTTCGTGTCGGGCCGAAAGGAAGTCGTTGAAGTCGCCGATGATGGCGCCCAGGTTCTTGCCGGTCGTGATGGCGCCCCAGCCGCCGACCGAGTGGAACCGAACGGCGATGGCGCCCTCGGGGAGCAGCGACGGCGTCTCTTCCGCCTTGACCTCGTAGGGATGCGGCACGCCGAGAACGAAGAACGACGCGCCGTCCTCGGCGGTACGGCCATCCGAGCGTACGCGACCCTCCGTCGCGTACTCGTAGGCGCCGATGATGTGCTCGGGACGGAAATCGCGTGACCCGAGGCCGTAGATGCCGTTGAAGAGCCGCGGCACATCCTTGGCATCAATGGCGGGGAAGCCCTCCTCGATCGGATGCCCCTCGATCACCAGCGACTTGTTGAGCGCGGTGCGGATATCGCGACCGAGCGGATTGTCGCCCGCCAGCGGTTCGTCGGTCCGCTCCAGGACGATCGCGTTCCGCTTGCCGGCCAGCGCCCGGGCCATCGCCTGCTCGGGGAACGGCCGGATCACGTTGACGTGAATCGACCCGACCTTGGCGCCCCGCGTGGAGCGCAGATGGTCGACCGCAGCCTCGCAGTTCTCGGCCGCCGAGCCGAGCGAGATGAAGACCGTCTCGGCGTCCTCGGTGCGATACTCCGACAGCAACCCGTAGTGACGCCCGGTCAGGCGTCCGAACTCCTCGTGCGCCTCCTCCAGATACTGGAGGATCGGCTCGATGAAGTTGTTTCGCCTGGCGGCGACGCCCTGCATGTAGTGCTCCTGGTTCTGGACCGGCCCCAGCAGCACCGGGTTCGCCAGGTCGTACATCTTCGGCACCCGGCGCCGGGTGGGGCCGAACAGCACCCGCTGCGCCTCGGTCGGACACTCGACGATGTCGTCCGGCGCGCCCAGGAACTCCCGGATCAGCTCCGACTCGTGCTTGTAGAAGGTCCGTTCGAGGTGCGTGGTCAGGAACCCGTCCTGGACGTTCATGCCCGGGGTCAGGCTCTTCTCGGTGACCTTGCGCAGGATCAGCGCCTGATCGGCGGCCTGCTGCGCGTCCTTCCCGAACACGATGATCCAGCCGGTGTCGAGGACACCGTTGATGTCGTCATGGCCGCAATGGACGTTCAGGGCATGCTTGGTGAGCGCCCGCGCCCCGACCTGGACGACCATCGTCGAAGCCTTGCCGGGCGCGTGGTAATACTGCTCGGAGGCGTAGGGCAAGCCCTGACCCGACGTGAAGTTGGTCACGCGGCGGCCGCACACCGAGTAGGCGATGGCGCCGCCCTGGGCCGCGTGCTCACCCTCGGCCTCGATCGCCGTGGTGCTGCGCCCGAAGACGTTGAGGTTCCCCTCCGCGAACGACTGCTGATACAGCTCACCGCCCTCGGTCGAGGGGGTGATGGGATAGTAGACGCCGGCGTCGGTCACCCGAGCTTCGGTGTGATAGGCGACAAGCTGATTCCCGTTGGCCGTGATGCGGATGCCAGGATACTTTGGCGAGTTTCCGGCGGTCTTGCTGGTGTCCTTCCCCATGACACTCCACGCTCCATTGCCGAAACGGGGCACCCGTCGATCGGGGCCCCGGACAGATCCGGCTCAAATATATATCGGATCGATTGTAGACCAACCTGACCCCGGAGACGGGCCGGCGAGGCGACGAAACGGCGAAAACGTGGCTACGTCGTCTCGACACGCAGCCAGGTGCCGACGAGCGGCCCCTGCTCGATTCCGGGCTGGGTCCAGTCGCAGACCCCCTGCGGGAAGATCCGCTCGAGCCGGACGCGAGCCTCAGCGCTGAGCGCGATCGTGTAGTCGGCCGGGTCAATCGGCTTGAGGTGGCACTTGAGAACGTCGGTGGCCACGGCGGCCCCGGCCACCTCTCGCGGAGCGGGTGGTGCCGGATACAACTCGGCACAGCGACCAGCATCACGCTCCTGGGTCTCGGCGATCTTCGACGGAGCCTCGTCGCGGGTCCAGCAGGCGTCGACCAGCTCGGCCGGCCTGGCCCGTACCACCTTGTCGATTTGCGGGTCCGACGAGGCATCGGCATCGAGCGCCGTCAACCAGGCGTCCATCTGTGCCAGCGCCTCCTGCAACACGGGGCTCTGACTCGAATACAGGCCGTGGCGATTGTCCTCGACCAGCATCACGTGGTTGTCGGTCCGGCCATTGGCGCGCTGCAGGCGCTCGCGCAGGGCGAACGAGTGATAGCGCACGTGCACGTCGCCCCGCTCCACATCGTCGCTATAGCCCCGATAGTCGATGATCGGGGTCGTTGCGAGGCCGCCGCCACCGTTGGTCACCCGACCCGTCTGGTAGGCGGCACGCATGGCGGCGGCATCGGCCACGGTTCGGAGCGCCTGGAACTGCCCGTCCTGGTCGTAGCCACCAACCCCCTCGTTCAACGCGAGGAACTGGTCCACCGTGATCACCCCGTCGTTCAGGGCGCCCAGGCCGTACTGCACCCCGACGTTGTCGAGCGGCCGACGCGCGAAGCCGGTCGCAGGGTCGCGGCCGTAGATGTTCACGGTCGCGTCATACACGTCACACCGGACTCCAGCGGGGTTGGTCTCGGCGTGGTAGCGGTCCGCCTCGGGAATCACGTCGGGGCAGAACTCGTCAGGCGCGATCCGACCGGCGTTCCGGGAGACGTTGGGCATCGTGTTCAGGACGAGGAACCCCGCCACCGCCCGCTGCTCCTCCTCGGTGAACGCTCCCGGCGCCGTGTCGTTGAAGTAGTGGTTCAACAGCCGGGCATCGGTGATGAACGGGATCGTGCCAGAGGTCACGTCGGGAAAGCTGCAGCCGGGAATGATGCCGTCGAGCAGCCCCGGGTAGTTGTCGGCGATCTGGTGGTTCTGATACGACCCACCCGAGCAGCCCCAACCGATGGTGAACCGCGGCGCGCCATATCCTTCGATGAACCGCTCCTTGACCATCATCATGGTTTCGGCGGCCAGCAGGTCGTTGCAGTTGTTGCCGAAGACATTGAGGCTCGACGACGCGACGGCGTAGCCCTGACGAAGCATCACATCGTCGGTCACCCCGCCGGTACGCGCCCCCTGCCGATACCAGCCGTTCACGCATCCTCCCCCGAAGGTGAAGATGAGGCGCTCGTTCCAGCCCGGCGAGGGCTGCCACGCATCCGGCTCGGGCGACGTGGCCGGGTCATGGAGCATCGCGATCTGATAGATCGCGCGGTTGATGGTGCCGGTCTCGACCCGGACCACGTAAGGCACTTCATCGCCGGCCAGGGTCGTCGTGTAGGCCAGATCTTCGGGACGATCATCGGGGTCGGTCAGCGGGCGCAGCGCACCATCGGCCACCGACCGGTAGAGGTAGTCGACACGTCGCTCCACGCTGCACTGTTCGTCGAGCGGAGCCCCCAGCGTCTCCTCCGACGCGTCGCCAAAGAGGCGGAACGCGTCGGTCTCGCAGTGGAACGGCACCTGGTGCGGCCCCGAGAACACCGGTCCGGTGAGGGGATGATTCGTCACCTCGATCTCGACCGGCGCGCCGCTCCCTGCCGACACCGACACGACGCTCGCCCCAGGGCCGAGATCGGTCACCAGGCCAAGCAGGCCACCGTTGGCGTCTGGCCGGAAGACGTCAGAGACATCGCGCCCGGCAGCGGTCACGCGGACCCCCTCGGTCTCGACACCCGGGGGAGGCACCACCCGCAGCAGCAGGTCGCCCGCACTGACCATGTCTGGGCGCGACGACAGCACCTCGACCTGCGGCACCCCGACCGTCTCGGCAGGCGCGCACGCCAGGCCTCCAAGCGGCACCAACATGAGCAGCATCAGCAACCAGCGGGCTGAGTGGGGACGGGTCGCGGTCAGGATCTGCACGGGCGGCGCTCCCTGAAGCAGTGATCAACACTGAGCGGCTAGGCTCGGCATGATAGCAGAGTCGATCCTGACCGCCCGAGAGCGTATAGTCGGAACGATCAACGTTTCTTCGCGGGAGACCTGATGATGGCGCAACGGCTTGGTCCGCTTTTCCTCGTGGTGATGCTGGTAGGGGCGATGCCCGCGGCGGCACAGGATGACCCGTGGGCCGGAAGCTGGCGCGGGACGGTCACCGCCCCGGGCGGAGACATCGAAACGACGGTGACCATGACCCTGGTTGCCGAGTCGGGCAGCTATACCGGCCTGCTGACCGGTTTCGCCCCGGGCGCCGAGGTGCGACTGACCTCCATCGAGACCGGCGACGACCTGCTGACGATCGAGGCGGCTGCCGACACGGCCCTCGGGCCGCTCGCCCTCACCTACAGCTTGACCCGAGGCGAACGGCCGCGCCCCCGTGGTCGCGGCACGGCGGCCGCGCTCGACGGGCCAGGACGGATCACCCTGGGCGACCACGGATTCGACGTCGAGGTGTCGCTGACCCGCGCCCGGCGCACCGACATTCCCCAACCCCAGGTGGAGCAACGGATCGGGTACTTCTCCGGTCGGTGGACCTTCGACTACACCGGAGGTGAGTTCCCTCCACTGAGTGTCGGCACCCGGAGCGGCACGGTGACCTTTACCGAGATCGAGGGCGGTCCCTTCGTCGAGGGACACCTCGAAGCCGAGCTCTACGGCGAGGCCTACACCGAGACCTGGACCATCGGATTCGACGAGGACAGCCACGGTGTCGTCTGGCAGGAGCAACCGTCGGAAGGCCCCGCCCGACTCGCGGTGGGCGACTGGTCCAGCCCGATCGGCATCACCTTCGTCACCCTGCCGCTCGACGCCGATGGCAGCACCTACGTGCTGCGCCGGCTGCTGCAGGTGACCTCCGAGACCTCGTTCTCGGTGACCGACGAGTTCTCCATCGACGGCGGCGCGTTCCGTCGCCTCGGGAACGGCGCCTTCCTGCGCGCCAACTGAGCCCCTCCATGAGCAACGCCGACCTGGTGGCGCGGGACCGCGCCCATCTGATTCATCCGCTCCACCACGGCGCCACCCACGACCACGCCCGTGTGTGGGTTCGTGGTGACGGGGCGCTGATGACGGACGCCGACGGGAACGAGTGCATCGACGGACTGGCCGGGCTCTGGAACGTCCTGGCGGGTCATGGGCGCGAGGAACTGGCCGAGGCGGCACGAGACCAGTCAACCACATTGGCCTATGTCTCCGGCTACACCGGCAGCTCGAACGAGCGGGCCATCGAACTGGCTGAGCGACTCTCGGGGCTGACCTACCCGTCGATCAATCGCTTCTTCTTTACCAGTGGCGGCGGCGAGGCCACCGACAGCAGCATCAAGATGGCTCGCGCCTACTGGAAGCTGCGGGGGCGCCCCGAGAAGACCAAGATCGTCTCCCGGTTCGAGGGGTATCACGGTGTGACGCTGGCGGCGATGAGCGCCACGGGACTGAGCGCGTACTGGCCACAGTTCGAACCGCGAGTGCCTGGGTTCGTGCACATCCCCTCGCCCTACCCGTACCGCTACGAGGCTCCCCCCGGCGAGAGCCAGGGCATGGCCGCGGCGAACGAGCTCGAGCAGGCGATTCTCCGGGAGGGGCCCGACACCGTGGCCATGTTCATCGCCGAACCCGTTCAGGGCGCCGGCGGTGTGATCGTCCCGCAGGACGACTACTTCCCCCGGATCCGCGAGATCTGCGACCGCTACGACGTGCTGCTGGTGGCCGACGAGGTCATCACCGGCTTTGGCCGTACCGGGACGCTCTTCGCGCTCGACCACTGGGGCATCGAACCGGACATCGTCCAGTTTGCCAAGGCGATCACGTCGGGATACTTCCCCTTTGGCGGGATCGGCATCAGCGACACGATCGCGGCCGCGCTCGACGAGAGCGACAGCATCTGGATGCACGCCTACACCTACTCGGCGCACCCGGTTGGATGCGCGGTGGCGCTGCGCAACCTCCAGATCATCGAAGACGAAGACCTGCCCGCGCAGTGCGCCCAGAAAGGAGAGCGACTCCTGACCGGGTTACGTGACGCGTTCGCCGACCACCCACACGTGGGCGACATCCGCGGCAAGGGTCTGATGTGCGCCGTCGAGCTCGTCGCCGACCGCGCGACCAAGCAGAGCTTCTCCGCCGACGAGAAAGTCGGCCCGCGGCTGCTCGCCGAGGCCTCGCGACGGGGTCTCTTCAGTCGGGTGAAGGCCGACACCTACGTGCTCGCCCCTCCCGCCGTCATCACCGACGACCAGCTCGACCGCACGGTCGAGATCCTCTCCGATTCGATTACCGCCATCGTCGGGTAGAACCGCGCCGGCCGCCCTGGCCTTGGGCTTTGGGCTTTGGGCTTTGGGCGGCTTCTGTAGGGCGGGACTTCAGTCCCGCCATTCCTGCAGATCGGCGGGGCTGAAGTCCCGCCCGACGGATCCGAATCCAGTGAATAAATGTGTCGCTCTCACGTATATCAAAGTGATATCATATTGACATCACTCAAGGAGAGACACATGGCAATCAATGAGAGACAGATCGCGGCTCAATCGGGATGGTTGATGCTCTTGGGGCTGCTGGGGACCTTGGCGGTGAACGTCGTGCTGCTGATTCGGGCAGCCATGGCGGAGGTGGCCTGGATGGTCGTCGGCCATGTCCTGGTGATCCCGGTGATCGTCTTCCTGCTTGCGGGTCTGTTCGTGGTCAACCCCAATCAAGGGCGGGTATTGCTGCTCTTCGGCCGCTACGTCGGCACGGTCAAGGACGAAGGGCTTCGCTGGGCCAACCCGTTCCTCACGAAGAAGAAGATCTCGCTCCGCGTCCGCAACTTCGAGACCGAGCGGTCGAAGGTCAACGATACGGAAGGCAACCCGATCGAGATGGCGGCCGTGGTGGTCTGGAAGGTGGTCGACACCGCCGAGGCCAGCTTCGAGGTCGACGATTACGTGAACTACGTGCACGTGCAGAGCGAGTCGGCCGTGAGAAACCTGGCGACCCAGTACCCGTACGACACCCACGAAGAGGGCCGGATCTCACTCCGGGGAAACACCGACGAGATCGCGGCCAAGCTGAAGGTCGAGATCCAGGGCCGGCTGCACAAGGCCGGGGTCGAAGTGCTCGAGGCCCGTATCACGCACCTGGCCTACGCGCCCGAGATCGCGTCGGCCATGCTCCAGCGGCAACAGGCCGGGGCCATCATCGCGGCTCGCACCCAGATCGTGGAGGGTGCCGTCGGGATGGTGGAAATGGCGCTCGCGCAGCTCTCCGAGCAGCAGATCGTCGAACTGGACGAGGAGCGCAAGGCGGCCATGGTGAGCAACCTCCTGGTCGTGCTGTGTGGCGACAAGAGCACCCAGCCGGTGCTGAACGCGGGCACGCTCTATCAGTAGGGCTGCTGGAGGCACGGTCCGTGGGCCATGGCAACACGTAAACCGTTTCTGCTTCGTACCGACCCCGAAGTGCTGGCGGCCCTCCATCGCTGGGCGGCCGACGAGTTGCGGAGCGTCAACGCGCAGATCGACTTCCTGCTCCGACAGGCGCTAAGAGACGCCGGTCGGCTGCCGACGCCCGGAACCTCCCTAGGCGACACCAAGGGGTCACGCGACGAGGATTGAGGTCACTGATGGAATACACGATTGTCGTCAAGAAGGTGTCGGGGAACTTGATGGGCCCGACTACAAGAAGGCCGCCGACGCGCTGAGTGAGATCGTCCAGGAGCATCTGGCCAAGGGCTGGAAGCCGCAGGGCGGTGTCTGCTACGCCCCGACTCCATCGGTGCAAACGCCGCACCTGCTGCAGGCCCTCGTCCGCACGGGACGGCGCGGTCAGTAGCGATATGATGCCGGCGCGGTGCTGTATCTGATCATCGTCGCCTACTTCGGGCTCCTGGTCTGGCTCGGCTTCGCCGCGTCACGCCGCGTCGATTCGCTGACCGACTACTACCTGGGCGGACGACGCCTGGGGTACTGGGTGGCGGCGTTCTCGGCGCGGGCCACGGGCGAGTCGGCCTGGCTCTACCTCGGGCTGACCGGCCTGGGGGCGATTGCCGGCCTCAGCGCGCTGTGGGTCGTCGTGGGAGAGCTTCTCGGGGTGGGGCTCGCCTGGTTCCTGATGGCCCGGCCCTTCAAGCGGGCCAGCGACCGCTGCCAGGCGGTGACCGTACCGGACTATCTGGTCTGCCGGTTCGCAAGCGACGACCCGGCCGCGACCCGCCGGCTGCGATTGGTGGCCGCCGGCGCGCTGACCCTGTTCGTGACCATCTATGTCAGCGCACAGATCGACGCGACCGGGAAGGCGTTTGCCAGCTTCCTGGACTGGAACTACTACGCCGGCGCGGTCGTGGGCTTTGGCATCGTCGTGGCCTACACGCTGACCGGCGGCTTCCTCGCCGTCGCCTGGTCGGACCTCTGTCAAGGCTTGCTGATGCTGGTCGGACTGGTGCTGCTGCCGCTCGCGGCACTCTTCAGCCTCGAACCGGGCGCCCTCGCCGCCGGACTCAACGCCGATCTGCTGAACATCTGGGGGCCCGGAGGGCTGTCGCTTCCCAACGCCCTGACGCTCGTGAGCTACGCCGCGATTGGCATCGGGTTTCTCGGCTCGCCGCAGGTGTTCGTCCGCTTCATGGCGATCCG
>MDTE01205269.1_pt1 | contig 28237 bp, 20 predicted proteins | sample 811231 | NCBI WGS metagenome assembly MDTE01 (sample SAMN05326651, study PRJNA326480) | marine metagenome | isolation source: seawater | place: Indian Ocean: Red Sea | collected 2010 | reverse complement strand
TGTTGATGTCCGCAGGCTGGCAGGTGCAGTCTGATGGCATGCCCGTTCGCCAAGCCGGCGAATTCCAGATGAGCGTCCGTTCGCACATCGACTGGTTTGAACTGCACGGCGACATCGAGTTCTCCGGCCAACGGGTCCGGTTCCCCGAACTGCTCGCGGCGCTGTCTCGGGGAGAGTCAGCAATTCGCCTTGAAGACGGATCCCTGGGAATCGTCCCCGACGAATGGGCCGACCAGTATTCGATGATCAGCCAACTGGGAGTCGTCGAAGACGAGCACGTCCGCTTCGCGCCAGCCCAAGTCGCCCTGCTCGACGCACTGTTGGCATCTCGCCCCACCGTCGACGTCGACGAGAAGTTCGAGGAAATTCGCAAGAAGCTGGATTCCTTCGAAGGGATATCCGAGGCCGAGGAGCCGGCCGATTTCAAAGGGTCGCTGCGAACCTATCAACGTGAAGGCCTGGGCTGGCTGCACTTCCTGGAAGAGTTCCAGTTCGGAGGCTGCCTGGCCGACGACATGGGGCTGGGAAAGACCGTCCAGGTACTCGCCGCGCTCTCCGAACGCATCAAGAACAACGGGCCTCTGTCCCCTTCGCTGGTCGTCGTCCCCCGCTCGTTGATGTTCAACTGGAATGAGGAATGCGAACGCTTCTGCCCCTCGCTGAAGGTACTCGAATACTCGGGGCTGGATCGCGCCAGCCTGAGGGACAGTTTCGACGACTACAACGTCATCCTCACCACCTACGGCACACTCCGCAGAGACATCCTCGAACTCAAGGACCAACGCTTCGACTATGTCGTCCTGGATGAAGCCCAGACCATCAAGAACGCCGGGTCCCAGGTCGCCAAGGCGTCACGACTCCTCGAGGCGAACCACCGATTGGCACTCTCCGGCACACCCATCGAAAACCACCTCGGGGACCTCTGGTCGATTTTCGAGTTCCTCAACCCCGGCATGCTAGGCCGCAGTTCGGTCTTTCGCCGCTTCACTGACGACAACGACAACCGGAGCCTCCTCACCCGGGGACTCGCTCCGTTCATACTGCGAAGAACCAAGTCTGAGGTTGCAGCCGAGCTGCCCGAACGGTTTGAGCAGACCATTCAGTGCCAGATGGGCGAGGAACAACAACGGCTCTACGACGAGATGCGAGACCACTATCGCCAGAGTCTTTTGGGGATGCTGCAGGAGCAAGGCCTGAACAAGTCTCGCATGCACGTCCTGGAAGCTCTTCTGCGACTCCGGCAGATTGCCTGTCACCCCGGCTTGCTCGACCCCGAACTTGTCGACGGCAACTCAGCCAAGCTCGACACCCTCGCTCCTCTCCTCGAAGAACTACTCGGCGAGGGCCACAAGGCACTCGTGTTCTCCCAGTTCACGAGCATGCTGGCGATTGTCCGTTCGGTTCTCGACCGAGCAGGCATCACGTACGAATATCTGGACGGGCAAACGCGCGACCGCAAGGCACACATCGACCGCTTCCAGCAGGATTCCGATTGCGGTGTCTTCCTGATCAGCCTCAAGGCCGGTGGCCTGGGCCTGAATCTCACAGCGGCCGACTACGTCTTTCTGCTCGACCCCTGGTGGAACCCGGCGGTCGAGATGCAGGCGATCGACCGGGCTCACCGTGTCGGCCAGACACGGCCGGTGTTTGCCTACCGCCTGATCTGTGAAGGGACCGTCGAGGAAAAGATCGCCGAACTCCAGCAGCAGAAACGGGAACTCGCCGACGCGATCCTTCTCGAAAACCGCAGCGTGCTCAGCAATCTCACTCGAGATGATCTCGAGTTGCTGCTTTCCTGAGCCCATCACCGCAACGCGTCTCGCCGGTCACTTCTTTGACTGAGGTTCGCGAAGACGGAACACCCAGACGCGGTCGAATTGCCCCTCGTAGGCACCGCCGACGGTTTCCAACGGCGTCCACAGAATCGGGTCCTCACCGAATTTCCCCACCACCCAGTGCCGGTCTCGACGATCACGAACCCGCATTGCGTGCGGGTAGTCGGGACCGCGACTTCCCACCAGGCAGACCACGTCATCATCCCGAATCAGGCGGGATGTCTCAAATGCCTCGATCGCACCGGAATTGAACGGCGGTGCGAAGTCGGCCACCTTCTCGTAGAAACTCTCGAGAACCACCTGCATCGGATTTGTGCCGTCGGTCAGTGGATTGACCTCGCCACACAGCCAGTCGGCGGGCCCCAGCCCAACGGCGTCCCCCGCAGCGTAGGCACAGCAGTTGAACTGGGCCAACTGCGAGGGCACATCAACGTACCATTGCGTCCCCTCTTCGGTCACCACTTCGCCGTCATCGGCATCGGTTTCGGGCCGCCCTTCCAACAGGTCGTCCATCGAACTGGACTGATAGTCTTCACGTGCCGGAAAGTGCAACAGGATGCAGTTGCCAGCAGGACACTCCAGGGAGGTCCGTGGCACGTCGATACGGTGCCGCTGACTGTAGGCCGGCTCCAGCGCCTTCTCGGCTGGCCGGCGCCGACTGCCGTCGCCGGATGCCGAGGCGGACTCACCGGACGCGCCGCACCCGACCAGGCCCAACAGTCCTCCCAGGCCGAACAGTGCCCGTCGCCGGGTCCATTGCCGCCCAGTCACCTCACCACTGCCGGACATCACCCTTTCCCTCGCGGCTCTCTTACGACTCCGAGTCTATGCGGTGTCGCGAGGGTCGCACACCCCGAACGCTGATCTTGCCGCTCGCTCCGACCGGTCCTATGATCCCACGCATGCCGCCCCTGCTGACCATCCACTTCCTTCCGACGACCGTAGAATCGGTTCGACTGGCTGGCACGGTCGCCGTGATGATTGACGTATTGAGGGCTTCCACGACGGTGACTCACGCACTCGCAGCCGGGTGCGACTCCATCCGTCCCTGCCGCGACGTTGTGGAGGCTCGCCAACTGGCCGCCCGCACGCCCGCCTGCCCAGACAAGCTCGGCCCACTGCTGGCCGGTGAACGGGGCGGCACTCGGATTGACGGTTTTGATCTCGGCAATTCCCCCTCCCACTTCACGACCACAGCCGTCGGCGGGCGAACGATCATCTTCACCACCACCAACGGCACATCCGCACTGGAACACTGTCGGCCCGCCGACATGGTCCTGGTCGCCGCCTTCTGCAATATCCGGGCCGTGGCTGCCACGCTGGTTCAACGCAACCAACCAGTCCATTTGGTCTGCGCTGGGACCGACGGGGAAATCACAGCCGAGGACTGTCTGTGTGCTGGGGCGATAGGACTGGAACTGCAGGGCCACGGAGGCTTCGACACCCACTCGCACGATGCCACACGGATTGCGATCTCTCGTTACCAGCAATTGGCTCACGACTCCAAACAATTGCTCGCCGAACTCCGTGACAGTCACGGCGGCCGCAATCTGCAGAAGCTGGGATTCGACGACGATATCGCTTTCGCCTGCCGACACGACACCATCGACCTCGTCCCCGTTTTTGATACTCATAGCAGCACGATCAGGACACTCTCCTGACCATCCCCCGAGGACACAATGAAAAAATCCATGGACACCATCGTCTCGCTGTGCAAACGGCGGGGATTTGTCTTCCCATCATCGGAAATCTACGGCGGCTCCAACGGATTCTGGGATTACGGTCCCCTGGGTGCTCAGTTGAAGCGGAATGTCCGGGAAGCGTGGTGGGGCGACATGGTCACCAACCACAACGAACTTGGTATCCCAGACGGAGCCGTCAGCACCTTCCAGATGGTCGGAGTCGAGACTTCCATCATCATGCACCCACAGGTCTGGAAGGCCTCCGGGCACTACGACCTGTTTCACGACATGATGATCGACTGTCGCGAGTGCCAGGCCCGCTTCCGGTCCGACCATGTGGCCACCAGCCAGTGCCCGCGAAAGCCCAGCAAAGCGCCCGGAGACCACGAGGCCTGCCAGTTGACGGAACCCCGGGAGTTCAACCTGATGTTCAAGACGATCATCGGTGCACTCTCGGGCGAGGAAAATGCCGCATTTCTGAGGCCCGAAACGGCTCAGGGAATGTTCGTCAACTTCAAGAATGTCGTCGACAGTTCCCGGGTCAAGATCCCCTTCGGTATCGCCCAGGTCGGAAAGAGTTTCCGGAACGAGATCACTCCCAGGAACTTCACCTTCCGCTCCCGGGAATTCGAACAGATGGAGATGGAGTTCTTCTGCCACCCCGATCAATCCCGGCAGTGGTATGAGTACTGGCGGAACCGCCGGTTCCAATGGTACATCGACCTGGGGATCACCAGTGACAACCTGATTCTGCGGGACCACGACGCTGATGAACTCTCTCACTATTCGGTCGGCACCGCCGACGTGGAATACGCTTTCCCCTTCCTGCCCGATGGAGAATACGGCGAACTCGAGGGAATCGCACATCGCGGAGACTTTGACCTGCGGAGTCACATGGAGGGCAAACTGGTCCGACAGGGCGACGACCTGGTCGTCGAGACCGATGAACACGGCCAGCCGCGGCACAGGGGCAGCGGAAAGGATCTGACCTATTTCGACGACCAGTCCCGTGAACGTTTCGCCCCACATGTCATCGAACCCGCTGCGGGTGCCGACCGGGCAACACTGGCCTTCCTGTGCGAGGCCTACCACGAAGACGAGCAACCCGACGACAAGGGGAACATGCAGAGCCGGGTGCTCATGCGGTTCCACCCTCGCCTGGCACCGGTCAAGGTCGCAGTCTTCCCCCTGATCAAGAAGGAAGGCATGCCGGAAACTGCCGGCCGACTCTACCAGGACCTCAAGGCCGCCGGAATCGCCTCCGTCTACGATCAACAGGGCGCCATCGGTCGCCGCTACCGTCGACAGGACGAAATCGGCACCCCCTTCTGCATCACCATCGACGGCGACACGGCCACCGATGGCACTGTCACCATCCGCGATCGTGACTCACTGGAGCAACAGCGCATCCCACTCGACAGCGTCGTCGACAACATTCACGGCCGCCTGCGCAGCTGACCATGGCCTCAACTCCCAGAGCGATCCCATGACACTTGATGAACTCAAGGCGACACTCGACCAGGACACCCCTCCCCCGGGCCTCACCGAAGAAGTCCGCGCGATGTGGCTCTCTTCACGTGAAGGCTGGGAAGCCGGCCACGTGATCGTCCAGGAGATCGAATCGGCCGAGGCTGCGTGGGTTCATGCTCACCTGCACCGTATCGAAGGGGATCTCTCCAACGCCGCCTACTGGTACCGGCGTGCCGGCCGACCGGCCTGCAAGAGTTCGCTGGAAACCGAATGGGACGAAATCGCCGGCACACTACTGGGGTCGTGATGTCAGAGGCACCTCCCACACCTGACCCGGCACCGACAGCAGCCCCCCGACTGCTGATCACTCTCTGTACGTACAACGAACGAGAGAACATCGAACGACTGGTTCCGGAACTGCACGAGGTCGCCCCGGACGCCGACATCCTGATCATCGATGACAACTCTCCGGACGGCACGGGCACTTTGGCCGACACCATGGCCGAATCCGATTCGCGCATCGCGGTATTGCACCGCGCCGGCAAGCAGGGATTGGGAACAGCCATCCTGGCGGGATTCCGCGAGGGCATCGCCGGGGAATACGACCACCTGATCAATCTCGACGCGGATTTTAGCCACCATCCCCGCCACATCCCGGCCATGCGGGACCTCATGACGACCGCCGACGTGGCTATCGGATCGAGATACGTCGAGGGGGGAGGTGTCGTGGGATGGAACTGGCGACGCCACGTCATGAGTCGCGGCATCAACTTCTACGCCCGCCTGATGCTCGGACTTCCCTCCCGAGACAACAGTGGCAGCTTCCGCTGTTACACCGTCACACAACTCGCCGAACTCGATCTCGACCTCTTCCGGGCTCGCGGGTACGCGTTCCAGGAGGAGATCCTCTATCGGCTCCGCCGGCTGGGCAGTCGGTTTGCGGAAACGCCGATCGTCTTCGAGGACCGGCGTTTCGGGGAATCGAAAATCAGCTGGAAGGAAAGTGTGGCGGCTCTGTGGATCCTGTTCCGACTGGCCATCGACCGCGCATTGAGGTCCCGTGTGCGTCATCGGGACGGACTCGCCCACACCGCAGCGGAATGATAGTCTGAAGGCCGTTTCGGACTGCCCGAACCGTCAGGGGGCCGGTCGTTGGCCGACTACATCCGCAAACGCCGCACGCTGCACTGGCCCATCACGCTCTCGGCAGCGCTGATGGCACTCAATGTCACGTTGATGGTCTGCTGGATCGTGCTGTTCGCCCGACTCGACTCCATCGGCGCATTGACCATTGGCACTATCGCCTTCGCGCTGGTACTGATCGGCCTCTCCTTCTACCTCTTTCTGACCATCAAGGAAATCCAGCTCAACCGCCGGCAGGCCAATTTCGTCGACAGCGTCACCCACGAACTCAAGACCCCTCTCGCCTCGATCCGACTGTACCTGGAAACCCTCCAACTCAGAGAACTCGACGACACGCGGCGAGACGAGTTCTACGGCACCATGGAACAGGAGGTGCAACGCCTCGACACGCTGATCAGCCACCTCCTTGAAGTGGGACGTCTCGATGCGATCGGCCAGGAAGCCGAGTCAGAAGACATTCAACTCGAACCGCTCCTGAAAAGCTGTGCGAGAGCCGCCTGCACGCGTCACGCTTTGACCGACGAAGATGTCTTCGCATTCAACATCCAGCCCACGGTAATCCACGCCCGCCCCATTGTCCTGGAGATGATCTTCGGTAATCTGCTCGACAACGCGATCAAGTACGGCTCCACACAACCGGAGGTCCAGGTCGAGGTTACCGCGAAGGCCCGCGGCCGGATCGTAACGCGGATCACCGACAATGGTGCCGGCGTGAACCCTGAGCTGAAGAAGAAGATCTTCCGCATCTTCTTCCGCGGTGGTGAAGAGTTGAAACGCCGTCAGACAGGTACCGGCCTCGGACTCTACATCGTCCGCACGCTGGTCCACACGCTCAAGGGCCGCATCCGGGTCCATCCGCGGGACGATCAACCCGGCAGCGTGTTTGAAGTCGAATTGCCTGGCCGGGTGGCCGCATGAGAATACTGATCGTCGAAGACGAAACGGCCCTGGCAGAAGGACTCGAGTTCAACTTTCAACAGGAGGGTTATGACGTCGACCTCGCCGGCGATGGCCCCGCCGCGTTCCAGACGCTGGACGGCGCGGACCCTCCTATCGACCTGGTGATCCTCGACTTGATGTTACCGGGCATGAGCGGATACGAGATCTGCCGACAAATCCGCGAAAACGATGTGGAACTGCCCATACTGGTTCTCAGTTCTCGCACGCTCAGCGAGGACAAGGCCCAGGCCTTCGATGCGGGCACCGATCAGTACATGACCAAGCCGTTTGCCCTGCCTGAACTGCTCAGCCGCGTCCGCAACCTGCTGGAACGCCGTGGTCAGCGCAACCAGCCCCCCGCCGACCAGCGTTTCGTGTTCGGGAACGTCTCGATCGACTTTCTCAGCTTCCAGTTGACCGTCGGCGACAACACTCACGACCTGACCAAGACAGAGATGGAATTGCTGCGATACTTTATCGACCACGAGGGCGCGGTCCTCACCCGGCAGCAACTTCTCCGAGATGTCTGGAGCGAACCTGACACGATCACAACCCGGTCGACCGACAACTTCGTCATGAGGTTGCGACGGATGATCGAACCCGACGCTTCCAACCCGCAGCACATCCTCTCCGTCCGTGGAACCGGGTACCGCTTCGTGGCCAACCCCGACGCCGAGCCTTCGTCCGGAGTAGCCAGCTAGCGTCCACCGCCCACCAGGCCGGACATTTCGGGCAAACCAGGCTGCCGTCGCTGCTGGTAGTTTCGCCTTTGCGAGGCCAACCGCCGCCGCAAGTCCGGACGGATCGCGTCGGCCGCACCCAGGGCTCGCTCCACGGAGGAGACCGCCTGGGGCCAGTTGCCGGCTGCCGCATGAGCTAAGCCCAGCAATTCTCTCCCCGTCGGATCCGACCGTTCCGATCGTTCAACCAATTCCTCGGACCAGTCCACCGCCTGTTCGGCCCTCTGAACCGAGAGCCCCGCCCCGGCCCGGACTTCCACCAGGGCATGGTAAACTGCCACCGCCAGCGCCCGGTTGGCCTCGCCGAACTCGCCGGCCTCTCTCAGGGCCAGTGACAAGCCGTGGTGGGCTTCCGGTGACGAACCGTCCAGCGACAAGCTGCGCCGAAACATCTCGATCGCCGGCCCGGTCCGCCCCAACTGCCGCTCCACTTCCCCCAGCATGCAAACCGCGTGAGCATGCGAGCGATCTCGTTCGATCGCCATTCGGAAATGCTCACCAGCGTCAACCAGCGCCTTTCGGTCCGAACGTCGCATCCCCTGCTGCAGTCGCAGCACACCCAGGTTGTAGTGCACATCGGGATTCCCGGGACGAATGGTCCGCGAAGCCTCCAGGTGTTCGACCGCCTCATCCATCCGGCCCAGTTCGAGTTTCGCCATCGCGAGGTGGTACTGGAGGTAGGCATCCCCGGAATGCCGGCGTTCGGCTGCCAAGAGGTCTGCGAGCCCTTGTTCGTGCCGGCCGGATTCAATGCCTGCCACCCCGCGGTAGACATACGACTTGTAGACATCCGGCTCGAGACGGATCGCAGTATCCGCCTGTGCCATTGCCTCGGAGAAACGATTGGCGTTGATCAATGTACGGGCCAGTTCATTGCGAGCCGCAACCGAACCGGGCACATGAGCCACCACCGCACGAGCCATTTCCAGATCACCGACCTGGCCGCGACGGACGCGGCGCCCTTCCGTGACGAACAGGGCCCCTGCCAACCCGGCCAGCCCGGCCAGGGCTAACCAGTGTCGCCAGGCAAAAGTGGCACCCATTTGCACCGGTGCTGTCGAACCATCAGGACCATCCTCCACACCCAATGACCGACGCGTCGGGGCTTCTCGGACTTTCCAGATGAAACCGTCGTAGTAAAAATGCAGCAGATTCGACGTGGCGATAATCCCGTACAACAGGTTTCGCCACTGCTCGGACGACACCCGGTCAACCACGACGCTGAGACTGCCGTAGGCCAACACCAAGCCGACATACAACCCGATCCACAACCCGACCAGCGAACCGCTGTTGCGGAACAGAAACCGGGTCAGGGCGCCGACACCCGCTCCCGATTCCACTCGCCGTCGATTGAACGACCAGACGATCGACAGGTACTGAATGTCGTGAAACACCTCGAACATCGCGATGCCCAACACCAGATTGGTCAACGTGACATTGCAGTACCAGAAGAACGTGAAGGACATGACCAGCAACAGCATTTTCCCACCACTGACTGTTTGGCCGGACAGTCCTCGCCACACGAGTTGCCCCAACGCCGCCGCGGTGATCGCCAGCGTCACCGCGGTCCAACCAAACCGAATCGACTCCAGGGGAAGACTCCAGTCGACCGGAAGACCGGCCTGGTAAGCCATGCCGAGGAACTCTCCAACCCGTCGAGGCGAATGCAGCACCGCGGCCCCAAACCATCCCACACACATTCCCCAGTCCAGCCACCTCGACGCTCGACCCCCGCCACCACTCTTCGCGTCATAGATTCTGGCAAAGCCGTACGTCTGCATCAGGAAATGCCAGATTCCCCACGCCAGCACAATCAATTTCATGCCGACCAGTTGATCGACAAAAAACAACCCGCAGACGGGCAGCAGAACCAACGGGACAACGACGAACCGCCATCGGAACCGACGAAACAGTTCGCGATCCCCATAAGCTCGCAGCAAACCGGGAAGATGATGTCCCAAGGCCCCAAATGCCACGACCCAGAACAGAATCCGTTCCCCACTGGTCTGGCTCGCGGTCAACAGGCCAAGCGGCAGGACCACCAGCGGGGTGGCAACAAACAACAGAAGATCTCGCCACGGCCCCAGGATCCAACGCGATGGACCGCCGGTCCCGACACCGGTCGACTGAACTGAAGTCGTCTCGGTCGCCATCGACGCCCTGTCTGTCCCGAGGGAGATTGGGGCCCGGCTCATTCTCGGGCGCGGCCCCAGTCTAATCTGGCCGGTTGATCGGCGGCAATGGCGGTCTGGGAGGCCGCAACACTCGCGCCACGCACAACATTCGAGCCAGAATTGTGACACAAGTGTGACACGGAAATGACCGTGACGCGACACTTTTGGCCAAACGATTCACTATAATCCCCGGCCCCAATGCGCTGCTCGACGGCTGCGTTGTTTCTGCCGACACAACTCTCCTCTCTGAGTCCAAAATGACCACAACGTCCGACGCTACGAGTGCCGTCACACCGGCCCCAGGTCCACCACAAACGTCCACCTCAGGTCTTTCCTCCGTGGTGGCCCTGCCCACTGGAAAACTCTCGGACCGGTTCCCCAATGGCGTCAATTGGACCAACGCCGTTTGGCTGGCCCTGATGCACGTCGGAGGTGTGTTCGCTTTCTGGCACTTCTCCTGGCCCGCCTTGTGGATGTTCATTGCCTTCTATTACCTCACCGGCTGCTTCGGCGTCACGTTGGGCTACCACCGGCAGATGACCCATGGCAGTTTCCAGACCATCGCCCCCGTTCGGTGGCTGCTGACCCTGTGTGCGATGCTCTCCGGACAGGGGAGCCCCCTGTTCTGGATCGCCACGCATCGCAAACACCACGCACACTCGGACGGCGACCAGGACCCCCACACACCCAACCACGGGTTCTGGTGGTCTCACGTTCTCTGGCTCCAACCCCGTGACAACCCGGAAAACTCCCGGGAACACTTTGAAAGGTGGGCTCCCGACTTCTACGGCAACCGCGTCCACCGGTTCCTGCATGCCACTTACGGCCCCTTTCTTTTCCTCTCTGCCGGCGTCTTCTACGCCGTGGGAGAACTCGCATGGGGCGAAGGACTTTCGGTGTTCCTCTGGGCGATGTGCCTGAGGATTGCGGTCGTCTACCACGTCACCTGGTTCGTCAACTCGGCCACCCACGTTTGGGGCTACCGCAATTACCAGACCAGTGACCGGTCCAGGAACCTCTGGTGGGTGGGACTGCTGGCCTTCGGTGAGGGCTGGCACAACAACCACCACGCCTACCAGCGAATGGCTCGCCATGGCCACCGGTTCTGGGAATTCGACCTCACGTACAACATCATTCGCGTGATGAAACTCTTTGGGCTGGCCACTTCCGTGGTCGACAAGTTGCCGGAAGCCGCCAAGGCGACACTCAAGGGAGACGACAGCGCACCCAGCCAGGTGCCTCACGCCGCGTAGCACCCCACGCCCGCCTCAGGCGTGACTGTGTTCCTCGCCCGGGTAGTCTCCGGCTCGCACGTCCTCGGCATACCGGGAGACCGCCTCCAACACCTCTCCCCGCAGGTCGGCGTACCGCTTCAGGAACTTCGGGTTGAACCCGTTGCCCAGGCCCAGCATGTCCTGGTTGACCAGCACCTGGCCGTCACATCCCGGCCCGGCTCCGATCCCGATCGTCGGGATCGACAACTCGGCCGTGATCGCTTCGGCGATATCCCGAGGGATCAACTCCAGCACCACTGCGAAAGCACCGGCTTCCTCTGCCGACTTCGCATCGGTCCGCAGGCGGTCCTCGTCTCGCTGGATCTTCGACATCCCGCCCAGCATGCGAACCGATTGAGGCTTCATTCCCACGTGCGCCATCACCGGAATGTCCGCACGGCTCAAGGCAAGAATCGTTTCGGCCTGGTATTCCCCGCCCTCCAGTTTCACCGCCGACGCCCCGGTCTCCTTCAAGATACGGCCGGCGTTGGCGATTGCCTGTTCGGGGCTCACCTGAAACGTCATGAATGGCATGTCCACCACCACCAACGCATGTCGGTTGCCACGGACGACCATTCTTGCGTGATAGATCATCTCATCAAGAGTCACCGGCAGCGTGGTGTCGTGTCCCTGGACCACCATGCTCAGGCTGTCACCCACCAACAACGCATCCACACCAGCCTGGTCGAACAAGCCCGACCACAAGGCGTCGTAGGCGGTCAACATCACCAACCGACGCCCCTCCGCCTTGGCCGCCACGAAACGGGGCACCGTCATCGCGCTGCGATCGCTCGCCGCTTCGCCCATTGGGACTCACCTCACCGCCATCGGCACCCGAATCTTGATCACTCCTTCGAGTATCCCGTTCGACACCCAACTATCAAGTGCGGCAGGATTGACCGCATCGAAACGCTACACGTGTTGCAGAATAGCCCATCGCCGAAAGAACCAGTTATGCAGTCCCACAATGGATATTTCTGCAATAAACTTCTTCCACAGAGCCAGTTACGTCCATTTGGACAATTATTCCTGTCAATTGGCACACCGAGTGCATTAGTCATATCCCGTCGAGGTGGAACAGCGTTGGCCCGCACTAGTCCACCCCGCATACGAAGCGTTCCGGGTGACTTGTAGTGACCCGGGACGCTTCTTTTTTTTGCGCTCGCAGTGCCATCTCTGCTATTGAGTGGACGATTTCCACCGCCGCTTGACTGAACGGACACCACGGGTCTAGTGTGCATCGCTCGCCTTGGGTGCGAGTCGACAAAACTGCCCACCACTTGTGACCTCAACTGACTCCGAGAGCGCTGGAGGACGGATGAGCCGTGTCCGCTATTTCGTCGTATTTGTCTCGATGCTCATGGCGGTCTTGTTGTATCTGGATCGCTTCTGCGTTTCTTTTGCGGCGGATTACATCCGGGAGGACCTGGACCTGAGTCAAAATCAGGTCGCCTGGATGTTCAGCATCTTCTTCTGGTCCTACGCGTTGGCCCAGGTGCCGTCGGGTTGGCTGAGTGACCGTTACGGATCGCGGATCATGCTGTCGATCTACATCATCAGCTGGTCTCTGTTCACACTCCTGACCGGGATTGTCTCCGGAGTGATTGGTCTGTTGATCATGAGACTCGCCTGCGGACTGGGCCAGGCAGGGGCCTATCCCACCAGTGCCTCAATCGTCAGCAAGTGGATTCCACTGACCGGACGTGCGGCGGCCAGTTCCATTGTGGCGTTGGGGGGGCGTTGCGGTGGAGCGATCGCTCCCGTGCTGACAGCACTTCTTATGGTAACCCTCGTCCCGATCTCCGGTGATGGCTCCACCGAGAAACTGGACAAGGATGATCTCCTGCACACGCCACAACTCTGCAATCTCATTTCACCCGACGACGACCCAACCGTTCACACCGACCCGGGTGACGCGGCCGTCACCCACACATCCTCGCTCATCCTCGATCTCGTCTCAGATGACGCTCGCAGAGAGATCACGGCAATCGCGGCGGCACACCGCCAGGCCGAAAACGAACGACCAGACGGACAACACTCCCGGACCTCCGACGAAGTTGTTCTCTCCGAGTCCTCGACACGTTCATTGGTTTCGGCCCTCAACAACCTCCTGGAGACCGAGACCCTTTTTGACCCCAGTATTCATGAGGAAGTCAGCCTGCCCCGCGAGGGTTTGATCCTAAGAGATCGTGAGGCGTCAGCCGACACTCTCACACCCTCGGAACGTCGCCGGTTCCATCGCCTGTTGCTCGAAGTGACATTCCCCCAGCACATCCGCAAGATCTATGTCGATGGCTGGCGGCCGGTGATGTACATCTACGGAATTGCCGGTTTCCTGGTTGCCGGGGTCTACTGGTTGGTCGTCCGAAACCATCCCTCCGAACACCCCCGATGCCAGCCGGCTGAACTGGAACTGATCGCCGAGGGCCGCAACGAGTCCCCTTCGGACTCACACGTCGCCGAGGGTGGCGCTCCGCTGATGGCGTTGATCCGAAGTTTCAGCATGTGGTGCGACTGTTTCATGCAGACCGGGACCAACATCGCCTGGGTCTTCCTGGTCACATGGCTTCCCCGTTATCTCCGCGAGGTCCACGACGTCCCGATCGAGTGGAGAGGATTACTCGCCGGCCTCCCTCTGGCCGCAGGCGTAGTCGGAATGCTGCTGGGAGGAAAAGCCACAGATTTGCTGACAGCGCGTATTGGTCTGAAATGGGGTCGGCGCTGGCCGCTGTTCGCGACCAAGATCAGCGGTGCCGCCGCCTACGGATGTTGCCTGCTGTTTTCGACGCTACCGACGACCTCGCCATTGAATTCGGCTGCCGCCTTTACCGTCTGCTTCTGCGTCGTATCGTTTTCCGTGGATTTCGGCAATCCGGCAAACTGGGCGTTCAAGCAGGATGTGGGAGGACGTTACGTCGGCTCTGTCCTCGGCTGGGGCAACATGTGGGGCAACCTGGGCGCCGCAATCAGCCCGCTGATCTACAACTTCGTCCTCGGCGAACATCCGGCGCTCGCCGACTGGAACAACATGATGCTGGTCTGCCTGCTGGCTTTCGTCGTCGCCGGCATCTGTGCTCTCGGGATTGATGCCACCCAGCCAATCGTCGCCGAAGAACCACGTTCCACTGTCGAGCCACCAACGGAATCCCACTGACAATGTGGCCGGCCCGATGCGTTGGCTACCGGCCTCCACGCTGCCTTCCTCGCGCACAAGCGGATCAGTTGTGTGGCACCGTCGCCTCGGCTAAGGTCGCTGATCCGACGCCCATTACCCAGATACGGACAGGAGCCAGCACCCGTGGCAGAGCGAGTTGTGATTATCGGTTCCGGCCCTGCTGGCTGGACGGCTGCGATTTACGCGTCCCGAGCCAGCCTGGACCCCCTGGTACTTGAGGGCGCCATCACCGAGGACAATCGCCAGCGTGGGACATTGCCGCTGGGCCAACTGGCACTCACGACCGAGGTCGAAAACTATCCCGGGTTCCCTGCCGGAGATCTTTCGGCATACCTCGACAATTCGATCGCCGAAGACAAACGCCGCTACATGGCTCCCCACGCCGGCGAAGGTGTCAGCGGCCCGGAACTGATGGAGTTGATGCGGCAACAGGCCGCCAATTTCGGAGCCCGTATCCAGACAGACGACGTCGTCTCGGCCGACCTGTCCACCCACCCCTTCCAACTGACGACGTTGGACGGCACACAGATCGAGGCCCTCTCGGTCATCGTGGCGACCGGTGCCCGTGCCAACTACCTGGGCCTGGAAAGTGAAGACCGGTTCAAGAACGCGGGAGTCTCAGCATGTGCCGTCTGTGACGGTGCCCTGCCCCGCTTTCGGGACAAGCCCCTGGTGGTCGTCGGCGGTGGTGACAGCGCCATGGAAGAGGCCACCTACCTGGCCAAGTTCGGCTCGACGGTCCACATTGTCCATAGACGTGACGCCTTCCGCGCCAGCAAGATCATGGCTGAACGCGCGTTGGCCCATGAGAAGATTCAGGTCGAATGGAATTCCGTGATCGACGAAGTGCTCGGAAATGACCAGGAAGGTGTCACGGGTGTCCGTTTGAAGAGTACGCTGGATGAATCCGAGTCCAGAGAACTCGAGGCGTCGGGATATTTCGCCGCCATCGGTCACACACCCAACACGGATTTCCTGAACGGCCAACTCGAAACCAACGACGCGGGTTATGTGATCTGGACCACCGCCGGCCGCACCAACACGAGCATCGACGGTGTCTTCGCCGCCGGTGATGTGGCAGACGACTACTACCGCCAGGCGGTCACAGCGGCCGGAACCGGCTGTATGGCTGCACTGGACGCCGAGCGATGGCTGGCAGCCAACGGCTTCGAATAGACCTGGAACCCGACCGCATGCACCTCGAGCCGGCGTGGCTGACCGACGGTCTGGAGCACCTCCAGCAGAGACACCTCACCCGGCCGCGCCGCCTCGTCGAACCGCTGGGCAACGGCCGCAGCAGGATCGACGGCCGGGACCTGATCGATTTCTCCACAAACGACTACCTCGGACTGGCCCGTGACTCCCGTCTGGCCGACGCCGCTGCGGGTGCCCCAGCCGGGGCTGGAGCGAGCCCGCTGGTCTCGGGCCGTTCGCCACAATATTGCCAACTCGAACGAGACGTCGCAGCTTTTGAGAATACTCCGGCTGCGTTGCTGTTCCCGTCCGGCTTCGCTGCCAACCTTGGCACCGTAGCCGCACTCGTCACACGTGACGATGTCATTTTCAGTGACCGGGACAATCACGCCAGCTTGATCGACGGCTGCCGGCTCAGTGGCGCGCGTGTGCAGATCTACCAGCGGGACCGACTGGACGATCTCGCGGATCAACTCGCACAGGCTGCGTCCGCACCAAGACGACTGATCGTCACCGATGGACTGTTCAGTATGGACGGTCTCCTCGCCCCTCTCGATGCACTTTGTGACCTTGCGGACACCCACGATGCGATGGTGCTTGTCGACGAGGCGCATGCAACGGGCACCCTGGGAGCATCCGGCCGAGGCACCAGTGAACTGCTCGATGTGGAAGAGAGAGTGACGTTGCGGATTGGGACTCTCAGCAAGGCGGTGGGTGCTGCGGGAGGCTTTGCCGTCGGCACCACCGCTTTCATCGATCATCTCTGGCACCATGCCCGACCCCAGGTCTTCTCAACGGCTCTGCCGCCGGCAACCTGTGCTGCCGCGTCCACTGGTCTTCGCCTGATCACCGAGGCCCCTCAACGTCGAGTTCATCTCGCGGAACTCGCCGACAGTTTTCGTGCTCACCTCTCACGGCTTGGACTGCCGGTCCCACCAGGCCCCGGACCAATCATCCCAGTGCTCCTCTCAGAAGCCTCCGCAGCGGTCGACACTTCCGCGGCCCTGTCCAAACTTGGCTTTTTTGTCCCCGCCATCCGGCCACCCACCGTGCCCCAGGGTACCGCGAGGCTGCGTGTCAGCCTCTCTGCTCTCCATTCTCAAGAGGACATAGACCGGCTGGCCGAGGCGATTTCTTCGGTGATCCCCATGGAGGCCCGGGCGCGTGTCTGACTCGGTCGAACAGAACCTCCGTTCCGGTTTCGCTGACGAGTTCCCTTTTGACTCGCACCGACTCGACCTCGAGGGAATCGGCTACCACTACATCGACGAGGGTTCAGGCCCCACAATTCTGATGGTACACGGCAACCCCACCTGGAGTTTCGCGTGGAGAGCCTATATCCGCGAACTGTCCACCGACCATCGTGTGATCGCGGTCGATCACATCGGGTGTGGGTTCTCGGACAAACCCGCCGATTACTGTTACCGGCTCGACCAACATGCCACCAACCTTGTCACGTTGATCGACCGTCTCGAACTCGAACACATCACGCTTTGTGGCCATGACTGGGGTGGTGCCATCGGCATGACTGCTGCCCGTCGTCGCCCCGAACATTTCTCCCGATTCATCCTCGCCAACACTTCCGCATTTCGATCAAAGCGACTGCCGTTGCGAATCGCAGTGTGCCGGACCCCCCTGCTGGGAGCCCTCTGTGTCCGAGGACTCAACCTGTTCTCACGAGCCGCGATGCGAATGGCTGTCGCTCACCCGGACCGACTGTCGTCGTCGGCACGAGCGGGATACCTGGCCCCGTACGACAACTGGGCCAACCGCGTGGCCGTCCATCGTTTTGTCAAGGACATCCCGATGCGTCCGGGACACCCCAGTTACCAGACGCTTGTCGACACCGAACAAGGCCTTGCCCAGTTCGCCAACCATCCGATGCTGCTCACCTGGGGCGAGCGTGACTGGTGTTTCACCCTGGAATTCCTTGAGGAGTTCCAAGAGCGATTCCCATCCGCCCGAACACTCAGCTTCCCCGACGCCGGACATTTCCTGTTCGAGGACGCGCCCGACGAGGTCCTCACCGGGATCCGCCAGTTCCTGGCAGACTTCCCCCTTCGCCTCTCACCGAACACCTAGGCCACTGTGTTGACCGTCGGTCGCGGTGACCGCTGGCGGTATGCCTCATATTCCGGCACGGTGTATTCGGTAAGTTCCTTGTTCACGCGAATCTCAATTCGCGTCAGTTCGTCACCCTGCTCACGAGTCACGAAGGTGAATGCCTGCCCTTTCGCATCCGACGTCATCCGTCCCGTTCTTCCAATCCGATGGATGTAGTCGTCGTGGTATTCGGGAATGTCGTAGTTGACGATGTGCGAAATCGTACTGACATCAATGCCGCGACCAGCGACGTCGGTGGCGATCAGCAACCTGATCTGCCCCTCCCGAAAACGTTTCAGTGCCCGTTCACGCTTGGATTGCGGAAGGTCACCGTGCATCACACCAACGTTCGACAGTCCGCCGGAAAAACGACGATACAGTGAGTCGGCCCCTCGCTTTGTCCGGGTGAAGACAATCACCTGTGTGGGTTTCTGCTCGCTGAGCAGTCTGACGAGTAGCCCAAACTTCCGATCGGGATCCACGGTGCAGAAAAACTGGTCGATCGAATCCACCGCCACCGCGTCGCCGGAGAGATCGACACGGTCGGGGTTGCTCATGTACTTCTTGGCCAATCGCTCCACCGAGGGAGGCAATGTGGCCGAGAGCAGCAGGGTTTGCCGATTGTTCGGACACCGTCGCAGTATGTCACGGATCTCGGGCTCAAACCCGATGTCGAGCATCCGGTCCGCTTCATCAAGAACCACGACGCGGAGGTTGTCGAAAATCAGGTGACCACGGTTATTGAGATCCTTGACTCGACCGGGAGTGCCCACGGCCACCTGGACCCCGCGTTCAAGCTGTCGGATCTGGCGATCCATGTCCCGTTGGCCGACGAAACAGGCAACTCGGATCGGCGAGGTGTATGCCAGTCTTTCGGCCTCGCATTTGACCTGGTCGGCCAATTCACGAGTGGGAGCCAGGACCAGCGCCTGGGTGACGCCCAGATCGTGATCGATTGCTTCCAAGATGGGCAATACGAACGCAGCCGTCTTGCCGGTGCCGGTATGGGCCTGCCCGGTACAGTCTCGACCGGTGAGTGCCTTGGGAATGAAGGACCGCTGAATGGGACTGGGATTCTCGAATCCCACGTGATCCAACGCACGCAGTGAGCTCTCACCCAGCCCCAGATCGGAAAACGTAACTGCCTCAGCCTCTTTGCCGCCGGAGGTGTCCGTCGCGGCCGTGTTGTCTTGGTCGTTCACTTGTCCTGCTCTCTCGAATAACTCGTTCTTTCCGTCTTGTTCCTGACTGCATCATGTCGACTCGCCACCGATCGGCCGGGGCGATCTCCGCTTGTCACTACCAGGAGGCGTCGCCTGTTTGTCGACGCCAAGCGACCAGCTCGTCTCTCTTGTTCAGACGGCGGTCGGATCCAAGCTCTACAGCGGGCCCTTGGCCGGGCGTACTGTCGGAAGTCTAGCTCACGCAGCCAACCGGGTCAATCTCTGTCAACTTCAGAGTCATCATCATCGGTTGCTTCGACGCCCGGAGCCACAACCTCTTCACTTGCAACACTTTCGGAGCCGGCGGCGGGCCCCAGCAGTTCCACCAGGTCCTTGCGGCCAAGTTCCTCGCGTTCGGACAACGAGTCGGCCAGCAGGTCCAGTTGATCTCGAGACCGCTGAAGCATGTCAAACGCACGTTTCGATGCGGCCTCGAGGAATCGCTGTACTTCCTGGTCGATCACGTGGGCCGTCTCTTCGCTGAACTCCCGCTGTTCACGGTACTCCTTCCCCAGGAACGGCTGATCTGCGGCATGCCGGAATGCAACGGGCCCCACGCGTTCACTCATCCCCCAGTGACCGACCATCCTCCGAGCAATCGACGTGGCCCGATGAAGATCATCTTCGGCCCCGGCACCGTATTCATCGAAAACGAGTTTTTCCGCGGTCCGCCCCCCCAGCATCATTACCAGCTGAGCATGCAACCGACTCTCACCGAGGTGATACACCTCCTCTTCGGGCAGCAACTGAGTCACGCCCAGTGCGGGTCCACGAGGAATCACGGTCACCTTGTGCACCGAATCCACTTCGGGCATTTGCCAGGCCAGCAGCGCATGACCGGCCTCGTGGTAGGCCGTCCGTTTCCGCTCGGAATCGCTCAACACTTCCTCGCGGCGGGGCCCCATCAACACTCGGTCATGGGCGAAATCGAAATCTTCGCCCGTCACCCGCTTCCTCCCTGCCCGAGCTGCGCTCAAAGCCGCCTCGTTGACAAGGTTCTTGAGCGCAGCCCCGGAGAAACCGATCGTCGCGGCAGCCACGCTCTCCAGGTCGACATCATCGGACAATGGCACCCTGCGACAATGGACCTTCAGGATCGCTTCCCGGCCGTCTTTCACAGGCCGATCGATCGTAATGTGGCGATCGAACCGTCCCGGTCTCAGCAACGCCTCGTCAAGAACATCCGGACGGTTGGTTGCCGCCAACACGATCACCGAATTGGAACGGTCGAAGCCGTCCATTTCACTGAGAATCTGGTTCAGCGTCTGTTCCCGCTCGTCATGGCCGCCTCCAAAGCCTGCTCCCCGCATCCGGCCGACCGCATCGATCTCATCGATGAAAACGATGCAAGGGGACTGATCTCTTGCATTTCGAAACAGATCCCGCACCCGCCCGGCCCCGACACCGACGAACATCTGGATGAACTCGGACCCGTTGATCGAAAAGAACGGAACTCCGGCCTCGCCGGCAGTGGCCCGTGACAACAGCGTCTTGCCGGTACCCGGCGGCCCCTTCAACAACACGCCTCGCGGAATCTCGGCCCCCAGTTTGCGGAACCGTTCGGGGTCCTTCAGGAACGCCACAACCTCCTGCAACTCTGCCTTTGCCTGTTCCATGGCAGCCACGTCGCTGAAGGTTGTCGTTTGCGACGACGGCTCGAATCTCCTGGCTGGACTCTTGGCAAAATTCCCCAGCATTCCGCCACCCATCCCGTCACCCGATCGTCTCATCAGGAACCAGAACCCGAAAATGAAGACCAGGGGAATCAGCAGCCATACGGCCATCTGGGTGCCCATCCCCACCGCGGTACGGTCCGCCGTCACTTGTACCCCTTGCGCCCGCAAACGCGACAGCAACGCGGCATCGCGAACTCCCACAGATGGCAGCACGGTGTTGAACCGCAGGTCACTTGCACCGGTGTACTGTGTCTTGAGCTCCTCGGAAGAACCCGGTATCCCCCGGAACTCCCCGGTCACGATCTCACCATGAAACCGAACCGATTCCAGGTTCTTGTCATCGAGTTCATCAAGGAGTTGGCTGTAACTGATCGTGTGGCCGTGATTGGACGGCGACCGCTGCCAGGACCACAGCGCGAGCATTCCCAGCAAGATCAGCAACACAAACCAGGGGGCTCCGGCCCCAGGTCGGCGAGGCTGTTCATCGTCGTTCCGTCGCGGGCGGCTTTCTCGCAATCCCGGAGGCCGAGAGCCCTCCGCAGGCGACTCCTCACTCCGGGTCCCGTCCGAGCCCACCTGCGACGAATCCCGTTCCTCGCTGGACCGGGACTCGGGGGACGGGTGAGATTGCGGCGGTGGCTGGTCGCCCATCGTTAGCTCTGCCTGCCGGAGGCTCAAAAGTCGTCTGGAGGCTGAAGCCTACACGTTGGCCCACCTGCTGACAATCGGCCCGTCAGCCGGTCAAACCGTAGCGAACAATACACCAGATGGCTGCGACGCCGTCGCGCCAACCGATCTTCTTGCCCTGTTCGTACGTACGCCCCGAATAGCTGATCGACATCTCGAAGACCCGGAACCGTCGGCTGGCGATCCTGGCGGTGATTTCCGGCTCGATCCCAAATCGCGCCTCCTGCAGCAACGGCCCCACCTCATCAATCACTTCTCGACGAAACACCTTGTAACAGGTCTCCATGTCGGTCAGGTTCAGATTGGTGAAGCAGTTGGACAACGTCGTCAGAAACCGGTTGCCCAGGTAGTGCCAGAAATAGAGAACGCGGTGCGGCCGATCTCCCAGAAACCGGCTTCCATAAACCACGTCGGCGGAGTCCTCGATGATCGGCCTGATCAACCGCGGGTACTCCGACGGGTCATATTCCAGGTCGGCATCCTGGACCAGGACGATGTCTCCGGTGGCCCTGGTGAAACCATTTCGCAAAGCGGCCCCTTTGCCGAGGTTCACCGAGTGGCGTTCCACGACGACCTGGTTATCCTCATCATCCCGCAACTCGTCAACGATCTTCTCCAAGACCCCGGCTGTCCCGTCGCTGCTGCAATCATCCACCAGAACCAGCTGTTTGCGGATGGGAACCGCTCTCACGCGTTCCACCAGATCCCACAACGTCTCTTCCTCGTTGTAGATGGGGATCACGACCGACAGCATCGTGTCATCGGGGATCACGTAGAAACCCAACTGCTTGCACGCGTTGGTGCCCAGCAGGGTCTCCAGGGCCCTGTACCAGGGCTCCGTGAACGGTTTCCACTCGCCAGCGTCGGTCACAATCGGAATTCTCCACCAGTTGGCGGCAACGAAGACCGCGAGTTCCAAGGGCGAATGAGCCGGATAGTTCTCCGATCGCGACCCGGTCCCCCTCCGACACTCTACGTCATCAACGAACCAAAATGTTGACTTCTTCAGCCCGCCCGGCTCCCGGTTGGACCAATGCCTCGGCACCGCTAGACTGTCGGCAATTCCACCCGACCGGCACGCAAACATGGAGCGAGCCCGATGAACGACCAGGGAAAGGTTCTGACCGATGCCGACCAGCGGATCTGGCTCGATTCTTTTCGTATCGAGAACCAGGTGAACGACACCGTCTCGGTGATCGACAAATGGACCATCCGGGGCGGCCCAGGGGATGGCATCGACGTGGTCGAGATCGACAACGGACGCCTGTGTGTGTCCGTGCTTCCCACACGTGGAATGGGCCTCTGGAAGGCCCGTTGCGACGACCTGCTGCTGGGATGGGATTCCCCCGTCAATCGCCCCGTACACCCCTCCCTGGTTCGCCCTGGTGAATCCGGCGGCGCCGGCTGGCTCGGCGGGTTCCAAGAACTCCTGGCCCGATGCGGGCTGGCCTGGCACGGCCCACCAGGGACCGACTCCGCAGACGGCCGTCCACTGACATTGCACGGTCGCATCGCCAACCTGCCGGCCCACCGTGTCACAAGCGGCATTGCCGACGACGGACGGCTGTGGGTACGTGGTGAGGTGGATGAAACCGCGTTGTTTGGCCCTTGCCTTCGCCTCGACTCAACCGTCTCCACCACCCCCGGCTCCAACCGTCTCACCATTCTCGACACTGTCACAAACCTCGCGGGCACGACGGCCGACTTCGAGGTCCTCTACCACACGAATATTGGCAGTCCGTTGCTGGAACCTGGCAGTCGATTGGCAGCACCCACCCGCCGGGTCATCCCCACAAACGCCCATGCCGCCGTCGACATTGCCGACTGGAACCTTTTCGCCCCACCCCAGGCCGGTTATGTCGAACAGTGCTATTTTCTCGAGCTCGCCGCAGATGCGGATGGCCTCGCGATGATTGTGCTTCACGACGCGGAAGCCCGACACGGTGTCGCCCTCGAGTTTCCCATCGCGTCTCTTCCCTGTTTCACCCTCTGGAAAAACACCGTCGCCACCGCGGACGGCTACGTGGTGGGAATCGAACCGTCGACCGACCTCCCGAACCCGCGAGATTTCGAACGCGACAAGGGGCGTTTGATGAGACTTGATCCCGGCGAGACATGGTCCACACACATCGACCTCGTCTCCCTGACCAGCCAGTCGGAAGTCACCGAAGCTCTTGATCGCGTCGCAGCCATTCACCCGGCCACAAGTGCCCACCTGTGCGATTCACCTCTGCCCGAATACTGCTCGGCAGGCTGAACCTCCGGACTAGCCGCTTGCCGCCAGCCTGTGCTACAATCCTGCTCTGCGCAACACTTTTTTCACGATCTCGCGTGGATCTCGGCGGGCGTGGTGCCTGCCTCACCGGATCGGACAACTCAGTTCTCTGGCAACGCTCGCCGCACCATTTTGCTGCGGGCCTCGCGCCGCTGGACCTCAACGGCCACATTCGGCCACGAACGGACCCCTCCCCATGGTCAACCGCAATCTCATTCGCGAGTTCAGTATCTCCGACGAAGACCTCGAAAAGGCCTTCGGTGACACGCTCCAGGACATCGACTCGGCTGCCGGCAATCTCGACGCGATCTACAACACCGCATCCGACAGTTTCGAATTGAACACGATCATCGAAGGCACGGTACTGCGGGTCGAAGGTGACGATGTCCTCATCGACATCGGTTACAAGAGCGAGGGGATGGTGCCCGTCGACGAGTTTCGCGAAGGGGACGAGGTGGACATCCCCGAAACCGGGTCCAAGGTGTCGGTCCTGCTTGAAGAAATCGAAGACGAATTCGGATTGATCATCCTCTCGAAACGCAAAGCCGACCGCATTCGCGAGTGGGAAGAGGTGATCGAAAACCACGCCGAAGGCGATATCGTCACCGGCGAGGTCCTCCGCAAAATCAAGGGCGGCCTGCTCGTCAACATCGGCGTGAACGTCTTCCTGCCCGCCAGCCAGGTCGACATCCGTCGCCCGCACGACATCGGTGCCTTCGTCGGGCAGGACATCGAATGCGTCATCCTCAAGATCGATGAGACCCGACGCAACATCGTTGTCTCGCGCCGCAAACTCATCGAGGAAGAACGGAACAAGAAGAAAGAGGCCCTGATGCTAGAGATCTCGGAGGGCCACCTCCGGACTGGCATCGTCAAAAACATCGCCGACTTTGGCGCTTTCGTCGATCTCGGTGGGATCGACGGGCTTCTTCACATCACCGACATGAGTTGGGCCCGGATCAACCATCCCTCGGACATGGTCAAAATCGACGAGGAAATTGAGGTGATGATCCTCAATATCGACCGTGAAAAAGAGAAAATTGCCCTCGGCCTCAAACAAAAGACCCCCAGCCCTTGGGAAGGCATCGAGGACAAGTTCCCCGTCGATTCTCGCGTGACCGGCGAGGTCGTCAACGTCATGACCTACGGGGCATTCGTCAAACTCGAAGACGGCATCGAAGGGCTCGTCCACATCAGCGAGATGTCCTGGACCAAGCGAATCAATCACCCCACCGAACTGGTCAATATCGGTGACGAGGTGGAGGTCGTTGTTCTGGGCATCAACCAGGAGAAAAAAGAAATCTCCCTGGGCATGAAGCAAACCACTCCCAATCCCTGGGACGATGTCGCGGCCAAGTACCCGCCAGGAACCACCGTGCAGGGCGAAGTCCGCAACCTCACCAATTACGGTGCTTTCATCGAACTGGAAGAGGGCGTCGATGGACTCCTTCACGTCAGCGACATGTCCTGGACTCGCAAGATCGGACACGCCAGCGAATTGCTGGAAAAAGGCGACGAAATCACCTGCCAGGTCCTGACCGTCGACGAGGAGCGGCGGCGGATTGCCCTCGGATTGAAGCAACTTGAAGAGGATCCTTGGGAAAACGACATCCCGAAGCGGTTTGCCCCTGGCAACACCGTCCACGGCGAGGTCACAAAAGTCACCAATTTCGGAGTCTTCGTCAAACTCGAGGACAATCTCGAAGGACTGCTCCACATCTCCGAACTTGCCGATTACAAGGTCGAAGATCCCGAGGACATCGTCCAGGTCGGCGAACAACTCGAAGTCCGCGTCCTGCGCGTTGACACCGAGGAACGCAAAATTGGCCTCTCCAGACGGCTCGACATCGATCCGGAGCAATTGATCCGCGAAGCCGAAGAAGCCGAAGCCGCCTCGGCCGCCGCCAAGGTCGATCTCCGCGGCGGAACCGGAACCAGTTCAGGACCTCTGTTCCAGCTTGGAGCCGACGGCCAACCCGTCGAACCGACCGACGAGGACGGCGAGTCGGATGCCGACGAAGAGGCCGAAGCGGATGCCGAGACAGACGCCGAAGCTGATGCCGAAGCAGATGCCGAGACAGACGCCGAAGCTGATGCCGAGGAAGACGCCGAAGCGGATGCCGAAGAAGACGCCGAAGCGGATGCCGAGGAAGACGCCGAAGCGGATGCTGGCGAAGACGCCGAAGCGGATGCCGGCGAAGACGCCGAAGCGGATGCCGGCGAAGACGCAGAAGCGGATGCCGGCGAAGACGCCGAAGCGGATGCCGGCGAAGACGCCGAAGCGGATGCCGAGGAAGACGACAAGGAATAGCAGGCACCGCGACCGACCGGATGTCCCGGACAACCGTTACGGCCCTTCCGCCACAAGGCGGAAGGGCCGTTACATTTGCGCCAGTTGCCCTCTCTGCCTGACCGGAGAGGTTTACGCACACCGTTTACTTTGAGATGGACGGTGGACGCGGCCGATAAATCTCCACGGACAAACATGGGGCCGTCCCGTCTCCACGGCGGGACAACCGGTCACATCCTTTTCGCACCTGCCCTTCATCAAATGCACCGAGGTATCATGCCGGCCACAGCAAGACGAACCGCTCGAGTCCAAGCCCCGTTGGAAACCTATCTGCGAGAGATCAACGAAACCGATCTCCTGACAGCCGACCAGGAAAAAGAGTTGGCGTTCCGTATCGAGGAAGGGGACCACGAAGCCCGCGACTGGATGGTTCGAGCCAATCTGAGATTGGTGGTCAAGATCGCTCGTGCATACAACAGCCACGGCCTGCCTTTGCAAGACCTGATCGAGGAAGGCAACCTGGGACTGCTGCGGGCCGTGGAGGGCTTTGACCCGACGATGGGCACTCGTTTCAGCACATACGCCAGCTACTGGATCAAACAGTCGATCAAGCGGGCACTCGTCAATTCGGCGAAAACCATCCGCATCCCGGCTTACATGGTTGAACTTCTGAGCAAATGGCGGCGAGCCACGGCATTGCTCCACGAAGAACTCGACCGCACTCCGACGCACGAAGAGGTTGCGGAATTCCTGGAGTTGACCCCCAAGAAGTTGGCGATTGTTCGCAAGGCAATCCAACTCTACAACGCAACCCCCCAAGGCGAAGACGATTCTGCCTGCCTGATGGGTGAACTGGTCATCGATGATCGCGGCAAAACACCGGATGAGGAGATCATCGAGAGCGACAATCTCCGTCACGTGTACCGCATGCTGGAACGAATGGATCCCCGTGAAGCCGACATTCTCCGCATGAGGTTTGGCCTGGACGGTGAAGAACCCCAGACACTGAAAGAAATCGGCGTCGTACTCGGCCTCACTCGCGAGCGTGTGCGACAGATTGAAGCCGAAGCGTTGAAAGCACTCGCCGACGGTCTCGCTACCGACTAGAGAGGCCACCGCACGATTGGCCCGCAAGGGGCTCACTCATCAAACGGCGATGACCCGGCCACGCCACGGTAACTCAGGTCCAGCACCTCCACGGGATGAACGACACGAATGGGACGTGATCGTTTCCGCAGTGCTGCCTGGAGTTGCAACGAGCACCCGGCATTCCCGGTCACCACAACATCGGCCCCGGTGCTCTCGATGTGCGCCACCTTGCGGGAAACAAGATCATCGGCCATTTCCGGTTCCGTCAGGTTGTAGCTGCCGGCGGCTCCACAGCAGATGTCCGACTCAGGCAATGGAAACAGTTCGAGCCCGGGAACCTGTTCCAGCAACTCGCGAGGTGCTTGCCGAACCCCCTGGGCATGGACCAGATGACATGCGTCATGATAAGTGGCCCGCCAGGGAACTTTTCCAGTCGGTGGTCGCAGTCCCAACTCGGCCAGGAACTCCGAAATGTCCTTCACGCGGTCGGAGAACTCTCCAAGCACCTCGACGGCGTCCTGGCCAACTCCCGATGTCTCTTCGCCCATGTGGCGATAGTCTTTGAGCATCGAGCCACAACCGGCCACGTTGACAATGATCGCGTCCAGGTCGTCAGGAAAAGCCTCGGCGTTTTTTGTGGCCATCGCCACCGCCGGCGCGTCCGAACCGCTGTGATAGTGAATGGCCCCGCAACAGCCCTGTGTCCTGGGGACCACCACTTCGCAGCCATTGGCCTGCAGAACCCGTGCCGTCGCATGGTTGGTCTCTGAAAACATGGCTTCACCGACGCATCCGGTGAACAAGCCCACGCGAGCTCGACGCTCCCCCGTTGCCGGCAACAATTGGGGCAATGCCGGTCGCTGTGGGCCCAGTCGCGGAAGCAATCGGTACATCCGGCCCAAGGGACCAGGCAACAACCTCGGCAAACCAGCCCACTCGGACACGCGATCAAGTCCCAGGCGTTGCATCAGCCTCGCGGGGGCCAATGCGAACCGAAGCCGCCGCGGAAAGGGGAACAGGCCATAAAGCACCAGTCGCTGGAACCATCCCGGCTTTTCCGCCTTCTGCATATCGACCCGAAACGGTTCGATCAGTCGGCCGTATTGCACTCCCGACGGGCAGGCCGTCTCACAACTGCGACAATCCAGGCACAGATCCAGATGCCGTCGGACAGCCGGTGTCAGGCCGACACGGCCATCGACGACACCGCGCATCAAGTAAATCCGCCCCCTCGGGCTGTCGTTTTCGTTTCCTGTCTGGAGATACGT
>MDTE01175030.1_pt1 | contig 28251 bp, 29 predicted proteins | sample 811231 | NCBI WGS metagenome assembly MDTE01 (sample SAMN05326651, study PRJNA326480) | marine metagenome | isolation source: seawater | place: Indian Ocean: Red Sea | collected 2010 | reverse complement strand
TTGATTTTCTTTCTTCTCATTTCATACATCCATTCATGAAATCTCGCCCATGCGTCTCGAGTTTTAAATCCAGAAAGTATTAACTTCATTGTGTTTTAAGAAATTTTCTTATTTCGACTTGTCTTAGTATATTTTTTTCATAAAGATCTAATTGTTCCTGTATTTCTACTTCAACAATCTCAAACTGTTCTTCGTTGACGTATGTTAATTGTTGTTTTAATTCTTGTATGGCAAGTAGTATTCTCATCTCTTCTTCATTCAGCATGAACAATTCGAATTCTGGATCTGATTGACTAAATGAAGTCAACATGAAGTACAACAGAAAAGAAAACAAAAATAATCTCATATATTAATGTATGGTGTATTCGTCATCGACTATTAACATTCTATTGTTAAGTCTGTCGATAAAGTATTTTGCAACGACCTTTAATTCATGAATTTCTTTTCTTTGATCTTTACTGAGCTTTTTTTGATTTTCTAACTGTACAATCAGAGTGTTAATAGCATCAAGTTCATCTTGGAATAACTCTGCTACAGTAACTATTTCAGTTCTTGTCTTCATTACAACAGTATTTACTCGTACTGTAATAAATAAAAGTATCATGCGATATAAAGAACTTACAGAAGCATACCTACCTGATCAGGACGAGTTTCATCGTGCTGATATGAGTACTAGTAGAAAAACTAGACTGACACTGAAGCATCTTAACAAATTAAGAAAAGTAAGAGAGATCAGACGTCAAGACCAAGAAGAGAATGCTGATTTTGTTGCAAAGATGTACGCCGCACCTCCTGTGGCATAATTGCAACAATTTCTGTTAAAGATCTTAAAATGTGGCAAAATTGGGTTTTTTTGAGAATATTTTAAAAAAATTGCAATTTTTCGCCCGGTTATACCCTGTTCTACGGACGATATGTTAAATAATAACATTAACATTATATAATTAGTGTATCGATACTATTATTAAAGGAGATGATCATGTCAGAAATGAGTTCAAAACTAGAACAAGTTCTTGAATATCTAGTAAACGGTGAGCAAGATAAAGCGTCAGCTTTATTACACGATGTTATCGTTGAAAAAGCAAGAGATATCCACGAAGAACTTATCAACACACAGACAGCAGAATCAACTACAGAAGAAGTAACTTCAGAAGCAAAACACGACAAAGAAGACAAAGAAATGAAAAAAGAGTCAGCTGATGAAGAAGCAACTGATGAAGTTAAAGAAGAAGCTGTTGAAGAAAAAACAGAATCAACTAAAGAAGAAGCAGTTGAAGAAACAGTAGGCGGCGAAACAGGCGACGCTGAAACAGATCTTAAAGCAGAACTAAAGCAAAAAGCTGAAGAAGATGCTGAAGAAATCGACTACGAAGAAACTAACGAAGACGATGGTGATGAAGACGGCGAAGCCGACGATCACGATCATGAAGACGTTGAAGACAAAGTAGACGATTTAGCAGACGCATTAGAAGAGCTAAAGGCTAAATTTGCAGAGATCGTAGACGGCAAAGAAGGCGAAGAAGAAGCAGATGCAGAAGGCGACATGGAAGCACCAGCAGAAGAAGAAGCTGATGAGTCTGTAGCACCAACTGAAGAAGCAACGACTGAGTTAGAAGAAGCTGAACTGAAGCCAGTTAAAGTGGCATCAACAGACGGTTCGGACAGCACGAAATCACCAGTAGCATCAAAAAATGATATGGGTGGTTCAGCAGGTAACATTGCACAAGGTGGCGAGGAAAAAGGTGGATCAGCTCCAGCTCCTCAAGACATGGGTGCAACAACAGAACCAAATATGTCACAAGTGAAAGCTGAAACAAAAGATGGAGCAGATGGTTCTGCAAAATCAACAATTTCAGGCAAGTAATAACTTGGTAAGAAGGGAGGCAAAAATATGATTCGTTCGTTGACAGAAAATTTAACATTCGATCAAGCGAAGATTGAAGTTTTAAGAGAAGGCAAAGACGAAAACAAAAGCCTCAAAATGAAGGGCATTTTCATAATGGGTGGTGTTGAAAACCACAACAAAAGAATGTACCCAGTTACTGAAATATCTAAAGCAGTGTCAAGCATCAAAGAGAAGCTCGATGGTGGTTACAGTGTTTTAGGTGAAGCAGATCATCCAGAGAACCTTACTATTAATTTAGAAAGGGTTTCACACATGATTGAAGATATGTGGATGGATGGTCCAAATGGTATTGGGCAATTAAAGATTATGCCGACACCGATGGGTAAAATCGTAACGACTTTACTCGAAAGTGGTTGTAAACTAGGCGTGAGCTCGAGAGGTTCAGGAAACGTAGGAGACGGTGGTAACGTTCAAGATTTTGAAATTATCACAGTTGATATCGTAGCCCAACCGTCGGCTCCCGATGCATATCCAAAGGCAATATACGAAGGTTTATGGAATATGCGAGGTGGTCAGAAGTTATATGGTTTAGGAAGAGACAGTATGTTTGATCCTAGAGCAGAAAAGTTTTTGGCTAGCGAAATTACTAAATTAATTAGTGAGCTAAACAAGAAATAAGGAGATTCAGATGGCAGACATTACAGAAATTTTTGGCACTGAAGGTTTAAGTGAAGAACTTAAATCGCAAGTTCAAGAAGCTTGGGAGAACAAGCTGTCTGAGGCTCGTGAGGACATCTCAGCTGAGTTAAGAGAAGAATTTGCACAGAGATATGAGAATGACAAGTCACAGATTGTTGAAGCAATGGACAACATGATGTCAGATGCATTAAAGAAAGAAATTTCAGAATTTGCAGAAGACAAAGCAAAAGTTGTTAAAGAAAGAGTTGCTTATAAAACAGCAGTGAGTGAGCATTCAAATATGCTGTCCAAATTCATTACCGACGCTTTGGTAAAAGAAGTGAAGGAACTGAGAGAAGACAGAGATGCACTCAAAGGTCAATTTACAAAGTTGGAAGACTTTGTAGTCAGACAACTCTCCAAAGAGTTAACTGAGTTTGCACAAGACAAAGCAGATCTTGTTGAGAAGAAAGTACAATTAGTTGCAGAAGGTCGTAAACTGATCGATGAAACTAAAGCGGCTTTCATCAAAAGAGCGGCAGGTATTGTGGAAAATACAGTTAGTTCAACGCTGAAAAACGAAATGACAGCACTTAAAGACGACATCAAAGTTGCTAAAGAAAACAACTTTGGTAGAAAAGTGTTCGAGGCGTTTGCAGGCGAATACATGAGTTCTTACCTCAACGAAGGTGGGGAAATTCGTAATTTGCAACAGCAAATTGCAGATCAGCAAAAAGCAGTTTCCGAACAGGAAAAGGCTCTAGAGCAAAAAGACGCTGATATCAAAGCAACAGAGACTAAACTTAAGATAGCAGAAGACAAGATTGTTAGAGAAAAAACTTTAGCAGAGCTTGTAGATTCACTATCAAAAGACAAACGTCAAGTTATGGTTGAGTTGTTAGAATCAGTACAAACAGCGAACTTGAAAAAACAGTTCGAAAAATATCTACCAGCAGTACTAAATGAAGATGTTAAGTCACAAGATGACAAAACAATCATCACAGAGCACACTGGAGATAGAACAATGAATATTGATGATAACAATTCAATTAATGCAGATATCGTTAATATTAAAAGACTAGCAGGGTTAAGGAGTTAAACACTATGTCAGACAAAACGTTAACAGAAAATTGGAACGACACTAAAACTGCACTGCTTGAAGGTTTAAACGGTCAGAAGAAAGAAACTATGAGTGCTGTGTTAGAAAACACTCAAAAGTACTTGGCTGAGGCCGCTACAGCAGGCGCAACAGGTGCCGGCAACGTTGCCGCACTAAACAAAGTGATCCTTCCAGTAATTAGAAGGGTTATGCCTACAGTGATCGCTAACGAAATCGTTGGTGTTCAACCTATGACAGGTCCAGTAGGTCAAATCCACACATTAAGAGTTAGATACGCCGACTCCGCTAACGGTATTACAGCAGGTCAAGAAGCACTTTCACCGGCTGGTATCGCTAGAGGTTATTCAGGTGATGACTCTTCATCTGGTACAACAGCAGATACTACTTCTTCAAAAGAAGGTACTGCGGGTAACAGATTATCAATTCAAATCTTAAAGCAAACTGTTGAAGCTAAGACAAGAAAACTATCAGCAAGATGGACATTCGAGTCGGCTCAAGATGCTAACGCAATGCACGGTTTGGACGTAGAAGCAGAAGTAATGGCGGCACTAGCACAAGAAATTACAGCTGAGATCGATCAAGAGATCATCGGTTCACTAATTTCATTAGCAGGTACAGCCGGCGCGGCATACGACCAAAAAGGTGTGTCAGGTCAAGCAACATTCGTTGGAGATCAACACGCGGCATTGGCAGTATTAATCAACAGAGAAGCAAATAGAATTGCACAAAGAACAAGAAGAGGCGCAGGTAACTATGCTGTGATGTCTCCGACTGCTCTTACAATTCTACAATCAGCGACAACTTCAGCGTTCGCAAGAACAACTGAAGGTACATTTGAAGCACCAACAAATACAAAATTTGTAGGTACACTTAACGGTGCAATGAGAGTATACGTAAACTCTTACGCTTCAGATACTACATCAATCCTGATTGGATACAAAGGTCCAGGTGAAGTAGATGCGGCGGCATTCTACTGTCCATACATTCCACTAATGTCATCAGGCGTTGTGATTGATCCGTCAACTTTCGAACCAGTAGTGTCATTTATGACAAGATACGGTTACGTAGAGTTGAACAACACAGCATCTTCATTAGGTAATGCAGGTGACTATGTATCAACAATTGATATGAATACACACACAGCAAACCTAAGCTTCATCTAAGCCTTAGATTTGTTGAGTATACAACATACATTAAACGCCCGGCTTTACGTCGGGCGTTTTCTTTTGTGCTTTGGAAATAAATAACAGTAGCATGAAAATTCAAGAGATTATATCTAAAGAAAACATTGGTCCAGCACCGAAAGACGTGTGTAGATCTGGTACGCCAGATGATAAATTACCCGCGTCATGGCTCGCTTCGTGTAGAAGTCAAGGTTTGAGATCTAGAGATTCTGAAAAAGATCACAAATATGATGGTAAGAGACAAAAAGTAGGAAACGCAACAGTAAAAGGCAAGAAGTATGGAGGTCCACTTCCTGACTATTCTGATTAAACTACAAGCACTTTTGCTAAATATTATTAGGAGCAGAGCATAATGGCAGGAAAAACTACAAGACGTACTTCAAATGAATTCGAGTTTAAGAATTCAGTAATATTTTCGGATACAAATACGACTGTAACTTCTACGAACTTAACAACAAATGACCCAGTCATTTCAGTTAATTCAGGAAATACCGCTGTACCTGCCGGAGGCTCAGGCCTTGAAGTAACAACATCAGGAACTAATCCATCAATAATTTACACTCCAGCTAACGGTGGTAAGTGGAGTCTTACTGAATCATCGAACATAGATTTCTCAGGAGCGAACTTGTTGAATTTCTCAGTATCAAGTCTAACAAACTTGACAGTGACAAATTTTACCTCCGATAATGTCAATATAGGCGGCGGAGAGATAGATGCGACATCAATTGGTGCCACATCACAATCAACAGGTTCATTTACAGATTTAACAGCATCAGGCACAGTTAATTTAGGTACGGCTTTATCAGTAAACGAGTTTACTGGCAACGTGACTGGTAATATCAAGGCACAAGATTCTTCTGTGATGGTGAACTCAAATACAAAAACTTTTACAGGTGCATTGACAGGCGCAGTAACAGGAGATGTTACAGGAGACATAAAAGCACCGAACGCCACAGTTGTTTTACAAAACGGTACAGATGGTACTGATGCAACTTTTAGAGGTAACATATTAAGTTCAGATGGATTGTCAACAGTATTAAATGTTTCAACAGCGACACCAGTGTTCACAGGTAACGTGACTGGTAGAGTTTCAACTTTAGATAATTTCACAACAGCAGACTTGACAGAAGGTGCTAACTTATATTACACAAATGCAAGAGCAGATGCTCGTATTGCCGCGGCAAGTGTAAATGATTTATCTGATGTTTACACAACAGGTATAACAGATAATCAGATATTACTTTGGAACACTAGTGCCGGCAGATTCGAACCAGGTGCAGTAGCACACTCAGTTGCTAACTTGCAGACAGATAATGATACAGCAACGGCTCAACTTGCAGGTGCAATTTTAAATGCCAATCCAGCCAGTGGATTAACAGTTTCAATTACACCAGGTGGTGCTTCGAACAGAGTTGTAGTAAAAGCATATGTTAGATATCTAACAAGAACAACAGGTGCTTCATCAGACATATTTGTACAGCTTTGGAGAGACAAAGGTACAGGATCAGAATTATTACTTGCTGAAGAAAAAGTAGCAGAGACATCAAGTACAGATATTCAAAGACAAACAAGTTTTGAAGTGTTTGACACACCTGGAACAGGTTCACACACTTACGCAGTTTACTATGATGCAAATAATAACTTAGGTGCAGTGACACCTAATCCTGCATATTCAACAGGTGGTGCATCACAGAATTATATTGTAGCAGAAGAATTACTTGTACAATCATCTATATTAACAGAGATAGTTCAAGACACAACACCACAACTAGGTGGTAACTTAGACGCAAATAACTTCAATATAAACATGGGATCAGGTTCAGTCACTGTTACTGGACTACCTAATCCTTCAAACGCCACAGACGCCGCTAACAAGCAGTGGGTTGAGGCTCAAGTAGCAACAGCTAACGAGTTAAGCGAATTAACAGATGTTGATACAACAGGTGCAGTAGCCGGATCAGTTTTAAAATATGGTGGTGCAGGTTGGATAGTAACTAATAACATTGAAGAAATAACGGAAGTATCAGAAGATACATCACCACAACTTGGTGGTGCGTTAGATCTTAACTCACAGAATATCACAGGTACTGGTAGTATCAACATTACAGGTAACGCTGACTTCACAGGAAACGTTACATTAGGTGGTAACTTAACTGTTAATGGTACAACTACAACTATTGACGTAACAACGCTAGAAGTTGATGATCCGTTGATTTACTTAAACAGAAACGCAAGTGATAATGCTAACAACACAACAGATTCAGGCGTGTTAATTGAAAGAGGATCAGCAGAAGACCACGCTGGTATGATATGGGATGAGTCAGCTGATGAGTTTAGATTCTTTACTTCACCTAATATTACAGCCGCAACAACAGTTGTAACAGGAATGGTAAATGCAGATATTAGAGCGGCGACGGCTCATGTAACAGCTACACAGGCCCAATACGCTGACTTGGCAGAGCTTTATACAACAGATGCAGATTATGAGCCAGGCACAGTTATGGTATTTGGCGGAGAAGCAGAAGTAACACAGTCAACAATATCTATGGATCATAAAATTGCAGGTGTAGTATCAGGAGAACCAGCTTACTTAATGAATAAAGATCAAAAAGGTAAAACTGTAGCAGTGGCTCTTAGAGGTAAAGTTCCTGTAAGCGTAATTGGTCCAGTTTCAAAAGGTGATCTAATCGTAACAAGTGATACTCCAGGTGTAGGACAAGCACACTCAGGTGTAACAAATTGTGTTTACGTAATTGGTAAATGCATTGAAGATGACGACACAGAAAATTTAGTTAGACTAATTAATTGTGTAGTTTAATCATATTTAGATTTAATATTATTCACTCTTTTATAAAATTTATCAAAAACATTTAATTGTTTTTTCATGTCTTTTAACATCTCTTGAGTGTGATAATAACTTATAGGTAAAGTGAAAAATTTATATTTTCTTTTTAATTCATTAAATTTTTCTTCAATATTTGACAAATTTCCAATATCAGTTTCAACTGCTTTGAAGAGACTACGGTACCATCTTTCATCTTTGAATTTTTCTTTTATTTGTTCGTGTTCGAAGTCACCCGAATTATAGTTTATATTGATTTCAAGTATTTCGAAATATAACGCTCTTACTGGATTGATATCTTTCCTGTATTTCTTCATAACAGCCTTAACAACAAAAGATATATTTCTTGTCATTAAATTATTAACAACAACATAGTAAGCATCTTCGATATCATATCTTAATTGTAAATCAATTTCAGTATTATTATTTGAATGTTTGTAGTAAGCGTCAACAAGAACAGCATACAATTCTTTCATTTCGGCACGACTCATTCCGTCGCAGAATTGGTAAAACTTCTTTTTAGTAATATTATTTTTATTAAGATATTGTATAATAAAATTACTAACAGTTTTGTTTTTTCTAAATTCTTTCAGGTCTTTGATCATCCTGACCTGATTGATGTGGTAAACCTTGCTCATGCTAACTATTTACTGTTAGAAAATGACTGATATAACTTCTTTAATTTATTGATATTTTTCTTGTTGTGTAGAGTTATTTTTGCACCATCGTGTAATGGCTTTGGATACTTGGCGATGTCAACCCATGCATACCCGGAACTTTCATGATTTAATGTAGGTACGAATTCTTTAGGAGTCATTATTACGTATGTGTAATATGTAAAACTTTTATCTTTTGATATGTAAGTGTCTAATGGATTCAATCCTGACATAGGTGGAACAAACCCCATTTCTTCTTTTAATTCTCTTCGAAGAGCATCTAATGGATCTTCATTTTTTTCTAGTTTACCACCCCAGAAACTCCATGTGTGAGGATATTTCACTCTGCCACTTCTTAAGTTTAAAAGTATTCTTCCTGTGTTTTGTGCTAAGAATGTTGATCCTACTGCTTTATACATACTTCTATTTTACTATGATTTTTAAGAAGATGCAAGTTCTAATTTCCAGAATCCGTTTTTATATTGACCTTGATAGCTATCAATCCATTGTGAGCCAGTCCAACGATACTGTATTCCGGTAGTTGTGTTGGTTACATACTGAGTTGTTGAAGTGGCTTGGCTATCAAATGACACGGTCCATGCAGTTCCGTTCCATTCGATTATGTCGTTTGCGTTTGCACTTATTTTAAAGTATGATGCAAATCCTGGACCGCCTGTTGTTGTAGGATTTACTATCAAATATCTTTGTCCAATTGCCGCGGCCGGTAATCCTTTACCTGGATATACCTGTTCTGGATCAATAATTTTTGTTACAGCAGATAAAGTATTTGTTGGTAGTGAATCTGCATCTAATGTAAAAATTAATTTGTTTTTATCTGTTGGATGAAAAGCCAACGTACCAAATACATCATTTGACGCATCTTCTGGATCATCTGATTGTCTTAATATTAGTTTACTAATACCATCTTGTAATTCGCCATACTGTTCTAAAAACTCTTTCCAGCTTTCATTTTCGTTGGCACCATAGGCGCCTAACAATGCAATTTGATTTCCAACAACACTGATTTGTGCATTCTCTGGAGTAATAATTTGTGTTGATATTTGTCCTGGAAAGTTTTCAAAGAAGTCCATGAACCTTGGATCATAATCTAGATCATCTATTGAATCTGTATTATTAATTCTTGTAACTATTTGCTTGATTATTGATTGCTTTCTAACTTTAGCAGGTGGATTTAACCAAATAGGTAAACTAAAAGTTAATGTACCAATATCAAGTTGTGTGTCAACACCTTGTGGCACTGCTCTAGAACTCCAGTTAATATCGATAAGTTCAACGTTTGTTATGTTAGTCCAGTCTAATGGATTATCATTTGCTTGTAACTCCACAGCAGGATTGAATAGAACTAATATTTGTTCCATTAGTTGTAATTTTTGATCCGTGTTAGAACACCATATATCTACAGCCATGTTTAAATTATATGGAACTGGCATATGACGTTCGACGGTATATGTGTTACCTATTTCAGCTGAATATTGTTTTGATGAATTATCAAATTTTCTTTCGTTAACTTGTACTTTGTCAATTAATCTTGGTTCTTGTAACCTATCTCTTGCAATCTGTAAGTTTGTAATATACGCACTCATAAAAGGTGCAGAGTTCATTACATTTTCTGAACTGTGTCTTAAAATGTGTGCAACCATTCTACTCATATCAGCATATCTAACAGGAACTCTTACGTAACTTTCACTATCGCTGTTACTTTTCTTTCCTGTTTGTATAGAAAAGTCATCAAACAATCTTATGAATTGTAATATGTATCTTCTTATCTGTTGATCGTACCAGTATTGCATATTAGTCTACCTTAGGTTTTACAACCTTACTCAAATATTGTCTTTCTTTGTTGTCATCAGTTACAGCAGAACTGTTTGTATTGTTAATGAAACTATCAAGTTGTTTATTACTACTTACATACGTACCTCTAAAGTCATCTGATACTTTGATGTATCTATTTCCTTCTTTTCTAAATAATCTACTAGGTGAGTAATCAGTTCTTAATACATACTGACCTTCTGTGATAGAAGCAGGAAAACTGTTACCTGTGTGTGCTATAGTTAAGCCTCTTCCTGGTTTACCATCTTGTGATTTAGCATCTACTAGATGTTGATCAGCAACATTAGTATATAAATGGCCAACGTCCATTCCTTTTGTTGGAACGTTTCTTTTTGCTTCGTTTATTACAGCATCATTGATATCAATTTCTGATTGATAAGTTGAAATAATGTTTTTAAGATCGTCAGCTTCTTCACCACTACCAAGTATATCTCTAAATTCTTGTGTGTCTTGCATAGCCACTGCTTTGCATCTCCAAATGTGTGGCCACCAGCCTGGATCATAACCTTCTTGACCTCTAGCGGCATCTTCAACTACATAAAATTTGTTAATCTTTAAATTTTCTTTTGGTGTGAAACTTGTTACAACGGCACTAGCAGTACTTTTATCTCCTGTGATAGTTTCTGTTGCTGTGAAGTCACCAGCTATAGGAGATATTCTTATAGTCTTTGCTTCATGATTATAACTAACAACTGTTGCTGTTTGGCCTGATGTGCCACCGGTTATAGTTTCACCTTTTCTAAATTTTTTACTAGGCTTTGCCTGTAAAGTAATACTTGCCGATTCTAATCTCGTGTCATCTGCTTGATGTGGAAGTTCAAAAACATCGCCTGGTATAATCTTTCTTCCAAGTCTGTCCATCATGTCGCCTAGGTGGAAAGTTATAAAGATAGTGTCAGAAGTCTGAAAAAGACCAAACTGTGTTAGATCGAAATCTTGATCAGCAACGCTGTAAACACCACGTAAATCAAATACATCTGAATCATACTTTCTATCTCTATTTTCACCAAATAGCATATCTTGTACGTTCAAGTTACTTGTAACTGAATTCGTAGGTTGGTCACTGCTAACACTGTTTGTATTAGTATGAGGTCCTAGGTATTTGTGTACAAAGACGCCCGTACCACCCGCTAGAAAGTGTTCTTTTATCGTGCGATCGGCAAATTTGTAATCATTACCTCTATTTGGTTTCCATAAACTGAGTCTAGGCATTTCGCTTCCTTTAAACTATTTATTGAATTTAATTAATCTACTAAATAGTAATACAATGGCAAAACAGCAGACAAAACGACAAGAGCTTATTGACGATATACGTAACATCTTAGGTGATGGTATGGTAGATGTCGAGCTGGATCCTAAACACTATGAACAAGGTATTGATCTAGCAGTAGACAGATATAGACAAAAAAGCTCAAACAGTACAGAAGAATCTTACATTTTTTTAAAGATACTTAAAGACACCAATGAATACACACTACCAGAAGAAGTGATAGAAGTACAACAAATATTCAGAAGATCGGTCGCTGGATCAAATAACAGTATTGACCTGGATCCTTTTGAACTTGCTTACACTAACCTTTATTTTTTACAGGGTGGTAGAATTGGTGGACTGATGACTTGGGACGCATTTGCTCAATATCAAGAAACTGTGAGAAGATTGTTTGGTGGTTATTTGAATTTCAAGTACATACCTGAAAAGAATAAACTAGTATTGATGCGTAGACCAAGAGCAGAAGAAAATGTATTGCTACAAGTACATATGGAAAAGCCTGTAGACACACTTATAACACAAAGATACAGTAGACCTTGGATAAGAGATTATGCACTCGCACAGTGTAAAATGATGTTAGGTGAAGCAAGATCGAAGTATTCTAGTTTACCAGGTGCCCAAGGTTCGGTACAGTTAAATGGAGATGCTCTTAAATCAGAGGCTATGGCCGCTATTGAAAGACTCGAAAGAGAAATAGAAACTTACGGCACAGGCGAAGATCCACTAACATTTGTCATTGGATAATATTTTTTTAAAAAGTAGTTGACAAAAATCAATTTATAACTTACTATAAGAGTATGTTGATAGGCCTTTTAGGATTTATTGGATCTGGAAAAAATAGTGTGGCGGAGCAGTTTGCTAAGAACGGCTTTGCGACAGACTCTTTTGCGGCGCCTTTAAAAGACGCTGTTTCTGATATATTTGGATGGCCTAGAAATATGCTTGAAGGTGACACTGATCATAGCAGAGCATTCCGCGAAGCACCTGATCAGTGGTGGAGTCAGAAACTAGGAAACAGAAGATTTTCGCCTAGATATGCGTTGCAAGTAATTGGAACAGAAATATTTAGAGAAAACTTTCATCCTAGTATCTGGCTACACAGCCTAGAAAGTAGATACACTTCAAAAGGTAGACCTGCTACTGTTATAACTGATTGCAGATTCAAAAACGAAGTTGGACTGATTAAAACAATGGGTGGCTTTATTGTGCGAGTAAAACGTGGTCCTGATCCACATTGGATTGGAATGGCAAAAGAAGCCGCATCTGGTGACGAGTTTTCAAAGATGTCTTTAGAAGAAATGGGAGTACATCAGTCAGAATGGGATTGGGTCAATATGAATGTTGATTACACTATCGAAAATAATGGTACTTTAAATGAGCTTGATTCTAAAGTACAAGAAGTTATCAAAGATATAAAGTCTTAAGCATCAGGCATTAAATCACCTTGTTTCCAACCTACTTCTTCCATACTCTTAATACGACTGCAATTAGCACATATAGTCTTTAAATTACTCCATTCACAATTTTTTAAATTACCATCGATGTGGTAAACATCCATTTGTGCAGGGTGTTTAGATTTAAATCCACATTTTTCGCATATGTGTTTTTTTCTATAAGCAGTTTTTTCCCATGTTTGTTTTTTACCCGTGTTTAAACCTTTATCTTCTTTAATACACTGGTCGCATTTAGTTCTATAGTAGACTTTCCCTTTACGCCTATAGTTAAAGGCACGCGGTTTGATCTTACATGATGAACATAGGGGTCTTATATGCTTTTTATCAGTCATACTTGTATTTAATACCTTTAAAGGTGGTAGAGATTGGTACATTTTAAAGGAAATTAACTAAATATCATTATTAAAAAGGATATTAATACTATTTACATATTGTATATAGAGTAGGGAGATAAAAACTATGCCAACACTAGTAAGTCCAGGTGTATCAGTTAGCGTTATTGATGAATCGATGTACGCACCGGCCGGCCAAGGTACGGTACCTCTTATACTGATTTCAACTGCACAGGATAAAACAGATCCTAGCACAGGAAATACAGCTATAGGTACAACTTCAGCCAATGCAGGTAAACCGTTCTTAATAACTTCACAAAGAGAACTGATTACAACCTTTGGTGAACCATCATTTAAGTCATTGCAAGGAACACAAATCCATGCAGATGAAAGAAATGAATATGGTTTGCTTTCAGCATATTCATACTTGGGTATTGCCAACAGAGCTTACGTTGTAAGATCGAATGTAGATCTAGATCAACTAGAAGCTCAGTCAACAGTACCTCAGTTAAACCCAGCCAACGGTACATATTGGTTGGATCTAGCAAACACAGATTGGGGTCTTTTCACAGCCAACACTACATCAGGTGCTTGGGAAAAAATGACACCAACAGTATTAACAGACAAACCGGGAGCATCAGGCGGAAACGTTGCGGCAAACGGTGACCCAGTTACAACATACGGAAAAGATTTAGATTACGTATTAGTAGCATCAACTTCACCAGCAAAACTTTATCAAAAAGTTTCAGGTACATGGGAAGTTGTTGGAGCACCATCATGGAAAACAGCAACAAGTGCCAATGTTTATATTCAATCTGGTAACGGTACTGCACCAACTGTAGCTGTTTCAGGCAGTTACAAAGACGTGTGGTTAAAATCAACACCAGGCGGACAAGGTGCAAACGTGATTGTCAAAAAATACAGCACATCAACTTCAGCATTCGCAACTGTAAGTGCAAACGTCTATTCAAGAGATGATGCGGCGACTGCCACAGAAGGTTCAACACTAGCTGAAACAGATGTTTATGTAAGATTTGATGATTTTGAAGATGGTAATATTTCAGCAGAATTAAAAGCTAACTTCACATCAACAAGTTCAACATTAACATCAGCCGCTTACAACAAGCAATCGATAGAAGGTTTCGGAAAAGGTTCTACAAACGCTACTCCGGAAGTCATGTATCAATTACGTGTAAGAGATGGTGGTGTGTCAACAGTAGCAACTGGTAACGTAGCTTCACTACACTCAGGTGTAGCAACAGGTGGTTCAAACACAGCCATCAACTTTGAAGTAAACGGTCAGTCGATCACAGTAACTGGCGCCGCAGGTGCTGGTAATCCGGTAACACTAGACGAAATTGTTACTGCGGTTAACAACAATGCAACATTGGCAAGTGCCAATATTGTAGCGTCAAAAGATTACGTGAGTGCTACAAGACAATATTTAAAATTAACAAGAGCAGGTGGTTATGCAGTTTATCTACATGACGGTACAGACGGCGTGAATATTAATGGTGTCAGTACTGCTTCATTAGGTTTTACTGATAATACATCATCTGGAGCAAATGCTTTCTTCTACAAATCACTTTGGTCAAACTTGACATACGAAGCATCGAACTCTGCACCAAAACAAGATCCATCAAATGGAACTTTATGGTACAACAGTTCACAGACAGCAGACATTTATCAAGCAGTTAATGATGGCGGTACAATGAAATGGCACGCCTACGCTAACTCAAAAGATAAAGGTACAGCTGGTTCGATCGTGTCAGGTGGTTTAAAAGACCTACAGATTGTATCAGAAGCACCAACTAAAAAATCAGATGGAACTTCGGCTTTAACAGCAGGTGACATTTGGATTGACTCAAATGAGTTAGACGCATATCCAAAAATTTACAAATGGAATGCAGGTACTTCGAAATGGGTATTACTTGATAATACTGATCAAAGTACAGCAGACGGTGTATTATTTGGTGATGCAGTTGGTAATCCAGGCGGAACTGATGAAGACGCACAGAACTGGGGAGCAGTGTTTACAGACTTCCATTCTGATTCACCAGATCCAGCTGTGTATCCAGAAGGTATCTTGTTATTCAACACAAGATTATCAGGTTACAACGTTAAGAAATATGTAACGAACTACACTTTTGATAGTACAAATAATGGAAATGTATGGGTAACGGAATCAGGTTTACAAGAGAACGGTGCCGCATATATGGGTAGAAAGGCTCAGAGACAAGTTATTGTAAAAGGCTTACAAGGCTCATTAGCAAGTAACGATGAAATCAGATCTGAGTCAAGATTCTTCAACTTACTAGCCGCACCAGGCTATCCTGAGTTGTTAGATGAAATGATCACGCTATCTACAGACAGAAAACAAACTGCTTTTGTATTAGCTGATACTCCATTTAGATTAACACCAGATGGAACGTCAACATCAGGTTGGGCTAAGAACTCAGCTCTTGCACCAACTAACGGTGAAGACGGTTTAACATCTGCATCACCATATGCGGCTGTTTACTATCCATCAGGATTTACAACTGACTTGTCAGGTAGTAACGTGGTTGTTCCACCAACGCACATTGCGTTAAGAACACTTGCGTTTAATGATCAAGTTGCGTTTCCATGGTTTGCACCAGCAGGTTACACAAGAGGCCTAGTTGATAACTCAACATCAGTAGGTTATGTAACTAATGAAGGTGAATTCCAAGCAGTGTCTTTATCAGAAGGTCAAAGAGATACGCTTTACGCTAACAAAGTCAACCCGATTGCGTTTATACCAAACAGAGGTTTAGTAGTGTTTGGTCAAAAAACTCTATCACCGGTAGCTTCGGCACTAGATAGAATTAACGTAGCGAGATTGATTGTGTATCTAAGATACCAATTAGACTTAATTGCGAAACCGTTCTTATTTGAACCTAATGATAGAATCACTAGGGATCAAGTTGTAGATACGTTTAACAGATTCATGGAAGATTTAGTGTCTAAGAGAGCACTATTTGATTTCCTAGTAGTTTGTGATGAATCAAACAACACACCTGCAAGAATTGATAGAAATGAATTATACATTGATATTGCAATACAACCAGTAAAAGCAATTGAATTTATATACATTCCACTTCGTATCAAGAACACAGGTGAGAGTTTAACAAGTTAATAATAAGGGGATAGGCAACTATCCCTTTATTTTACCTTTACAATTTTTTTTGTGAAGCATAAAAAAAGGGTAAAGTGTAAATAAAATAAAGGAGCAGTAGATTATGGCAACACTTTCAAAATTTGGTGTACCAATAGACGGATCAACAGGAAGAGGTGGTATTCTTCAACCTAAATTAAAATATAGATTTAGAGTGAGATTTACTAACTTCGGTAACCTAGGAGCGTCTCCACTGCAATTAACACAACAAGTAATGAGTGTGACGAGACCAAAAGTGAACCACGAGGAAGTACCAATTCATTCGTACAACTCAATTGCGTACTCGCAAGGTAAACACACATGGGAACCAATCAACATTACTTTACGTGATGACATCAACAACAACATTTCTAAACTTGTTGGTCAACAGGTTCAGAAGCAAATGAACCATTTTGAACAAACATCTGCGGTAGCAGGTTCAAACTACAAGTTTGGAACTAAGATTGAAATCTTAGATGGTACTAACAACACAGAGTTAGAACAATGGGATGTCGAAGGTTGTTTCTTGCAGAATGTAGACTATTCAGATGGCGATTATGCGGTATCAGAACCAGTACAAGTTATTTTAACTTTAAGATATGATAATGCAATTCACCAGGCACCTAGTGACACTATCTTCCCACTAATATCCGTTGGTCTTGGTGGCACGAGCTTATAATTTTAATAGTCTATAAAGTAGGTTAGATGTCCGGTATAGTTTTAAAACCAGCTAATAGAGCCGCTCAACTTTACGTTGGCGGCTCAGGCGTTCAGCAGGCCGTAAGGCAACAACACCAGTATGTGTTGGTGTATAACTTATACCCAATAAGAGAAGATGATTTTTTAGATGAAAAGATCGGTTATCTAAAAGAGTTCAGAGACAGATTACATTTTCTATGTAATACTGTAGACGGTCCAAAATTTCAAATACAACAAGATGTATTAAATCAATACAATAGAAAAAGAGTAGTCAATCGTAAAATTGATTATGATCCTTTGACAGTGAGAATGTATGACACTGTTGATGGTTTAGGAATTAAGTTTGCAAGAACACTTTACGAGTTTGAATTTGCAAACGCAAGATTATATAAGACAAAGGCAGGTGGTGCACCTTTACAGCACCAAGAACAAGCAAACTATGTTCAAACTGTTTTACAAAACAGCAATAGATTTGTAGAGACACATCACTTTGGTATGAAGTCTCACAGATACTATCACAGATTATTAAAAAGCATAGACCTTTATCAGATGGCTGGAGGTACTTTTAGTAAAGTAAGAATGATTCATCCTCGAATATCAAGAATGGATATGGATAATTTTGCTTATGAATCAAGTTCTCCTGTTAATCTTAACCTAGCATTCACTTACGAGAATTTAGTGTTTGAAGAAACAAACGTCAAGTTAGATGGTTCTGACCCAGAGTATCCAATTGATACAATGATGTCTGAAACTGCTGACTTTGAAGATATCGAAGGTACAGGTGGTGGTGGAGGTAGCACAGGCTCAGTTGGTGCACCAGAAGTTATAGCACCATCGATCACTAAAAAGATAGATAACTTAATTTCAGATTTAAAGTCCGGAGATTGGCCTAAAGGTGATAACAGTGCGAATGCAGAAACAACTGCTGGCAGTGAAGTTCCACCAGAAGCAAAACCATTTAAAGGATCATACAATCAGAAAACACACAAATTAAAAAATTACAATGACAAAACATATGTGGTTCCTAGAAGTACATCAACTTCTGGAACATCAACGAAGTCGACTATAGGCGGAAAGAGTTTAGGTTAGTATTATGGCAAAAAGACCAAGTACACAGATAATAGAAAACCTAGGTGGTATCAAACAAGTTATCAGATCATTCGGTAACATCACTAAAAATTTATCAGGCGGTGCGTTGAATTCACAAAACGTTGAAGCCGCAAATGCACTAGAAAATCTTGCACTTGGGGTACCTGAATCAATTAACGGACCAAAGTTTGATGTTATAAAAGGAATATTTCAAAAGTATATCGACAGTGACGGCCTAGCAAATGCGTATACGTTATTAACGCTAGACGCTATGAAAAAGTTTGAAGCAAATTTTGATGATTTATTTGTAAAGTATGAAGGAGAACTTACTTTCAGTGAGCTCGGAGTTGCCTTATTAAACAATTACAGACCAAGTACAAGTCAAATAGGTGTAACAACTACACTAAAAACTAATAAATTTGTAGCACGTCACATAATACAGTAAATAGTATTATGAAGAAGTTCCATCAAGGAGAATACAAACTCATTAACCCGCAGAAATATGCAGGTAAAAGAAATCCAAAATATCGTTCTGGGTGGGAGTTGACCTTTATGAGAATGTGTGATAACCATCCTGCCGTATTAAGTTGGGCAAGTGAACCAGTAAGGATACCTTATAGACATCCTTTTACAGGACAGTATACTCACTATGTTCCTGATTTTATTATGGTTTATAAGAATAAAGGTGGTACAAAAATAGCAGAACTAGTTGAAATAAAACCAAAAAGTCAAACTATTTTAGAAAAAGCTAGATCTTCGAAGGATAAATCTGTTATAATATTGAATAGGGCTAAATGGTTAGCCGCCGGAGAATGGGCAAAAAGGAAAGGTATGCGATTTAGGGTCTTGAATGAAGACTCAATATATGCTATAAAGTAAATATGAATAAGAAATTAGAAAAAACATTTGACTTACCTAGTATGGAAGAAGCGTTAGAAAATCAAGAACAAGATGATTCAACTCCACAAGTTAATGACTTGGGGCATGACACATCAAAATATAAATCATCGGCTGACGACTTAGATCGCTCTTCCGCGGCCGCCCATGCTGAGTTAGAAGAATCAGAAGTTGCTGATGAAGAGCAGATAATAAAAAGAGCTCTTACTACTGCTGAAAAGATAGATAAAGCATTACCACAGGTCAAAGATTTGCAAACACATGATACTGACATGGATTCGTATTCAGGTGAAGCAATGAAGTCTTACAGAGAACTAATGGATCTTGGTATGAATTCAGAAGCCAGACACGCTGGTAAATTCTTTGAAGTAGCACAAACTATGATGAAAAATGCGATAGAAGCCAAGAACGCAAAAGCAGACAAAAAACTGCGTATGATCGAGCTACAGCTTAAAAAACAGCGGGTTGATCAGTGGGATAAGCGTGATGGTAATGATCAAGATGTTATAGAAGGTGAAGGATTTGTGGTAGGAGACCGCAATAAACTACTAGATCAGCTAATAGAAAAGGTAAATCAAAACGACGATAAAACAGAAGACAAGGATAAATAGAAATATGAAGAGCTTTAAACAATATCTAGCGGAAGCAGTAAAAGAAATTCCAGTAAGAATTAAACTGGCCACAGACGTTAATGACGACATGATAGACTGTATCGAAGCAGAATTACAGCGTTATGACGTAGTCAGCATAGGCAATCCAACTAAAACGATAATGCAAGAACATCCACTTGACTTTGGTACAAAGATTAAGAATGCAGAAGTGTTCATTATTGATGCAGTTGTTAGAATGCCAATGAGTTTTGAAACTTTTAGAAGAAACTTATCTGACAAGTTAGCAATACCATATGACTATGTTGTTGTAAAAGGTGAGAACGATCCACTAGAAGGTGAGAATGAATTAGAAGTAAAAAGAAATACTGCTGACCCAGAAGACTATGAAACTAAAATGGGTCAAGATTACACAGACGAAGAAAAAAAAGTAGAAGGTGATCATTTTGGTGAGAAGCATAAAGAGAATTTTTTAAAAACGTTAGCAGACAACAAAGAGAAAGATCCAGACAGAGCAGAGGTTGAAGTAGAAGGTCCTTTAAGCATGAAAAGAGCCAAAGGCGAAGCGGACACTAGCCAACCAAAAGAAGTAGATGCTAAAGCAAAGTCTCCTCTTTCACAAGATAACAGACCTGCAAACAATTACAGGAAGTAACGACATGGAGATCGCAGAGAAGAAATATGTACTTCAAGTTGCCGACTTAGGTGACTTCGATCTTGATGATGATAGAAGCATTGATTCATCAATTGCTTTTGAATTGAAACAAGCTGGAATACCAGCTACAGTACATGGCAACGAACACACAAGAGATACAGTTGAAATTGAAACGTCAGCAACTTTAGATGAACTAAAGAAAGTATTTCAAGATGCGGATCTTGCCGCGGAGATAGATATGAAAGAAGATGAACAATACGTAAGAACAGGCCCAGGTCACTTCAAACAAGACGACTTTGTAAGTTCAGTTAAGAAATCAAAGAAGTTCAAGTACGTTTCAGCTAAACAAGGTGACAACGCACTTGCTGATGAAGACCAACAAACTAAAGCCAACGAAGCTGAAGAAAAACTTTATACACAGCTCAAAGAAGAGTACAGCAAGTTTGTAAAAGGTCCTGAAGAAAAAAAAAGACTGAAAAATCAGAACTAGAAGAAGCACCTAGTGATGTCAACATCATTAAGGCACTCGAGAGAGATAATTCAAATGTCTTCTCCAAATACCAACAAGTATACAAAAACGGTGTAAACGATATTGGTGCGGTATCACAGATAAACTCCAAAGCCATCACACCAGAAGACCCAATGCTACAGAAAGCAATTGGAAATGTTTTCAAACTGGGAAGAGCCAGAAATAATTTTGGAAGAGTGGTTCCGATAAATCAAGATGTTGATAAGATGCTTGGAGATATCAAGAGATTGACAGGTGCAGGGATAGGTCCTGCTAGAGTAGAAGTTACTGATCAAGAAGCAGTAAAAAGTATGTTATCCAGAATACCAGTAGGTGAACCTTTTTCAGATATGGAAGGTTTTATACAATCACCGGAAGACGTGGTTCATTTCAACGCTATTAGAGGTTTAGTACTTGACTTGTTAAGAGGACAAGCCACAGCAACCAGACTTGGTAACTTACCAGGTGCATTAAAAACAGCGGCCGGTGATATTGCCAGAGCGGCAGGCGTAGAACAATAACAAAAGCAAGGATTTCCTTGTGGAAAAATTTGAAAAGATTAAACAACGACTAGACACGGTGTCGCCATCATTTTGCCTTGCAAAGTGGCAACAGGTAACAATACATTTACAGAACGGTCACACCCATAGCTGTCACCACCCACAGACACACAAGGTACCATTAGCGGAAATTGAAAAAGATCCGTCAGCATTACACAACACACTGTACAAGAAACAACAGCGTAAACTGATGTTGGAGGGAAAAAGGCCTGACGAATGTGGTTACTGTTGGAAGGTGGAAGACACCGAAGGTGAACACTACAGCGACAGGGTGAAGAAAAGTAGCAACAGCACATGGGCGGAACCTTACTTTGACAAGGTGGCCACAAGCAAGTGGGACAAGTCGATCAATCCTGCACAGATAGAAGTCAGCTTCGGTAACGTGTGCAATATGAAATGTGTTTATTGCAGTCCAGTGTTCAGCAGTGAATGGTGGAGCGAAGTCAAGAACCATGGAGCATATCCCACACAGGACAGCTATAACAATCTTGAATGGATAGCGGAAACAGACAGGACGCCATACCTCAACAGGGAAGACAATCCTTACGTTGAAGCATGGTGGAAGTGGTGGCCGGAAGCCAAACAAGACTTGAAAGTTCTAAGGATAACAGGTGGGGAACCTTTTCTCAACAAGAACACAGCCAAGCTGATAAAGGACATAGAATCCAATCCACTGCCAGAAATGAGACTGGAAATAAACACGAACCTCAGCTTGTCCGCGGACATAATAACCAACAATGTTTTAAGACTGAAACAGCTGAAGGAATCAGGCAAAGTCAAAGATGTGATGATATACACCAGTTGTGATTGCTATGGCAAACAAGCAGAATACATAAGAGAAGGAATGGATTACGATAAATGGTATAGCAACTGTAAAACGGTGGTTAAAAGCGGTATATCCTTGCACATAATGGTGACTGCTAACTTGTTAAGCATTGACACCATGTATGAACTGATGACGGACATATACGCTTTAAAACGCGACTATGACGGTGTTACGTACGGTGTTAGCATATTGCATAGTCCTAGCTTTTTAAACTTATTGGTGTTGCCCAAAGACAGGTTTTGGGAGAAGAAACTTGCAGACGTATTTGAGTATGTGAGCGGGTCAGAATACACAGGAGTAAATGAGTTCAATTATGTTCAACGCTTGGTGAACTACTACAACAAGAACAAACTAGACACAGTTGAACTAGAAAAAAGAATCAGTGATTGCAAAAACTTTGTCCAAGAAATAGACCGAAGACGTAATAAAAATTTTACTAATACATTTAGCAACTACAACTTCCTAACAACTTAACACATCATATAAAAATTTACGCATACAATTAAATATTTTTATGCGTGACGAATACACCTCGGCTTTTTATAACATAGTCAAAGAAACACAAGATAGATATGGCTACGATTTACCTTTTGATATAGAAGTATATGTTGTGATGCTTTTATCATCACGTGTAGACAAACCAGATTTTCTTCCGGAAGATAGTTTTGCAGAAAGTTATATGAAACTAAAAGGAATAGAAGCAAAGCATTTAGGAGATACTTGTTTGTTTACTGTAGGTGTTTTTCCAGAGTATGGAGTAAGAAAAGGACTTACACAAGAATACTTTTCAAATATAGGAATGACAAGTTACGATATCGCAACTTCATGTTTAGATGATAAACTGTTTTCTGATCTGAGAGATCACTTTATGTTTCTCTCCAATTTTATTAATGTTTGCGTTACTAATCAGGACAGAATAGATATTTCATCGTTTTTAAGAAATCATTAAATACGCATATAAATAAACATATGGTAAGAAAAAGTCTAGAAGGTAACCTCACAAAACGAGCATATGCCAAATCTAAGTATAATGACAAGAAGTTATTAGACTTAAAAAAATGTGCTGACAAGGAAAATGGCTACTTGTGGTTTATGGAAAACCATATGTGGATACAACATCCTACAAAAGGGCGTATGAAATTTAAGCCCTATGAGTTCCAAAAGAGATTATTACAAACATACAATGATAACAGATTTGCAATAGCAATGTGTGCCAGACAAACAGGTAAGACAACCTGTGCGGCAGGATATTTGTTATGGTATGCAATGTTCAATCCAGATGTGTTGATATTGATCGCGGCACACAAATATCAAGGTGCTCAAGATATCATGCAACGTGTGAGATTCGCTTATGAAGAAACACCGGACTACATCAGATGTGGGGTAACAAGTTACAATAAAGGATCAATGGATTTTGATAACGGTTCAAGAATCATAGCACAGACAACTACAGAAACAACAGGACGTGGTATGTCCATATCAATGATATACATGGATGAGTTTGCGTTCGTTGAACCACAAACCAAAGCACAAGAGTTTTGGACTTCCTTGTCTCCAACACTGTCAACAGGTGGTAAGTGTATTATAACTTCAACACCAAATAATGATGATGATGTGTTTGCAGGTTTATGGAGAGGTGCTAACAGCAAAGTCGATGAATATGGTCAACCAACAAGAGATGGAACAGGTATAAATGGCTTCAAGGCAATAGGTGTACACTGGAGTGAACACCCAGACAGAAATGAAAAATGGGCCAAAGATGAAAGAGCAAGAATTGGTGAAGAAAGATTTAGGCGAGAACATGATTGTGAATTTATTGCTTTTGATGAGACACTTGTAGATGGATTGAAGTTAGTGACACTAACTGGCAAAGATCCTCTTTACAAAACAGGACAAGTACGTTGGTATGAGAAGCCAAGAAAAGGAACGACATATGTTGCGGCTTTAGATCCTAGTCTTGGTACAGGTGGTGACTATGCCGCCATACAAGTTTATAGTGTTCCTGAGTTGAAACAAGTTGCTGAATGGCAACATAATAAAACACCGGTACAAGGACAAGTAAGAACCTTGCTAGGTATATTACAAGAATTAGATACACAATTAAAAGATCTCGGAACACCTAGTCCAGAAATTTATTGGACAGTTGAGAACAATGCAATGGGTGAAGGTGCTATTGTGTCAATTGAAGAAATGGACGAATCAAAGTTTCCTGGATTCTTTATGCATGAACCAAGAAGAGCAGGACAACAAAGAAGAGACGTACACAAAAGAAAAGGTTATAATACTACACACAAAGCAAAGATTACAGCTTGTACAAAATTAAAACATTATATTGAATCAGGCAAGATGACTGTTAACAGTAGAAACTTAATCAGAGAGCTAAAACTGTTTGTTGCCAAAGGAAATTCATATGCGGCCAAACTAGGTGAAAACGATGATTTAGTATCAGCGACTCTCTTGTGTTGTAGACTAGTACAATATTTGACAAGATACGATCCTGTGTTTGAAAAGAGCCTAGGATTAAGAGATGAGGATGATGAAGGTGATGGTTCTATAGTGCCAATGCCCATGATCATTTAAAAAGATATAAATAGTAACATGGCAGTAAATTATTCATCGGTAGCAGAAAAGATTTTTAGAGTACTCAAAGGTTCTGGATACGATCTTAAGATGTATGACAACAATGAGGGCTCTGAAGTAGCTGATCCACAACAAGCTAGGTTCTTTTACGTACAAGATCCTAATTTGATGGTGAATTTAGATGATAAAAATGCAGAAATTAAGATGCACAAAGGCCCTACAAATATAGTGCAAGTGCAGAAAACGTTAGATTTGCTTAAAAACCTTTCTAAAACCAACTTATTAGACTTTGATTTAAGGGAGTTTGGCAAGGAAATTAAGCCCAAAAATTATTCATTTAGGTTAAATACAAATACTATGTCAGACAATATACAAACAGAAGGCCTTAGTGCGCCTATCGGAACACCGAAAACAAGCTCACAGCATCTTGAAGGTGCTAAACTATTAATCAAACATCGTAAACCTGTTAACGAAGAAGTACCAGGTTCAAGATCGAGAAACATCAAAGCGTTGTACGTTGAAAACGCAGATGGTGAAAGATTCAAATATCCATTCATACACTTGAATGGTGCGAGAGCGATGACGAGACACGTACAGGCAGGTGGCACACCATACGATGAAGTGGGCCAATCGATCACTGGCATGAGTGAGCAGTTAAGCAAGATCAGAGAAGTTTTAAATGTCATGAGAAGATCACCGGCTGTGCAAGAACAAGCGGGATCAGTGATGAGCAGTCTTCTTGCAAGACAAGATAGATTAAGAGAGACAGTAAAGAGATTAACAACAGCAGAAGGTTACAGAACATATGCTGAAACATACACACTACCAGTTAAGAAAGAGTTCGCTCAAGAAGTACTGAATGCTATGAAAGAAAAGTTCACAGTGACAAATGTGGACAACAGAATTGAAGAACTATTACCATTTATTACAGAAGTAAATGATGAAGAAAACACTTTAGATAAATTAAGAGGTGCAGTGCAAACTAAAATAGCTCAACCTATTGAGTTGATGCCACCTAAGCCAATTGATATCGCAGAAATGCCGATTAATTTTACAAACGATAGAACAAAGATCGCGACAAGACTAAATTTAGTAGGTAAACTAGCAAAAGATGATGAGATATCTGTGTACCTTGATAGAATGGCGGCGAAGTTGCAAGGTACAGATAAAGAACCTGCAGGAGGCGATGCGGCCTTGAAAGCCGGTGATAAAGCACCATACAGAAAAGATGATATACAGGTTATCTTGAAAGTGTTAGATGATGCAAAAGTGAAAGCTCTTATCAAACAAATAGAGCACAAAAAAGCTCATGATCCGATGTTCAAAGCCGAGAGCGAAGAAGCAACTGGAGAGTCAGTGTTACCAGAGATTAAACAGATTGATGAGTCATTTGAAAGAATGCTTGGAATGTTTTCACCAACACACATCCAAGTATCAGAAGAAAGTGATCCAGAAACAGATTTCACAAAATGGTTAAAAATGAATTACAATAAGACTCCGAGAGATTTATCAGCAGATGAATATGCAAAGATGTCTAAAGAGTTTAAAGAACAGAATAAAAAAACAGAAGCAGAAGTAGATGAAGCAGATGTTGATGAAGGTAACGAATTTATAGATGCTAGACGTCAAGCAATTAAAAAAGGCGAAAAAGAATTCACAGTAGGTGGTAAGACATTTAAAGTAACTGGTGATACGTCAGATGAGAAAGAACAGAACGAAAATACAGATGATATGTTTGCAAAAGGCGGCAAATATTCACAGACAGCACAGAACAAACCAGTTATGTTCAAAGGTAAACAGATAGACTTAGACTCTGTTGAGTATGATATGCAAGATTACAGTGACATGATTTTTGAACTAGAAGCCGCGAAATACATGGACGGTACAGACGTTGCTGATGAAGACATGGCAGATCTTAATGAACTTGAAGATCTCGTTAATTGGGTTGCACAAGACTACATGGACAGAATGCAAGATAGAGCAGACATGATGCGTGACAGCAAAGAAGAAGATTCAGTTAAAGAAGGCGGAAATGCTTTTGATATAGCAATGGGTGACGCAGAAGCTATTATATCAGATGCTTCAGGTGATAAAGAAGCAATGGATAACCTACAAAAACTACATGATGATGAAGATGATGCATATGCAAAATCAACTATCAAGGATTACATGAGTAGATTGGAAAAAGAAGGTTTATTCAGAATGCAAAGAGATATTGCTATGGCGGACAACGCTGGTCCAGAAGAATCAGTGGATCCAACTATTGCAAGAATCAAAGATTTAGCAGGAATCTAAAAAAATTTCAAAAAACCGGTTGACTTTTATCTAAAAGATAAATATACTTGTAGTTAATGTTAGAGACATTAATTACATTTAGGCAATTATATAGGCTAACATTTAGGCTAACATAGGCACAAGGAGGCTAACAATGGCTACATTAGAAGAAATCCGTGCGAAACTGGCGGAACAAGAAAAAAAATCCACAGGTGGTGGATCAGTTTCAGATAACGCAATATTTCCTTTTTGGAATATCCCAGAAGGAACAACTTCAACAATAAGATTTCTACCAGACGCAAACAAGGACAACACGTTCTTTTGGGTAGAAAGAGCAATGATCAAGTTACCATTTCCAGGTATCAAAGGTCAAGCAGACACTAAACCTACTATCGTACAAGTACCTTGTATGGAGATGTTTAATGAACCTTGCCCAGTACTTGCAGAAGTAAGAACTTGGTTTAAAGATCCTGCATTAGAGGACATGGGAAGAAAGTATTGGAAGAAAAGAAGTTACATCTTCCAAGGTTTCGTAGTTAATTCAACATTAGATGAAGAGACTACACCAGAGAATCCGATCAGACGATTTGTAATCAATCCATCGATATTCAATATTATTAGGTCAGCATTGATGAATCCAGAAATGGAAGATCTACCAACTGATAATGAATCAGGAAGAGATTTCAAATTAACGAAAACTCAAAAAGGTGGTTATGCTGATTACTCAACTTCAACGTGGAGTTTCAAGGCGAGATCATTAGGTGAATCAGAAAGATCAGCGATTGATCAATATGGTTTACATAATCTAAGTGATTATATGCCAAAGAAACCTTCACAAGAAGAGCTCAACATAATTCAAGAGATGTTCAAAGCATCTGTTGATGGCGAGCTTTACGATCCAGACAGATTTGGTCAGTACTATAAGCCGGCTGGCTTTAACAATTCTTCGTCTGGTGGTTCTACTGCGACAGCGACAGCTAAACCAGTAGAAGCAGTTGCTCCAGCAGTTGCACCAGCAACTGAAACTGTAGCACAACCGGTTCAATCAACTCCTGAACCAGCAAAAGTTGAGGTCACAGAAACAGTGACAGCAACGGCTAGTGAACAACCTGCACCTGCAACCGCAAGTGCAACGGCTACTGAAACA
>MDTE01033517.1_pt1 | contig 28254 bp, 14 predicted proteins | sample 811231 | NCBI WGS metagenome assembly MDTE01 (sample SAMN05326651, study PRJNA326480) | marine metagenome | isolation source: seawater | place: Indian Ocean: Red Sea | collected 2010 | reverse complement strand
CCCGCGCGGGAGGCCGGTCGAGAGCGCGGCCTCCGGTTCATGGTCGATTTGGTGATCAATCATTGCGCGTTTGATTCACCCCTATTGAAGGCCCATCCGGAGTGGTTTGAATGGGAGGGGGAAGAGATCGTTCATCCCCACTGTTACCGGGAGGGTCGAAAGGTGGTTTGGGGGGACCTGGCGAAGTTTCGTTATGACGAAGGCAAGCCCCTGGAGGCGATGATGGATTACTGGCTTCGGGTGGTCGGATTTCTTTATGAACAGGGGTTCCGCGGATTTCGTTGCGATGCGGCCTATCAGATTCCCGTCGAAGTTTGGCGGCACTTGATCGCACGCGTGCGATCAAGCTATGCCGACGTGGTGTTCGTCGCCGAGACGTTGGGGTGTCGGCCGTCTGAAACGGCGGCGCTGGCCCGAGTCGGATTTGACGCGGTCATGAATAGCAGTAAGTGGTGGGATTTTCGAGAATCATGGCTTCTGGACCAGTATCAAGAGACCCGGGGTTTGGTGGGTTCGATTAGTTTTCCAGAGAGTCACGACACCCCGCGCCTCGCGGCGGAAGTCAACCGGATGCCGGCGGGGATGAAACAGCGCTACCTCTTTTCAGCGGTTTTTTCGTCATCCCTCATGATGCCAATCGGTTTTGAATTCGGATTCCAACGGATGCTCGATGTGGTGACGACCCGGTCAACTCACTGGGAGGAACCCACGATGGACCTGTGTATGTTCATTCGGGCGAGTAACGAAATGAAGGGCCAGTCTCGGGCCTTGCAGACCGATTGTCGTCTGGAACTCATTTCCTGTCCGAACCCGAATGTCCTGTTGATGCTCAAGGTAGACGAGGCCTCCGGTGACGCGGCCTTGGTCATGCTCAACAAGGATTCCCAGAACCATCAGCCCTTTTGGTGTGACAATTTATATCGTGTGATTTCAGCGCGTCAGGGACTACGCGATGTGTCGCCCGAATTCCGGTTGGATTATCTGCCTACTCCCTTCGAGTATAATCTGAGGCCTGGGCAGGGAATCGTCCTGGTGAATTCCTAGACGAATCATTCATCCAATGCTCACGAACGTGTCCTCACCTGGAGCCCTGGAGGGCACGCTGCCAAAAAGGAGTCGCTCGGCGTCATGAATGAAGCCATTGGCCCGTCTGGTTGCTCTGAATGCAACGGGGATTGTTTGCGGAGCACTTTCCCTCTTTTTGGGGTTTACACTCAATGAAGTCCCGCGAGATGGTTAGCCCGGCAGAGCGTGAGAGAGATCATGAGGGGTGAATTGACAATGGTTCCAGGCCCAGGAACTCGGCAGGTACGCCATGTGGGGGATCGGATCGAAGTTTGGTTGAAGGACGAGGCCTGGTCCCAAGCCAAAGGGAAGGGGCGGGCCTTTCTCAGAACGACGATTGGTTCCGGAGCGATCTTGAATGACGAGATTGTGCGATCCTTCGAGGACTCGCGTCCCTTGAGTCATGCCGCCTGGCACGACCTTCCCATGGAGCCGTGCGAAGAGGGTTTTCGTCTCACGCTTTGGCTTCCTGAAACCGGATTCTTCCGGGGAAAGCCGTTCTGGGTGGATGAGGGTGGCCGACAGCACTGGCCGTCCGGAGATGATTTTGGGATTTCCGTGCATCCGGATCGGTATCGAACTGGCAATACCATCTACTGTGCCTGGCCTCGGCTCTTCGGTGCCTCCAAGACGGAATCGGAACTGCTTGATCCGGAGCGGGAGGAGGCGCTGGCGAAGTGGGATAGGGAGGGATACTCGGTCATTCCACCCTCGGGAACGTTTCGAGATCTTGCCCGAGAATTGGATCACATCGTTGACCGACTCGGATGCCGTGTTCTTCATCTCTTGCCGGTGAATCCAACGCCGACGACGTTTGCCCGGTTTGGGCGTTATGGCAGTCCGTATGCCTCACTGGATCTGACGGCAATCGATCCTGCCCTGGTGGTGTTTGATCAACGCACCACGGGAATCGAGCAGTTTGCCGAGCTGACGAGCGCGGTTCATCGGAAGGGGGCGGTGATTTTTATCGATTTGGTGATCAACCATACGGGCTGGGGATCCCGACTACAGGAGACCTACCCGGAATGGTTTCGGCGAGGGGAAGATGGTCGGTTTGCCAGCCCGGGGGCATGGGGGACGACCTGGGAGGATTTGGTGGAGCTCGAGCACCATGATCCAAAACTCGGAGAAGGCCTGGCGGACGTGTTCTTGACGTGGTGCCGCCGCGGGGTGGACGGGTTCCGCTGCGATGCGGGTTACATGGTGCCCCTGCCGGTCTGGCGCTACATCACGGCGCGGGTCCGGCGCGAGTTTCCCAATACGATTTTTCTGCTCGAAGGCCTTGGGGGGGCGTGGGAGGTGACGGAGCAACTCCTGACAGAGGGCGGGATGCAGTGGGCCTATTCGGAATTGTTTCAGAACGTGTCGGGCGAGGAAGTCGCGGGCTACACCGATTACGCCCTTCCCCAATCCCAGCGCGTCGGTCTCTATGTGCACTACAGTGAGACGCACGATAATCCGCGCTTGGCGGCCCGGGGAGAGTCCTGGTCTCGATTGAGGAATCGATTGTGTGCGTTGTCCAGTGTCAACGGGGGTTACGGGTTCACATGCGGTGTCGAATGGTTGGCGGCGGAAAAAATCGTCGTGCACCAGCGGACTGGCCTCAGGTGGGGGCAGGAACCCAATCTGGTGGAGGAATTGGCGCGGCTGAATGACTTGCTCTCTGAACATCCCTGTTTTTTTGATGGGGCCAAGCTTCGGCGAATGAGTCCGCCGGACTCGCCCGTCTTTGCCTTGGAACGAGTGTCGGGGACGGGCGAGGACCGAGTCGTCGTTTTGGTCAATACCAGGATCGACCGTCCGGAATCCATCACCATTCCCGAGGAGGAATGGAAGATAGCGGGAGGGCTCGGTATCGAACTGCTTCAACCGCAGGGGCCGGAAATCGAACGCAGGGGGCCGGGCGGGATTCAATTGCGGCTCGCCCCGGGAGCGGCGCACTGTCTGGCCGGATCGCCTGTTCCACGGGGGGAGGAGGGAAGGGCCTATCGGCAGCGGATGGCGATTCAGGCCTGGGTCATCTCCGCGCTCTGGCGTTCGGGGTGTCCGGTTCTTGTCGAGCAAGACCTGATGAATGCTCTGGTGGACCAGGTGATTGAGCATCCATTGATTTTTCTCTCTCTCGTTGCCGGCGATGGAAGCTCGTCAACGAAGCAGCAGGCGATCAAGGCCTTTGCTGGGGGATCGCTCAGGGTCTCTTATTCCAAGACAGTGCTTTGGGAGCCGGGGTCCGAACGGGGAATCGTTCCGGTTCCCGCGGAACATTGGCTGGTCGTGCGCGACGACCGGCCGTTTGAAATCCACTTCGGGAATCCCGAGAGGACGAAGGAAACGCATTGGCGTTCGACTCGAATTCGAGATGACTTGCACCTGGTCGGGGTGGGTGCCGAGTCATTGTGGGGGGGCACGGTTGAACTAACCATGTTCCGGGGGGAGGCTGGCGATGTCGCCTTGGAAGGCCGCTTGGAGCGATTGCCGGCTCACCCGAATCTTGCTTGCGACACGGCCGGCGGATCGGAAGGAGTCGGGCTCGAAGCGCCGATCGTCTTGTTGACCAATCGACGGGGAGGGATGGCCCGGTTGGCAAGGAATTTGGGTCGTGTCAAGTCGAAGTATGATTGCTTGCTTGGAGCCAATCTTCATCCTGACCTGCCGGTTGACCGGCACGTGTTGGCCAAGAGAATTCGGGTTTGGGTCAATGCCGGCGGCCTCATCACCGCGTTGGAGAGAGACAACCTCGTCGCCATGCAACCGGGGCCGCCGGCCCGTTGGCGATATCTGATCTGCGCCGGACAGGGGCGATGGATTCCACTGGAGTTGACGGTTGACCTGGTGGAGGACCAAAACACGTTGATCCTTCGTTGTCTTCGGTCGGAGGCCGGATCGATCCCCAACGCGGAGGTGGAGCGGCTCTATGGCCCAGGAAACGCGGTGCGGGCGCGCCGGGTCTCGTCGGAAGCGGTTGACGCCCTGTCCGTATCGATCACGGTTCGCGTCGACATTGAAGATCGTAGCTTTCATGGGGAGACCCAGCGAAGTGGGGAGGCGGATCAACACTTTCGCGAGCATGTCGTAAGGTTGAACGATGGGATTGGATTTGAGTTTCAGCCTGAAAACGATCGAAGGCTGCGGGTCCGGTCCAACCTCGGGCGATATCATGACGAGGGGGAATGGAGTGAGAACATTTCCCATCCAGTGGAGGCGAGCCGGGGTCAGTATGGCGCCGGAGACGCCTACAGTCCGGGGTGGTTCGAAGTGTCCTTGGATTGTGGCAAACCGGCATTGTATGAAATCTCGGCCGAGGCCGAGCCGACGCCATGGTCGGAGGCGGAATCTTGGTTCAAGATACGGTCGGAGCGGATCTCCGATTGCATCCATCGAGCGGAGCTAGACAAGAACGACTGCTTCGGGGCCCGTCTGGTGACGGCTGCGAGTGCTTTCGTGGTGAGGCGAAACCGGGGCTTCTCGGTGATCGCAGGATATCCTTGGTTTCTGGATTGGGGGCGGGATTCGCTGATTTGTGCGCGAGGCTTGCTCGCTTGCGGCTACCAGGACGAAATCGTTGGATTGTTGAAGGAATATGGTCGGTTGGAGCGGGAGGGGACGCTTCCCAACAGCATTCATGGGGAAGATACCTCCAATCGGGACACCTCCGACGCCCCCCTCTGGTATGGAATGGTCTGCTCCGATCTGGTGGAGCGACTGGGGATCGGGTTTCTGCAGACCCCTCTCGGGGGATCGAAATCAAGGGGGGGCTCGCGAACGATCGGATCCGTGCTTCAGGGGATCGCTTCGGGGTATTTGCGGGGAACCCCCAATGGGATCGCCGTTGACCGACCATCGGGGTTGGTTTGGAGTCCGTCGCACTTCACCTGGATGGACACCAATTACCCTGCGGGAACGCCCCGGCAGGGTTACCCGGTCGAGATCCAGGTGATGTGGATTCAACTGCTTCGCTTGCTAGATCGAGCGGGGTTGGAAGCTGGAGGAGAGGACTGGAGCGGGTTGGCAGCCCAAGCGGCTCAAAGCTTTGAGGACCGGTTTTGGTTGGATACCGAGGGCTATTGCGCGGATTTGATCATTGCTGAGCCGGGACAGAGGGCTGAAGAAGGAATCGTCGACTCGGCCCTGCGAAGCAATTTTCCGATGGCGGTGAGCACGGGGCTTGTCTCGGGCGATCGGGCCAGAAGAGCCGTGCAAATCGCATTGCATCATCTCATGGTTCCTGGGGCGGTTCGGAGCTTAGCGCCCCGGTCCGTTGCGGTGCCGCTTCCGGTCCACGGGAACGATGGCCAAGTGCTCAATGATCCGAAGTTTCCCTACTGGGGGCGCTATGAAGGGGAGGAAGAGACCCGCCGGAAGCCGGCCTACCACAATGGGACGGCGTGGATTTGGCCGCTGGGTATTCTATGCGAGGCGGTATTGGAAGCCTGGGAAGAATCCCCCGAGGCGGTCATGGCGGTTCGGTCCTATCTCTCAGGGGTGGAGGGATTACTGAATCAGGGATGCGTGGGACACCTGCCGGAAATACTGGACGGAGACGCACCCCATACCCAACGCGGATGTGATGCTCAGGCCTGGAGCGTGACCGAAGTCCTCAGGATCTGGAAGCGAGTGTCGTCGATCGACGGTTCATCGTCCTGACCGCGGGCGTGAGCATGGTCAGCAGGGGATGGTTCGGGATGGGGAACTCATCCGGGACGGAATCAGTAGGGCGAATTTGCCTTGACCAACGGAATCGAGGCTTCCCCTGAGGCCGGGCCAGCGAGGTTCTGTAGGCTTGCAATGGAACGTTCGGTCGATAGGTTCGGGCCATCCATGGTAGACCTTCGAGATTTTGACGATCACACTGCCCGATGGGGGGCTGGCGGGCTTGGGAGCCTGCTCTTCATACTTGGTTTTGGATTCAATGCCGTTGGAGCGGAACCATTGATTCGAGTTCCGGTTTATGCCGTTGACTTCCCTTACCAGGACACCGTCTTTGAACGGGAGGGGCAGTGGCTCCGGTTGCCCGAGGGGAACCAAACTCAGCAGGGAGACGTCTCGAAACGATTGGATCTTGACGAGGGAACGTATGAGGTCTCGCTGCATGTCGTGGGAGAGAATGATGGGCGGCCGCTTTACCGCGTCTTTTTGAACGACGAGGAATTGGGGAGCTTCCAACCGCCCTTGGCTAGCGGGACCACCGAGGAAGGAGAGGCATTTCAAGTAAGCTGGCCTGCCGTCGCGGTGAAGAGGGGGGATACGATTCGGGTGACCGCGACAACCGATTCAGAAAACGGGAGTGATCGGGCATGGGGAAGATGGTCGAAGCTGGTCTTTTCTCGGCCGCTGGGTTCCATCGGCGCGACGTCCGCCCAACAGACCCTTATGGCAGGACTTTTCGGCGAACGGAAGAAATGGCATCGGATCACGCTCGCCTTCGAAGGCCCCGATTTGGGTGAGCGATCGACGCCGAACCCCTTCGCGGACTATCGCCTCGATGTGCTGTTTACCCACCCGCTTTCAGGTAAAGCGTATACGGTGCCGGGCTACTATGCGGCGGATGGATTCGCCGGCGAAACAGGGGCCGAAACCGGTAAGATTTGGCGGGTTCATTTTGCCCCCGATGAAACCGGGCTCTGGACTTGGAAGGCCTCGTTTCGCCGGGGCGAGAATATTGCCATGCACGAGGGCGATGACTTTAGCGAGGGCGTTGCGTTTGATGGTGAATCAGGCGCGTTTCAAGTGGGTGTCTCGGACAAGGAAGGGACCGATGGGCGAGCGCGAGGACGACTGGACTATACGGGGGACCGTTATTTGAGATTTGCTGAAACCGGTGGGGCGTATCTCAAGGGCGGGGCCGATAGCCCGGAGAATCTGCTGGCTTACGTGGACTTTGATGGGGCCGCTCCAGTCCACGAAAACCTCGGGATCGTCCGTGCGGGGGAGGCGGCTGAAGCCCCGCGGCATCGGTATCGACCTCATTTGGACGATTGGCGGACGGGAGATCCCAGTTGGCGGGGTGGCAAGGGGAAATCCATCATTGGAGTCCTGAACTACCTGGCCTCCGAAAAGGTCAACTCGATCTACTTCCTCACCATGAATGTCGGGGGCGACGGTGATGATGTCTGGCCCTGGACGGCTCACGATGAGCGGTTTCGTTTCGACTGCAGCAAACTCGATCAGTGGGAGATCGTGTTCACCCACATGGACCGCCTCGGGATGCTCCTCCACGTGGTGACGCAGGAGACCGAGAATGACCAGTTGCTTGATAGCGGAGCCTTGGGGTTGCAACGGCGCCTTTACTACCGCGAGTTGGTTGCCCGTTTCGGGCACCATTCCGCCCTGGTCTGGAATTTCGGGGAAGAGAATACCAATACCGACCGGCAGCGCTCCGAATTTGCTCATTATTTCGAGGCCATTGATCCCTATGGTCACCCCGTCGTTGTTCATACCTATCCAGGGCAGTATGACCGGGTCTATCCGCCTCTTTTGGGGCATCCTCACTTCGAGGGGCCCTCCTTGCAAATGGGGGACATGGCCCAAACCCACTCGGAAACCCTGAAGTGGGTGAACCGCTCGGCCGGGGAAGGGCGGCAATGGGTGGTCTTCCTAGACGAAATCGGGCCTGCCCATACTGGGGTAAAGCCGGATGCCGTTGATCCTGATCACGATGAGGTGCGCCATCATGCGTTGTGGGGCAATCTCATGGCGGGAGGCGGAGGCGTGGAGTGGTATTTTGGCTATCAATACGATCACAACGACTTGAATTGCGAGGATCTGAGGTCTCGAGAAAACATGTGGCGGCAAACCCGCATCGCGTTGGCATTTTTTCATCGATACCTTCCGTTTGCCCAGATGGGATCCCATGATGGGCTCACGCCCTCCGAGGAGGACTATTGTTTTGCCAAGGCGGGAGAGGTTTATTGCATCTACACGCCATCGCCAGGCCCCGTTCATTTGAACCTCACTGGGGAGCAGGGTGATTTTTTTGTCTATTGGTTTAACCCGAAGGAGGGGGGAGACCCGCGTCCGGGATCTCAGGCGAGGGTTTCAGGCGGGGGCGCCAACGTCTCATTGGGCCAGCCTCCGGTCAATCGATCGGGCGATTGGGTCGTCTTGGTTCAGCGCAAACCGCTCTAGTGCGAGCGGGTTTCCTCAGCCCGCTTCGGGATGCGCCCGCTCGGCGGGCGGTTCGGGCTGGAGATGCCTGGCCGCGAGGCGAGAGAGAAACCATCTCAAGTCGTCGAAGAGGGTGTAGAAAACGGGAACGACCAGCAAGGTGAGTAAGGTTGCGGTGGTCATCCCTCCGATGAGGGTGAGTCCAAAGCTCTTGTAGCTGAGCCCCATCTCGGTGGGTTTGCTCACCGTGAGCGGAATCATCCCGATGATGGTGGTCAGGGCGGTCATGACGATGGGGCGGAATCGTCGTTCCGCCGCGAGGCGAAGCGCTTGCGTCCGTGGCAGACCCTGGTGGCGGAGTTGGTTGACGTAGTCGACCAGAACAATCCCGTTGTTCACGACCACTCCGATCAGGAGGATGGCTCCGACAAATCCCAACACATCGATGTCCTTTCCGGTGATGAAGTGGATCCACACCATGCCGATGCTTGCCAATGGAATCGTCAGGATGATCGAAAGCGGAAGAATGAAGCTCTCGAAGAGAAATCCCATCAGCAAATAGATGAAGACGACCGACAGGATGGCCGCGAACTGGAGACTCTTCACCTCGTCGTTCATCACCTGGTCTTCGTTCCAGGTCCCGAATGATACGCCCTCTGGAAGGTCGATGGATTTCTTAAATCGGGAGATTGCCTCCCTGGTCTCCTGGGCCGTCTCTTCGATGAGGTCGAGCGTGATGGAATGGGTGGTCTTTTTGTCTTTGCGAAAGATTCCGGCAGAAACCTGCAACCTCCTAACATCGGTGAGAGCCGAAAGCGGTAGCGAATCGCCCCCCGAAGTGGTGGGGACCCGAAAATTAGCGAGCTTGGCTAGGCTTTGCCGGTCCTCCTCCGGGAAGCGGACCTTCACGGGAATCTCGCGTCCCTCATAATGGAAGCGGGGGAGCTTGCGACCCCGAAGGGCATACCCGACGACTCCAGAAATAAATTCGGGATTGACGTTGCTGGCATTCGCACGGTCTCGATCGACCACCAAGGCAAGCTCGTTGGGGGGGCGCTCGTTGCCGGTTCTTGCGCCCACCACCCCGGGAATGCTGGTGAAACGGGGTTCGAGGTCGTCCGCCAAAGCCGAGAGTTGATCAGGATCCTCGCCTTCCAGGTTGATGACGTAGACCGAACGACCCTTGGCCTCTTCCACCTGGCTTTCCCGACCCGTCTCAAATTTGACACCGGGGGATTGGGGGAGTCGCTTCACCACGTATTCCATCATCTCCTTGGCCGTCATCTCGTAGTCCTGATCGGGTTCCATCCACCCTTCCACCCTGCCCCCGCGGCTGAAGTGAAGCAGCATGAAGCCCCGGAGATTGAGCTCCTCTTTGAGCGCCTTCATCACCGATTCGAGTTTGGCGAAGAATTTGCCGGTGTCCTTGAAGTTGGAATGGCGTGGCATTTCGACCCCGATTCGAAATGAGGTGCGATCTTCCTCTTGATTGGGGACGACGTCGATTTGCTGATTGATCACGCCAAAGGTCAGCGCGAAGAGCCCAACGATCAGCATGACCAGATCCATCCGTCTTTGGAGGAACAGTTCAAGGGCCTGTTGGTAGAGATGGCGGAGGGGTTCGATCGTGCGTTGGTAGAGTCGCTCGACGGAGGTTTGAATCCGGCGAGGCGAAGGGGGGAGCTCATCGGGGCTTTGAGTGGTGAGATAGACGCTGAGGGGAATGAAGACCAGGGCGACGATGAGGGAGGCCACCAGCGAGACCGAGATGGGTAAAGCCAATCGAAGAAGGAAAAACTGACCCTCTCCCTCCACCAGGGCCACGGGAAGAAAGACGATCACGGTGGTGAGGGTCGCCATGGTGACGGCCAATGCGATTTCCTGGGCCCCGTGGACACAGGCATCGCGTCGAGGCATCCCGGTCTGAACGTGACGATCGATGTTCTCCGCTACGACGACTGAATTATCGACCAGAAGCCCGACGCAGATCACCAACCCGAGGATGGTGATCATGTTGAGCGATTCCCCCGTGAAATACATCACGCTCAAAGCAATGAGGAGACTGAACGGAATCGAGGCCGAGACGATCAGGGTCAGCCGGAAGCGTTTGAGAAAAACGAATAGAACCAGAACGGCAAAGACCCCGCCGACGGCGCCCCCCCGGATGAGATTCGTGATCGAGGATTGAACGAGTCTCCCTTGATCAAAAAACATCTCCATGAGCGTGCCTTCAAAAATGGGGTTCTCCCGCATCGACTCGACCGCCTGATCCAATCGGCGGCAGAGTGCCACCGTGTTCGCCTCGCCCTCCTTGAAGATGACAATCGCGACGGCCGGGTTTCCGTTGACGCGAACCGAGAAGTTCTTTTCTGGCTCTTCATATTTGATCCTTGCGATGTCCTTCAGTCGGAGAGAGTCCGTGACGGGCCGATTCTCGATTTGAGCCATCGTTTGATAGGTGGCGACGGATCGGAGGAGGTACTTTCTTCCCGCTTGCCGAACCTGGCCGCTAGCCAGGGTGAAATTGTCGTCCCCGAGGTCTTGAGCGATTTGGTAGATGTTGAGGCCGTGGGCATCGGTCTTCTCTTTGTCCACCTCGATAAGAACTTCCTTTTCCCGGATCCCATCGACCGTCACGTTCGCGACCCCATCCAGTCGCTTCAGTGGCTGAATGACATGCTTCTCAATCAGCGTATAGTAGTCGGTCACTGACGAATCAATGGACATCCCCATCACGGCGACGGGCATGCTGTCAGGGTCGTCCTTGAAGATGAGGACTTGCTCAACATCTTCCGGGAAGCGGAGTCGAGCCCGCTCCACGCGGTCCCGGACTTCTCGATAGGCCACGTTGATGTCGACCTTTTGTTTGAAGGTGAGAAAGATGCTCGAGCTACGTTGCGATGAGAAGGAATTGATGTGAACCAGGTCCTTCACGGTGCTCAGTTCCTCCTCGAGCGGTTGGGTGATTTTTTCGAGAAGTTCCTGCGCCGGCGCATCCCGCCAGGGAACATAGACCCGGAGGAACTTGGGTTCGTAGCCGCGAGGAAAGAGTTCCCGCGGAATGCCGGTGGCCGCAATGAGCCCGATGACAAAGATGGAGAGAAGAAGGACAAAGACGGTGACTGGTCGATTGAGCGAGAAGCGAGCCAGGCGGCCGGCGATGGAGGGGGGAGGGGTCACGTCAGGGGCTGGTTACGGGGATCGATTGAACGGGGGGCTTCACGACGGAGGCGAGTAACCGGTCCACGATGAGGTAGAGGGTCGGAATCACCAACAAGGTCAGTGCGGTCGAGGTGATCAACCCGAAAATGACGGCAAGCGCCATCGGGGTACGGATCTCGGCGCCGTCTCCCAGGCCGAGGGCCATCGGAAACAAACCGAGGATGGTGGTGGCTGTGGTCATGAGGATGGGGCGGAGTCTCACCTGGCCTGCGGTGCAGACCGCTTCTCGGGTGGGGAGCCCCCGCTGTCTGAGAACATTGGTGTAATCGACGAGCACGATGGCGTTGTTGACAACGATGCCGATCAACATAATGAGTCCCAGGAACACCACAATCGAGAGGCTTACCCCCATGGCCTTCAGACCGATCACCGAGCCGAAGAATGCCAACGGGACGGTGCCCATGATGATCAATGGCTGAACGAGGGATTCGAATTGGGAGGCCATGATCACGTAGACGAGGAACAGGCTGAGTCCCAAGGCCAGATAGAGGCTCGACTGACTGCGTTCCCATTCCTCGTTCTGTCCCGCAAAGCGGAAACTCATATCGGGCGGCCAGTCGAGTCCATTGAGGAACTGGTCACGAATCTCGGAGACGGCATCTCCGAGACTGGCCTTGCCAAGGTTCGACTGGATGAGGGCCACCCGCTTACTGTCGACGCGACGAATCTCGCTCGGCCCCTCGCCAATGTTGAGCTCGGCAATCGCCCTGAGAGGGATGGGTTGCTCGCTTGCCGGGTTGATGGTGAGATCTTGGATGTGGTGAATGAGTTGCCGGTCCTCTTCCTGGAGTTGAACGACGATGGGGATGCGGCGGTCCTTGAGATTGTAGCGGGTGGCCTCGAAGCCCTTGACGAGGTTTTTGACCTGTTCCGCGACTTGTCCCAGATTGAGGCCGTAGCGAGTGAGTCGTTGTCGGTCGTAGGAGATTTGGATTTCAGGGGCACCCGTGCGGAGGGTGGTCTCGACATCAGCGAGCTCAGGACGGTCTTGAAGAAGGGCTTCCGCCGCTTGAGCCATTTTCCTGAGGGTCGCCAGTTGGTCTCCCTGGATTTCGACCACGATCGGTTTGTTGGAACTGAAGAGGACGGGGCGGACGACTCGTTCGGTGATGTCAGGAACGGCTTTGAGATAAGAACGGATCTGACGCAGGACCTTGGCCTCGGTTTCGGCGATGGATCGACCGGGCTCGACTAGAACCTTGAAGCGGGCTGAGTGTTCTCCTTCGTCGGAGCGTTTCATATTGGTCACGTCATATCCGTAGGTGACGAGAAGGGCCCGGATCGAGTCACGATCACGGAGGATCTGGGCCTCAATCGACCCGAGGATTCGACGGGTTTCCGGCAGCGGGGTGCCCACCGGAAGATTCACCTCGACGGTAAACTCGCCCTGGTGGACCTCCGGCAGAAGTTCCGTGCCGAGCGTCTTGCCGACCACCACGGTCAAGGCGATGGATCCCGCCATCAGTCCCATCATCGGGGCCGGATGATTCAGTGCCCAATTCAGCAGGGGAGGGTAAGCAGCTTGTGCCTGTCCGAGCAGCCTGCTCATGACAGCGACGGGAAGCGCCGTCGAGAAATGAAACCCTCGTTTCAGCAGGGGAAGAATTCCCTTGGTCACGAGCCCGCAAACCAGCCCGATGAGGAAGACGAGAAGTTTTCCAATGAGCTCCAGCGTGCTCGCCAGAGCGAGGCGCAACCAGAGATAGGGGAAGAGGAACCGGCGACGATCGCCCTGCCATTGGCGAGCATCGCTTTGGTAGTGTTGCCAAGCCAACCAGCGCGTCTGGTCGGGGTGATCGGCACCAGGTTGGAGCAACTCGGGGCGACGGCGACTCGCCAACATCGGGATGAAGAAAATCGCGACCGCGAGCGAAGCCAGGAGCGAGATCACCACCGTGATGCCGAGATCCCCGAACGCCTGGCCGGCGATTCCTTCGACGAAAACCATCGGGAGAAAGACCGCGATCGAGGTCAAGGTAGAGGCGACCACCGCGCCCCGGACCTCCTGCGAACCGCGGATCGAGGCGCGGATCGTCTCGTCCCCTTCCTCCCGGCATCGGAAGATCGACTCGAGCACCACAATGGATGAATCGACCAACATGCCAATGCCCAGTGCGAGTCCCCCGAGCGACATGATGTTGAGGCTGACCCCGAAGAGGTTGAGCGGCGCGAACGTGATCAGGACGGACAGCGGGATGCTGAGTCCGACGATGGCGGTGGCGATGGGATTGTGGAGAAACAAATAGAGAATCGCCACGGCAAGCAGTCCCCCAATGATTGCCGTATTGCGGACCTCCTTGATGCTGTTTTCGATGAAGACGGACCGGTCGGCGATCACCCGCAGTGTGGCGCCTTCCTCTCGGAGGAGTCGTTGAGCCAAGGGGTCGGAGCGGTCCCGCTGGGGACCGAATTGCATCCCACGTTTTCTGGAATCCGTTTCTTGGGAAAGTTCGGGTTTGCCGACCCGCCGAATTACGGCTTCGGCCACGGCAACCATATTGGCTTCGGCTTCCTTGTAGAGGTCAATCTGGACGCTTTCTTCACCGTTGGTGCGGGTGATGATCTCCCGCTCGCGGTGGGATGGAACGACCTCTGCGATGTCCTTGACCTTGATCTCGCCGAATTCGGTTCGTTTCAGAATCGTTTCCCCAATTTGGGCCACGCTGACGAATTCGTTTAGCGTCCGGACCATGTATTCGGTATTCCCTTCATCAACCGTGCCGCCCGCGACGTTGATATTCTCCTGACGGAGCCGGTCGATGACGGTCTGCACGCTAATCCCCGTTCGGCGGAGGGATTGTTCATCGAGGCGAACATGGATTTCCTCCTCGAGCCCTCCTCGAATTCTGACGGCGGCCACGCCGGGGATCGGTTCCAATTCGCGCTTGAGTTGAAGCTCCGCCAACCGGCGAAGCCGTCTCAGACCATACTCCCCCTCGTAATCCGGTCCGCTGGCGGACAAGCTCAGTTCCATCACGGGATCAAGGGAGGGATCAAAGTGGAGCAGCAGGGGGCGTTCCGCTTCCACGGGAAGGAAGACGAGATCAAGTTTTTCAAGCGTGTCCTGGGTGGCTTCCGACATATCGGTGCCCCAGACGAATTCGAGGACCACATCGCTGATGCCCGCTCGGCTGATGCTGCTGATTCGGTTGAGCCCGTTGATGACCCCCAAAGCCTCCTCGACGGGGCGGCTGATTTCGTTCTCGACTTCCTCGGGCGCTGAACCGGGGTATTCCGTTCGGACCGTTAGCGTGGGATAATTCAACTCCGGCATCAGCGTGATGGGGAGTCGCTTGAAGCTGAAAAAGCCGAAGACCACCGCGGCAAGGAAGACCATCAAGACGGCGACGGGTCGATCCGTGATAAAACTCCGTTGACGGCTCGATGAGGCTGAGGTGTCTGAATTCATCTGGGCCATCCCTGGAGACGCGATGGGTTTGGCGTTTGCCCTGGTGCCCGGGATTCCTCACGCCTGAGGGTCAGGCGGAGTCGAATCATCCGAGCAATCTTAGGGCCCACCCCTCATCCCTTTTTCCTTGGGAAGAGTCGAGCCAACCAGCCCTTCTCATTATCCTCTTCCTCGGTCTCGGAATCCGGATCGTTCGGCAGTCGAACCAATGACCCGTCCTTGAGGCCGGTTTGGCCGGCGATGACAATTTGGTCGCCGGGCTGGATCTTGGAGAGGGATTCGACCTGGAGAGGGGCGTCGAGGCCGGTGTCCAGCCGAATGCGTTCGACGCGACGGTCGGGCAGCAAGCGGAACACGAATTGGTGGTCGCCGTCATAGGCCAGGGCTCGTTTGGGAATGAGGACGGCGTCGGGCTTCGTATCGACGACGATCCCGGCATCGACATACATGCCCGGTCGGAGCGGTCCGATGTCCTTGAAGGCGACGGTGACTTTGACCATGCCGGAATTGGCCTCGATGATCGGCGAGATCCGGAGCACGTGGGCGGCGAAGGTTTGATCGGGAAATGCGGTCGCCGTCACACGGACTTCCTGATAGAGCTCCAGGGAACCCAGTTCCTTTTCGGGGACATAAACCCGCGCGACGATGGAGTGGAAATCAACGAGGCTGAAGAGGTGTTGTCCGGTTGTGATTTCGTCACCGAGTTTGATGAGACGACTCGTGACGGTGCCCGCGATGGAGGCCCGGATTTCGGTGTATCCCAGTTCGCGGCGGGCATCCTCGACCGAGAGTTCGAGTTGTTTGAGGTCGTACCGGGCATCCCGGAAGACTTGGTCGCTGATCAAATCCTGCTGGTGAAGAGACTGCTGTCGGGCGAATTCCTCTCGGGACTTGTTGGCTTGGTTCTCGGCTTTGGCGAGCGCGGTTCGCTGAATGTCATCCTCAAGGCGAGCCAGGAGCTGATTCTCTTGGACCACATCCCCTTCCTCCACCAGCAGTTGGACCACCCGGTTTGCCGTGCGTGAGACAACCTTGACCTCCTGCTCCGCAACGAGCTCCCTCGAGGTCATGAGAAGCCGTTCAATGGGGCCGCGCGTGACCTCCGTGACCTCGACGGCGACGGCTTTCGAGGCGGGGGAACCATCCGAGGATCGGCTGGAACCCTCCTCGGAGCAGCCGACCAGCAATGTCATGCCGAGGGCCAGCAGTGGGAGTGCGGCGGGCGGTCGCTGAGCCATGGGCGGGATGTTCACAGTAATTCTTCGTCTGGTTTGGATTCCAGGGCGTTCGATTGACGTTGCTTTTTGCGATTCACAAGGTTGGAAAGGCCCTGGAGCCTGGCAACAGGAAAATATTCCCTGAATCCCTGTTGAGTCAACCTCCAGACCGCAGCAGACGCCCAAATGTTACGATAAAGGTGCGGTGGGACGGGGAACGCGACCGAAACCTTGTGGTTTCCAATCCAATCGTCGAGCCGTTTTCCCATGGCTCGGTACGCGCGCGATCAACGCTTTGTTTCATCGATTCCACAAAAAACAATAAATCTGGGGCGGGATGGGCTGGAAGCAGGTCATGGTCGAGCGCTTCAGTGGAGAGGGGGCCACGGAATTCGCGCAGGATCATGAAGCGCTTTCTGCCTTGTTTGTCATGACCCAAGCGCTATGTTGCCGGCGATGAGGGCATGCCTAGGGAGTGCTGGATGGCTCACCGCCTTGGCCTGGTTGTCAGTCGGTTGCGCCACGGTTTCGTCGGTGAACTACGCCGATCATGTTCGAAACTACCAGGTGGATGCACACATAGTCGAAAAGATGGACGGCCGCGTCCCGCTTGAGTTGGTCGATATCATTCACCTCTCCGAGAGGAAGGTTCCCGATTCGCTCATCATCGGCTATGTCAAGCAGGATCGGACAGTGTATCAGATGAACTCGGACCACGTGAAGATGCTGGTGGACGAGGGGGTCAGCAAGGTGCTGGTGGATTTTCTTCTTTCGACCCCGACCGTACACTTCATCCAACCGATCCGTCCCATCTACTACCTTCCCCCGCCCATGCCCTACCCCTACGGATTCGGTTTCGGGGTGGGTTACTACAGCTTTTGAAAGTGGCATGGGCGTTGGCCCGAGTCGACCGGTCGGGAGGGATCTCCTGCCTTGCCAGTGCGGGGCTCATCCTTTAGGTTCCTCGCGGATTTCCAAGACGACGGATGGTGTGGGTCAGACGACGTGCCGGAGACACCTCCTTGTTTGGATTGTTTTGAGCCTTTCATAATGAAATCGAATACTCGGATCCTCCTCTCGTCCATGATGTTTCTCCAATTCTTTGTTTGGGGGGCATGGTATGTCACGGCACCCAATTTTTTGCCAACGATCGGGTTTGCGGCCGAGGATATTGGTTGGACCTATTCGGTCGGCCCGATCGCGGGAATCATTTCTCCGTTCTTTGTCGGCATGATCGCCGATCGTTTCTTCCCGGCGCAACGGGTGATGGCGTTTATGCACCTTAGCGGTGGACTGCTGATGTTTTTTGCGGCAACGATGATGACGTCCGGATCCCCCTCTCCAGGGGCCATCAATTTGGTGCTCTTTGCCTACATGTTGACTTACTATCCGACCTTGGCGCTGAGTAATACCCTGGCGATGAAGAGCATGACCGATCCCAACAAGGAGTTTCCCCTGATCCGCGTGTTTGGGACGATCGGATGGATTGCGGCGGGATTGATGCTGACCTGGGTGGCGTGGGATACCAGTGTGAAGATGTTTCATCTCGCAGCCGCATCGGCGTTGCTGCTCGGGGTGGGGAGCTTTTTCTTGCCCCATACGCCTCCTGTGAAAGGGGGAGCGATATCGATTCGTCAGATCCTCGGGCTGGATGCGCTCGTGCTTCTCAAGGACCGCTCCTACCTCATCTTCATCCTCTCTTCCTTCCTGATTTGTATTCCCCTGGCGTTCTATTATCAGATTGCCAGTCGAGTGGTTGAAATGGGGGGGTTGCCAATCGGTCAAACCATGTCCTACGGACAGATGTCGGAGATCTTCTTCATGGTAGTCATGCCGTTCTTCTTCGCCCGACTCGGGGTCAAGTGGATGTTGGGCGTGGGCATGCTGGCCTGGGTGGTGCGCTATGCGTTGTTTTCGCTGGGTGCGCCTGACCAAGTGGCCTGGATGATCATTGTGGGCATCCTGCTTCACGGAATCTGTTATGATTTCTTCTTCGTGACCGGTCAGATCTATACCGATCAAGTCGCGCCTAAAGAGATAAGGGGTCAGGCTCAGGGAATGTTGGTGCTCTTCACCCTCGGGTTGGGAATGTTTATCGGGGCGCAGGTGGCGGGCAAGGTGGAGGCGGCTCATACGACGGAAGAGGCCAAAGCGTATGCCGCCCAAGTCGTCGAGCTCAACGCCGAGATCACGGCGCTGACCGAGACGGCCGAGTCGGACGGTGTGGTTGACGACGACGTCGCCGCCCGGATTCAAGCATTGACTGATCAGGCGGCTGAGGCGCGGCGCTCGGAATTGAAGGCCATCGAGTGGAAACCACTGTGGGGTAAGCCAGCGGGCTTTGCGCTCGTCGTGATGGTGATCTTTTTGGCCCTCTTTAAACAAACCGGTCCGAAAAAGACGGAACCCACTTCAGCATAAAAAGGATACCTATGTCGCAATCAATCAATCGTCGTGCATTTCTGAAATCATCGTTGGCTGCCGGGGCGCTGGTCGGGGTCGGTAGCGTTGGATGCGCCACCCTGAATCGTCAGCGGTCCTTATTTGAGATTTCGTTGGCGGAATGGTCGTTCAACAAAGCGCTCTTCAGCGGTGAGATGGATCACCTCGACTTTGCCAAGGTGGCGAAGCAGGAGTTCGGCTTGGACGGCGTGGAATACGTCAACCAGTTCTTCAAGGACAAGGGCAATGACGCCGACTATCTCCAGGAAATGAAGCGTCGGGCGGACGGGGAAGGGGTCAGGAGTTTGCTGATCATGATTGATGGCGAGGGAAACCTTGGGGACGCGGACCCCAACCTCCGGACCCGGGCGATTCAGAACCACTACCAGTGGGTATCGGCCGCCAAGTTCCTGGGGTGCCATTCCATTCGGGTCAATGCGGCGACCGGGAATGAAGGGAGCTTTGAGGAGCAGATGAAGCGGGCCGCCGATGGATTGGGGCGCTTGGCGTCCTATGCCGCCAGTTTTGATCTCAATGTCATCGTTGAGAACCATGGCGGTTTGTCCTCGAATGGGAAGTGGTTGGCCGGGGTGATGGCGATGGTCAACTCGCGGAACTGTGGGACGCTTCCGGACTTTGGAAACTTTCGGATCCAGGGGGAAGAGTGGTATGACCGGTATCAGGGCGTCGAGGAATTGATGCCTTACGCCAAAGCGGTGAGCGCCAAGTCCCATGAATTCGACGAGGCGGGGAACGAAATCAACACCGATTACCATCGGATGATGCGGATTGTCCTCGCGGCGGGTTACCGGGGTTATGTGGGGATCGAGTACGAAGGGGATAAGGACTCTGCCGTCGTCGGCATTGAAAAAACGGTCACCCTTCTCCGGCGCGTGCGTGCGGATCTGCAGGCTTCCGGGGAGTTTTCCTAGTCTCGGCGGTTTCGAATCGAGGCGATGGGGTTCATCAGGATCTTGGGCAGAACATAGACGGGCTCAGCGATGGGTTCGTTCAGGCTGCCGCTGACCCGGTAGACAAAAAGCTTTGAGACCGGCCAGAGTGCGAGGCTAACCACTTTGCCAAACATAGGGGCGTCCCGGAGAAGCTCGGCTTCGATCTGGGCGTCCAGGTTGCCCTCGAAGTCGAGCTGACCCTGGTATTGCAGCCGGGTGGTGGGTTCCTGAAAGACCAGATCGGTGGTGTGGATGACACTATCGGTGATGGTGAAGCTGGCGGTCCCCGAGTTGGCGCGGCTGTTCCCCAGCCCCGGAGAAACGGTGTTGAGCAGGGGGGAGAAAACCCCGAAGAGAGGAGTGTCCCAGAGGAATCCCTCTCGCAACTCGACGTGTCCCGAGCCTTGCCAGCTTCCCCAGTCCTCCGTTTGCCCCGAGTGAATCTTGAGGTGACCGCTCAGGCTTCCTTGGCTCTGGGTATCGGGCGAAAAAACGTCGACGAAAAGGTCATTCAAATTGGCCCGGTCGATCTTGGCATCGAGCGAGAAGCCGGCCCCTTTACCTCGCTTGAGTGTGAGCCCCATGGCCCCGTTCAACCGGCCCTCGTAAAACGGGGCGTCGACCGAGCCGATCCTCACCTGATTTCCCATCCAATCCACCTCGGCACGAATCGAGGGAACATGGAAACGCCAGAAGGAGAAGGGCCCTCCCTCAACCAGGAATTGGGCATCGGCCTTTTCCATGTCATGGACGGGGATGACACCGTTGGCCACGATGGTGGGCGCCTCTGTGAATCGGTAGGGTTGGAACGAGCGCTCGATCTGGGGGCCGATCATTCGGGCGATATCCATCGTGTGTACGGTCGAGCGGAGGTGAGCCAAGGCAATCAAGCCGTTGTGGGCGTTGTAGCGGGCTTGCTCTGCCGTGACCATGCCCTCCTCCTTTTCAACGGTGATATCCTTGAGCGTGGTCAGCCCATTGACATAAGCCAAATCGGTCTCCAGGACCTTGATGGGGACGCCACGGAAGACAAAATCGGTCGTCCGGATGGAGGTTTTGAGCCGGGTCAGTTCGGGGGCATGCCAGCGCCCCCAGATTTCACCTGTCGTTTCAACCGGTCGATTGAACTGGAAGAGACTCAAGCCCTCCCTCTGTCGGGGGGAGAGCAGGGGGGCCAGGGCATGGTAGTCCACCAGGGTGTCGATGTTCCAGGCGTAGTCTTGTGTTCTGGCATCGCATCGGTAGTCGAGATGAAGAATTCCCTCGGGCCGGTGAACAGTGAGATCAGGAAGCCGCCAGACCATGTTGGTGAAGGAAATGGACGACGAGGCACGGGTGACCGGTACGGTTCGAAAGGCGGCTGGGCCCACCTCAAATTGCCCATTGAGAGAGAGTGTGGGTTTGACATCATTTCGCCAATCGGGGTTGGGGTCGGCCCATTGAGGAAGCGTGACCGTAGCGTCGACCTCCACGGACGGCGGACCATCGAAGGAATACTGGCTGAGCCAGCGCCGCCCCTTGTCGGTGAGGAGATGCCTGATGCGATGGACATCGAAGTCGAACTTGCCTCCAAGGCGTAACTCACGGGTATCCACTCCAAGCCGGCCGGTGAATTCAAGGCCGCCCTCATAGAGTTTGCTTCGGATCGAGCGGATGGCCAGCGTGGGGGCTTCCCATTGGAGCGCAACCTCCCACTCCTCGGCAACGAGTCTCTCCCCCGTGATCGCTTCCACCGAGAGAGTCATCTCACCGGTCCAATCCTGGAACCGAGCCCAGGGGCCCAGGTCCTCCGGCTTTAAGGTCGGGCTTTGCACCAAGGGGTTAAACGTGGCTTCGACGGCAGCCCTGCGGGCGGATCCCCAAGGAGTGGTCATCCCTTCGAGTTTGGCCGCCACGTCCCACTCGGCGGTCCGCCAGTCGGTGCCATTGTGGAGAACGCCTCCCGAGAGTTGAAGTTTATCGATTCGACTCCCTTGGAAGGTCGATGTCGCAACGACCATTTCGATGGTGCTTTCAAGTTGGTGATCCTTGCTGGCTTCCTTCGAAGTGTGGCCGAGGATTTGGACCGATTCCGAGGCGAGCCCTTTGGCTTTGGCCCTACCGGTGTTCAGGGTCCAATTGGCCGCGGTAAGTTCTCCCGTGGCGAGCTCGTGTGTGAGATGGGCGGAGAGGTGGAGATTCTGGAGATCGCTAGTCTGGTTGCGGAGCCTCCCAATGGTCAAAGACCAACTGGAGGCAATCGATTCCTTCTTGAGAGGAGTGCCTTGGGTGGTCGATTGCAGGGCCAAATGATTGAGTTGGCCCCAGGGCGAATCAATGGCTTCGCACTGGAGGGAGAGGGTTGAGGTGCTCCGCTCCGGTGCGGCGGCGTCGGCATAGAGTTGGACCTGAATCTTCGGGGCTCCGGTGATCGAAAGTTGATTCCGGATGGTTTGGATCTGCCGCAGGAGCTCGGGCCAGGCGGGCGGTTGATCTTGCGGCCTCGTCTTAAAGCGCCAGCTCTTCAGTGCGAAGGCATTGGTGATCTCTCCCTGCATCTCCAGTTGGATTCCCAGGCAGTTCGCCTGAAAATGCTCCAGGAGCCATTGGTTGGGCGATGGGAATGAGATCTTGCTCTCAACATCCTGCAATTGAAATCTCGATGAGGATGCTGAGTCTCCCTTGTCAAGGGGGAGCGCCAACTGCGCATTACGGAGGAGGACCGACTGAACCTTGGGGTTGCCGGTGAAGAGGGATTGGCGGTCCAAGCGGATCTTGAGCTCTTCGGCTTGGAGGGCGGGTTGGAGGGCCGTGGTGGTTCCCTCCAGCCTGACGCCTTCGGCCACGAGCCCCCTCTCCAGCCGCCAGCGAAGGCGGTCGAATTCAAGATTGAGGCCGTTGGCGGCCAGTTCGCCCTGAAGGAGCGATTTGGCGAAATCCGGAAGTCCCACCTGGTTGAGGTAGACGAGCGCTCCAAGGCTCAGGAGCAAGACGGCCGTCATCAGGCGGACCAGCCAGCGCAAGCTCCTTCGGCGGCGAGCCGGACTCTTTTTCGGGGCGTTACTCATCCAATGGATCCTTGGAGAAGAGGTTGAGCATCCGATTGAGTTCGACGAAGAGCCGTCCTGGAAATTCAAACACCGTTTGGAGGCCGTCCAGGTCGGTCGCTGCGTATCGGTTTCCGCGAGGGCTCAGTGATCCGAACTGGAGTTTGATTTCTTGGGACGAGGTTCCGGATCCTGATTGAAGGGTGAGGATGCCCTTGGTGCCGATTCCGTAGCGAGGGCCAACATCATCGCCGCGGTCAGTCCAGGCGATTGCTTCGCTTTGAACCACGGCGGCGACCAGTCGATCGCACGCAGCGGACTCGACCGCAGAGAGCGGTTCACGGTCTCGGTGCCACTGTTGCTCCCGTCGGTTCCATGCGATTTCGGGGGACTCGGTGGTTTCGACGGCCATCCGATGGATCGTCTTCGGGTCGAGGGCCCAGAGTCGGCGAGTGCGATATTGATAGGCGTGACCGGGAATTTGTTGGACCGTTCCGAAGGGAATGGCGTAGATGGAGGGCTCATCGCTTCGGTGGGTCAGAAAGTGATTCTGGACTTTGAATCCGAACCGAAGGGTCAACTTGGATGCGACGGCTTGCTCGGGAGGCAGCGATTGGGATCGGGAAAGGGAAAGGGTTCGGAAAGGAAAATCGATCCCGAACTCGGCTTGGTTGAGTTCGGCCCCTGTCTCGAAGGCATCGGCCACGAAGTCGGTGATTCGAAGTTCTGCGAGATGCTTTTGAAGCTGCAAAACCAATTGATCATCGGCTCGTTGTCGAGTGGGTTCGAGGAGCCACCAATGTCCTTGCTGCTGATCCTTCGCGAGAGTGAAGCGTTCGTCGCCGGCAAACTCGATGGTGTCGAACGGGAGGCCCGGGGTGAGAAGGTATGGATCTCGAAACGCCGTTTCCGGATTGAGAAGCGAATCGGCAAAAGACTTCGGGAGACGCAGGCCGGTCTTGGGTTGCTCGATCCAGCCGAAACAATGATTAGGGTCGGCTGGGTCGACGTTCTGGAGATGCAAGGTGAAGCTCTGATTCGACTCGAGGCCCAGGTGAATCGAGATGACCGGGGGAGCATCATGTGGGTCGACGAAGGATTCAATCTGAAGGGTGCTGAGCTGTTGGAGGAAAAAGGTGATGAATGGATGATCGAGGCGGGCCTTGGATCGTGGAGGTATCATTTCCCAGGATTGATCAGCCTCTCTCTTTTGGAGTTCGATTTGGCTGTCGGTTCCCGAAACGTGAACTTGGCGAATGGAGTGGGTCGGGTAGGGAAAGACCCGGCGGTCCCGCCACGAGTCGATGACCAGATCCGAGGCATCAAGCACCTCCTTGCTGATGGCGAGGATGCCCTCATGGTTCGAGGCCTGAGCGAAGGTCATTTTCCCGGGAGCGGTTTTGCCGAGCTGAACCCAGTGGGTGTGGTCCTGGCTTTCAACCTTGATTTCTCCCAGGGGATTGTCCAGTCCGTAGGGATCCTCGGCTTGAGGTGATCTGGAATTGGGGTGAAGTTGGGTTTGGTAGGAGAGCTCGGCCAGATCCTTGAGAAAGGCTTCGACGCGAGTTGGAGAGGCAGGATAGGCGATGGGGTGCTCGATTCTCCAGCCTTGGTCTTGACGGCTGATTCGAATCGATTGATCCCCTCGCCTGAGTTCGACGGCGTTCACGGCCGCGACCGGCAGACCGGCGAACAAGCGACGATCAGTGGCGGCTGGTTCGTCAGCCTGAAAGGGTCGCTCAAGCAGTCCGATGTAGGCGCAGACAGCCGCCGTGATCAGCAAGAGCACGAGATTGTGTCGAAGCGTCATGACCTCACTTGTTGTTTCATCACTGCGATCTGGGGAACCGCGGGTGGAGGACCAGTCTGTTAGTATACATCATATTCTCCGCCGCCACCAAACGACCATGCCCCACAGAAAAACGGCTCCGGGAAACACCGCCAGCATGAGAATCTGGATTCGCCGGAAATCGCGGTCGGGAAGGTGAAGCTTGAACTCGTAGAGAGGTTGCGGACCAATGCTCTGGAGTAATTGATCCTGATCCAGCAACCAAGCCGCAGCGAGGGAAGCGAATTCCCGGTTGCCGTAGTGTCGGAGACGGCGGTTGGTCAGGAAAAATGAGTCTCCTCCCACCAGGAGTCTGGCCTGCCCGGATAAAGATGGGGTTGCGCTGGGATTGCTTTCGGCTTGGGCGGCGGCGATGACGGGGATTGCACCCCGTCGGTCCCGGTAGTGACTGAACCGAGCTTGCCCTCCCTGAAAATCGGACTGGGTCAAACCGTTGGTCGAGGTATAGGCGAGGCCCTGGACCGTGAGTTCTCCGGGGCGGACGATGGCCCGGCGCGGAAGCGGCTCGATCGATCGGGGGAGGAAGAGCAGGAGAGCGGCTTCTGCGTTGACGAGCGGGGTGGTGGCGGGGGGATCTTCGTAGTTCGCGACGGCGAGTTCGGTTCCCATGAGTTTATGGATATCGTCCACCACGTTCATCCCGACCTGGATGCCCCATTGCCTCACCAGTCGTTCCAACCCAGTCGGCTGTTGCAGGCCGTTGACATTGAAGAGGAGAAAGAGCCTGCCCCCCCTTTCCAGAAAGCGTTCCACCTCAGCCAGTTCCTCGTTTGTGAACGGATGCCGGGGTCCGGCGATCATCAACATCGCGATGTGGGGCGGAAGCGGTCCGTCTTCGATGAGATGATGGGGGATTAATTCAAAGTTCTTCTCCTTCATGGCCTGGCGGAAGGCGGCGTAACCTTCCAATCCATCACTCTCCAAATCATGTTCTCCGTGTCCGTTGAGGTAGGCGATCGGGATGGGCTCACCACTGGTGACGCTTAGAAGAGCCGAGGTAAACAACAACTCCCCTTTGAATCCAACCCGCTTGATTTCCCTCTGTCCCTGGAGAATGGCCTCTGCCGAGGCCGCGGTCTGGTAATCACTGAGCTCCTGGTGGCTCACGATGCGGTGACGATCTCCTGAAGCGAAAATGACCAGATCTGAGGGGGAATCGCCGGTGAGTTGATAGGTTTGTGCGATCTCCTGTGCGGCTTGTCGGTCACGGAGGTAATCAATTCTTTGGATGCGGATTAGGGGCGATTGAAAGGCATATTCCGCCAGGAGCCCATTGATGGAACCATGCAAGGCGGTGGATTCCTCAGGGTTGGAGTAGACCGTGACGCGCACTTCGTTGGTCAGCGAATTGAGAATGCCGATGCTCAGTTCAGACAATTCAAAGCGGTCGTGTTTGAGCCATTTATATCGAACGGGGTGCCGGGTTGCTAGGTAGTTGAGCGCCACAAGAAGGGCGAGGGCGAGGGCGATCGAGGCGGTGATGTGAACCAGCGTGAGCGGACGCCGGAATCGGATGAAACTGGGAGGGGAGGAAGTCACCGTTCAGAGCCATCGGCGGCCTTCGACCGCTTGCCAATTGAGGTAGAGAAAAAATAGAGTGGTGCTGAGGTAGAAAAAGACATGGCGAGAGTCCACGATTCCACGAACGAAATCCTCGAGATGGAGGAATAATGAGGTGTGGGTGAACACGGCATTCCAGACCCCGCTTCCTTCCGGTAGTTGGAGTGCCACAAAGCTTTGCAGAAAAAAACACATCCCGATCGAGAAACTCAACATGGCGGCGAGCATTTGACTGCGGGTCAGCGATGAGGCGAGGCATCCAATGGCGGTGTAAAGGGCCCCGAGGAGGCCGACCCCCAGCAGACTCGAAGCCACCACGCGCCCATCGAGGAGCGTTGGGTCGTCAAAGTAGGGGCGCAACGCGTAGAGGTAGCCGATGAAGGGAAGCCAGATTGTCATAAAGAAGATCCAGGATCCGAGAAACTTGGCCAGCACAACTTCCCAGGAGGACACAGGTGTCGTCATCAGCGTCTCGAAGGTGCCGCTGGCCTTTTCGTGAGCATACGAGCGCATGGTCACGGCGGGGGCTGCGAGTAAAACGATGAGCCAGAAAAAGGGAGTGCTGTAGATGGCTTCGGTGATTGGGATATCCACCGCCTCGCCGTTGATGGCCAGAATGACGGTCACGAAGCTGAGCCCGATGACCAGCATCACCACCGCAATGATCACATATCCGGTCAGATGCTGAAAAAAGCCCGACAGTTCGCGACGAATCAGGACAAGCAATTGATTCATGCCACCTTTGAGGTCCGCGTGAGTTGGGTGAAAACTTCTTCGAGAGTCGATTCCCGTTGGCGGAGTTCTCGAAGCAGACCACCCTGCTGCTGCACCAAGGCGAAAATCTTTGGTCGAAGATCCTCGCTGGTCTTGGCGCGGACGTGGAACCGGTGATAGCCGCCGTCAAGGGGCTCCGTTTGAACCTCGTGAACCCCCCTGAGTTGACGGAGCGCGGTGGTGGTTGCCTCTGGATGGGCCTTGATTTCGGCAATGACCCGGGAAAACTCCCGAAAGCGCTGCTGAAGGGCGCCTGTTGATTCGTCGGCCAAGATGACGCCTTGGTGCAGAATGATGACCCGATCACAGGTGAGGGCGACCTCGGGAAGGATATGGCTGGACAGCAAAACCGTCATTTCCGGAGCCAGGGACCGGATCAGTTCCCTGACGGAGCGGATTTGGTTGGGGTCCAGCCCGGCGGTGGGTTCGTCAAGGAGGACGAGGTCGGGCCGGTGCATGAGAGCATCGGCCAAGCCGATGCGCTGGCGGAATCCCTTGGATAATTGGCCGATGATCCTTCGTTCGACCCCCCGCAGGTCGCATTGCTCGATGACCTGGTCAAGCCGTTTGGGATCGCGGAGACCCCGAAGTTGGGCACGGAATCGGAGATACTCCCAGACCCTCATTTCAAGGGGGAGCGGATTATGTTCTGGCATGTATCCGATGGCCCGCTGCGCCGCACGGGTCTGGTGAAAGACATCGTGCCCTGCAATCCGCACCGTGCCCTGCGTTGCCGGCTGGAAGGTGGCGAGGATCCGCATGGTTGTGCTCTTACCCGCCCCGTTGGGTCCAAGGAATCCGACGATTTCCCCCCGATGGATGCGAAAACTCACCTGGTCAACGGCCGTATGCCCCGAATAGTGCTTACTCAGGTTCACAACTTCAATGACGGGAGCATCGCTCATCAACTGACCTTAAAAAATTCTGCGTGTCGGATCGAGCGGGGCCAAGAAAAAGCTTCAATCAAGAGTCAATGAAATCTCAATGGTGCGTCGACTGATGAGCGTTCCGAGTTGGCGCTGGAAAAGGGCCTGGAGGATCAATTCGCCCCCTGGAGGAACGGAATCGACCAACTTGGCGGCATCGGTGATCGACTGGATTTGTCTGCCATTGATCGCGGTGATGACGAATTGTTCCTGGATCCGGGTCCGGCTCGCGGGGCTTTGTGGTTCCACGCTGGCGACGATAAAGCCGGTCACGCCGCGAAGGCCGAAATACCTTCGAAGATCCTGGGTGAGGGGCTGCAGCGTGATTCCGGTGCGCCGGCGAATAAGGTCGGCGTTGTAGTGATTCTCCTCGGGTTCCAGTTTGGCCGTAAGTGTTAGAGGGTCGCCGCCTCGAAGGACCGAGATCGTCACCGGCCCCCTTCCCCGATTGCGCGTGAGCTCGGTGAAGTAGTCGATGATGTTGCCGGGAGGGTAGTCATTGACAGAGAGGATTTGATCGCCTGCTTTGAGGCCCGCTTGATCGGCGGGGGCGCCCGGCTGAACGGCCGCCACTCTAAGCGGAGATTGGCCGGCGTCGATTTGTGCTCCGAACCATAGCCCGCTCAGGAATTCGGGCATGAAGATCTCACCCAGTGCGCTCGTGACGCGTTTCATCGGGATGGCGAACCCAATCCCTTGAGCGTCCT